>Ga0209295_1000060_pt1 | contig 194737 bp, 162 predicted proteins | sample Porto_5metaG_FD_187428 | JGI IMG/M metagenome (GOLD analysis project Ga0209295, IMG submission 187428) | Marine algal microbial communities from Porto, Portugal - Porto_5 metaG (SPAdes) (version 2) | ecosystem: Host-associated > Algae > Red algae > Unclassified | place: Portugal: Porto...
AGCCCCCCTCAAGATGAGATTTCCCAGTATGTAAGACCCCTTGAAGACGACGAGGTAGATAGGCTGGGGGTGGAAGTGCAGCAATGCATGGAGCTGACCAGTACTAATCGGTCGAGGGCTTATCCAATAGCAAGTGATAATTCGCATGTTTCGTTTCGAATCTAGTTTTCAGGGAGCAATCCTTGAATGATGTTGAAGATTGTTATTTGGAGAGATACCCAAGTGGCTATAAGGGGACCCTCTGCTAAGGGGTTAGACTGCGTAAGCGGTGCGAGGGTTCGAATCCCTCTCTCTCCGCCATCTTTACCTAAAGATGGACAAGCAATCAAGACATAATTAATATGGCGGTGTAGCTCAGCTGGCTAGAGCGTACGGTTCATACCCGTAAGGTCGGGGGTTCGATCCCCTCCGCCGCTACCATATTACCCAGGAGGCTTAGCTCAGCTGGGAGAGCATCTGCCTTACAAGCAGAGGGTCGGGGGTTCGATCCCCTCAGCCTCCACCATATACGCCGGTGTAGCTCAACTGGTAGAGCAACTGACTTGTAATCAGTAGGTTGGGGGTTCAAGTCCTCTCGCCGGCACCATTAATGCCTGGAACCGTGGTGTAGTTGGCCTAACATGCCTGCCTGTCACGCAGGAGATCGCGGGTTCGAATCCCGTCGGTTCCGCCATTAATCCTAAAAATTAAATATGGCTCGGTAGCTCAGTCGGTAGAGCAGAGGACTGAAAATCCTCGTGTCGGCGGTTCGATTCCGTCCCGAGCCACCTTTAATCCTTGGAGGATTAGCGAAGTGGCCAAACGCATCAGACTGTAAATCTGCTCCCGTACGGGTTCGGTGGTTCGAATCCATCATCCTCCACCAGTTTTATGAGTCATTAGCTCAGTTGGTAGAGCACCTGACTTTTAATCAGGGTGTCGAAGGTTCGAGCCCTTCATGACTCATCTTTAAGAAAAGAGTGATTAATCATTAATTTGATTAGTCGCTCTTTTTTGTTATTTACTTTTAGCTGAATATGGATATTTATTAATGCTGAGCAAGATATGATAAACTAATAGAAAACATTGCAGAGTGGTGACGTTCATTATATGAAGCTCATACCTGATCTAAAACAGCAAATTGAAGTCATTATAGGCACAACTTTGGACGAATATGAAATCACAATACAAGAATGGACGCAATCCGTGGCAAATCTGGTTGGTCTTCATGGGAATTCAGAGACCTTTGATGATGAACGTGAGATTCAGGGACTACCTGATCAATCTATATCCCAAAGTACATTATCCGATGTGATCAGTTTGAATATGGGAGAGCGTATCTTTTTTAAGGTTCGGATGAATGAGAAAGAAGAGACTGTCGTATGTTGGGGATGCGCTGCCAGATCTATTACTGTGGAAACACAGCGGTTTATTGAGCTTTTGATCCGTACTAACACGGGACGATCTGATGATATACAGCCTATTGTATATGAGAATGATAGAGAGCAGTATTTGACTGAACTGGGTCTCTGGCTTAAAGAGCAGATCGAACAACCAACTAATCAGGATTTTGAAAGTGTTCCTGATCGCTTTGTAGGGGTTGCAGAATTGAATGCTGAGAAGATTCTGTTCTTGCTACAAGGGGATACACCTGATGCACATCGTTTACGATCCAAGGAACTGAACAAGTTGCTAGAGAGTTACTTTGGCGAGGAGATTATTCTGATTCCTTTAGGGGAACAAGAGTGGATTTTTATGGGTGATAAAGAGATTGTTACAGAAGAAGCAGAGGAAGATACAACGGAAGCCAAAAAAGATTCACTAAACGCTTTTTGTCTGGGATTACATGAATTGGTCGCAAGTGAGTGGGCAGGTGTATTCCATCTCTCTGCATCCCTGCCATGCATTCCTGCACAACAACTAGTATCGGTCACTGCTCTTCTTAAAGAAAGTGTTCAATTGGGCAGAGCATTCCATGTTACGCAGCACATTCATCTCCCATGGGATCTGCATCTGGAACGTTTGGTAGCGAGCATTCCAGATGAACAACGTATACGCTTTATACAGGAAACAGGCAAGGACACGTTAATCTTCAATGATAGTGAGACGCTTGCTACGCTGGAGACCTTTTTTAGCCTGGACTGTAATGTAAGCGAGACAGCCAAACGGCTTTTCATTCATCGTAATACGTTGGTTTATCGTCTGGACAAGATCAAACAAGAGATTGGTTACGATGTAAGGCACTTCGAAAGTGCCGTTCTAGTGCAGTTTTTACTGCTTATGTACAAAGTGACGAAAAAGCATTGATATTTTTGTGCAGTTTGCGAATAGTCAAACCTCACGTTGATAGGGTATTATAAAAATACAAATTGTATTCGATTACAAAATGATCTCTGAGGAGGCAACAATCATGGCTGGAGTACGTTTAGAGCATATTTTCAAAAAATACCCGGGTTCTGATAAAGCAACTGTAGTTGACATTAACCTGGACATTAAAGATAAAGAATTTCTGGTATTGGTAGGTCCGTCCGGTTGTGGTAAATCAACAACACTTCGTATGATCGCAGGCCTTGAGGAAATTTCTGAAGGTAAACTCTATATCGGTGACCGTGTCGTTAATGATGTTGCACCTAAAGACCGCGATATCGCGATGGTATTCCAATCCTATGCCTTGTATCCGCATATGAGCGTATATCAAAACATGGCGTTTGGTTTGAAATTGCGTAAGGTTAAAAAAGATGAGATCGACAAACGTGTACGTGAAGCAGCTAAAATCCTGGATATCGAGCATTTGCTTGAGCGTAAACCTAAGGCATTGTCCGGTGGTCAACGTCAGCGTGTCGCTTTGGGACGTGCGATTGTCCGTGATCCACAAGTGTTCTTGATGGATGAGCCTCTCTCCAACTTGGATGCCAAACTGCGTGGTCAAATGCGTGCAGAGATCACTAAACTTGCGAAACGTTTGGAAACAACTGTTATCTACGTAACGCATGACCAGATCGAAGCTATGACGATGGGTGATCGGATCGTTGTTATGAAGGATGGTATCATCCAACAAGCAGCTTCTCCGGAAGAGTTGTATAACCTGCCGGCTAACCTGTTCGTAGCTGGTTTCATCGGTTCCCCAACAATGAACTTTATCTCGGGTAAACTGGCTGAGCAAGGTGCTAACCTGCACTTTGTAGCTCCAGGCGTGGACGTTGAAATCCCGCAAGGTAAAGCACAAGTGTTGAAATCTAGAGGATACATTGGCAAAGAAGTGATTCTGGGTGTTCGTCCAGAAGATATTCACGAAGAGCCAGTATTCTTGGAAGCATCCCCGAACTCTGTATTCTCTACACACGTAGATGTTACAGAGAACCTGGGTCACGAAATGCTCCTCTACTTGAGCGGTGTTGGTAACGATACAACGATCGCACGTGTAGACGGACGTTCTAACACTCGTGATGGTTCCACAGTTAAAATGGCCATCGACATGAACAAGGTTCATATCTTTGACAAAGAGACTGAAGTGAACGTACTTCTTCAAGACTAATACTACTGAGATTCCTCGGTGACGATGGAACCTGACAGTTAACGCAATTATACATTGTAATGAGAGCCCCTTCCGTTATTGCTGGAAGGGGCTTTTTTAAGATTATAATCTATAAATTTTCAGCGGGCTGAAGAATTTGATAACACAAGAAAAGCACCTTAAACTACGAATGTAGCATCTTCGATAGTTCTTCGATCAGAGAACTTTTTTAACTAATGGATCTGGGAGGCTGCGATTGCATTCAGCCCGGAATTCATTTAAGATTATTTGAAGGTCTGCCTTCTTATGATTAAGAGAATGGACTGTTGGAAGAGTATGCATCTGTACCCAATGTTGTGAATGCGCTAATAATGGAAAGAACTGATACACGATCTGATGTACATAGAGGCACAGCGAATGCTGAAAGGAAGAGACAAATGGCGAAAAAAGTGAAAGTATCCGAATTGGTGCAACAGTTTCAGTTAGAGGTTGTTTCTGGATCTCACGGACTGAAAAGAGTCATTACGGTAGATGATCTGAACCGTCCTGGTCTGGAAATGGCCGGTTATTTTGAATACCATCCACAAGAACGGGTACAGCTACTTGGAAGAACGGAGTTAGCCTTTTTTGCAATGTTACCCGAGCAAGAGCGGCGCGATCGTATGCAACGTCTATGCACGGAAGAGACACCTTGTATCGTTGTAACGCGTGGACTGGAAGTTCCGCAAGAGCTGATTGATATCAGTGAAGAGCAGAATCTGGCTGTACTTCGAAGCAATATGGCTACAACGATTCTATCCAGCCGGATCACAGGATTCCTGGAAAAGAAATTGGCACCAACAGCAACCATTCACGGTGTACTTTGTGATGTCTATGGCGTAGGCATGCTGATCACAGGTAGTAGCGGTATTGGTAAGAGTGAAACAGCGCTTGAACTGGTTAAACGTGGACACCGACTGATTGCCGATGATGCGGTAGAGATCCGCCAAACGTCAGATTTTCAGCTCCACGGTACTGCACCTGAATTGATCCGCCACTTGCTCGAAATTCGAGGTGTCGGTATTATCAACGTCATGACATTGTTCGGAGCCGGTGCGGTTCGGAATAACAAACGGATTACCTTGGTTGTACGTCTGGAAGCATGGCAGCAGGATAAACAATATGATCGTCTGGGTCTGGATGAAGAGACTACACGTATCATTGATACCGATGTGCCTCTCGTTACGATTCCTGTTCGTCCGGGACGGAACTTGGCCGTTATTATTGAAGTGGCTGGCATGAACTATCGCCTGAAACAGATGGGTCTGAATGCTGCACTGCAATTCACGAACAAGCTGACAGCAACCATCTCGGAAGATATGGAAGACATGGATTAAGAAATATTTTATACAAGGAAATGAAGACAAATGGTTGACATGAACTGCTTCTCTTAAGGCGCAGGGCATGCCAACCATTCGTCATGCATGCGATTGATTGAATAAATAGGAGTGTGAATGAATGGATACATTATTACTGTTGAACCCAATTGCGTTCTCTATTGGAGCGTTAAAGGTTCACTGGTACGGGCTTATTCTTGGTGCTGCGGCACTTATAGGATTACTGCTCGTGATCCGGGAGGGCAAACGCTACAATATTCCACAGGAAGTGTTCATGGATATGGTCCTGCTGGGTGTGCCTTCTGCCATCATTGGTGCCCGCATCTACTACGTAGCATTTAAATGGGAAGATTATAAGGATAATTTCTGGGATGTCTTTAAAATATGGAATGGCGGTATCGCCATCTATGGTGCACTTATTGGTGCTATTATCTGTGCAGTTATTTTCTTCCGTCGTAAAGGATATAACTTCTGGCGTATGGCCGATATCTGTGCGCCTGGGCTGCTCGTTGGACAGTTGATCGGACGCTGGGGGAACTTTGTGAATCAGGAAGCCTACGGCGGTCCTGTGGAAGAATCATTTTTGAGAGACAAGCTTCATCTGCCGGACTTTATTGTGAATCAAATGAACGTAGAGGGCGTATTCCACCATCCTGCGTTTTTGTATGAATCGATGTGGAGTCTCGTTGGTCTGGTCTTGCTACTGGTTCTGCGTCGTCAGAGGTTTCTGCGTTCAGGTGAACTGTTCATGTCTTATTTCATCTGGTACTCTATCGGTCGCTTCTTCATTGAAGCTTTGCGTACAGACAGTCTGGGCTTCCAGGCTCCGCAATGGGTTGCTTCATTAGTGAACGGGCTGTGGTCTCCAATGACTGCAATGGGCTTTGAACAAGGATATCTGGATCCTGCTTATGGTAATGTACGAATCTCGCAACTGCTCGCTATTGGCATCATTATTGTTGCTGTTGTATTCATTGTGGTGAGAAGAGTGACAGGCAAAGCGGATGTTCGTTACAGTGATCCGATTGTATCGTCCAAGGTTCCTACTGATGATATGGAGCATACGGGAACGGTTACTGGTAAAGAGAATAAGGTAACACCTCCAGCCAAAGATGAATCCAAGCAAGTTGATGATAAAAAGGAGTAATGCAACATGATTGACACGGTATTGTTCGATCTGGATGGAACGATTATTGATACCAATGAGTTGATTATTAGCTCATTCCAGCATGTCATGGGGGGATGGGAGCACTCAGCTCCATGGACACGGGAACAGATTATTCCGCATATGGGTGGCACATTGGAGCAACAAATGCGCACCTTCTCTGGCCAGGAGGAAGTCTCCGAGTACGTGAAGGGTTACCGAGCCTATAATGATATCCATCATGAAGCGATGGTTAGACCTTTTCCACATGTTATTGAGGTAGTAGAGGCGTTGCATCAGGCCGGCATTGTGATGGGTGTAGTCACAACCAAAATTCGTCCATCTACATTAAAGGTGTTGGAGCGTTTTGACCTACTGAAATATATGAAGACGATTGTAACAGTGAGCGACGTAACAAATCCGAAGCCGCATGCTGAACCTGTACTGAAAGCCATGACGGAACTGGGTGCAGATCCTGCCAAAACATTAATGGTGGGTGACAGTCCGGTGGATATCCAATCGGCACAAAATGCGGGTGCTCTCTCGGCGGGGGTTGCATGGTCTCTTAAAGGAGAAACGATCCTGAACGGATATGGCCCGGATCACATGTTGCACGACATGAGAGACTTGTTGAAACTCATCCGCATTGAAACGGGACGTTCATGAGAAAAGTAACCCGCTATCCGGTAGAGGACCAGAATGCACTTTGGCATATCTACAAGACAGTGAGTCCGTGGAAGGGCGTTCGTAATTTTATCTGGATCCAATTGTCACGCTACTGTCCGATTCTATCGGTGAAGAACTGGATTTACCGCCGAATGCTCGGTATGAAGGTGGGAAAACATACGGCCTTTGGCCTGATGGTGATGGTGGATGTATTCTTTCCGGAGAAAATAACGGTCGGTGAAAACTCGGTCATCGGTTACAACACAACGATTCTAGCTCATGAGTATCTCATTAAAGAGTACAGGCTCGGTGAGGTAATCATCGGGGAAAATGTACTGATTGGTGCCAATACAACCATTCTGCCCGGAGTAACTATAGGTGATGGAGCCGTTGTCGCAGCGGGAGCAGTCGTACATAAGGATGTTGCTCCAGGAGCTTTTGTTGGAGGCAATCCACTGCGTGATTTATCCCGTTCGGAAGCTTCTAACGAAGAGACTGTCTTTAACATGGATGATTCTTCTCGGGGTAGCTTGCATTAAATCAATAAAGTAATGAATGAAGAAGAATCAATGAAGAAGATTCGAAGTAAAAAGCTGCTGATGGCAGCTTTTTTCGTATATAAATACCGATTGGTGAGGGCAACGAGTGTGTGTATAAAACAATATGTTCATCCAAGGGTGATCAAGCTTCGGTATTGTTGACGGTAGTGCGGATTTCATGTTATCATATCCCATATCCTTTAGTTTGTTAGCACTTTACCATGTGAAAGTATTTTGAGAGAATTAACGTGGTAAAGGTTGAACTAAACCAATAGTTGAAGGCTTTTGAAGCAATACAGTGATTCAGGGTTACAAGATAGAATGGGGATTTACACTACATAAATCCTGTTGAAATAGAACGAGCAACACTCTTAAATTACTGACTCGGGGTGAATAATACCAATGTCCAAACCAAAAGGCTTTGAAAAACCGACCGGATTTCGCGACTATACACCACATGTAGTATCCAAGCTGCGGACCATTGAGCGGAATGTACTGGAATGTATGGAACGCTGGGGTTACCATCAGATCATCACACCAACGATTGAATACTACGACACGGTAGGTGTAGCAAGCTCTACATCAGATCGCAAATTGTTTAAATTATTGAACAGCCGGGGAACCACGCTGGTACTCAGATCGGATCTAACGGCTCCGATTGCACGCGTCGTTTCATCCATGCTCAAAGGTGAGCAGTTGCCGCTGCGTCTGTCCTATCATGCGAACGTATTCCGTTCCATTGAAGAGGAAGCTGGGCGTGAAGCTGAATTTTTCCAGACGGGCGTGGAGCTGGTTGGAGATGATTCACCTGAAGCGGATGCAGAAGTTGTTGCGCTTGCGATTGCCTCTTTGCAGGCAGCGGGCGTGTCTTCTTTTAAAATAGCCATGGGCCACATGGGATTCCTGAACGGATTACTGGAGGAAGTGATTCCAGGCCAGACCGCTGAGCAGGAGCAATTGAAGGAAGGGTTGCTCGGACGTGATTATGTCGGCTATCGCCAGTCGATTGAAGCATTGAATCTGGAGCCGAAGCTGAAAGAACAGCTTGAAGCGATCTTGCGTCTGCGCGGGGGTAAGGAAGTATGCACACATGCGGCAGAGCTAAGTTCAAGTGCTGAAGCAGCCCAGTCGATTGCACATCTGTGTGCAGTATTCGAAGTGCTGGAAGCATACGGTGTATCCGAGCATGTGCTGATTGATCTAACGATGATCGGTGATTTCTCCTATTATACGGGTATGACGTTTGAAGGGTATGCAGCAGAACTGGGCTCCCCGGTATGTAGCGGCGGACGGTATGATAATCTCTTACAACAGTTTGGGCGCTCGTTGCCAGCTACAGGATTTGCACTGAAGACCAACCGGATTATTGATGGCGTGCACGGCATTATCATTGAAGAGAAAAAACCAATACTTATCCAATATAGCCCGAAACGTCGGGCCGAGGCACTAACAGAAGCGGCAAGATTACGCAGTATGGGACAAAATGTAGTCACGCTCCTCCTTTCTGAAGCTGGGGCTGAGGCAAATGCTGTATCAAATGGAGCAACAACCGTTCAAGCTGAGCAGGTTATTACTTACGGATCTGAAGAAGGAGGAGGACGCTGAGATGTCGGATATTCTGAAGGTGGCCATGCCGAAGGGCCGAATCTATAAAAAGGCCTCCAAATTGTTCCGTGAAGCGGGGCTGGATATTCCAGAAGACGTGGATGATACACGAAGATTGGTCATCGAAGTACCGGAAGCCGGAATGGAATTCATTATGGCGAAGCCCGTGGATGTTCCAACGTATGTGGAGTACGGTGTTGCCGATATCGGAATTGTTGGTAAAGACGTGCTGTTAGAGGAAAATCGGGACGTGTACGAACTGTTGAATCTGGGAATCGCTCAGTGCCGTATGTCTGTGATCGGACTTCCCGACTGGAAGCCAGGCATCCAGCAACGTGTCGCAACGAAGTATCCGAGGATTGCTTCGCAGTATTTCCGGGAGCAGGGACAGCAGGTCGAGGTGATCAAGCTGAATGGTTCCATTGAGCTCGCACCCCTGATTGGTCTGGCAGATCGAATCGTCGATCTGGTGGAGACAGGTCAGACGCTGCGGGAGAACGGACTCGTGGAGATGACAGGCATTCTGGATATCACGAGCCGACTTATCGCGAATCGGGTAAGTTATCGGATGAAGAATGCACGAATCCAGGCTTTGTGTGATGCGCTTCAGCAGGTCATTCCGGCATCGAATGAGATTTCGGCGGGAAGCTTTCGGGGATAAACTAATGCGTTGGAAACATAGATGAGAAACATGCAAAGCAGAAGCAAAAGCAAGAATAAGAGCAAGAGACACAACAAAGAAATGAATCGGCTATAAGTCGGCATTACAGGGGATAAGGAGGTTGTACGCATGAAAATTGTACCTGCACGGGATTTTGATCTAAAGCGGGAAGTGGAGTATGGCACGCCAGAGCAAAATGAAACGGTACGGCGTATTGTCAGCGACATTCGCCGTGAGGGTGATGCGGCACTGCTGCGTTACACGGAGCAGCTGGACCGCACGAAGCTGACGGCCGCGGATTTGCGCGTGCCGCAGGAAGAGCTGCAGGTGGCTTATGCAGCCGTGGAGCCATCCTTTGTGACGGCGATTCGGCAAGCCGCCGCCAACATTCGTGCGTTTCACGAGAAGCAGAAACGCAACTCGTGGATGGATTGGCAGCCGGACGGCAGCCTGCTGGGCCAGGTCATCCGACCGCTGAAGCGGGTCGGCGTCTATGTACCTGGCGGCAAAGCAGCGTATCCATCGTCTGTGCTGATGAATGTGATTCCGGCACAGGTGGCAGGCGTGCCGGAGATTGTTCTTGTAACGCCGCCGTCTACGAACGGTGGCGAAGGTATTAACCCGTACATTCTCGTTGCTGCTGCGGAAGCAGGCGTGAGCGAGATGTACCGGGTTGGCGGCGCTCAAGCCATTGCCGCCCTCGCTTACGGCACGGAGAGTATTGCACCGGTCGACAAGATCTGTGGACCGGGCAATATTTACGTGGCGCTCGCGAAGCGCGAGGTGTACGGTGCGGTCGATATCGATAGTATCGCCGGGCCGAGTGAGATTGTGGTACTCGCCGATGATACGGCGAATCCGGTGTATGTCGCCGCGGACCTGTTGTCGCAGGCGGAACATGACGAGATGGCATCGGCCATTCTCGTCACGAATTCGGCCGCGCTGGCGGAAGCCGTGCAGGGCGAAGTACAGCGGCAGCTTGAAGTGCTGCCGCGGCGCGATATCGCTGCTGCTTCGGTAGAGCAGTATGGCGCGATTATTGTGGTCGATTCCATCGATGAGGGAATCGACGTGGTGAACCGGCTCGCACCGGAGCATCTGGAGATCATGGTGCAGGAGCCGATGGCTTACGCTGGCCGGATCGAGAATGCCGGCGCGATCTTCCTCGGTCCGTACAGCTCGGAGCCAGTAGGGGATTACTTTGCCGGACCCAATCATATTATCCCGACCAATGGAACTGCGCGATTCAGCTCGCCAGTGGATGTGGATGATTTTATCAAAAAATCGAGTCTGATCTATTATAGTAAAGAAGCGCTGCTGCAGAACGGAGCGGCTATTATAGAGTTGGCCCGCCATGAGGGTCTTGAAGGGCATGCCCGTGCAATCGCTGTACGGTTAGAACAGGAAGGAAAGGCGGAATCGGACAATGGATAAGCAAAGTAATGGTGTGGAACTTGAAAACAAAGGTGCAGTGCGCCAAGCAGAGGTTGACCGCAAAACGAACGAGACCAATATCCAATTGGCCTTTACTGTAGATGGAACAGGACAATCCGCGATTGAAACGGATGTACCTTTCCTGAACCATATGCTGGATCTGTTCACAAAGCATGGACAATTCGACCTGAACGTGCAGGCCCGTGGAGATATTGATATCGACGATCATCACACGGTTGAAGACATCGGAATCTGTCTGGGACAGACGTTACGAGAAGCGTTGGGTGATAAACGCGGTATTAAGCGTTACGCCAGTGTTTTTGTACCGATGGACGAGGCACTTGCTCAGGTCATTATTGACGTGAGTAACCGACCTCACTTTGAATACCGTGCTGAATACCCTTCCCAACAGGTAGGCAGTTTCTCCACGGAGCTGGTACATGAATTCCTGTGGAAATTGGCGCTGGAAGCTCGGATTACGTTACATGTCATTGTGCACTATGGTCAGAACACCCACCACATGATTGAAGCGATCTTTAAGGCATTGGGACGTGCTCTGGATGAAGCAACAATGATTGATCCACGTGTAACGGGTGTGCCTTCCACGAAGGGAGTGCTGTAGACGATGGCGATTGCAATTGTCGATTACGGTATGGGTAACCTGCACAGCGTCGGCAAAGCGGTCGAACGTCTTGGCTACGAAGCGCTGGTCACAGGTGACCGGGAAGAGATTCTTGGTGCAGATGGTGTTATTCTGCCAGGCGTAGGTGCTTTTGGTGATGCGATGGTTCATCTGCGGGAGAGTGGACTGGATACGGTGGTGAAAGAAGCCGCTGCCGGGTCCAAGCCACTGCTCGGGATCTGTCTGGGGATGCAGTTGTTGTTCAGCTCAAGTGAAGAGCATGGCGAACATGAGGGACTGGATATTTTTCCAGGTAAAGTGTTGCGTTTCGCCCCAGGAGAACTGAAGGTTCCTCATATGGGATGGAACCGTTTGGAATTCCTGCACGCGGAAAACCCGCTATTTGCGGGGCTTGAGGCAGGTCACGTCTATTTTGTCCATTCCTATCATGCGATTACTGAAAACAGGGAGGATCTGCTGGCGGTAACGGATTACGGACATCCGGTGACAGCCATTGTAGGCAGAGGGTCCAACTTCGGCATGCAATTCCACCCGGAGAAAAGTGGAGAGCTTGGCATGAAGCTGCTCGGCAACTTTTTGGCTCTGACAGGAGCGCCTGCACAAAGGTAAAGCATCATCTCTTCTTAACTATAGAAAGCGTACAAATCTAATTCATATTCAGGAGGCCTTGTATGTCATCTTTTATCCTATATCCGGCGATTGATATCCGGGACGGCAAATGTGTAAGACTGGTGCAGGGAGATTATAATCAGGAGACCGTGTATAACGATGACCCGGTTCAAGTAGCTCTATCCTGGGAGAAGCAAGGCGGTACATACGTTCATCTGGTCGATCTGGATGGTGCCAAAGCGGGTCATCCTGTTAACGATGAGCTGATCGGGCGGATTGCCTCGGCTGTGAATGTACCTGTTCAGGTGGGTGGCGGACTTCGTACGGTAGCTGATGTAGAGCGTTTGCTGGGTCTGGGTGTTAGCCGACTGATCATTGGAACAGCAGCAATTGAGGATCGTGCTTTTACAGAGGAAGTATTGGGACGTTACGGCGACAAAGTGGCAATTGGTATTGACGCTCGTAATGGTTACGTAGCAACCCGCGGATGGCTTGAAACATCGGAAGTACAGGCAGAGGTACTCGCGAAGGAATTGGCGGCGTATGGGGCAGAAACGTTTATCTTTACGGATATTTCCCGAGATGGCATGATGCAGGGTCCTAATGTGGAAGCGATTGTGTCTCTAGCCAAGGCAAGCGGACGGACGGTTATTGCTTCCGGCGGTGTGAGTGTAATGGATGATCTGCTTCGTCTGAGTCGCCACGCGGATGATGGTGTTGGTGGAGCAATCGTGGGTAAAGCATTGTATACGGGAAGCATCGATCTGTCTGAAGCGGTACGTGCAGTAAATAAGTAAGGGATATTCGGATAGAGAGGAAGAGGTAGCATGCTGGCAAAAAGAATCATCCCCTGTCTGGACGTGAAGGACGGCCGGGTCGTCAAAGGCGTCAACTTCGTTAATCTCCGCGATGCGGGTGATCCAGTAGAGCTGGCGGCGCTATATGACCGCGAGGGCGCGGACGAATTGGTATTTCTTGATATATCCGCTTCGGTAGAAGGTCGCGAAACGATGGAAGAAGTTGTGCGGCAGACGGCGGGCGAGATCGCTATTCCCTTTACGGTAGGTGGTGGCATCTCCAAGGTAGAGGACATGAAACGGATTCTCCGTGCAGGAGCGGATAAAATTGCAGTGAATACAGCCGCGGTACTTAATCCGCAGTTGATTGCAGATGGTGCACGTCGCTTTGGCTCGCAGTGTATCGTGGTAGCGATCGATGCCAAGTATAACGAAGCTTGGGGCGAATGGGAAGTCTATACCCATGGTGGACGGAAACCCTCCGGGATCAAGGCGCTGGAATGGGTTAAACAGGCTGAGAGCTTGGGCGCGGGGGAGATTCTTCTCACAAGTATGGACGCGGACGGAACAAAAGACGGCTTTGATCTGAAGCTGACGGCAGCGGTATCCGAATCTGTGCGTATTCCAGTCATCGCATCGGGCGGTGCGGGCAAAGAATCTCATTTCTATGATGTGTTTACTACAGGCAAAGCGGACGCAGGGCTGGCCGCAACGATTTTCCATTACAAAGAAATCGCCGTACCGGCGCTTAAACAACATTTGAGAGAACAAGGGGTGGAGATCCGTGACTAAAGTGAGCGATGCAATCAAGGAACAGTTATCCTTGGAACAGGTTGTGGAACACATTCGTTGGAGTGATGGTTTGGTTCCTGCCATTGTGCAGGATGTGGATACTCGGGAAGTTTTAATGATGGCTTATATGAATCGCGAATCTCTGAAGTTGTCGCTGGAATCCGGTGAGACCTGGTTCTGGTCACGCTCGCGTCAGGAGTTGTGGCATAAAGGGGCAACTTCCGGCAATGTGCAGACGATTACTTCCCTGAAATATGATTGTGACGGCGATACTTTGTTGGTTGAGGTGAAACCGAACGGTCCTGCTTGCCATACAGGGGCGGTAACTTGTTTCCATAATGAGATCATCGGCTTGCCAGAGAAATCAGCAAACGAGGCTTCGGATGAAGCGGGTGCGGCATCTGCTTCTGCAAGTTCCAGTTCCGATAGCCGCTTCGAGGTATTGGCTGAACTAGAATCCGTTATTGCAGAACGTGAACGTGAGCGCCCTGAGGGTGCATATACAACGTATTTGTTCGATAAAGGTGTAGATAAAATACTAAAAAAAATCGGTGAAGAAGCGTCCGAGACGATTATCGCCGCCAAAAATAAAGATAATGACGAGCTTCGTCTGGAAGTCAGTGACCTGATGTATCACCTGCTCGTCCTGTTACAAGAGCGCAAGCTGCCGCTGGACGACATTATGTCAGAGCTGAGCCGCCGTCATGAACGGCCTCGCCGCGATTAGGAGGCGAGTTACGTGCGTATAGACTATCACACACACCATGAGCGGTGTGGACATGCCGTTGGCAAACTGGAAGAGTACGTGCAGCGTGGTGTGGAGATCGGACTATCCCAGATTGGATTGTCCGATCACATGCCATTGTTGCATGTCGATCCGGCTCAATATTATCCGGAAATGGCGATGCCTATGGATGAACTGCCGCGTTATGTAGAGGAGTGTTTCTCCCTGAAAGAACGTTACCGTGGGCAGATTGATGTACGTGTTGGTCTGGAAGGTGACTATATTGAAGGCTGGGAAACAGAGATCCGTGCAATCATCGAGCGTTATCCATGGGACTATGTGATTGGCTCCGTTCATTTCCTTGGAGAATGGGACATTACAGACTTCCGTCAGACCCATCACTGGGAGGGCAAAGACGTACTTGAAGTATATCGTCAGTACTATGATGCCGTAAGCAAGGCTGCTGCCACGGGCATGTACGACATTATGGGACATACAGATGTCATTAAACGGTTTGGATTTAATCCTTCAGCGGAGCAGACAGAGGAACGTATCACATTGGAGAACGCAGCTCTGCAGGCTATTGCCAAAAGTGGCTGCGCCATGGAGCTGAATGCTTCCGGATTATCCAAGCCTTGTGCCGAGATGTTTCCTAGTCGCAGAATGCTGACAGAAGCTATTCGCTTGGGTATTCCATTGACCATGGGCTCTGATGCACATGACCCAATGAAGCTGGGCGATTATTTGCCTGAAGCTGAAGCACTTCTACGTGAGTTGGGCTGTACGGAAGTCGCTGTTTTTGAAGGCCGTCATCGTTCGTTCATTCCTTTAAATGTATAAGCCAGTGGAGTATAATGAGGGTAGGAAATAACCTTTTAAAGGTAGTTCAAAAAGTCCGCTTTTGATTACGTCGGATGCCTAATGGCATCATCAGCATCGAAGCTGGAATTCAGCCGAAATAGGTGGATGCTTACGAAGTATGTTTCCTCTGGAAACATTGTGGTTGCTCACGTAGTTTTGCCTACGCTCCGCTACTCCATTTCTAGCTTTATCCCATCTTCTCGGTACTGAAAACCGGTCTTTTTGAACACTCACTTTTAGATAAGGGATTATATAGGGATTTCAACCCTCGGGAGGGCATTATGCAGCATTCGTTACGTATTTTTTCCGGTTCATCGAACCCTAAGCTGGCAGAACAGGTATGTGACAAGCTGGGAGTACAACTGGGCAAGATCAAGCTGTCCCGGTTCAAGAGCGGAGAAATTTACGTTCATTATGAAGAAACGATCCGTAATTGTGATGTGTTTCTGGTACAGTCGTTGTCTCATCCGATCAATGAGCTGTTTGTCGAGCTGCTTGTGATGATTGATGCCGCCAAGAGGGCTTCAGCGCGCACTGTGAACATCATTGTTCCGTATTATGGCTATGCTCGCCAAGAGCGCAAATCCGCTCCACGGGAGCCGATCTCGGCCAAGATGGTAGCAGATGTATTAACTACGGCTGGTGCCAATCGAGTGGTAACGATTGACCTGCACGCAGCGGCGATCCAGGGATTCTTCAACATTCCGGTTGACCATATGACATCGCTGGATCTGATTAGTGACTATCTGCTAAGCAAAGGCATTGAGAATCCTGTCGTGGTCTCCCCGGATGCGGGACGAGCATCGATGGCAGAGAAGCTGGCGAATCGTCTGGATTCTCCATTTGCCATTATGATTAAGAAACGTCCAAGCCATAATGAATCGGTGATTACCCATGTCATTGGTGATGTCGAAGGGCGGACACCCATTATTATTGAAGATCTGATCGACACCGGAACAACGATTCTGAATGTCGTGGAAGGACTGAAGGAACGTGGGTCCAAAAATGTGTATGTATGTGCAACGCACGGATTGTTCTCGGATGGAGCAGTAAGTAAATTGAATCATCCGTCCATCGAAGAAGTGGTGGTTACGGACTCAATTGCACTGCCAGATGACCACCCTGAATGCTTCAAAGTGTTACCTGTCGCGCCCATGCTGGCCCGCGCCGTACGCATTATTGTGGATGGTGGCTCCATGGCAACATTGTTTAAGGATTCCGGTATTTAGAGCATTGAGGATTTATCGGAATGCTGCCAGATTAACTGATCCGTGTCTGAGTTGTTGTCTGCTCAGCACGGTTTTTTTGCTTTTGACTCTGTGAATTCAATTCTTGCTTTGCTGCTCGGAGGCTTGTGCTATAATAACATAAAATCAGTTATGATAGCGTTATCATATAGTGTTCAGCCCTAAGGCGAGATGGATGCTGAACAGTAGAACCACGGCTGAGAACATTGGCATCGTGGAGGGAGGAGTGGGGTCTATTGTCTCGTAATTGGTACTACCGGTTATTGTTCTCGTACTTTCCAATTTTTTTTCTTACGGTGACCATACTCATTTTCATCGCGTTTGTTTTCATCAATGACATCTCTAAAGAGGAAACAAAAAAAGCAGACCGGATCTCCTCCAGTTATATGATAGACACGGTGGATCGCACAATCAGGGATATTGAACTATCCATCCTGGAAACGGTACAGAGTCAGCAGGCATACAAACTCTATTTTAATAACACAAACCTGACCAGTTCGGACACGGTGTATGCGATAGCGCAGAATTTACGTGAGCTATCCAATTCGTCCTCATGGATTCAATCCGTCTATCTATATGACAAGCGAAATAAACATGTTCTGACCGTAAGTGGTTCCAGAGAAGCGGAAAGTTTCTCGGATAAGGCATGGATTGATCAGATGGCATCCGGTTCTATCGGTTCAGGCTGGCAGCCGGTCCGGGAATTCGATGCGGACTCTGTTCAACGTACCCCTATTCGCGTATTAACGGTGAACAAGGATATGCCTTTGCCTTTTGGCTCTCAGGGCACACTGGTCATTAATATCAAGATGAGCAGTATTGAGCAGAGTGTAGACAGTATGGTTAATGGTCAGCTCTCATTCCTGACGATTACGGATCGGGACGGTAAGGTTGTGTATAATGCACACTCGGACCAAGAGGGCTCGATAGACGGTCAGGAACTGAATACGCTACCGCTAGAGAGACTGGGCTGGACAATATCCAGTGGAATTAAGGCAGGTAACTTATTTGGCTGGGTATCTGTCGTGTCTTATGTATGGGTAATCATTGCTATTGTGACTGTCATCTGTGCGATTGTGTATATCGTGTACATTACTCGCCGTAACTATAAACCCATTCAGATCATCATGAACCGGATTGAGTCTCATCAGATTCGGGCGTTTGAACACTCGGGTGCTCGCACAGATGAGATGAAGATGATTGATGGTGTGCTTGAGAATCTGATTAATCATATGATGGATTATGACAAGAAAAGCAGGGAAAATGTACTCATGCAGCGTAGCAAGTTGTTCAATGCCCTGTTGCATGGTGAACACATGGAAAACGCAGCAGAGCAATTAAAAGAACTCTCTCCGCTGAATGACGTGCATGACTCGTCGCGCTTTGTCGTTGTTGTTGGAGAGATTAACCGTTATGAGAAGGGATTTCAGGAGAGGTACACAAGAGGTGAACAAAATACGCTGAAGTTTGCCTTGATGAACGTTTTGCAAGAGCTGTCACGTAATACGGGAGTACAATGCTGGACGGAATGGATTAGTGTAGATCGGATTGCTATCCTTTTTGTGTTCAAAGAACAGAGTGATAACAACTTGGACATGTCTGGGCAGATTCGTGTTGTAGCTGAGGAATGCAAATCTTGGGTAGAACAAAATCTACGTATTTCCTTAAGCTTTGGTATTGGACCTATCGCTCAGGGGATCGGTACAATACGAGACTCCTATGCTGCCGCAGAAGCGGTAATGCATCGCAAACTGTTGATGAATGGAGATGTCGGCCAAGCCGACTGTGGCGAACCACAGCATCCTTTACTGGATACCTATACTTATCTGCAGATGATTGCGGACTTTGTTAAGCGGTTCCGGATGTCGAGTGGACAGTGGCGGGAACAGTTGGAGGAGATCTTTACAGCATTTGAAAAGAACAAACTGCCGGATGACGAGATTCGTTCTCTGATTCAAGCCATGTTACAGATGCTCAGCCGAGAGGTGGCCATGATGTCGGAAGGGCTTCAGGAAGAGCTGTCCGAAGAAAACATCAACAGATGGTTGAGCGCTGTGGAAGAGGCAGAGACACTTACGGATGTGAAAAGTCTTTTGTTCGATGGTCTGACCGACTTGTTCAGAACATATGTGGCTGTCACAGAAACCAAGAGTTACAAAGCAATGGTCAACGAAATGAAAAATTATATTGAAGAACAGTTTGCGAATCCGGATCTTTCATTGAAACATCTGAGCGACCGATTCCAGATTACGGGCAAACATGCGAGTTATCTGTTCAAGACAGAATTTAACATGAAGTTTGTTGATTTTGTTACAGAGCTTCGCATGAAGGAGACAGAGCAGCTTCTGCTCAATACTGATTACTCTTTGCAGGATATTGCCCTGAAGGTTGGGTATGCAAATGGAATTACGTTGGGACGTGTATTTAAACGGGTAACGGGCATTACACCAGGAGATTATCGTCGTTTGAAACGTGAACATCGAGAACCCGAAGAGTAACGCAAAAGTGATCATATTCTGAGATCTGTACATCAGGATACCACAGGGTGAATTTCATGCAGTCACTTTCCACCAGGAGAGCAGGCTTGCAGAGGTTCGCCCTGTTTTCGTTGAACAGTTCTCTGCTGCTTGAGATCGATGCAACTGTTTTCGCAGGATAGCAAGCTGGTATTCCTGTTTTTTCCCCGTTTACGAATTTAGGCAGTGTGTGAAAATGGTTTATCCGAATTGGGACAGGCCGTTCCGAGTCGTGAGGTGTTGAGAGCTATCACAGCCTAGGGCAGTGCAACTTTGGGAAAATAATCAGTCTGCGAAAATGGGCTTAACACATAAACTAAATTCCTTTTGTAAGCGCTTCCGAAATTGGTTTATTGCTAGAGTTCGGAAAGATGTGGAATACTCGGAGCAAGCCTTAAACATTCACGCAAAGTAAAAGGGGATGACAAAATGATTGGAAAAGCAACCAAGGGGAGTAAGAAGAAATGGATGGGTCTGGCACTTACAATAGTAATGGGAGTGTCATTACTTGCGGGGTGCTCGTCTGCATCAGAAAAAGAATCAGCAGAAGGCGGGGCAACAACTAATGGTGAGCGTGTTACTTTGAAAGTGGAGGTTTTCGATCGTGGTAACAGTCCTTCTCCACATACGATCACGAACAACTACTTAACTAAATTTGTTCAAGAGAAATTCGGCGATCCGAATAACATTGATGTGCAATTCGTACCTGTTCAACGTTCAGAAGAAACAACCAAGCTCAACGTGTTAATGGCCAGCCCCAGCGATGTTCCAGATATTGTGTTTGTCTACGACTCCAGTGTGTTCTACCGTTATGCTCAGCAAGGTGGTTTAACTGACGTAGGTGAACTTCTTAATGAGCATGCACCTAACTTAAAAGAATATCTCGGCGAAGACCTGTTGAAATTCGGTCAGCTTGAAGGTCAGCAATTCGCTATTCCGGGTAAACGTGCCATTACGGCTCGTTACAACTCATATATCCGCCAGGATTGGCTAGATAAAGTCGGTATGAATGCGCCAACAACAACGGATGAGCTGTACGAAACGTTGAAAGCATTCAAAGAGAAAGATCCGGGCAATCTGGGCAGCAAAAACATCCCAATGGGTATGGCACTTGCCCCAGCGCAGTACGAAACATTGATTTACTCCTTTATTAAACCCGTACAAGATGGGCTTACGTACAGTCAGCGTTACGAGCTACCATTGCATGATGGCTTCAAAGATGCGATGCAGTTCCTTAACAAGCTTTACAATGAAGGTCTGATCAGCAAAGACTTCAGTCTTGACGAAGAAAAAACACAATTGGTCAAAGACTTCCAGAACGGTAATATTGGCTACATGTCTGAGGACGTAGGTCAGATTCTGTATGCAGATGGTATGCTTGATAATTTGTCCAAAAATGTACCGGATAGCAAAGTTGTAGCGGTTGACGCTTACACCAACTCGAATGTGGACAACAAACACATCAAATCACGTTATGGTAGCAACGGTATGTACATCATGATTCCAAAAAGCAGCAAACGTTCCGTTGAAGCAGTGAAATACCTAGACTGGATGGCTTCTGGAACGAACTTGCTTGAGATGAACACCGGCGTGGAAGGTGAAAATTACGATATGGTTGATGGTGTTCCAGTTGTTAAAGATGATGCACCACAGGATGTCAAAGATCGTCTCTACAACGGTGGTGACATGGCCATTATTGCCAACGGTAAAGTAGTTGGAGATCAGGCAGCCAATGAAGCCGCATGGATTGCAGGCTTCCCAGAACGTAACCATGAGCTGATGAGACAGTCTATTGATATCGCTAATACGGATACGATCGGCCCGGTTATCTTTAGCAAACCAATTGAAGCAGAATCTAAATATGGTACAGCACTAAATGATAAGTTGAAAGTGCTTATTGTGAAAACTGCGATGGCTAAACCGGCGGACTTCGAAGCGGTATATGAAAAAGAAATAAATGATTTCATGTCACTGGGTGGCACAGAACTGAAGAAAGAGCTTGAAGCAGCACTTCAGTAAGCGTTATCAAATAAACAGATTTATCTTGTGATTATTAAATCAATATGTAATTTACCGTATAACTTTGAAGGAACGTGTGCCGCCGAATGGGGCGGCACAGCCGTTTCTTTGTTGATAGGAGGAAACCGACTTGACCATCACATACTTGAAAAGGTATTGGCAATTGTACGCACTGATTTCCCTGCCCCTCATCTACTTTTTGATCTTTCGTTACGGACCAATGTACGGTGTACAGATTGCATTTAAGGACTTTAACCTGTTTCAGGGAATCAACGGCAGTGAGTGGATCGGTTTCGATGCTTTCCGTGAAGTATTTGGAATGCGGGACTTCTACACCACATTACGAAATACCTTCATGCTAAATTTCCTCGACCTGCTTGTTTCGTTCCCTGCTCCAATTATATTGGCCATCATGCTCTATGAAGTTCGATTCAAATGGTTTAAAAAAATATCGCAAACGATTCTGTATATTCCTCACTTTATCTCCTGGGTTATCATCGGGGGAATTGTATACCAATTGTTCGGTAATCAATCCGGTATGGTTAACGGTGTATTGGAGAGTATGGGCTTAAATTCAATACCATTTTTGACAGAGAAAAATCCATGGCTTGTAACGTACCTGTTCACAGGTGTCTGGCAAAGTGCAGGATGGGGAACCATTCTATATCTGGCCGCATTAACCGGCGTCAACAAAGAATTGTTTGAAGCAGCTGAAATTGATGGAGCATCACGGCTGAAGAGAATCTGGCATATTACGTTGCCAAGTATTAAACCAACTATTGTGACCTTGCTCATTCTTAATCTCGGACATATGGTCAGCATCGGATTTGATCGGCCTTATATTATCGGTAACACAGCCGTACGTGAATATTCAGATGTACTTAGTACCTTTGTTTACAGGGTCGGCCTTGAATCAGGACAATACACACTTGCAACTGTCGTAGGGCTATTCCAGGCCGTTGTGGGACTAATCTTTGTACTCGGTTCTAACTATATTTCGAAAAAGGCAACCGGCGAAGGCATTTTATAAGTTGTCAAAGCATGAAAGATACGCCAATCGGCTTGTATGTATAGACCATCAGTAAAGGAGCTGTGCGCATATGAGTGAACGCACCTCAAATCGGATTTTTGATATCGTTAATATCTCCTTTATCAGTTTATTTGTTATATTCTGTCTGGCTCCATTTTTGCACACCATTGCGATATCTCTAAGTTCTAACAGGGCTATTACTTCGGGAGAAGTGACCATTTTTCCTAAAGAATTCAATTGGGATGCGTATATCCAAGTATTCTCTGATCAATCCATGCTCTACTCACTGGGCTTTACGACTGTTCTGACAGTAGCAACCACAGTGTTGTGCATGTTATTCACACTTGCTGCTGCATACCCGCTAACCAAGAAAAAATTGAAAGGGCGCAAGCTCTTCATGTATGTCATCATCATTACGATGTTCTTCAGTGGCGGGATGATTCCCGAGTATTTGCTCATTCGTGATCTCAATATGCTTAACTCAGTCTGGGCACTGATCTTACCGGGACTGGTGAGTCCATTTAACCTGATTATCCTGATCTCATTCTTCAGAGGCATTCCTGAAAGTCTGGAAGAATCAGCAGAAATTGATGGTAGCTCGCATGTACACACGCTATTCAAAATCATATTGCCATTATCCATGCCTGTACTTGCCACATTAGCGCTATTCTATGCGGTGGGTCGCTGGAATGGATTCCAGGATTCACTGTTGTATATCAATGATCCCAAGTTGTATCCACTACAACTGAAGCTCTTCCAAATGGTTCAAAACAATATGGTGAGCGAGCTTACATTGATGGAAGGTGCTAACCGTACACCACTGACTCCCGAAAGTCTCAAGGCAGCTACAGTTGTATTCGCAACGGTACCCATTTTGCTTGTCTATCCGTGGCTGCAAAAGTATTTTGTCAGCGGTGCCATGCTTGGCGCGGTAAAAGGTTGATATAAAACTGCTGGGCAAGCTCTAACTGTTGGGAAGGAGAAGGAAATCAAATGCAGCAAAAAGATAAAGGTATATATTCATTTTCGACGTGCTGGAATATCCGAAAACATGATGTTGGGGAAGACATGATACGGGAGATTGCGGATCTCGGCTTTCGCCGAGTGGAGCTTAATTATAATGTGACGAAGGAAATGCTCAAGACGATTGAGCCCATGATTGAACGCGGAGAGATCGGTGTCTCCAGTGTTCATAACACGTTTCCACATGACCCTGATCCCGATTATGGTACGGATTCTATCTTGCTCGGCTTCGAAGATGAAGTGAAACGTAAGCGGGCGATTGAGTTGCTGGTAGAGTCTGCTGAATATGCCCAGCGTTATGGTGGAGAAGCTGTTGTTGTACATCCCGGAGAGGTACCTTTTCCTCAGGATATCAGCAAAGATCTTGGAAAGCTCTACAACGAGGAAGGTCCCGATTCACCGAAGTATCGCAACAAATGGGCGGAACTGATGGAGCGGCGAGAGGCACTCAGTTCTGGCTATGTCGAGAAAATTATCGCCAGTCTGGATGAGGTATGTAATCGAGCGGCAGCTAAAGGTCTGGATGTTCGTTTTGGAATCGAGACGAGATCCAGACCACAACAGATTCCTACCCTTGCCGAGGCCAAGACTATCATCGCGGCTCTCAAAGGAGCACCGGTTGGTATCTGGTACGATACGGGTCATGCCATCATGATGGACCGACTGGGCCTCTATGATAGTGTGGGAGAAATGCAGGGGCTGATGGATGATATCGTAGGTGTTCATATCCATGAGACACTTGGTCTCTCTGATCACTGGTGCCCTTATGTACACAGTAAGGACATGAACTTCTATGATGCCTATCTGCCGATGATTCGCCGGGCACAGGTGAAAGTATACGAGTTGAAGTCTGCCTGTAAGCCAGAAGAGATCCACGAGAGTCATGACTTGCTTATGAAGAAGCTTGGAGTGGCAGAGTAGCAATCTAGGATTCGTGATAGTGTAGAACCTTTTTGCATGTTCACAATGTGTGTTCAACGACTATTTCCTCAGTGACGGAGACCCAAATATATGTAGTAAAACAAGCACGGATTTTCTAGCGACGTTTGTAGAAATATGGTATATACTGACGAGAAAAATGAACTCACCTACGGGCGGTATGAGTAAGCTTCCGTTCTGAATTGAAGGGGCTGAAGCAACATACTTCGCACATCGGGAGAATGCATTGGTATGGAGGGGACTGCATATGTACAAACAACTGGTGGACAGTAATGACAGAGCGGTAGAAAGAGGCATATCCCGGCAGATGCTTGACCCGGAAAGCCGTTACTATGGAGGAACAATCGATCCTTTCACAGGTGTTGCCTGGGTTAACCACACGACTGGAACGCCCACGGATATGTGTTACTGGGGAGCTGCGATCTCCAATCCGGATTCCATCTATTACCGGGATGAGGCGTTGTTAAATCGACTGCTGCTAGCTACGGAATATGTACTTCGCTTCCAGCATGAAGATGGATCAATATCGCCTGGCTGGACCAATTACCATTCCCCTCCCGATACCGCATTTGTCGTTGTAGGGTATTCGCAGTTGTATCAGCTTCTTCAACAGCAGGATTGGGAGCCACTGCAACCTGTATTGAACAATATGAGGCTGTTTCTGGAACGTACAATCCCAACCATGCTTACGGGAGGCTGTCATACACCAAATCATCGCTGGGTGCTGTGCGCGGCGCTCGGTTTCTTGCATGAACTATTTGATCTGGAGGAAGCTGTGCAGCGCGCAGAGCAGTGGATGGATGAAGGAATGGATATTACCCCCGATGGGGAGTGGACAGAACGGAGCAATGGGATATACAGCGCAGTTAGCGACATCATGTTAATTCATGCAGCGCGTCTGCTCAATCGTCCTGAACTGCTGGAACCGGTGAGGCTCAATCTCCGCATGATGGTGTACCTTGTGCATCCTACGGGTGAGATTGTTACGGATTATTCAGGTCGACAGGATCTGGGCAGTGTTCATGATTTGTCGCCTTATTATCTACCTTATGCCATTTTGGCTCGGCTCGACGGTGATCCACTCTTTGCCGGCATGGCGGCCTGGGCCGGAGATACATTAACAGATCCGGGAGTATGCTCAGTTAATACGCTCATTCGGTTGATGCTTGAGCCTGAGCTCCAGCAGGCGATTGAGGCACGTGATGTATTGCCAGAACAGTATGAGGTCATGCTTAATGAGCATTTTGTACGCGACGAATATCTGGAGCAGATGGACGCAGTAGGGCATCACGGACGTATCTCTCACAGTCGGATGCATACGGATTTTGGTGCTCCGGTAGCCCGAATTCGGGATGGTGCTACAAGTGTGACTGTGATGACAGAAGTTCCTTCTTTCTTCGCTCTTCGTCATGGCAAAGTGCGCCTGCTGGCTGTGCAACTGGCCTCTTACTTTAATCCAGGATATGTACCTATGCAGCAAATGACGAGGCTGTCCGAAGGATATCAACTGACTGGCGAGCAGAAAAAAGGCTATTACGGCCCAGTCCCTGCGAACCTGCTGCCAGAATCGGCTACATCAGCCATCAGTCCATGGTACTTGCTACCTCATCAGAGCCGTCAACTCACTCATGAGCAGACATTCCGAGTAGGGGCAGAAGTGCAACCAACGGAAAACGGATGGAGCATGCATCTCTCAGGGCAGGAGCCCGAAGACATTATGATGCAACTATCCTTTGTATTCGGAAGCGAAGGCGAGCTAACCTGCGAGGACGCGATTGAAACGAGTGAGGGTCACTACTTGTGGAAAGGCGGTACATTGCGCTACACCTGCGGAGATGACTGGTTGGAGATCACCGGGGGCGAGCTGGGGCATCTGGCGGCAACAGTACGGGAGGCGAAACTGCCAGACAAGTGCAAGGTTGTGCTGGTCAATTTCATGACGCCGTTTGATAAGACCATTCATATTTCACTTTCTCCTTCGATGCGTTGAGTATTAAGTCATAACTGTAGAAGACCGAGCCTTTGGGCTCGGTCTTCTTTCTTTACGGCTGATCACGGCGAACGTTCACTATATTCCCAAGAATGGCTTAATCAAAGCATTGGCAGGGATTTCAAAATGTCAGGATACGTCTCATATTGTGAACTATTATTTCAGTTGCTCTAACGCAGTTTCAATTGGTGTAGTTAACAGCGGATTATCTTTGGTCTGACTCCAGTAAGCGATGAGTATATTTTCTTTCTCATATAGAAATGGGAATGTTGTAAAATGGGCACCTTCCATTTGTTTATTAAATTCTGTAGTCCCCTTTATGCGATCCTTTTCAGAATTGAAAATATAAAAATGTATGAATTCAGGGTTATCCGGTTCTTCTTCAGCTTGCACCCCAATGGAGTACACCTCAGGTATAACATCATTTAATTTCATTGGATACCCGGTTATGCCAAAGGATACTAACTTCAAGTTTTGAGATTCAAGCGCTGTTACTACATCATCTAGTGTGAGAATATTTTCTTCATTTTCTATATCTTCTGTACATCCGCTCAAGGCAAACAAGCATATTAAAATGAATACAAGTGGTTTTATTTTCGAGATAATCAATATACCATCTCCTTAAAAATAAGAATGATTGCTTCCTTGTAATATGAAGTGACACCGTAGCTAAAGAATAAAGAAGTCGCACGTGGTTGATTCGTATACAATGCAACTATGAAAACCATTTAAATGCAGAATCGGATCATGAGCTACATTTATCTTACCATAACCGAAATAAGCCAGTTGAGCGGCCCTAACCGATAAGGATGGAAAGTCAACTTTATTTGCATTTTTTTCATAAACGACATGAAACTACATATTGAGAAGTGGGCCATAAGATGTGGTATACTGAAGAGTATGAATGAAATGCAAAGAGGAGGTGCCTTGGAAGATGAAGGGCAAGCTAGTGCGGGCTGAGGGACACCTTGCCAATATTATACCGATTCACTTGGATGCTTCTTTCTTTTTTGAAAGAGCTGTCCGCTCGCTGGACCGTAATCATGTCGACAAGGCATTAAAATATTTTGGCAAAGCTGTTGAATACGAACCGGAAAATCCGGTGAATCATTGTAATATGGCGGGTATTTTATCGGAGAAGGGCGATTACGAAGCGTCCAATGCCATTCTGGCTAACGTGCTGGAAGTGGTAGATCCGTCGATGACGGAATGTTATTTTTACATGGCGAACAATTATGCAAATATGGATCGGTTTGAGGAAGCCGAGAAAGCACTTGTTACCTACTTGGAGGAGGACACCCAGGGTCAGTTCATGACGGAAGCTGAAGAGATGATGGAGCTTCTGTACTATGAGCTGGATCGTCCGGCCAAATTGAATCGAATTAAATCACGCAAAGGTGTAGTGGAGCACGATCAGGCACGGGAACTGTTGGAGGAAGGGAAATTCGCACAGGCTGCTGAGCTACTTGAAGGCATGTCATCCGATTATCCTGACTACTTGGCTGCCCGTAACAATCTGGCACTCGCCTACTATTATATGGGGTTGTTTCCGAAAGCCAAAGAGACCATTGCCGAAGTGCTTGAACAGGAGCCCGGTAATCTGCATGCACTCTGTAATCTGGCCATTTTCCATCAAAATGAGAACCGGGCTGATCAGGTGTTGCTTCTGATCAAAAAATTGCGTATCATCGTGCCGTTCCAGCACGAACAAGTCTACAAGCTGGCGACAACGATGGGAATTCTGGGGCAACACGATACGGCCTATGTTCATTTCCGTCGTTTGCTCAAGGACGAAGAGACAGCTGCAGATCCGGCACTTGCTCACTATGCAGCAGTGGCGGCTTATAATACAGAGCGTTATGACGCTGCTGAGCGTCTATGGCATTATGTGTCTAAGCTTGATCCGGGTTCCGAAGTATCTCGGTACTATCTGTCAGGTCTTGAGGCTGTACGGCAAGGCGAGCAAGAGCCGGAGAAGCTGAGTTATCACTATCATCTGCCGTTTGACGAGCAGTTCAGACAGTGGGAGAACTATGGTAACGGCATACCTGAAGAAATGAAGCATGATCCACTGATTCGTTCATCGTTCTTCTGGGCTTTGCGACATGGTGATCGGGCAACCAAGCTGCAGGTTATTCATGCACTCGGGATGATCGGAGATTATGAGGTGCAGCAGGCGCTGCAATCCTTTATTGAGGAACCGGGAGAAGAACAGGATCTGCTTGAGGCAGCACAAGCTGTGCTTGATGGATTGAAATCGGCTGAACACGAGGAGCAGAATACTCAGGTGGTTCGTCCCTTTTCTCCTGTAGCTTTGAAGTCCATCGGGAAGGCTCAGTCCACATCAGAGCAATTGGAGACTCATTCAACTTCCCATTGGCAGGCTGTCGTAGATCGAGCGCTACAGATGTCTGAAGCGAAGGCTGAGTTGCAGCAAGAGATGGAACGGCTCTGGACGGACTATGTATCCCGGGTACATCCCGAGGTTCCGGGTACGAAGCAGATTGAGGGCTGGGCTGCGGGACTTGAATATTTGGCTGCCAAGAACCACAGTCGACCTGTTACCTATCAAAGCATCGCTGAGCGGTATGGGATATCGGCATCAACGGTTAGCAAGTATGCTAAACAGATCCATCGGGTTTGTAACAGCAACCCACCACTTGTATAGAAAGAAAGTTCGCTTCAACTCGTTTTCAGAAAGACATCATAAGGTGAAGGATACAACAACCGGGAAAACGGGTAAACTTAACGAATGGGCCTCTTAAACGCCTGTAGGATATCATCTTGGCAAGTTCATCGCTAGTACAACACACTCTCACCTTATTAAGGAGGCTGTATCTATATGTCTAAATACAGAACGATTGTGATCGGAACGGGACCTGCGGGTCTGACAGCAGCGATATATCTAGCTCGTGCTAATCTGAACCCACTGGTTATCGAAGGTCTTCAGCCGGGTGGTCAATTGACGACGACAACGGAAGTTGAGAATTTCCCTGGTTTCCCGCAAGGTATCATGGGTCCGGAACTGATGGACAACATGCGTAAGCAAGCAGAACGTTTCGGAGCGGAATTCAAAAATGGTTGGGTAGAAGAGGTTGATTTCAGCAAACCACCCTTCAAGGTCAAAGTTGGAGGAATGGGTGAACTGGAAGCTGAATCGATCATTATCTCCACAGGTGCTTCCGCTCGTTATCTCGGTATTCCGGGCGAGCAGGAAAATGTGGGACGTGGTGTAAGTACATGTGCGACATGTGACGGATTCTTCTTCCGTGGTAAAAAAATCGTGGTCGTGGGCGGTGGTGACTCCGCGATGGAGGAAGCGAGCTTCTTGACTCGCTTTGCAACGGATGTCACATTGGTTCACCGTCGGGATGAATTGCGTGCATCCAAGATCATGCAGGATCGGGCTCGCAGTAATGAGAAGGTGAAGTGGGCACTGAACCGCACTCCACTTGAGGTCGTACCTGAAGCGCTGGGTGTCAAAGGGCTGAAGGTGCGCAATAACGAGACGGGGCAGGAAGAGTTGCTTGAGGCGGATGGCGTATTCGTTGCCATTGGTCACACACCGAATACCGGATTCCTAGGTAATGCGATCGCACTGGACGAACATGGTTATGTTGTGGTTAAACCGGGAACAACGGAGACCAACATTCCGGGTGTATTTGCCTGTGGTGATGTTCAGGATACGAAGTATCGTCAAGCCATTACGGCAGCCGGATCAGGTTGTATGGCCGCGATGGATTGCGAGAAGTTCCTTGAAGGAAGCATTGTGCATGACTGGAGCGAAACGCTGGATAAGTAAGCATGACATGCGTGAGGTTCGGCATATGCTAGGAATAAGAGACAACGGGAAGTCTCATGAAATGAGAGAAGCCGGAAGGCTTCTCTTTTTTTGAAACTACAGTGGGCATGAGTTCGTATACATATGGGGCATATTAGCTGTGAGGTGAAGATTTTGGGGGAAATGATAAAAGATTGGTTACAGAATGCAACAGTGAGACGGTTTTTGATTCTGCTCTTGTTCTGTTTAATTTTGTTCAGTATGGGGAGTATGCTGCACATGATTCTGCTGCTGTTCCTGGTGACGTATGTCATGAACAGGTTGCAGCACTTCATTACAGGCGGTTTGAATCGGTTATTTAAGATCAATTATAAAGTCGTAGTCATCCTGCTCTATATGATCGTTATCGCAGTGATTGTGCTGGGTATCTCCAGATATTCACCGCGGATTGTAGATCAGGTCGTACAATTGACGAACGAGATTATGAAATTTCTAGACAGTGCAGACGGTGATAATTTTGCTTCCAAGATTGCGGGTTACCTCCAATCCTTCGATATCAAAAACTACACCAATGATGCATTGAAATATATTTTCGCTTTGAGCAAATGGTTGGAGTTTATTCTGCTCGTTATCATTCTGAGTCTGTTCTTCTTGTTGCAGAAGCAGGAGATATCCAAATTCACGTCCAAGTTCAAAACAAGCAAAATCGGCTGGTTCTATACTGAAGTAGCTTACCTTGGCGACAAGTTCGTTTCTTCTTTCGGTAAAGTTATTGAGGCTCAATTGCTGATTGCCGTATTCAATACGGTGCTGACAATGCTGGGACTCTGGATTCTGGGCTATCCGTACTTGTTCGCGCTGACCATTCTCGTATTTATGTTAAGTTTGGTGCCAGTGGCAGGGGTGATCATCTCTCTGGTACCGCTCTGTCTGATTGGATATCAGATGGGTGGACTGAAACTGAGTATTATCGTGATCATCATGATTATTATCATTCATGCGTTGGAGACTTATTTCCTGAATCCAAAGCTGATGGCACACAAGACCAAATTACCGATGTTCTACACCTTTATCGTACTGATTCTGTCGCAACACTTCTTGGGGATCTGGGGACTGATCATTGGTATTCCAATCTTTGTTTTCCTGCTCGATATTCTGGATGTGAACAAGATGGAGAAGACAGAAGAGCCGGTACGTGTGGAATCGAAGTTATAACGTCTAGCTGAAGAACGGCTGAATGCTGTGTAATAATAAGGTGTATAAAAAAGATTAAAACGCCTCCAGTTCGCTGGAAGGCGTTTTTTTCTATGCCATACACCAGAAGGTGTAATGGATCGTGAATGAAGTTCTATCTGGACCATATGTCGTGCTTCGCGAACAAAGTCCTATGACAGCCAGCCTTTCTCCTCGGCAATGGAGACGGCCTCCATCCGGTTCTTGGCATCCAGCTTGGCGAAGGCCTCCGATAAATAGTTACGTACGGTCCCGTAGGAGAGATGCAGGGAGGCGGCAATGTGATTGGCATTCATCCCGGTGGCAGCCAGCTTGAGCACTTCTTTCTCCCGTTCCGTTAGTGGGTTGACGGCTTTGGCTGCGCCAAAAACGAGCTCAGGTGAGACTTCCCGCCCACCGTTCATTACACGTCGAATGGCCTCGGCCAAACGGTCACTGGGCTCATCCTTGAGCAGATAGCCCTGAACTCCGGCTTGTATAGCCCGTTCCAGGAATCCAGGTCGAGCAAACGTTGTGAGGATGATGATCCGACAACTCAGACCAAGCTGCTGAATACGTTCAGCCACATCAAGTCCACTCATCACAGGCATTTCAATGTCCATCAGGCAAAGATCTGGCTGAAGAGTAGCAATCTGCTTCAGAGCTTCCTCTCCATTACCCGCTTCTCCAATGACTTCAAAATCATCTTCAAGATCAAGCAGGGAGGCTAGAGCACCACGCAGCATACGCTGATCTTCGGCAATTAATATACGAATCATAATGATATTCCTCCTTGTGGCTCGCTGGCGATTAAGGGAAAGAAAAAGACGACCCGGGTTCCTTTAGAACCGGAGGAAATCTGAAATGACCCATCGATCAAATCCAGACGCTCGGACATTCCCTTCAGTCCATTTCCGTGATGTAAATCTGAACTTAGGCCAATACCATTATCTTGGACCATAATCCTGATTCCATCGGGTATTCGTTCCAGTTGAATGATACCTAAAGTGGCTTTGCTGTGCTTTACGATATTTGTCACGGACTCAAGAATGCAGAGACTTGCCATGTTCTGAGTCAAATCAGGCACATCAGCATAAGATCCTTGTTCTCCGATCAGTCGCAGTTCAATGTTGGCACTTTTCAAGGTTTCTTTGGCATCAGCCAATGCCTCCACAATGCTGATTGCCCGCATATCGGAGACGAGTTGACGTACTTCTCGTAAGGCAGCACGGGAGGTGCGCTCAATTTCGCGTGCTTCTTGAATGGCACGTTCGGGGTTTTTGGCGATAAGTTTGGTAACAAGCTCACTCTTCAATGTAATCAAAGAGAGCGTGTGCCCCATCGTATCGTGCAGATCCCGGGCAATACGCATGCGTTCTTCTCGTTTGATCAGCTCTTTAATATGCTGTTGCGCTTCATCAAGCTTAGCTTCCAACTGCTGCCGATCTAGCATGGTTTTGATGCCATAGGGAGATATCAGCATGATCAGATAAAACGGAATAAAGAACAGCAGCTGCTCGGTACGAAGTTGATCGAGGGCTATGGTAATGACCATCGGAATGGTCTGTATGACAGCGAAGATAAGCAAAAACAAGCGAAAGGTACGCTTCTCCGAATACCATCCAATGAAATTCGCTGTGAAAAATCCAAGAAAAAACATGTTAGGATCAATGATCAGGCTAAGAATGAGAACACAACCCATTTGCAGACAGAGCCAATAGGAAAAAAGATATGTGCCTGCGTTCATGTAGAGTTGTCGATAGGTAAGGACGAAAACAATAAAAGCTGTGATTCCGATGTATTGCTCAAGCCCCTGGGTATTCCACAGATAGTATAAGGGCATGGCTAAATAGATCATCCAGATATATGGATAGACACCGTATCGTTTAGGGAAAAGTTCAAAACCTTGAAGCATGCGTCGAAATTACGCCTCCTTCTGTTTGCTGCGGATATATGTGGATAGTAACATAAATCCCACCAGATATGCTGCCAAAAGAAGGATATCTCGCATATGAGGCATATCTCCAGCTATGAGGACCCATGCTCCGTTGCCGAAGCTGTGTGAAGGCAACCAGCTGCCGATCTGCCTCAGCCAGTCTGGCATGACATCAAGGGGCATCCACATACCTCCAAGCAAGGCGAGGGAGAGATACAGGGCGTTGCTCAATCCGCTGGCAGTGTCTACCCTGCGGAACGTGCCAATGCATGTACCGAGCGCAAGAAAAGGCAAAGAGCCAGCCAGAATCCAGAGCGCAGAACCAATCCACTGTGATGCCGTGAGGGAAACACCGTTAATCAGATAACCGGATATAAAAATAATGATAATCGAGCACAGGTGGATGAAGGTCTGACCAATCATTTTACCACCAAAATAAATGGAGTTTGGTAGCGGTGTAACTCGAAGATAGGTAACCCAGCCGTGCACCCTCTCCTGAACAAGACGAATACCAAGAGTCATGATGGATGAGCCCATCACGCTGAAGCAGGTCATGGACATCAGATAGTGTGCATTCCATTGCTGAGCATCCACAGCATCTGTGGTAAATATGCGGGTATACAGGATATAGAATAGTACAGGCATCAGTAAAGACCAGAATACAAAATAGACATTACGTGACATGCGAAGCATCTCTACTCGGGATTGGGCCAGTAGCATGGACATCTTAATGATCCTCCTTTATGGTTTCGAGCAATGTTGCGTAAGCATCGTCGAGCTGTCCGGCTTCAATGCGGATCTCCTGAACGGGAAGCTGAATGGTAATGATGTGGCGAATGAGTGCATCTGTATCTTGGGTATGAAGAATGCATCGATTTTTACGATATTCGATCTTGTCTACCCCGGACAACCCTTCAACTTGAGTGCGAATGTCTAAATCTGAGGAGAATGAAAAGGATAGTGTTCGCTTCGTGATTCCGCCTTTGATGCTGTCGGGTGTTCCGTCTGCAACGATGGAGCCTTCATTGAACAGGATAATTCGATCGGCAGCTTCATCTGCTTCGTGCAGGTAGTGGGTGGTGAAGACCACAGTTTTGCCTTGCTGCGCAAGCGCACGGATCTGTATCCAGAAATGCCTGCGGGTCTCGGAATCCATTCCGACAGTGGGTTCATCGAAGAAGAGAACGTCAGGGTCACCGGCCATGGCCAGTGCAAAATTCAGGCTACGCTTCTGTCCGCCGGATAGCTTTTCTGCTCTTCGATTCAAGGCAGCTGGCGCAAGACCGGTTAAGCCTTCAATCACGTCTGTATCCAGCGGGGTAGGGTAGTAGCTGTGAACCATGCGAATAATCTCTCGGACGGTAAGTCCGTCCATGACACTGACATCCTGTAACATTACACCCATGCGTTGACGAACCTGTTTATGATCCGGTGCCATTCCCAGGACAGTCACTTCACCAGAGGAAGGGCTGGACAGGCCGAGCATCATTTTCATGGTGGTTGTTTTGCCAGCACCGTTAGGTCCGAGTATGGCCACAATCGAGCCGCTAGTGATATTTAGTGAGATATGCCGAACGGCATGTTTGTTTCCAAACTGCTTGCTTACGTTGTTCAGCTGGATAACCGTTGAATCCATATTCATCGTATTCACGCCCCTCGTCTGTTCAATAAGATAATTTCATCTTACGGAAAAAGTCGTGGGTGATTTAGTAAGCATTGTCATGACTTTCAGGTGACAGTTGTCATCTTTTATGAATGGAACGAGTGAACATGAAATATCATGAGTTGAGGCTTCCCTTTCTATGAGGGAAGAATAAAGCTTGCTTTTTAATAGGAGAAAGGGAGGATGTATACGTATTCAAAAATGGTGTGTGATATGGTTCACAACCCCGGCGGAGCAGGAGGTACTAGAGGTCTTCTCGTCTTGACCCAGGCGTATCCTTCAATTATAGTTGGTACGTAGGACTTAAACTATTTTAGATAGATAAAGGTGGCTTGCAGCATGTCTGAGAAAATCTACGTTGGGGTCGATCTCGGCGGAACAGCAATCAAGGTCGGTATATGCGATGAACAAGGTCAGCTAATGCATACGTATGAAGGACCGACTGAAGTGGATAAGGGCGTAGACACGGTCATCGCCAACATCGAGAAGTATGTCCGACATATCGTAGCCGAATCACCTTACAGTTGGGAACAGCTTGAGGGTGTAGGTGCTGGTGTGGCCGGGTTCACGAATGTACGTGAGGGAATTATCGTTCATGCCCCTAACATCGGATTTCGGAATGTAGCCATTCGTTCGATTTTGGAGGAACGTCTGGGCAAGCCAATCAAAATAGATAACGATGCCAATGTAGCTGCACTGGGTGAAGTATGGGCAGGTGCGGGCAAAGGCGTAGACAATTGCGTATGTTATACACTCGGTACGGGCGTTGGTGGAGGCTTGATCTTGAATGGTAACATCTATCAAGGATTCTCCGGTATGGCGGGAGAGCTGGGTCATATCAGTGTTGTCCCTGATCTGGAGGCCATCAAGTGCGGCTGTGGTAAAATGGGATGTGTTGAGACGGTATCGTCTGCAACAGGTATTATCCGTATGGCGAAGGATGCCGTAGAACGCGGTGATCATACGTCACTGGCACTCGTTGACAAGATTGCAGCCAAAGAAGTATTTGATGCTGCGAAGGCAGGCGATGAAGTAGCACAGCGCATTGTAAACCGTGCGGCGTTCTACTTGGGCAAGTCCATGGCTACTGTAGCGGCTGTCATTAACCCGGAGATGTTCATCATTGGTGGTGGCGTATCTAAAGCGGGTAACTTCCTGTTCGACGAAATACGTACCGTATTTGCTAAGTTGACACCGGAACCGTTGCAAGAAGGGGTTCAGATTTTGGAAGCGACACTTGGTAATAATGCAGGTATTGTAGGTGCAGCAGGTCTTCTCTTGCGTTCCTAGTAACCTCGTAACAATATATGAAGACAGCAATATGATAAGGAGGGGACATTTATGCTTGAAGGTGAAGGCTCACCAGGCACAGGCGCCACGCTCATTATCATTACGGGCATGTCCGGAGCAGGTAAAACCATTGCAGTACAGAGCCTGGAGGATTTGGGTTTCTTCTGTGTGGATAATCTGCCGCCGGTATTGATTCCAAAATTTGCGGAACTGATTGAACAGTCAAACGGCAAGATCGGTAAGGTTGCATTGGTTATCGATCTGCGCGGGCGTGAATTCTTTACGGCTCTGTCCGAGTCTTTGAACTATATTAAAGATCATTTTACCATTCATTGCGAAATTTTATTCCTGGATGCTACAGATTCTGTACTTGTTCAGCGTTACAAAGAAAGCAGGCGCAGACATCCGCTGGCTCCTGAAGGCATGCCGTTGGACGGCATCCGGTTGGAGCGTAAGATGCTGGAGGAACTCAAAAACTCCGCTACACAGGTACTGAATACAAGTACAATGAAGCCTGCTCAACTGAAAGAACGCATCATATCCCGCTTTTCTCATCTGGAAAGCCAAATGCTGTCGGTGAATATTACGTCGTTTGGATTCAAGTATGGTATTCCGATCGATGCCGATCTGGTATTTGATGTACGTTTTTTACCGAATCCGCATTATATTGATCATTTGCGTCCAAATACGGGACAGAATAGTGATGTGTATGAATATGTTATGAAATGGCCAGAGACACAGGCGTTTCTGACAAAGTTGCTGGATATGCTGCATTTCCTGATTCCGCAATACCGGAAGGAAGGCAAAAGTCAGGTTATTATTGGAATCGGCTGTACCGGAGGCAAGCATCGTTCGGTAGCAATATCGGAATATTTGGGCAAGATGTTGGGAAGCAGCGAGACTGAAGCTGTCACCGTGAGCCATCGCGACGCTGACCGGGACCGTCATTAAAGAGGGTGAAGGGATGAAAGAGGCCGGACCACGAAGAGAACGTCCGAGAATAGTTGTAATGGGCGGCGGAACCGGATTATCCGTGATGTTGCGCGGTTTGAAAGAGAAACCGCTGGATATCACGGCCATCGTAACAGTTGCAGATGACGGTGGAAGTTCAGGCATCCTGCGCAATGAGCTACAAATGCCGCCTCCAGGCGACATTCGCAACGTGCTTACGGCACTGGCTGATGTAGAACCATTGCTTTCAGATATGTTGAAGTACCGTTTCAATACAGGCGCGGGGCTTGCAGGCCACAGCTTGGGGAATTTGATTTTGGCTGCAATGACGGATATTTCGGGCGACTTCGTGACCGCGGTGCGGGAACTTAGCCGCGTGTTTGCCGTTCGAGGTGAGGTATTACCAGCCGCCGGTCAGGCTGTAGTATTGCATGCCGAGATGGAAGATGGGACAATTATAACAGGTGAGTCCAAGATCCCGGAGGCAGGTGGACGCATTAAACGCGTTTTCCTTGAACCGGATCACGTGGAGCCGTTGCCAGAAGCGGTAGAGGCCATTCGTCAAGCTGACGCCATTCTGATCGGACCAGGCAGCCTATATACAAGCATCCTTCCCAATCTGCTCGTACCGAAGCTGGCAGAGGCTGTGGTAGAAGCTGATGCGGTGAAGATGTTTATCTGTAATGTTATGACACAGCCGGGAGAAACAGATAACTATACGGTAAGTGACCACCTTAAGGCGGTACACGAGCATATAGGTCATCAGCTCTTCGACTATGTTATCGTAAATAATGGTGATATTCCGCTGCAAGTGCAGAATAAGTATGCGGAAAAAGGAGCAAAACCGGTTGTACTGGATATGAATGTACTCGAAAGTGCTGGCTATCAGGTGGTTGCAGATACTCTTGTTCTGTTCAAAACCTATCTGCGTCATGATGCCGACAAGTTGAGTCATCACATCTACCAACTGGTACAAAATTGGATGTTACGGAAGAGGTGAAGTCCCATGTCGTTTGCAGCACAGACCAAAAAAGAGTTAACCATGATCGAGAGCGAACCGTGCTGCGAAAAGGCGGAACTTTCAGCCCTCATCCGTATGCTTGGTGCAGTGCAGTTATCGAATAAAAAAGTGATCTTGGATATTTCGACGGAGAATGCCGCCATTGCAAGAAGGGCATACTCTCTGCTTAAAAAGCATTTTCAAGTGCATACGGAACTACTGGTCCGCAAAAAAATGCGGCTGAAAAAGAACAATGTATATATTGTTCGTATTCCAACCATGGTACAGGAGATTCTCAATGGTCTTCATATTGTATCGGAAGGATTTCTGTTCACACCAGGGATTCATGCGGAGCTGTTTCAGCAGAACTGTTGTAAACGGGCCTATCTTCGCGGTGCATTTCTGGCAGGTGGATCGGTTAATAATCCGGAAGGTTCTTCCTACCATCTGGAGATTGCGTCCATGTATGAGGAGCACTGCCAGGCACTGGTCGATCTGGCGAATGAATTTCATCTGAATGCCCGGTGTATAGAACGGAAAAAAGGATTCATCCTATATATCAAGGAAGGCGAGAAAATCATTGAGTTGCTTAGCATCATTGGTGCTCATCAGGCCTTGTTCAAGTTTGAAGACGTACGGATTATGCGCGACATGCGTAACTCCGTCAACCGGATTGTCAATTGTGAGACTGCCAACCTTAATAAGACCATCGGAGCGGCGGTAAGGCAAATCGATAATATCCGGTTGTTGCAAAAGGAAGTTGGTCTGGAATCGCTACCTGAGAAGCTTCGCGAAGTGGCGGAGGTTCGATTGGCTCATCCGGATATCAACTTGAAGGAAGTGGGCGAACTTCTTAAAGGTACAGTCAGCAAGTCGGGAGTGAACCATCGGCTTCGCAAAATTGATGAGCTGGCTGAGAAAGTGCGCACAGAACGTTATGGTTAAGACGGAGTAGGGTAAAGTAACAAGGTCGGCTGTTTCTGTTGAACAAAAACGTAGCAGGCAAGTCTGTTGTAAAGGAGCCAGAAGAGTCACTCGGGTAGCTTGGTGCCATGTGCAATGGTGATGAAGTGGGGCGTGATAATGCCCTCAAAAAGCACCCTGAGTTTTTTCTTCTAGTGTCCGGCACAGGTTAATGTTATAATGTTGTATAAATATAATTGTGTATTTAATGTCCAGATTTCATAATAGGGGGTAAGTTTCCATGACAAAGCACCCGGTAGTTGTCCGTTTGAAAACGGGTCTCCATGCCAGACCTGCGGCACTGTTCGTTCAAGAAGCGAATAAGTACTCATCTGAAGTGTTCGTCGAGAAGGACGACAAAAAAGTTAATGCAAAAAGTATCATGGGGATCATGAGCCTTGCGATCAGCACAGGTACGGAAATCCAGATTAGTGCAGAAGGCGCGGATGCCGAACAGGCTGTAAACGCTTTAGTTAGTCTGGTAAGCAAGGAAGAGCTCGAAAACCAATAAGATATGATTCATTTCAATGAAGAAGTCCCGAAAGGGGCTTTTTTGCGTTTTTATTGTTTTCGCTATCGTCAAGTGCAACATTATGGAATTTGTCCCGTCTGTTAAGGTATCAAATACTTTAAAGTTTGAGATGTTAACACATAAGGGGGCTATCGTGATGGGTAAACAATGGATGAAACCGTTTGGTGCGGTGCTGGTGGCAAGTACGTTGCTTGTTGGAGGCACAGCATGGGTTGCACCAGGTAACTATGCTTACGCTGCAGAGGTTCAGGGCGTACAACAGAATGTGATTAATGTCGTGGGTAAAGGTGAGATTCAGGTGAAGCCGGATATTGCTTACCTGTCCATTGGCGTGAACAGCACTGCTGAGACAGCTGCATCTGCCCAAAAAGCAAATGCTGCCAAAGTTCAAAAGGTATCCAACTTGCTGAAGAATACGTGGAAAATCAGTGCAGATGACATTCAAACCAGTCAGTTCTCTGTACAACCTAACTATACGTATAGCGAAAAAGACGGACAACAAATTAAAGGATACACAGCGCATCATACGCTGACAGTCACATATCGTGAGATGGACAAAATCGGCGAGTTACTCGATGCTGCTTCACAAGCAGGTGCCAATAATATTGAGAACGTTCGCTTTACTGTAGAAAATCCGGAAAGTTATGAGTCCCAAGTGATTGAGAAAGCTGTTGCCAATGCAGATGTGAAAGCTGGAGCTATTGCCAAAGCAGTTAAACGTCAACTGGGTGCTGTTCTTTCCGTGAGCCAAGGCGATGCCAATGTGCCTGTATTCTATGCAAGTGAGGCTTTGATGTCCAAAGCACAAGATACAGCAGGTGGCACTGAGATTGAAACAGGCCAGGTTAAAGTAAGCACAATCTTGAATATCACGTATGAAATGAAATAAACAAGAGTGAACTAAGGATGGTAAGCTAAAGTAACCTTTCAAGTGTCGTTTGAAGGGGTACAACGAAATAATGACAAAGACTTTGTCCTGAGGACAGGGTCTTTTTTGTTGTAAAATCAAACTTTGATGAAGTTAGAAGAGAGAGCACCCTTTTGAAGCTGATTGAAATGCTGTTTTTAGGTATCTTTTTTGTATAGTTGTTCGTGACAAAAAGGTCATATCCCGTTATATTTTCCCTCTGATATTCATCAACATTGTAACTCGAGCTGTAAACCTTTCCGAAATCGGGTTAATTATAATAGAGAGGTGAGCGTATGAGATATGCGACGCGATCAGTTCAGGATTACATACGCAATGATCCCTAATTGTAAATTCAGAGAGGAGTTTTATATATGACATCATGGAAAAAATGGACAAGTGCGTTGCTTGCGGCAGGAATTATTGTGGGGAGCGGTGCAGTGTGGCAAGATAGTTCGGTACAAGCGGCTTCTGTATCCTCCAAAGTGACAGCCCCGGCTGAGGTGATGCTGAAATCGGGTGGGAAAACACTGACTCAAAAAGGACTTCTACAAGGAGGCTCAACCTGGGTATCTCTTACGGCAGTCAAAGATGTTGCGGGTGGAACCTTGAAATATGATGCGAAAACCAAAGAGTATGCTCTGACAGCAGCCAATAACACGATGACCATCAGCCTTTTGGACGGCCAGCCGAGTGTTCGGATTAACAACTATTATCCTCAAGTGGACGCGAAGCTGATCAACGGCAGATTATATATTCCATTCTCAGCGATGAGAGATTATCTGGGTGTACAGGGGAACTGGGATGGCAAAACCAAAACGTTGACGCTCAGTAAGGTAAAACAAAATAGTGTGAAAGTTAAAGCGGCGACAGTCAATGTCACGGTGAAAAATGCTGAAGTCGATGTTCAGTATCCGCAAGTGAGTGGACTTACAAGCAAAGAAGCTGAAGCGGCGATCAACAAAGTGCTGAAAGATGAAGTGGATGCATATGTAGCTGACTTCAAGAAACAGACATCTGAGTTCGGGGGTGCGACAGCCAACCGTCCTTATGCATTTGAGAGCTCTTATGTGGTGACGTACAACGAAAGAGGCGTGCTGGGGCTCATTACACAACGATACGAGGATTATGCTGGCGCTCACGGTATGACATACCGTACGGGCCACACCTTTGCACTGGATACAGGCAAGGAGCTTACGCTAGATGATGTGCTACAAAACAACAAATCTATGCGTGAGACGCTGGGTAAAAAAGTCGGCGAACAGCTTAAAGCCCGCGGTGGATACCTCGAGGGTTACAAAGGCTTAAATAAAGATCAGGATTTCTATGTGACACCAACGGGTGTGGTCGTGTTCTTCCAGTTGTATGAGTATACGGCGTACGCAGAGGGATTCCCTGAAATGCCATTTACTTATAAAGAGCTTCTACCTAAAGGCACAGAGCCTTTTAGCGATGTAACAGGAAGCGAGTAAGTAAGAACGGCTATTCTGCACTCTTATGTTATCTTTCTTAATAAAATGAAAAAAAGAAGCCCCCATCATGTGATCATGATGAGGGCTTCTTCTCGTATAGACAACACAGTTATATGTTGCTGATTACGCTAGGTGTTGATTATGTTAACGCATTGACCGTGGTCTACGTCACACTTAAATGCCTTGGGAACCTACGTTTTCGATAACTTTATCAATGATACCGTAATCGGCAGCTTCAGCAGCACTCATGAAGTAGTCACGATCTGTGTCTTTTTCGATCCGCTCCAGCGGTTGACCTGAACGCTCAGAGATGATGCGGTTCAAGGTATCACGCATTTTCAGGATGCGGCGAGCACGAATTTCGATGTCCGAAGCTTGACCTTGAGCACCACCAAGTGGTTGGTGAATCATGATTTCACTGTTAGGCAACGCAAAACGTTTCCCTTTCGCACCGGCATTCAGCAAGAATGCACCCATGGAAGCGGCCATACCTACACAGATGGTAGATACATCCGGTTTGATGAATTGCATTGTATCGTAAATGGCCATACCAGCTGTAATGGATCCGCCTGGGCTGTTGATGTATAAGTGAATGTCTTTCTCCGGATCTTCCGCAGCTAGGAACAACATTTGTGCCATGATGGCATTCGCCACAACGTCATTAACATCGCTACCAAGGAAAATAATACGATCCTTCAGCAATCTGGAATAGATGTCATAGGCGCGCTCACCCCGGTTGCTCTGTTCAACGACCATAGGAATAAAACTCACGTGAAAAACCTCCTCGGAAATGTAAATGTTATTGGTGTTTATACTTAAACTGTTACCGTATTACCCACATAATAAACAATTCCAAACAAAAAGTCAAAGAAAGTCAAACTAACTTGCAAAAAAAAGAAACCTTTCCGGTTTCATTGGTTAAAAGGGTTATGAGCTGTTAAATAAGAATGGCGCGCCCGCCAAGAATCGAACTTGGATCTCAGGCTTCGGAGGCCTACGTCATATCCATTGGACCACGGGCGCACATTATGTGACAGCAATAATAATTATAGCTCAATGAATATTTAATTGCAAGCAGTTCGTTATGTATGTTGGTTTGGATTGAGCTAAAAATGATCATGATGAAGAAGAGTGGATAAAGAGTGCATTTAAGTAAATGCTATTAGAGGTTTTGGACATGCCGTATGAAATGTGATTCTGAGCGATATGTAGACGGAAATAATTTGTTTCTTCTATATATGGTATGCGTGAGGTAGTCCTAGCTCATGGAAGTCTAGGATTGTGAAAATAGGCGCGTACAAACGCTGAATGCGTGTCGAAATAACACGTTGAAACACTTGCATGTCACGTCAGTTTTAGGTAGAATAGACGTGGGACTTAAAAAGTTAACCCGGGACGTTTTAGGGCCACGAAAGAGAGCTTGGAACGAGAACTTGCGGGAGTGGAAAGCATGCGAACGATTTTAGAAGTACAAAAGCAGCTTCTGCCTGATCTCATGGATATCTTGAAAAAGAGGTATACGATTCTGCAACAGATCATGTTATCGGATGTGATCGGACGGAGAACGTTAGCTAATTCCATGCAGATGACCGAGCGGGTTCTGAGGGCTGAGACCGATCTGTTAAAGGCTCAGGGACTTATTGAAATTGACAGTGCAGGAATGAAGATCAGCGAGGCAGGGTATGATTTGCTGCAGCAGTTAGAGCCCGTAGCCAAAGAGCTGTTCGGATTATCCGAGCTGGAAGAGCGCATCAAGCAAGCCTACGGTCTGCAAAAGGTAGTTGTGGTTCCTGGCGATTCGGATGTTTCTCCATTTGCCAAAAGGGAACTGGGCAGAGCCGGAGCGAAGGCTCTCGGCAATATCATGAGTGACAACGACGTTGTCGCCGTTACTGGCGGATCAACAACGGCCGAAGTCGCAGAGCAACTGACTCCGCCAACATCGCTCAAAGGTGTCTGGTTCGTACCGGCACGCGGTGGACTTGGAGAAAGCCTTGAAATTCAGGCAAATACGATCGCATCCACAATGGCAAAACGGGTAGGAGCGCAATACAAACTCCTGCATGTACCGGATTTGCTTAGTGATCATGCCTATGAATCATTAATCCAGGACCCCAGTGTTCAGGAAATTCTGGAGCTGATTCGGCAATCGCGGATTGTTATTCATGGAATTGGTGATGCCGTGGAGATGGCGACCAGACGTAAACTTGCGACGGAGATTATAGATGAACTCCAAGAGCAAGGGGCCGTATCTGAATCTTTCGGTTATTACTTTAATGATCAGGGTGAGGTGGTACATACCATGCTTACACTGGGAATGCGACTTCAGGATATTGAACGAACCGATGTCGTGATCGGAATTGCTGGTGGCAAAAGCAAAGCTGCTGCCATTCACTCCGTGCTACGATTTGGTCAGGAAGATATTCTGATTATTGATGAGGCAGCTGCCGAAGTCATCGTAGCCGAAATGGAATAAGAGTTTACTAATCATCACAACCATTGTTGTCTTGACGGACTTCACCGTCTGTCTTGAATATATAAGTTTCATAAAAAATTAATCAAAACTTGGGAGGAACTTACTCATGATTAAAGTAGGTATTAACGGTTTTGGACGTATTGGACGCTTGGCATTCCGCCGTATTCAAAATGTAGAGGGCATTGAAGTAGTAGCAATCAACGACTTGACTGACGCTAAAATGCTGGCTCATTTGCTCAAATATGATACAACTCAAGGTCGCTTCGATGGCGATGTTGAAGTACACGATGGCTTCTTCAAAGTGAACGGCAAAGAAGTTAAAGTATTGGCTAACCGTAACCCGGAAGAACTTCCTTGGGGTGACCTGGGCGTAGATATCGTTCTGGAATGTACTGGTTTCTTCACAACTAAAGAAGCAGCTGAGAAACACTTGAAAGGTGGAGCTAAGAAAGTTGTTATCTCCGCACCAGCTACTGGCGACATGAAAACCATCGTTTACAACGTAAACCATGAAATCCTCGACGGTACTGAAACTGTAATCTCCGGCGCATCTTGCACAACGAACTGCCTGGCACCTATGGCAAAAACACTGCAAGACAAATTCGGAATCGTTCAAGGTTTGATGACTACAATTCACGCTTACACTGGCGACCAAAACACGTTGGATGCTCCACACCCTAAAGGTGACTTTCGTCGTGCTCGCGCAGCAGCTGAAAACATCATCCCTAACACAACTGGTGCTGCTAAAGCAATCGGTCTGGTAATTCCAGAACTGCAAGGCAAATTGGATGGTGCAGCTCAACGTGTACCAGTAGCTACTGGTTCCCTGACTGAGCTCGTAACAGTTCTGGGTAAAAAAGTTACTGCTGAAGAAGTTAACGCAGTAATGAAAGAAGCTTCCGATCCACAAACTTTCGGATACACTGAAGACGAAATCGTATCTTCCGACATCCAAGGTATCACTTTCGGTTCCCTGTTTGATGCAACTCAAACTAAAGTTCTGACTGTTGGCGACCAACAATTGGTTAAAACTGTAGCATGGTATGACAATGAAATGTCCTACACTGCACAATTGGTTCGCACTTTGGAGCACTTTGCAAAAATGATTAAGTAATATCTGCAATAACATAGAGCGGAAACAGATGCTATATTGTTTCCGCTCTTTATATATCAATATTTTGCAAATTTCTCAAAAACACCAGGATTGACAAGGGATTTCTTCCCTTGATGGGTCCACCAAATACATGGGTGCGGAGGAAATACAGATGAACAAAAAAAGTGTACGCGATATCGAATTGACAGGAAAACGGGCTTTTGTCCGTGTAGATTTCAATGTGCCGCTCGAAGATGGTAAAATTACAGATGACAAACGTATTCGTGCAACGCTTCCTACAATCAACTTCTTGATTGAAAAAGGCGCTAAAGTCATTTTGGCAAGCCACATGGGTCGTCCTAACGGCGAAGTGGTTGAATCCTTGCGTTTGACTCCAGCAGCTGAGCGTTTGTCTGAATTGCTTGGTAAAACAGTTGTTAAAGCTGACGATTCTGTTGGTGACGCTGTTAAAGCTCAAATCGCTGAACTGAACAACGGCGACGTATTGTTGCTTGAAAACGTTCGTTTCCACGCAGGCGAAGAGAAAAATGATCCAGAACTTGCAAAACAATTCGCTGAACTGGCTGACGTTTTCGTTAACGATGCGTTTGGCGCGGCTCACAGAGCGCACGCTTCGACTGAAGGGATCGCTCACTTGCTTCCAGCAGTGTCCGGTTTGTTGATGGAGAAAGAACTTGAAGTGTTGGGTAAAGCAATCTCCAATCCTGAGCGTCCTTTCACAGCTATCATTGGTGGATCCAAAGTTAAGGACAAAATCGATGTAATCGACAACCTGCTGAACATTGCAGATAACGTGATCATCGGTGGCGGTCTGACTTACACGTTCTTCAAAGCACAAGGACATGAAATTGGACAATCCTTGCTGGATGATTCCAAACTTGATGTTGCTCTCGGTTTCATCGAAAAAGCGAAAAAACTGGGCAAAAACTTCTACCTGCCGGTAGATATCGTAGTGTCTGACGATTTCAGTGCGAAAGCTAACACGCAAATCGTTGACATCGACGGCATCCCAGCAGATTGGGAAGGCATCGACATCGGTCCTAAAACACGTGAGATCTATGCTGACGTAATCAAAAACTCCAAATTGGTTGTATGGAACGGACCAATGGGTGTATTTGAAATCGAGCCATTCTCTCACGGTACTCGTGCAGTAGCGGAAGCTTGCGCAGAGACAGAAGCTTACACTGTAATTGGTGGCGGTGACTCCGCAGCAGCAGCTGAGAAGTTCAAATTGGCTGACAAAATGAACCACATCTCTACAGGTGGCGGTGCATCCCTCGAGTTCATGGAAGGCAAAGTGCTTCCAGGTGTAGTTGCATTGAACGACAAGTAAGTTTTAGTCTATAGCATGAAGGAGTTGAAACCCATGAGAACACCGATTATCGCAGGTAACTGGAAAATGTTCAAAACGGTTTCCGAATCCAATGACTTCATTCAGGAAGTTAAAGGAAAAGCGGAAGTTGAAGGCGTGGAGACTGTAATCTGCGCACCGTTTACAAATCTGCCATCCCTGGTAGAAGCCGTTAAAGGAACAAACATCAAAATTGGTGCACAAAATCTTCACTTTGAAGACAACGGTGCATTCACAGGTGAAATCAGCGGCGTGATGCTGAAAGACCTGGGTGTGGATTACGTCATTATTGGTCACTCGGAGCGCCGTCAATATTTTGCGGAAACCGATGAGACTGTTAACAAAAAGTTGCATGCAGCATTCCGTCACGGATTGACTCCAATCTTCTGTCTTGGTGAGACGCTTGAAGAGCGTGAAGCGAACCAAACAAAAGACGTATGCAAAGTGCAAACAGTAGCTGCTTTTGCAGGTCTGTCTGCAGAGCAAGCGGCACAAGTTGTTATCGCTTATGAGCCGATCTGGGCGATTGGTACAGGCAAATCCTCCACTTCCCAAGATGCGAATGAAGTTATTGCTTACATCCGTACGCTGGTGAAGGATCTGTACAACGAGACCGTAGCTAATGCAGTTCGTATTCAATACGGCGGCAGTGTTAAACCGGAGAACGTAACAGAATACCTCGGACAAAGCGACATCGACGGCGCGCTTGTTGGCGGTGCCAGCTTGCAGCCGGCTTCGTTCATCGCGCTTGTTGAGGGGGCGAAGTAAGATGACAGCTCCAAAACCTGTAGCACTGATCATTATGGATGGCTTTGGTCTGCGTAACACGGTGGAAGGCAATGCGGTAGCGCAAGCCAAGAAACCGAACTACGACCGTTTCATGAGCCAATTCCCACATACAACACTCACTGCTTGCGGTGAAGCTGTAGGTTTGCCAGAAGGGCAAATGGGAAATTCCGAGGTAGGTCACCTGAACATTGGTGCCGGCCGGATCGTATACCAGGATTTGACCCGTATCTCCAAATCCATTCGTGACGGCGAGTTCTACGACAATGAAACACTTGTCAAAGCTGTTCGCGAAGCGAAACAAAGCGGCAAAAAGCTTCATCTCTACGGCTTGTTGTCCGATGGCGGCGTACATAGTCACATCGACCACCTGTTTGCTATGCTGGATCTGGCTAAAAAAGAAGGAATGAATGATGTATATATTCATGCCTTCATGGATGGCCGTGATGTTATGCCAGACAGTGGTAAAGACTTCATGCAGAAACTGATTGCCAAGATTGAAGAAGTCGGTGTAGGTAAAATCGCAACGGTTCAAGGTCGCTATTACGCGATGGACCGTGACAAACGTTGGGAACGGGTTGAGAAATCATACCGCGCCATCGTTTATGGGGATGGACCAAAATACACTGACCCACTCAAAGCGGTTGAAGAATCGTATGAGAAATCCGTATTTGATGAATTCGTTGAACCAACGGTTATCGTCAAAGCGGATGGTGAGCCGGTAGGTTTGGTAGAGAGCGGCGATTCCGTTATCTTCCTCAACTTCCGTCCTGACCGTGCGATCCAGTTGTCGCAAGTGTTCACGAACCAGGATTTCCGCGGTTTCGATCGTGGTCCGAAGTTCCCAGTGGGCTTGCACTTTGTATGCTTGACTTTGTTCAGTGAGACGGTTGAAGGTTATGTGGCTTATTCGCCGAAGAACCTCGACAACACGCTGGGTGAAGTTCTGGTGCAGAACAATAAAAAACAACTGCGTATTGCAGAAACGGAGAAATACCCGCACGTTACCTTCTTCTTCAGCGGCGGTCGTGATGTGGAGCTTCCGGGCGAAACTCGCGTACTGATCAACTCACCAAAAGTTGCAACGTATGACCTGCAACCGGAGATGAGCGCGTATGAAGTGGCTGATGCATGTGTTCGCGAGATCGAAGCAGACAAACATGACGCCATCATTCTGAACTTTGCTAACCCTGACATGGTTGGACACTCCGGTATGCTGGAGCCTACCATCAAAGCTGTTGAAGTAACAGATGAGTGCATGGGCCGTGTTGTGGATGCAGTACTGGCCAAAGGCGGCGTTGTATTGATCACCGCGGATCATGGTAACGCGGATATGGTGTTCGATGAGCAAGGACGTCCGTTCACAGCTCATACAACGAACCCCGTTCCATTCATCGTTACCGATGCAAATGTAACCCTGCGTGAAGGCGGAATCTTGGCGGATATCGCGCCAACGATCCTTGACCTGATGCAATTGCCTAAACCGGAAGAAATGACAGGAACATCTGTCATCGCTACCCGTAAATAAGTTACGCAACAACATATATAATTGGGCGGTTTGGCGTTTGCACATTGAACGAAGTCAGCAGAAATAGTCTGAAGAAGCGAAGCGTTCGCCTTTATCACATGATTTCAACTTATGAAAATAAGTTCAAAGAAATCAGGGGATAACAGCGATCGGAAGACGATTCTGCTGACGTAGTGAAATAAGGGCAAACACAAGTTGGTCCAAAAATTAAATTCCAACTATAAAGGAGATTATCACAAATGACTATTATTTCTGACGTGTACGCTCGCGAAGTCCTCGACTCCCGCGGTAACCCTACAGTAGAAGTTGAAGTATACCTGGAGTCCGGCGCAATCGGACGCGCAATCGTTCCATCCGGTGCATCCACTGGTGCCCACGAAGCAGTTGAGCTTCGCGATGGCGACAAATCCCGTTACCTCGGTAAAGGCGTTCTGCAAGCTGTTAAAAACGTAAACGAAACAATCGCTCCAGAAGTTATCGGTATGGATGCATTGGATCAACTGGGTATCGACAAATTGATGATCACTTTGGATGGTACGCCAAACAAAGGTAAACTGGGTGCTAACGCAATCTTGGCTGTATCCATGGCAGTAGCTCGCGCAGCTGCTGACGCTCTGGACCTGCCATTGTACGTTTACCTGGGCGGATTCAACGCTAAAGCACTGCCAGTTCCAATGATGAACATCATCAACGGTGGTGAGCATGCTGACAACAACATCGACGTTCAAGAGTTCATGGTTCTTCCAGTTGGAGCACCAAGCTTCAAAGAAGCTCTTCGCGTAGGTGCGGAAATCTTCCACAACCTGAAATCCGTATTGAGCTCCAAAGGCTTGAACACAGCTGTAGGTGACGAAGGTGGTTTCGCACCGAACCTTGGTTCGAACGAAGAAGCAATCACTACAATCATCGAAGCTATTGAAAAAGCAGGTTACAAACCAGGCGTTGACGTATTCCTGGGTATGGACGTTGCTTCCACTGAGTTCTACAAAGATGGTAAGTACACACTTGCTGGCGAAGGTAAATCTTACACTTCCGCTGAGTATGTTGACCTTCTGGCTTCATGGGTTGAGAAATACCCAATCATCACAATCGAAGACGGTATGTCCGAAGATGACTGGGATGGTTGGAAATTGCTCACTGAGAAATTGGGAGACAAAGTACAACTCGTTGGTGATGACCTGTTCGTTACGAACACTGAGCGTCTGGGCAGAGGTATCGACGAAGGTATCGGTAACTCCATCCTGATCAAAGTTAACCAAATCGGTACATTGACTGAAACATTCGATGCAATCGAAATGGCTAAACGTGCAGGATACACAGCTGTAATCTCCCACCGTTCCGGTGAGTCCGAAGACAGCACAATCGCTGACATCGCTGTTGCAACTAACGCTGGTCAAATCAAAACGGGTGCTCCTTCCCGTACAGACCGTATTGCGAAATACAACCAATTGCTTCGCATTGAAGATCAACTGGGTGAATTGGCTCAATACAATGGTCTTAAAGGATTCTACAACCTTAAAAAATAAGCTGGATATCCAGCTTTTACGGGCAAGCCGGGTAACCGGCTTGTCTTTTTTATTGAAACGGAGTAATGGTATAACGCACGGAACAACGTAGATGGTGAAATTTAGGGCATTCTATGAACTGTACTACTTGTAGTACAACAACAGCTATGTTACAATTAAAGTAACTGTTTTTATGGTGAGATGTTATGCCCACATGGGTAGGAGGTGGAAAGAATGGATATTGCTTTGAAATTGCTGCTCGTTGTCTTCTCGATCGGTCTAATCACTGTAGTATTGCTGCAGCACGGGAAAAGCGCTGGTTTGGCGGGTGCCATCTCCGGTGGTGCGGAACATCTTTTCGGTAAAACGAAAGCGCGCGGATTGGATCTCTTCCTGCAACGTGCAACGGTGGTACTGGGTGCAGGATTTATGATTTTGTCTATTATTGTTACGGTTTTTTCCAAGTAAGACTTGGAACTAATGAGCAATGAATAGCTTAAGCTAATGGCTTAATTGATGAACCTTCGTTTCGTGGAGAAACGGGGGTTTTTTAATAAATTCTTACACGTCCAAACTTTTCCAACGATTTATAGACTCCATGATTTCGGTCTTCTTCTCACTTCTGTTCGGTTTTCCTTCCTTAGTGTGCAACACACCCCTATCATGTATGGTTGTCCCTCGCTTATTCGTTACGCGAACTTACTCCTTATATAAATGTCATGTGTACAGAAAATTTTCGGATGTGGTCGTTTTACAGATGCGTACAGCACTTGTATCGCATAAAATGTCTGTAGAGATACGTGAAAGCGTGACTTTAGAGGAGCGCTCGGCAACTGTGGTTTTTTTGCGTGGTACGGATGGGCCGGATTGAATTCGTGTATACTAGGGTATGAGATAGTATGGTTGCACTACTACACTCTTCACGACAGTGACAATGTATTGCATGAAAACGGTAAGGTTTCCGATACATAAAGAGATGAGACTTGATTACACTTTTATGTTTCCCGAGGTGAATATATTAATGATAACAGAACAACAATTGCTCGACTTCATGCGGGAAACCGCTTATAAACCCATGACTTATCAGGAGTTGGAACAGCACTTCGGGATCGAAGATGCAGCTGATTTCAAAGCCTTTTTGATTATGCTTAATACGCTGGAGGAATCCGGTAAAGTTTTGCTAACCCGTAACAATCGCTATGGTATGCCAGAGCGAATGGATTTGGTACGCGGACGTTTACAAGCTCACGCCAAAGGGTTTGCTTTCCTCATTCCTGAGGATCGGGAGCACCCGGATGTGTACATTCACGCCAATGATATGAAGAGTGCGATGAATGGTGACACGGTATTTGTTAAAGTAACATCTCAAGGACCCTCTGGCGGTCGCTTGGAGGGTGAAATTGTTCGTATTGTCACTCGCGCTGTGACACAAGTGGTTGGTGTATTCCAAAGCCATGAAGTGTACGGCTTCGTCATTCCCGATGATAAACGGATTAATCGCGATATTTTCATCCCGCGTACCAACTTTGCAGGGGCTGTTGATGGACAGAAGGTCGTAGCCAAGATCGTTAGCTACCCGGAGGGTCGTGCCGCAGCTGAGGGTGAAGTGATCGAGATTCTCGGTCATAAGGATGAGCCGGGTATTGATATTTTGTCCGTCATTCGCAAGCATCAGCTGCCTGAGGCTTTCCCGGATGAAGTGGTAGAAGAGGCGGAGAAAGCACCAGACTCCATCACAGATGAAGAGATTGTACAACAGGGGCGCCGTGATCTACGTGGACTTAACATTGTTACGATTGATGGCGAAGATGCCAAGGATCTGGATGACGCTGTTAACGTAGAGAAGCTGCCTAACGGGAACTATCGTCTTGGTGTTCATATTGCCGATGTTGGCTATTATGTGCAGGAGAATTCCAAGCTGGATCAAGAAGCTTATAACCGTGGATGCAGTGTGTATTTGGTAGACCGGGTTATTCCTATGTTGCCACAGCGTCTGTCCAACGGGATCTGTAGTTTGAACCCACAGGTAGACCGATTGACCCTTTCTTGTGAGATGGAGTTTAACGACCAGATGAAGGTTGTGAAACATGACATTTTCACGAGTGTAATCAAAACCAAAGAGCGGATGACGTATTCCAACGTTCGCAAAATCCTTGAAGGTGAAGAGCCAGAATTGCTCGAGCGTTATAAGGATCTGGTGGACGATTTCCATCTGATGAAAGAGATTGCTTTGAAACTGCGTGCTATGCGTATGCGTCGTGGTGCGGTTGACTTTGATTTTGAAGAATCCAAAATCATTGTGGATGCAGAATGCAAACCGGTGGATATCGTGAAACGGGAGCGTTCGATTGCGGAGCAAATCATTGAGGAGTTCATGTTGGCAGCGAACGAAACAGTGGCAGAGCATTTCCACTGGTTGAAGGTTCCGTTCATCTATCGTGTGCATGAAGACCCGGATCAGGAAAAACTGCAAAATTTCCTCGCCTTTGCGGCGAATTTCGGACACCAAGTCAAAGGACGTGGCAACGCGATTCATCCACGTGCACTTCAATCGTTGCTTGAGGATATCAAAGAAACGAAAGAACAAACCGTGATCAGTACGATGATGTTGCGTTCCATGAAACAGGCGAAGTATGATTCCGAAATGTCGGGTCACTTTGGTCTGGCAGCAGAATTCTATAGTCACTTTACGTCTCCAATTCGTCGTTATCCCGATCTCGTGATTCACCGGGTAATCCGCGAAGTGATTGAGAATAATGGTGCTTTGCCGGAGAACCGTCAGGAGTATTTGGCAGCACGCATGTCCGATATTGCGCAACAGTCTTCGGAACGTGAGCGTGTAGCGGTAGAAGCTGAGCGGGATACAGAGAAGATGAAGAAAGCCGAGTACATGCTCGATAAAGTAGGCGAAGAGTTCGAAGGCATGATCAGCAGTGTGACCAGCTTCGGTATGTTCATTGAACTGGAGAACACGGTTGAAGGTCTGATTCGCCTGAGCGCGCTCACGGACGATTATTACCATTTTGACGATCAGCATATGGCTCTGATTGGTGAACGTACCTCGAAAGTCTTCCGCATCGGTGATGAAGTGAAGATCCGCGTGGCACGTGTAAGCATGGAAGAGTATACGATTGATTTTGAAATGGTGGATATGAAACCTCGGGGTGAACGTCCTGGCGGCTTCGGTGGCGGACGAGGCAGTAAAGGTGGACGTCCAGGTAGCGGCGGCGGACGCGGCGGTGCCAAGGGTGGACCAGGTGGATTCAGTGGTTCGCGTGGCGGCAAAGGCGGATCAGCTGGTGCTGGAGGCAACCGTGGTGGCAGATCACCGGAAGAGAGCAGCAAAGGTGGACGTGGCGGTCGTAGTGGAGCTGCGAGTACAGGAGCGGGCGCAGGCTCATCCGGTGGCTACGCAGGTAAAGGCGGCGGTAAACCAAAAGGTGAGCGTCGTACTGGTGAAGCTGGCGGATCGACTGGCCGGGGCAAAGGCGCGGTAAGCTTTGGTTTTGGCTCAGGTAAAGGCGGTTATAGCTCTACATCGGGTGGATCGGATAGTGGTTCAACCGGTGGACAAGGAAGTGGCCTGAACAGCGGCAGCGGTCGCGGTGAAGGAAGCTTCAAGTCCGGCAAGGGCGGCGGTAAAGGTGACAAAGGCGGAAGTGGACGCAAGAACACTTCACCGAGCGGCGTATTTATTGGAGAGAATGCAACACCTGGTGGCACTCAGGAAGGCGGAGCACCACGTCGCAAGCGGAAGAAGAGCAAGGGTGCAGCTGGTAACGGTACGGCAGCTTTTGTACGGAAAAAGAAAAAATAATAGCGCTACAATCACTTGGAGAATTGTATTTTAAATAGTTCCTCCAAGTTAAGCGTTAGTGAGATAGTCACATCAGTTGTGTGTTGTTTCCCACAGTCTGAAAGTGGTGTCATGAGGAGGGGCGGCAGAGGTCGCCTCTTTCTTGATTTTAACAGCCGTACTTGCTACAATTAAGGTCTGGCACGTGGTACCTTGGTGCAACATTGGGTGCGCTGCTATAGAGCATGGTACCGGCTTATTTTACGGAGAAGGAGTGAGGACATGGGCAAGAATGATGGACAGAGTAAAGTGCTCGCACAGAATAAAAAGGCTTCCCATGACTACTTCATTGAAGATACGTATGAAGCGGGCATGGTGCTTACCGGAACGGAGATTAAATCTCTTCGCAACGGCCGTGCGAATATTGGTGATGCTTTTGCCACGATTCGGAACGGTGAGATTCATATTCACAATATGCATATTAGTCCTTTTGAACAAGGAAACCGAAATAATCCGCTCGATCCGACACGTACTCGCAAGTTGCTGATGCATAAAGTACAGATTCACAAGTTGCTCGGGCTGTCGAAACAGGACGGATACAGCATTGTGCCGCTGAAGATCTATATCCGCAACGGTTACGCGAAACTGTTGCTCGGACTGGGTAAAGGTAAGAAGCAGTTCGACAAACGCGAGACTGCAGCCAAGCGGGATGCACAACGTGATATTCAACGGGCAATGCGCGAGAAGCAGAAGGTTGCACGTTAAGTGGATCGTTGGGCGTGAAAAGCTACATTTTAGGTGTATAAGTTAGTTTTCGTGATGGAGCTAGAAAGTGTGATGCGAGTTAAGGAGTCTCAAGGTTTGTCCTGTAATGGACAAGTTTGAGGCTTTTTTATTTGTATAGGGATAGGTAATGTGATGTGAGTACTGAAGTAACTGTGTGGTGATTTCCTTTGATATGTGTTGCAGGGAAGTCGGTAGGAGCATAGAACTTAGCACAGTGATGAATCAAAATTTTTACCCTTTGCGTAGTTTGCTTGAAACGTGGGTAAGATACTTAGGTACCGTTGTTCGTGATTGGATCTGGGTAAACTTTACTTCCGATTGGTGACGCGGTATAATATGTAGACGATTGAGCCTGTTGTATTGGATAACCTTGTACACTTGCTCAGCCTGCTGGATTGTCTTCCAGCAATCTGTACTATTTCGGTGATGTGTCCTGTGTTATGATTATTCATGTAGTAGACAGGAATGCCGAGTTTGAAAGAAGCATCTTTTTACCTTGGAGGAAAAAGATGTGTAGCACCTTTGCTCCGTATTCACGGATTAATCCTGGAGCCCTTCTTTATTGAGGGGGCGTTTATGGATTCGACGGGGATAGTTCGAGCATGGGTAGCGGGTAGTGGGGACGCGTCCGCTTCATCAACGCTAAAGCCTATTAAACGGCAAACAACAAACAAACTACGCTTTCGCAGCCTAAGAAACTGTGTGCGTGCTTCTAACCTGCATCGCCCATGTGACAGGATTAGGGGCTAACAAGTAGTGGGATACGCTGTCACATCTCCGCCTGGGGTGTGCTGAAGAAGACAATCAGGCTGACCCAACGTATAGCCGGTTACGGGGCGATACTCGGGTGACATCAAAACTGTGACTACACCCGTAGAAGCTTATGTGTCGTTATCTTCGGACAGGGGTTCGACTCCCCTCGCCTCCATTAGTAGTATCAGTGACAGCCACCATTTGGTGGCTGTTTTTGCTTGCTCGTACTCGAAGGGGTGGGGTAAACCGCTCTGGCTCTAAGGCTTCGAGCTTCTCTGACGTCGAATACGACAAATTTCTGATGATGTACATGGCGGTACCTCTGTACGTATCAGTTTTGATTGTCACCCGAGTATCGCCCCATAATCGACTATACGTTGCATCAACCAGTTTGTCTTCTTCCGTTCGCCACAGGCGGAAATGTAACAGCGTGAGGTGTGGAATCCCGAGGAATTAAACAAATTTATGTGGACAGCTCGTGACAATCGCTACTACATTGCATTTTTGTTAGCGGTGTGGACGGGGATGCGTCAAGGAGAAATGCTTGGCTTACGCTGGAAGGATGTTGACTTTGACAACAGTACGCTTCGTGTAGTGCAAACGTTGAAGCATAACAGCACTGAACTGTAATCTACAGTGAAAACAAAAGCCAGCACTCGTAGCATCTCACTATCTTCACAAACGATTACTGCATTGCGAAAACACCGTAGCCAAATTGCTCGGAAGAAGCTTCAAGCAGGAGAAATTTATCGCAATCATGACCTTGTTGTCTGCACCTCTATTGGAACACCAACGAATTCACGGAATTTGAATCGTACCTTCTACGGTCTGATGAAGAAGGCAGAGATCAAGCGAATCAGGTTCCACGATTTGAGACATACTCATGCATAACTTATGCTGATGATGGGTGAACATGTCAAAGTTGTTTCTGAAAGGCTCGGTCATGCAGATAGTCGTATTACGCTTGATACCTACGGACATTTGATGCCGAATATGCAGAAGGATGCTACACAAAACTTTGACAAGCTGGTGCTGTCTGGCGAGGATTTAATGAAGGTATTAAACAAGAACGACGTGTTAAGAGATGAGGTGGCTGTTTGCTGGGATTGATGCAGAGCAATACGGAGTTTTACAGGAGATACCCCAAACTCCAAAAGAATAAGTTAATTGAATGATCCGATCTTTCGTATTTAGAAAGATCGGATTTTTTATATCTTCCGAACGATTTATCCATCAGCATATGAACTAAACGAAGTCTCAGAAGAGAATGTGAATGTCTGTGACCAATCCCTGACCAGCAGGGTTTAACAGGTTCTTTTCAAGTAATTATTCGGGTCATAAAAAGACAAAACTTTAGTTATGATCTGTAGTGGGCTCGAACCACTGACCCCTACCCTGTCAAGTTTGACGGGGATATGATTTGTTGTTTCCTTTTGTAGCCGAAAGTTCTTGTATATCAAGAGCTTTCGGCTCATTTTATAAACGAGTTGAACCGCTGTTTCCTGTTGTTTTTTCGAGTTCGTGACCATGATGTGACCATGAATTGCATATGAATAAAATTTGATTTACAAATCTAATGACTTAAGAACCACCAATTTAATGGAACTTGTTACAAAAAGAGGTATTTAGAACTACACTGTCGAAGACTGTATATTGAGAATATTATTGAGGAGAGGATACATTTGAAGCTAACAAAGTTTACAATTAGAAATTTTAAAGGCATTAAAGAATTAAGTATTGACGTAGAGAATATTACCGTTATAATTGGCCCGAACAATTGTAGTAAAAGCACTATATTACAAGCTTTAAAATTGTTTGGTTCCTCAAACAAAAAAATAGATTCTGATTTTTATTTCAGACATAATACATCAGAGCCAATCTCATTTCATGCAACCTTTTCAGATATTTCAGTCGAGGAAGCTGTTTTACATGGTATAAAAGCTTCAATTCATTCAGAGTCTAATAGTTTTATTGTTCGTGCAATCTATAGCTACGGACAAGATGTGAAAAGATCTTCCAAGACAAGCGGCTCCCTTGATCACGATCTTGAAGAAGATGGATGGGATGGGAAGATGGGAGGAGGAAACAATGCATCACATTTTCTCAATGTCTTTCCAGAAGTGATTTATATCCCTGCTGTAAAAAATGCGAGTGATGAACTTAAAACAAATTCTGATAACATGAAGACTTTAACTACACTCTACAAAGAGATTGTTCATTCACTTGATGAGTATACAGAAGCAGAAGAAAAAACCAGACTACTTCAAAATAAAATCAATCAACATGATGACCAAAAGATAAAGTATTTTGAGTCTGAGGTTCAGAGTTTTCTAAATGATGTAACTTCAACTAAGATAAACTTTAAAGTAGATGTTAAACCTATAGACGAAATTGTTAGTACCAGTGTCAGTCCTTTTTTTAATTACAATGGCATAGAAACAGGGATTGAATTTCAAGGTAATGGTGTCCAACGCACATTCATAGTATCAATACTTAAAGGTTTTAGAAAGTTCAAAAATAAATACTCAACTGATAAAAAGGAAGAGTCTCAATATAAACGATCACTAATTATTGCAATTGAAGAACCTGAATTGTATCTGCACCCACAAATTGCGAAAATTTTCAAAGATACCTTGTATTCACTTGCAGACGATAATTTATTCCAAGTAATTGCAACTTCTCACTCACCAAGCTTTATAGATTTATCAAAACCAAATAGAACGTTAGCTAAATTGTCCTTAGATGAATATAAAATGGTTAATGTCGCACAAGTGAGCTCTGATATATATAGCATGGGTGCAGATGATGTTCAACGTTTTCAAGCCTTATTAAAGTTCAATCCCTACATCAACGAAGTTTTTTTCGCAGATAGAGCTATCTTGGTTGAGGGTGATACGGAAGTCGTCACATTTAAACTTATTGGTGAGAAGTTAGTTGAGAACGGAATTTTAACACAAGAGATGCTTAGTAGGACTTCAGTGGTAAACTGTGCAGGGAAAGCAACGATGTATATTGTCCTCAATATTTTAAATAACTTCGGTATTGATTACTCTGTGGTGCATGATTTAGACATCACTGAATTAAACTCGAAAGGACAAAGAAGAAGCCCTTCTGCTTTAAAAACGGTCATAACAATTAATCATAAACTTGAACAATTAGCACTTGCAAGAGGTAACAGAAAATTTGTTTTTCAACATACATTTGAAGCAGAAATGCCCGCTGACTACGAAAAAGGTTCATCTAAGTCTTTCTCAGCTTATGAATACTTAAAAGAAAAGTCCTTAGAAGAATTACCAGAAAGATTTATTAATGTTATAAAGGGAGCATACGCTCTTAAACTCGATACTCCGATTGATCATTCGGTAGAAACATTATTACCCACGTACAAAAAAAATGATTGGCCTGAATTCGATCAAGCTTTAATTGAGTGGGAAGCTCCAATGAAAGAAGAATACCTCAAAACTTTTTGGGTAGAAAAAATGATTGCTGTAAGTGAAGAGAATGATAAACATTAGAATTAATTTCATCAAATATGAACAACCGCAGTTTGTAAAGTAAATAAAAATATTAATGCAAACACTGGAGGATTTCACAATGGATAATTGCCCTAAATGCAAAAAAAATGATGATGTTGAAGTTAATGTTATAGGTGTCAGTTGTTTGTGCGATAGAGATTTTTGTGTTGGTCAACGTTGTGGAGCAAATGACATGGTGAAATCATACAAATGTAAAAGTTGCGATGAAGTATTTAATTCTGCGGTATATCTAAACTATCGTGAATATCATTGCAGAGGCTAGTAGAAACTCACTATTGATTTTATTTTTTTATACATTTACATCTCACACAAATATGTACCACACAGAAAAAAATCGATTATTTCCGATCATTGAATTTATAGAAGTACGATTCCTTACGTCAAGTGATCTGGTATATCGCTTCTTGTCTGAAGGTAGCAAAGTAGATCGGTTCATAAAACAGATCAACTTGTATTCAAGGAATGACGATGAAAATCTTTCAGAACTGTCTGTAGGCGATTACGTATCTCAATTTATGGTGTACAAGGCTCGTTACGATGTTTCAGAAATAGCTAAGCTTCAGGCAATCATGTTGAGGAATCCTGAACTACCAGCAAAGGAGTACCGCAAGCTCATGGAGTATCCGAATACGTTAGTTCGCATGTTGCTGGGGTACAAGGATGAAGTTGAGGGCAGGGGTCGGAATTATTCCTTAACTGATTGAGGGATGGGTGCTATGTCATAGCTTATTGGTAGTCTTCTCGTCTATTTTAACTCATTTCGCTTGTGTACCCGGATAAGGTTAAAAAAAACGTGATTATAACGGCTTTTCTAGTATTGTGTTGCTGTTGATAATTTTGGATTGGTGCGTTTCCATATCTATATATTCTCGAAGTAGCAGTTTGTGTAACTTGGCTATAGTGAGATAATGATGTCGAATACCAAACCTTGCGGCGAAAGTCTTTTAAACAACAAACAGCGGAAAGATCAAAGACATCCTCTCCGCTGTTCTTGTTACTCGTCTTCATTACCGTATTCGCACCCTCACGCCGTCCTCTGTCTTGTAGTCTTCTGGATGCGTCTCATACCTTGGCCTGTTGTCTATCGTAGCCCCGGCCTCTTCAAGTATTTTCAGCATATCTGTATTGTAAGTCGTTCTAGCCACCGTCACACCTTCATTAGGATCAGCAACCATGATTCAGTAGTAGACATATGACATCAATCTGATTGAACATCACCGCCGATTGCAAACCGCTATCTACATCCGCACCGTATTGAGCAAGCAACTCCACAACCTCCAGATTGCCTTTCTCTATTGCATCATGCATGGCTGGAAAATCTTCTAGTGGATCAGCTCCTGCTTCCAGCAATAACTTCACCATCTGCCCCGGGTCTTCATTGAAATTGACCGCTAATGACAAGTTGCCTACAGGAATGGACTCTGCACCAGCTCCATAATCAGCCGTGATGTTCGGCGAAACTCCCTCATCCAACAGTCGTTGTACCTCATTCAAATTACCTTCCCTGATTGCTGATTTCAGCTCAGTGAAGATACCACTCGTGCTTTCTTGCTCGGACTGCTGAGAAGTCAGCACGTTCTCTACAACAGAACATCCTGTTAATGCTGTCAGACAAAACAACAAAATTCCAATCATACCTAATCTATGTATCTTCATTACTACAACTCCATTCCAATGCTGATTAAATGATCCGATTTATGTCTCGCTGGCTTAGTAGCCCCCGCGAAGTCGATCCTCCATATTCGTTGCCTGATTCAATAGCAGGAATGCAACAATGAACAACGCAATGCCAATCCAGATATGTTTAGGTTTCTTCTTGAATATGGCTGTAGTCGTGTAAATGAAGCTGGAAATTTGAATAATGGCTCCGATAACCTTCAGCATTAAAGCAGTTGTCTCCATGTGGTGATCCTTCCTTTCTCAAGCGAGGTGACGTTTCGAAGATTATGGGTTAATTCGAATAAAGTTCATCATCGATTGGTAATCATTCATGTTGCTGTTATTATCGTTCAAGCTCGTCCTCAATGGATTTCTTGGCAGCGTCAGTCGCAAGTTCCCGAGCAAGCTCACTGCCAAGTCCTGTGAACGCCGTGATGATCAAAGCGTATTTCATCGGCGTGTTGATGAATAGATAGAAGAACGCCAGAATGTAGATGCCTGTGACGATGAGAAAACCCTTTATATTGTCTTCGTTAAAACCACCTACAATGAAATCCATAATGAGGAAATAAGAGAGGACAAACACTCCAGCGATTATGAAGCCGACGACGATCCGCAAAATAAACAATGCAATGACTCTTTTAATAAAACTCATCCAGCTTTCCCCCTCTGTCTCGTTCTATTAAAAAGAGCGAAGAGGCAGTAACCTTGGCTTCGCTCTTGAATAGATTATAGATTGATTCTGCGGATAGACTTACTGTTGTCATCGTAGAAAATGACATTGTCGTTGCTGTCGAATGCAATTTGTTTGATCTGTTGTACTGGGACGCCATCGTTATAGACTAGATCCTTGCCTTGGATAAACGTACTGAGCTTTCCGTCAGTTGTTAGTTCATATACCGTTGTTCCTGCGGTCAGATAAAACTTACCATTATGGTTCGTGATGCTGTCGTAACGTGAACCGCTCAAGGTGACTACAGTCTCTACTTTGCGAGGGAAAAGATTGATTTTGGATAATGTATTGTTGCCTGTATCAAATACAAAAATTTCATTGTCATTTACAATCGCATCACTTTTGCCAAAGTAGTCAATGCCCGTGCCCTGGTTGTAGTCACCCACCAATTCAGCTTCCTTGCTTTGTCCACCTGCAAATATGGAAGGATTGAACTTCCATGCACCGTCGTAACCATAGTAGATTGTGTTTGCATCAGGGGTATTCATGAAAGTCATTGTTCTGCTTTTACTGCTGTATCCCACATCTCCGTCTTCATCACTACGAAGAATATAAGTTGCCATCGACACATTGGAAGTAATGTTAAAAACAAAGTCATTGTCATATGCGTATTTTTTGGAGCTTTGGCCTAGGAGATACACCTGGTTGTTGATCAGGCTGTATCCAAGCAAAGAGGGTTTGAAGTCCTCATGATTGTACTGGAGCATGTTTTTATCTTCTGTTGTATGAGACCAATCAAATTGAGCGTCGATGTTCTTGAATGTCTCTACTGTACCGTTGGAGCTGTTGAATTTGCGTACCTTTAATTTTTGACTGTCCAGAAAGTAGATGTTGTTACTCTTGTCCACGACCATGCTGTCGATCTGGTTGATCTTCGCTGTCCGCACAGGACCATCCACATCACCAGCACCTGATCCGCCGACCAATGTTTCTACTGTAAACTTTGCGGATGGTGTAGATGCAGATGGTTGATCTACTGGTGTGATTGGTGCAGATGAACCAGGTGTAGTTGGACTTGGTGTGGATGGCGTAGTGGATGTTGGATTCGTCGTTGTCTGTCCACCGCCAATCTCTTTGTTGTCGTTCCCATACTGGTAGGCTCTCCAAAGCATAACCGTTGCTTCTGCACGAGTAATTGTAGCCTGCGGACGGAACGTCTCATCCTGAAAGCCAGAGACAAGTCCATTCTCCACTGCTAACGCGACATAGTTTTTTGCCGATTCAGATATACCAGCGTAATCCTTGAACATCGCTTCAAGGGTACTTTGATCAGGCAGACGATTAGCATCATAGCCTTTAAGTTTGACGAGAGCTACAGCTACATCTTCACGAGTTGCTGGTGCGGATGGATTGAAGATGTACTTTCCATCTGCGGTACGGTAGCCAGTCATGTAGTCTTTTACAGATTCAACAAAGGGTGATGCCCAGTTGGTTGCCGGGATGTCCGAGAAGGAAGAATAATTTACTTTCTTGGCATTAATGCCGGATGCTGTGATCATGATCTTGGCGAATTCTGCACGGGTGATGGTGTTGTTTGGTCTGAATCTACTATCGGGATAGCCACTGATAACTTTACGATTGACCATCTCTGCTATGTAGTTGTATGCCCAATGTGCAGATGGAAGATCAGTAAAGCTGACGTTTTGTTGCGTTGTCTCTGCATTCTGCCATTCTTCACCGTAGGTTGGCAGTGCGGCGGATACCGTGGTTGAATAGCCAGCTATCAAAGTCGTTGCTAGGGTAAAAGCTATAGATCTTTTAAGTTTCATGTGTCCTCTCCCTCTCTTGAGTTGTATCAAATTAAAAGTAAACCTGATCCTTGTAGGAAAAGAAGCAGGCAGGATTATTCTACCACAAATTTAACTTATAAGAGTAATTAAACTTATACTATATTGGGATAAAAGTATCTTGTTCACTCTACTACTCTGTAGTAGAGGTGATTAAATTGTCAGAGTTCAAACTAATGGTAGGTGAACAAGTAAGAAGAAACAGAAAGTCACGAGGTATGACACAAGAAAGGCTTGCCGATCTATCCGGTCTAAGCTTCAGCTATATAAGTGATGTGGAACGAGGCACTCGTAACATTTCCTTAGATTCACTGGGAAAGATCATTGAAGCACTTGGGATTAAACCTTCCCAACTGTTTATCGAACATTCTTCATCAGCGGTATTTATCAGTAATACTGAGGACAAGTTAGCTACTTTGAACTTGCTATTGTCTGATCGTAGTGCAGATGAAGTGGAATTTATTATTAAAGTAGCTCAGGAATTTATGAATACCTTGGATCGAAAGAAGATTTAGCCGCATATAGACCAGAAAAATTATACAAATTTCCTCGAGGTACCACGTCTTAAATAACAAAGGGGGTGGGCTGCCGTTTCATGCCCCACCCCTCTGCACATGGACTGCTTCTGCTGTTAATACAGTAGAAGCAGTCTTTTTTTGTTTGCATATCTTTTGCTATTGCTGGTTTCGATCGCTGAAGATCACCTGAACGGATCGTTGCCTTGATTAACAGCATATGCAAAGTAGCCTGCTCACAAGTGAGTGGGTTATTTGTCATTGCCTGACAGAGACAAAATCATCGGCTGTGAGATAACGCCGAACAAAGGAGATGAATGCAGATGGTTGTTAAGAAAGGTTTGTCTTTGGAGATGCAGGAGTTATTGAGGCAACTGGTGATGAACGGAGGCATCCGAATGGCTGGGACGGTATTGTATGTCTATTGCCAACGGATGTATCAGGTGGACGAGGACACTGCCGCTCGTTGGATGACGGCTTATTTTCGTCGTGAGTATCCTGAGCAGTTACAGTGGCATCAGGATCATATCGTCAAAGCATGAACCATTAAATTAAGAGAGGAAGACACGAGTATGAATTATCAGGTTTTTAAATACAACAGTTCCAAGGAGTATTTAGGATTCTGTGAGCAGAAGGGATTTATCTATAGTGTGCAGTTGGATGAAGAGAGATACGCGGTTGTTGCACTCCACAACGGTCAGGTGACGATGTTGATTCAATTCACTGCCCAGCCATGTGCCGTGCGGATGGAGGTTTAGTCGGTATGGTATTCGGAAGGCAATTGAATTGCACTATTTTCTAATTTTTATAGAAATCATGTAGATGGCCGCATCGTCAGGAGACGACAGCAGGCTATTTTTATTGGCCCGAAAGGAGGTGAAGAGCAACGTGGAAAAACTCAAGCATTTATTGGCTCAGAAAGCCCATCTACAGGCCGCAATACAGATGATGGGTACAGATGCCGAATGTGATTCAGAGGAAGGCAGGAGATATGTTCAGGCTCTTGTAAGGCTCGTCCTGATTAACATGCAGATTGAGGAAATAGAAAAAGAAGCCGCCCATAAATGAGGCGACTCAAAGAAAAAGACTTGTAGTCATCATACAAAACAATATCATATCACGCAACGGGAGAAGTCAAATCTGACTTCTCCTTTTTGTGTTTAACTGGAGGAATTTTGAATGAATCGTATCAACGAACTGTCTACAATTAAATCACTGCTGGGTGAAGCACTCGCTGAAAAGCCCGGCTCCTATGTTGTTAATGAACTCTTTGATCGCTTTCCCACCGTACAGGAACTAATGAACGTCACTGAGTTTGAGTTGATGTCTATTAAAGGCGTGGGCAAGGTACGTGCAAAGCAGGTAATCGCTACATTGCAATTAGCACGTAGATTGGGTAGACCTGCCGTCAATACACCTCAGATCATCCGCAGACCACAGGATGCAGTTGACCTGTTGATGCCGGAGATGAGGTATCTTCAACAAGAAAGGTTCGTTTGCCTGTTTCTTAACACGAAGAACCACCTAATAGGACAACCAGAGACGCTCTCTATCGGTTCACTCAATGCCGCCATTGTCACACCACATATGGTGTTTCGTGCGGCTGTGAAGCGTTCTGCCGCCTGTGTAATTTGCTTGCATAATCACCCTAGCGGCGACCCGACTCCTTCGTCGGAGGACATCCAGCTAACAAAACGCTTGGTGGAGAGCGGCAACATTGTTGGTGTGGAAGTGCTGGATCATCTGGTACTGGGTGATGGAACCTTTACAAGTTTGAAAGAACAAGGACTAATGTAGACCCGTATAGATGAGTTAACTGTACCGCTCGCGGCCCACGTGTGTGCATTACAAACCACCCCACCGCCCCTGAGGGGCCCGCAGGACTACCGCCCTGCACCCGTCACTCGCCGCGTGGCGTCCCTTGGCTAACGCCAAGGACGGAATACAGTGTTGGCAGAATGAGCTAGCTGTCAATCCTAAAATGAACTCGCTATCGCTCGGGATTGACAGTGTTCTACTACTATTTATATTGTCAGTTGAAATAATAGAACATATGCTTGTCTTCATAGATATTCCATTATTTGCTTTAATGGATAGTAAGGAAAGTTGATGGAGGACGTAACTTATGATAATACCACAATTCCAATCTATGCTTTTGGCTACACGATCAGGTGGACAGTTTAAAACCAGTGCTAGATGGTTTGCGTTTCAAAGGAAGGTCATTAGTGAGGTATACGGTGAATTTAAAGACATACACAAACTGAAAATATATCTGTATCTTTGCAAGCACTACGATTCAAATTTGGGTATGGTGAAAAAAAGCAAAAGGAAAATCAATGAAGAACTGCGATATGTAAAAAAGGTTAGCGGAAAGATCAAGTATTCTGCTAAGGTACGCAAGTCACTGGAGTGGCTGGAACAGGAAGGTTTTATTGAGCGAGTAAGCAATCATAAGCAGAAATGGTATCGTTCTAAAATTCGAGTTGCTCCTGATTACAACATCAAGACCAAACAGTTCATTCCATGTGATGAATTTACATTAGGCACCAAAGAGCTTAAAGAGCATAAGCACGGATATATCATGGTTCCATTCCAAGCTATTAGAAACAGATCCATGCTTGCAAGCACATCTTTGGCAAAACGAACGTGGACTAAGCAAAGACTTCAAGCTTTTCTTCTGTTATACGGATATTGCTGGCTTGAATTTTACGGTGGAATAGACCCTGATACTGTACAGATTGATGCTCAGGGAAATCTTATCCTCAGTCAAAGGTTTTGCTATGCTTTGAAACGTTCTCATAAGGATACAGTCAAAACTGTTGCATCTCTAATCAAGGATGGTTTGTTCATTCCGGTTGAGTGCTTATTTGAGGATGGTGTGTACATGGGAGATGTCGGAACATACTCGCCTGCTCCTAATTCCAACACATTAAATAGAGTCGTTCTGCGACCAAAGTATTTGATAGCACATAAGCTGGATTCGGCGGTTATGAAGCTAAAAAAGGGGAATTTGCGACTATGAGCTTACTACAGGTACAAGTAGAGAACACTGTTGTAGATGTAGAGCATGATGGGTATTCGACAATTACGATCTACGGAAAGCCTGTCGATGCATCCATTGATTATGATCCACAGCAACGAGCAAGGGGACTAGAGGGTAAGTCGGGTATGGATGTATTACAATCAATAGATATGATGGACTTTGAAGGGAATATAGCTATGCTGTTACGAGCTATACTAAAAGACCAACAACAACCAGTGCCCCTTCGTACTGGTACGTATTCTATTGAAGTAAAGATAATCTCAAGTAGAACCCCATTGGAAATTCCGTTGATTGGTGTTCTTAAATCAGTTATAGATGGTGTGAATAAAGAGATCGTCGGTAATGATGTGACGATTTATGAAGCTGTAATCAAGTATTCAGTGGCAAAGGCACGCTCAAGAAAGATTCTATCACGTCCTGATGACTTGCTATCTGTAAATCTGTATACAATAGATGCTGGAATAAAGCGTTTTGTGGTGGGCTTTGACAAAGTACCTATCCATGTCGTTCCAAAAGTAAAGCCAAGGTTGCTTGATGATGAGCAACAGAGCCTGTGGTGGATTTACAATGAGGAACTGCAAGATCAGGTAGCGACTGCTCTTATCAATGACGGTATGCAGATTCCTAGCGGCGGCCCAAAACGAATAGACATGACATTCATTGATGATCTTGTATCCAAGGTGGACATAGACAATATGGCTAGAGTAGTGTATCCGATATTGTTCAATATCGGTGTATCTGATGATGATGTTCATAGCATATATCTTGTCAAGCAAGCACAAACAGGGGGACAGAAGAGTAGTGTCCACGTTGTTGTACAGTAAAAGGTGTATAGCCTGCACAATACGATAAGTCCTTTACACATAAGGCTTCGCAAGCTTTAAAGCAGCATCGTACCTCTAAACATTATATAGAGAACCAAATGGTTCATCTTCGCTCGATCTTTCGCAGATCGGGCTTTTTGTGTTTTACCTGGTCTTCCTAAAAATTATTTGCAAAGGAGCAATCTACAATGAACATTGTAATTTATCTTCGAGTGTCATCAGAGCAACAAGCAGAACGTGAATTATCTATCCCAGCTCAACGGGAAGGGTTACAACAATATGCGGACGAACGTGGATGGAATATCATCGATGAATATATAGATGAAGCGAAATCTGCGAGGACAGATGCAAGACCAGACTTTCAACGGATGATTGCGGATGCTCAGAAAACAGATAAACACTTTGATGCAATTGTCGTCCACAAGTTTGATCGGTTCAGTCGTAATCGTGCAGATCATGCTATCTACAAAGCATTGCTGAAAAAGCATGGAGTTACCGTTGTATCTTCGTCTGAGCCAGTTGATGCGGATACGCCACATGGTTTTCTGCTGGAGTCAATGCTGGAGGTTATCAGTGAATTCTACAATGTTAATCTACGTCATGAGACGTTGAAGGGGATGCGAGAAAATGCATCCCAAGGATTTCATTGTGGTGGCAGAGTTCCATTCGGTTATCGACGTGTTCAGACGGGTAGAAAGGTCACATATGAGCTTGGCACGGATAAAGAGGTCAAATTAGTCCAGCAAATGTTCCAAATGGCGGCGGAAGGTTATGGAGGCAAGCGAATTGCCCGTGCATTAAATCAAGAAAATATTATTGAAGGGAAACGTTGGGCTCCATCCACAATGCTTGCCATCCTCAACAATCCAGTCTATCTTGGTAAGCGTGTATGGAATAAAAAGTCGAATGCAGACGGGAAACAGAATGATGCGTCCGAGTGGATTGTCACAGAGAACGCACATCCAGCAATTGTAGATCAACAGCTATGGGATGCCGCTCAGGCATCGTTGATGGCACGAAAGATCAATAAAACACAGTAACATGGAGTTTCATTGCGGGTACGCCAAAAATCGGTGTGCCTGCTTTTTTATGCCCAAAAACAAGAAAAAGGGAGAGATCTTCAATGAAAGTAGCTATTTATGTCCGTGTATCTTCAGATCGTCAAGCAGAGAAGGAATTGTCCATTCCAGCACAGGTTAAGGCAATTCAGCAATATTGTCTGGAGAAAGGTTGGATCATCGTCAACGAATTCATTGAGAAAGGGAAGTCAGCAAAGACGGATAATCGACCAGAGTTCCAGAAGATGATTGCATTGGCTAAACGCTCAAATAGACCATTCGATGCGGTTATTGTTCATAAATTTGATCGGTTTTCTCGTAAGCGTGATGACCATGTTATCTACAAAGCTTTACTTAATCAATGTGGTGTGAAGGTCATTTCAGTTACGGAGCAGACAGAGGCAGAGACGCCGCAGGATATGTTGCTGGAGGGGATGCTGGAGGTCATTTCGGAGTTCTTCAACGCAAACTTAGCGGCCGAGGTAAGGAAGGGGATGACGGAGAACGCAAAGCAGGGTTACAACAACGGTGGGACACCTCCGTATGGATATCGGACGGAACACATTGCAATGGGGAATCAGAAGACAAAGTCTGTGTGGGTTCCAGGGCCTAGAGAAGAAGTTGATTTAATTCGCTGGATATTCAATCAATATGCTTATGAGAACAAGGGTTACCACAAAATTGCATCTGAACTGAATGAACAAAAAGTGCCTACGCAAAAAGGAGGTACTTGGTCAGCCAGCACGATAAGGGCTATCATCTTCAATGAATCATACATTGGACGCAAGGTGTGGAACAAGCAAGATTATCAAACGAAGGGGAAGAAGTGGAGAGATCGTTCCGAGTGGATCATTACGGAGAATGCTCACCCTGCACTCATTACAAAGGAATTGTTCGAGCAATGCCAGACGGCTGCTAAGCAACGTAACAATGGTGGTGGTGAGACTCATAAACCATTTGGTATGAAGCGAGTATCTCCGTTCTGGCTGCGTGGCATCATGGTATGCGACAAATGCGGATCAAGAATGGTCGGAAATTCCACATCTACACGTACTAAGAGCGGCGGACAACGATATTATGTATGTGGTGGCTACATGCGAAAGGGCAAGGAATATTGTTCGTATGTAGGATGGCGTAAAGAACGGGTTGAAGAGGTTGCCACTAATAAGCTTAGAACGACTCTGTTACGGTTGTCGATGGACAATCAGTTGGAGGAAGAGATCCGTATGTACCACAACGAGAAGAACAAGCATTTTATCGCTCAGGCATCCAGCTTGGCGGCAGAGATCACATTTTTGGAAAAGCGTGTAGATGCGATTAAGGAAGATATACAGGCTGGCAAGGGGAAGTCATTTCATCAAGAGATGCTGGATGAGATGCGGACGGAATTGACAGATAAGAAAGCGGAGTATGAAGCGTTGTCTATAGGATTGCATGAGGTGGATGTGCCAGAAGAGTTCATTGCGTCAGTGAAGTATGACATTCAGACGTTGATCGGTCTACTGGATGCTGAATTTCAGAATCCGCAGATGTTGCATCACTTGATTAGCAAGTTTGTGTCTCAGGTGTTTATTCAGAGGGAGATGAAGCGGCTATATTTATTGGTACAATTTAAATGGAAAGATAAAGTGTTATATGAACGAACACTAATTGCACCGTGGAAACTCTAGTGAGTTTGAATCTACATCTGGAATATAAAGGGATACATTTGTGTAAATCTGACTATGCATAAGAAAAAAGCTATGTAATAATATAATAGGATCCAGAATATTTTCAAGAGTATTTGCTAATACTGGATCCTATGTAGAGGGGTGAAAGAAATGATTTTTCGTAAAGCTGATTTTGAAGTGCTGAATATCTCCAACATACCTTCTAGTGAGGAAAGAATGAGTCTCCTTATAAACATGTTTGGTGAACAAAACTATTCAATTTATGAAATGGTACAACTTGAATTAAATAATATATTTGATTACTCAAAAGAAACGTTTAGAAAAATGCTAAATCATAGTTTTTTGGTGGGTATTCTTGAAAAAAGCGGCAATATATATCGGTTATCTCCTATTTCACTTAATTATTTCTATAAACAAATTGATATTGATGAGTTTATTCATGAGCTAATTATTAAAAATTCGAATATGCATAAGACCATGCGTATTATAATTTATTTACTAAAAATCTTTAATCCATCCTTAAAACAAAAGACTCTGTATACGGTATTTTCACTCATTGGAAAGAAACGTATAGATCCGAGTGCTCAATCTTCAGTGGGTAGAAATCTAAGAGCTTATTTTTCATTCCTTGTTATGCTGGGAGTAGTAAAAAGAGAAAAAGATGAACTTGTTCTAAACGATACACCATTTCTTACTAATTTCTTAACCAAAGATATTATCGGTATAGAAGAATTGTTTGATACTGAAGTAATCAATATAAAAAACGTCACAAAATATATGTGGAATTTTTTTGATAAACCAACTGCTGACGATATCCTAAGTTGCGTATCATCCTATGAAATAGACAGATATATCTGGACAAAAAGTAGTTTGTATAAAAACCAAGGAGAAATAAAAAATCTGTATGGAGAGTACATTATGACGCTTATCATTAAGAGAGGAAGATTTTAAATGAATCGAACTGAAAATGTGATTGACACCTTAAAAAGGGCTTTAAATCGAACAGTACCCATCGCTGACCCAAACTATATTATAGGAGAAGAGTATTCAATAGAAGAATTTCATTCCTGGGTAGATAGTATACAAAATGTTGAGAATGGAATTATTGGTGCGGTTGTCTTGGGACAAGTCGGAAATGGTAAAACACATTTCCTTCGATATATGAGAAGAGATTTCATTGAAAATAAAATAAACTTCGTGGGTATATATGTGCCGGATATGTTTGTTGGAGGTCCTCTAGTTAATGCTTTAAATAGTATTTATAGATCATTATTTGTGGGTTCGGGAAATAAGTCGTTAAAGGACTACCTTCCTTGCTGGAAAGCATACATTAATAATCCCGAAACAAAAGTCCCTGAAGACATTTCGAATGAATTAATTAGGTATTTATTAGCGTGTAATAATTTAGAAGAAATGGAGTTAGTATTAGATTACTTTTCTAACAAAGATTTATTTCCTGATCAACTAAAGTATTTACGAGCAAAATTCGGTGCTAAGAAAAATTTTATTAATAATGAAAATGATTTTTCTCAATATATTGGTGATGCACTTGAGTTTATTCAACTCATTACAAAAAAAACAATATTATTATTCTTCGATGAAGTTGATAAGGTATATTCTTCCGAGACAAATACAGTAACCATAACAAGAGTCGGAATAAAAATTTTGTCTGCATATCGTAGTCTGTTTGACAGTCTGAATAGAAGAACAATATCCGGTATTATTACAGTTGGTGCAACTCCAGAAGCCTGGGATGTCTTATCTAATCAAGCGGCATTTGAGAGACGTTTTAAGGATCGGACGATTATTTTGAAGGTTCCCAAAACAAGGGAAGACAGTATTCGATTCTGTATAAGTCGTCTTGAGGAAATAAATTATACGCTTCAACCCGGAGATCAATCTCTAATAGAATCGTTAATCAATCATATTGAGGAGAACAAACTAAAGACATGGGCTGATGTTATCTCCAATGTTAAGTCATCGAATGGAGTAAAACATCCTATTGAAAGTGAGTTAAATCCATCTCAATTGATTATAAGTGTATTGAAGAGTTCCATTTCCCCTATGACTTGGCATGAGATTCTCGAAGAAAATATTAATTTAAAAGATATTTATCCCAAAACAGCACCTACATCATTACTACTTAGACTTGAAAAGGAAGGTAGGATAAAAATAAATGGAACTAGACCAAGAACATATGAGATGCCTTCTATAAAAGAGGATAGTAGACAATGACAACTAATCTATCCAACCCTAATTACTATGGTTCACAAGCAATTAGATCTAAAATAGCAAGGAGAATTGGTAATCAATCAATTGAGGATTGCGTTGGTGAGAAGTATGCGAAAGATGTTAAAGAATGCCTAGATATTTTGGATATTGATTACCCAGTCACTGCGGTTGGTATTTTAGGGAGAGCATTAGAGAATTGTACTAAAGAGTATTGTATGAGGAGAATTAATAGTAAAAGAAAGTTGTCAGTCAATACTGCTAATCTGAATATCTCGACAATTAAAAAATTGTTATTTGAGGGAAATCAAAAGGATAGGTTAGACTTTCTTAATCAGAAGGAGATTAATAAAAGAGGGAATAAACTGAAGTTAAAAAATAAAGAAATTATTGATACTGTCTACACATATCTTATGGATATTAAGGATTTAAGAAATGATGCTTTCCATGGCTGTGATGATGAGGAGAAGTACTTAGAATTGGAGACTAAATCATATATTCTCATTGAACTTGGGTTCGTTTACTTAGTATCGCTGGTCAAAAAAATGAATGATTGATAGTTTTCTTAGTATTGCTTGCGATGTGAGACATTGCAAGCAATACTGTTACTCGGGTGAAATTAGCTAAACTTGTAGAATTGCCTTCGAATTTATATGCATAACAAACAAAAAAAGTGACTCTGGAGGTCGCTTTTTTTGTTTGTTATGCATATTTGGTGGCCGTTTTTGCATGTTTGGATATGAAGGGGGAGGACTACACTCTTGTTCTAGGGCAGTGGAAATATCGGAAGTTAAACAAGACATACTGTGATTACCTATATTGCGGAAGAAAAAGAGCAACATGAACAGCGAAGATATCAGTGGCCTTTCCGCTGTTTTATTGTAATATATCATCCTTTGGCTGTAGCATTTACATCAACGAAATATTTTATAAAGTTAGGGGTTTCGACATTTTTATAATCCAGAAAAATAATGTGTTCAGTTGTTTTGAGTTCGTTACCACTGTGTGAACAGAATAATTAGTTTTTGAACAGATATAATTTCTTCCCATACAAAACGTGTCCTTACCAACCGTTGTTCATGTATCCAATACCACATAGAGTTTTCATCATTATTAAATAGCTTCATATATTTTCAGAGATTAAAGCTGGTTATCTTAAAACAAGATCTTAGAAGGAATTGCATGAATACTGAGGAATCATATACATATAATAATTTATTCTGAATGGGAGAGGAATACATGTGGTCATAGATTGTCCGTTTTGTGATGTTACAGTTGAAGGAGTGGAAAAGGGCACAGTAATTGTTGCTGATGATGGCATTCCTGAACAAAAAACCGTTTTGTTGGAATGTCCAAGGTGTAGAGAGGCCATCGGAGCACAACAACGTATGATTTACTTTAACGATACAATGGATTGGAGTAGAGCTGTTAGAATTTGGCCTTCACCTCAAAGGATTTTAAAGGAAAGCTTACCTCCTTTAGTTGCCATCTCTCTTGACGAATCTGAGAAATGTTTTGTAGGAAAAGCTTACTTGGCTTGTGCTGTGATGTGTGGCAGAGTGATTGAAGCGATTTGTAAGGATAAACTACCCAATAGTAGAAATTTAGCCGGGGGACTAAAAGAGTTACTAGAATCTCAGATCATTGACAACAGAATTTACGAATGGGGAGATGCGTTACGTATTCATCGCAATATGGGGGCACACGCAACTGAGGTACAAATAACAAAAGAGGATGCAAGGGATTTATTTGATTTTTCAATTGCAATTTGTGACTATATTTATGTGCTAACTAAAAAATTTGAAGAGTTTAAAAGACGTAAAACTCAAAATGAGTAACAAACAAATTAATACGGAGGGGAAGAAGTGAAGAAATTGTGCCGAGCGGATCAACCACAGAGAACGCATAAGCCATTTGGTATGAAGCCGACATCTCCTTTCTGGTTACATAAGGTCATGATATGCGAAAAAAGCGGATCAAGAATGGTCGACAATTTTATATCTGCACATGTCAAGTTCGGTGGGAAACGATATTTCATTATGCGGCAGCTACATGCAGAAAGGCAAGTGTTATATTAGGAAACGCTGGATAAGATACAGACTGAATTGGTGGACAGGAATGTGGAGCATAAAGCGTTGTCTATAAGACTGGATGAGGTTGATGTTCCAGAAGAGTTCTTATGATATTCAGATCGGTCTAGTGAAAGATGGGATTCTGAATCTGCATTTGTGTACAAAATGATTTGCAAGTCCATAACTGAGAAGAGAGTATTGAGAGAGACGAAGCAAGTGCATATCAAAATGCAATCTTCGAGAGGGATGAGGTTTTAAATGTGAAGCATATCGTAACTAAATTGTAGTTGTTATTTTAATAGGAAGTAGCCTACACTTCTTTTGACAGTAAGTTAACGTTATGGGAGTATAGATTTATCATATTCCAGTATCTTGAAGGGATTGTTGAGGTTGTCCGCTGAACTTCGTATCAGTATTCAAGATGAAAATCTGCCACCATGGTTAACTGGCGAGCTAAGAGGTACATTTTTTTCGTACTATGAAATGAATATAGGAAGCAATGGTTAGCGAAGCAAGAGGATAATATTCTTCACATTTCAGGACGATGTTGATTGGGCGGGTATCCAAGTCAACGCTGAACAGAATGTAGCTGAGAAGTAGATCAGATGGGTAAAGTAAGCTGATGCAGTCCAAGGATGTCACTAGAGAATATTGCAAAGGTACTATAAAAAAAATCAGCCTAAATTGATCAAATATTTATTTATGTAGGGGGATTGAAGTGAGTAGCTTATTAACTAATAATGTTTTTATAGATTCATCTATTTATATTGGTCGCAACTTCTCTTTCAGAGATCATTTATTGGGACAGATGGCAAAGTTAGCTGATAGTAGTCATATCAAACTTTTTGTTTCTGAAATTGTAATCAAAGAAGTTGGAAATAAAATTAATGAAAGAGCAAAAGAGGCAAAGTCGGCATTAGAGACCTTTCGTAAAAAAGGTATGCTCCTTCGTAATGTTCCTCACTATGATGCTATCTTTAATATTGAAATGAGTAACTCGATTAATTCAGTCCTACTGAATAGCTTTGAAGAATTCCTGCGTTTTTCGAGAGCATCAAGAGTCTCAGTTGATACAGTCTTGGCGAGCAAACTTTTGCATAGTTATTTTCAAGGTACTGCTCCTTTTAGCAGTACAAAAAAATCTGAATTTCCTGATGCAATTAATTTGATGGCACTTGATAATTGGTGTAAAGATAATTGTGAGCAGATGTATGTCATTTCTTCAGATAATGACTTAGCTGATTATTGTGCAAATAGCTCAAATCTACATTACTTAGATAATGTGGAGGCCTTTCTTAATTTAGTTACCAGTAACGATGAGTACAGGCATACTTTTGTTACAAAGCTTACTGAAGCACGTTTTGAAGAGGTCGAAGAGATAATTAGTGAGGAGTTTAAATGGCTGGGTTTTTCCTTAGAAAATGAGGATGGTTATGTTGAACATGTGAAAGTTCTGAGCGTTGAGTTAGAAGATGATATTAATGTTATTGAACTGCAAGAAGACAGGGCAAATCTTCAATTTGAAGTTAGAGTTAATTTTGAAGCTGAGGTAACATATACTGACTATGCAAACTCTATTTATGATAAGGAGGAAGGAAAATATCTTCATGAAGAAGAGATCGAGTTAGAAGTAGAAAATGATGTTTTAATACCGATATCAGTTCAAATAGGATATAAATTATCTGATGAAACATACCTAGAAGTAATAAGCTGTAAAGTAAATGAAGATCAAGATATTTCATTCATGTTGTATGAAGAAGATTATTGATGGCGTTAGACAAGGATGAGAAATGTGGGGTCTGCTGAATGGACATCAAAACTCAAAACTGTGACTACACCCGTAGAAGCTTATGTGCCGTTATCTTCGGACAGGGGTTCGACTCCCCTCGCCTCCATTAGAAAAAAAGAACGTTAACTGATATTTATCGGTTAACGTTCTTTTTTTAATATAACACTGTTAAACTAATCCCAATAGCATAGCTTTTAAAAACAAATTAACTGTATATGCATCTCTAATTTCATTATTTAAGATTTTTTGTTTCATGGTTTCTTTTGAAAAAGACAGTACTTCACAAATAGTGCCACTGTCAGAGTCATTAGTTATGGATTCATTAAAAATAAGGTTGTGAGCATACAATAGGTGAACGTGTGAATTCATTATTGAGTTCTCAGGTGTTGTAAACCCCATATGAATTAAGTCTGCTGAAACGACATTTATTTCTTCTAACAGCTCTCTCATTGCGGCTTTAAAAGGACCCTCATTTTTTTTTATAAACCCTCTAGGAGCTTCAATTGAAAATGATCGAATGGCGTGCCGGAATGTCTTAATTAAGATAAAATCTCCATTCGAATTGATTGGTAATACTGCAGCTCCTCCCATAATCGGTTCAATTCTACTGTATTCCCCTTGCTTTCCATTGGGGAATAGAACATGATCTTGAATAAATTCAAAATAAGCAGTTCTGAACTCATTATTAGAACGTATTATTTCAATTTCACCCTTATTGACATCACCTTTAAGTATGTTCATTCATTTATTCTCCTATTCTTAAAGATGAAGTACCTGTTAACTTATTGATATGTATCCCCGATTTAAAAGTATTTATTATCTCCAAACCAGCGGCCGAGTGTAAATCTGTTAAACGTTCGTGATTTTTTTCTACAGTGGATACACTTTTCTCAAATAGCTTTTCGGTTAGATCTAAGGCTGCATTTAAATAATTGACTCCTGGAATCGGCAAGAAGTTAATAAAAGTATTAGCAACAGAGAGCCCGGTTGTTGTATATTTCATAATTTTCATTTGTTTTTTTCGCTTGAGGTAGTATTGGTAATTATCTTTGTCAATCATGAGTCTAAGTGTTTTTTGTAGTTCCTTATTATATTGATCAAATTTTAAAACTAGACTATGATCTGAAATAGAATTGTTGAGGTAACCATTCAGTGCCTTAATAAATTGTTTATATTCATTGAGTTTTCTAATTTGTATAATTTCTTTAAAATTAAGCTGTGATAGTAATGTTGTGTCGAATAGTAAGGTATCAAAATGGTCATATATCACCTCAACATTATGTATATTATGCTGGTTTTTTAAACGGGATTCTTTAATTAAGTCACGGTTATTTACATAATTCTGTTTAAGTTGTGGATATGCAATTTCTATATTAAGCAAATCTGGAATAGTTGTTTGGTATTTAGCCGTTATCAATCCGATAAACAGAGTTGCCACTTCCATATTCTGTGACTTATATTTCTCATTTACAGTTTTCATTATATCTAACCTATTAAGAGATCCTTTAGTTTCTCTTATGTTTAAGATATCATTTTTAAGCCCTTGATTTAAAAAAGCTTCAAGATTTGGGTCATACTCAGCCGCTGAATTTAAGATATTCAGAACTCCGTGAGTAAATTGAGTTTCAACCTCTTTTAAACCCCAATTGATTGCTTTATTCTTTGAAACGGAATCAATATTTGAAATGTATTGTACTGTAGAATGGGTGTCCCCTTTTTTGTGGAATTGTTCGTGCAGTTCGATTAACGAAGATATTTCTCCACGAATAGCGGGTAAAATGATTCCTTTTTTAATAGCTTGTATATAGCTGTCTTCTCCAGAATTAAATAAAGAAAAGAGATGTGGATTGTTAATAAGGAATGAATCAGGAATTATTAATTTGTCTTGAAAAATTAAATAGAAATTTAATAGTGCTTTGAAATCGTTAAGTGAAAAATTGCATAGTGAATTGTCTGCGTAAGCAAAAAAATGGTCAGTTAGCTGAAAGTTAGTCCGTGCGAGTTTCACTTATTTACTCCTCTGTAATTGTTTTTAGTATTATTTTACTACCCCAAGCATAAGGTAGTCGATACATTAAGATAATAATTTGAAATTTCTTTCTAAATTAACATAACACTGTGACTACACCCGTAGAAGTTTATGTGTCGGTATCTTCGGACAGGAGTTCGACTCCCTCGCCTCCATTAGTAGTATCAGTGATGGCCGCCATTTGGTGGCCGTTTTTACGTTTAGCTATAATGAAGTTAATTTTGGGTTAAAGTTGGAATTTTAAAATATGGTATACTATAACAAAATATGTTACTTAAGATGGAGGTCATGCCGTGGATGTTATAGATATATCTAGAAAGGAGACTCATAAAAAGAGTAGATATATAGATTGGTTATTTTGTATATTAAAAGAGTTAGTTTGGAATAGAATCATATGGGGATTATTAGTAAGTGCTTTTATCAATTTAGCCGCTTACAGCTATATTACTAATAATTATAAGACTTACATGGAGACTGAAGAAAATATAAGGAACATATTAACGAGTACGCTTACTATTGTACAGGGAATTGAGGCTAATATAGAGAAAGTAAAATTTAATTATATAATAAGCGATTATGACTATGATAAGGATAAAGGGATAAATTATGTAGAGCTGGTTTTTCAACCCCAAGATACTACTTACAATGCCTCCGATTTTTTAATCGATGCAGGCAGTGGAAGAGGAATGGAACTAAATAATGTTAGAATATATGGTGAAGGAACTCAAGGTATATACATATACAATAGAAATACTAATGAATTAATAAATAATATGTTCTCTTTAGGATTTTCAATACGTGAGGAGAAAGAGATTAAAGAGATTTTAATAACAGAATCTACATCACCTTATGCAAAATGGTTCTTAGATACTTTTAAATAAGTGAATTCAGGTTGATAAAGGATCTGATGGGATACAAACGAGACTACATTAAGTGCCGTCTTCGGACAGGGGTTCGATCTTCCTCGCCTCCATTAGATTCAAAACCACCAACCAGTGTTCTGGTTGGTGGTTGTTACATTTTCGATATAATATAGACTCAATTTATAATTGGGGACTCAAGTTAATTACAAATCGAAAACGAAATGAGATGATTATAATGGCGATTAAGCATGGAATATGGAGAGTTACCGATGATGAGGTTAGAGAAGTGAAAAATGTTACTTTAGATTTAGAAATTGAACTCGAAAAAATTATTCAATCCAATCCAGCCATGCTGGATGACAATTGGATGATTATCGGAAGGCAAGTCATGACTGAGTTTAATACATATATTGATTTATTAGCAATTGATAACAGCGGCTCAATAATCATTATTGAATTAAAAAAACATAAGACAAGTCGAGAAGTTGTGGCACAGGGACTAGATTATGCATCGTGGGTTAAAAGCTTGTCAGCAAGTCAAATTATCGCAATATATGAGGCTTATATAGTTAGATACTCTCAAAAACAAAATAGTTTAGAGGATGCATATTACGAAAAGTTTAAGATTAAACTCGAAGAAGAAAGTATTAATCACTCTCATCAGATTGTTATTGTAGCGGCTGAATTGGATTCAAGCACTGAAAGAATTGTGGAGTATTTGAGTGACTCTCTTATACCGATAAACGTCATCTTTTTCACTGTCTTTGAAGAAGAATCTACTAAATATATAAGCCGTGCATGGATGATTGATCCACAAGAGACCTTAGATAATGCATCTACTGTAGTTAAAGATAAGGAGCCTTGGAACGGAGAGTATTATGTTTCTTTTGGTGATGGAATAAATCGTAGTTGGTCTGACGCTTTAAAATACGGATTTATCTCAGGGGGCGGCGGAGAGTGGTACTCACGTACACTTAATCAGTTATCTATTGGGGACCGAGTGTGGGTTAATATTCCTGGTGTTGGTTATGTTGGTGTTGGAAAAGTAACTGATACAGCCAAAAAGGCAGATGAAGTTTTCTTTGAAGAAAATGGAGTTGAACAGAATATATATCAGCTTAGCAATAATGCAAGTTACTATAAAGAATTCTTATATGGAGATGATCGCGTTGAATTTATTGTAAAAGTGGAGTGGGTTAAGGCTCTGCCTGCGAATGAAGCTATATCGGAGATTGGTTTTTTCGGAAACCAAAACACCGTTTGTAAGCCGCGTGCCTCTAAATGGATGCATACCATTAATCGTTTAAAAGGCATTTGGCAGATACAATAATTTCTTAGAATGTTTTTGCTTGTAGCCTAAATCGCCAATTGGACAGGAGGTATTAAAAACCCCATTTTTCAAATAAAAGAGTTATACATATGATTCAATTAACGGAATGGAACTAAAAGGAATTTCCAAGCAAATGTTTATTAACGGCTTTGATGTCACGATAACGATGCTTTCGACTGATGATGCAAAGATGATATTTTGTGCAATGTTAAACCGAATGAGAAACGACTTAGTAATCTAAAATATATTGAACATAAGCTATCAACAATCGTGATTAGATAAATGAAGAGAGCCAGATGTAGAGGATATAACAGATCACACTGGAGGTTTGAAATGAGGGAACGATTACTATGGTTTATTACTCGGCCAGAAAGAGATCCAGCTACACATTTAGAAGCATTGCTTGCATTAAGAGATGCTACAGATAATTTCAAGGTAAAATGGAGTGGTAACAGAGAAGCGCATTTGAACTATGAACAATCATTGATTAAATATGGTGTTAAGAGAGAAAATATTAGTCGTGACGGATCAGGAGGAAGAACTTGGGCTGCAATGCTGAAAACATTCGCTTATTGTTATACAAATACAGAAGGATTCCTTGTTCCAACACGTGTAGGACAAAGCTTATTAAGTAAACATAAGGTCGCTGAAAACATTAAAAAACAAATTTTGACTCTTCAAATTCCAAATGCGTACTTCTTAGAGTCTGGATTTAAGCCGAAGTTTGCAGAAGGATTTCAAATAAGACCAGCCCGATTTTTAATAAAGCTTACTAACCAGGAATCACTTGATTATTATGTCACCAAAAAGGAAATTACATACTTTGCATTAAAAGCACAGAAGGATACTGATTTAGAAAAAGTGACTGAAGAAATTAAAAAGTTTCGATCAGCCTCTCCTCCTGAACAAGAGAGCATGAAGGCAGAAATAGCTCAAATCTTTGATCACCGAGAAAGGTCAGATAAAGGAGCAAGAGCTTTTGAAAGTGCTCATTCTGATGTGGCTCACACTTTTATGTTGATCTGCAATTATACAGGATTGGTTGAATATATTAGGGGTGATGCCTTGCGAATTGATCCAGAGAGAAGCCAGGAAATACAAGAAGCCATGGAATTTCACGATGAAAGGTACCCTTTCAATACAAGATACATAATTTCACTGGAGCGAATGGCGGAAAGTAATGGACTTGATGTTGATCGTTACAAGGCTTCAAAAATGGGGAGTATCAAACAAGCGACAAATCGTAGTAAAATGCAGAGAAAAATTGATCGAATGCTGGAAGGGATACCGAATCCATCTGCATTATCAGTTAATGATTTGAAACAAATTTTGGAATCAGAACTTCCAAGCCGTGAAGCTGAGGTAGCTGCCGAAATGATTGCTTCCCAAGAGCTTGCCTCCATAAGTTCAGAGTTCGTTAGGTCCTATTTGGCTGAGACAAATGATCGAATATTCGAAGATAAAACAGCAGAGATATTCAAGGCTTTGGGTTTTGAAGTTGTAATGAGGCCTAAATCTGTTAATCTTGTTAGAACAGAGGTAGAGATACTTTTAAAGTACGGACTAAACAGTTGTGCCATAATTGATGCTAAGATGTACCGTCCTAAATTTGCTTTACCTGCACATCTGATCTCTCACATGGCTTCTGAATATATACCTAATTACGATAAATTTGAGGGACGACATGTGGAGTTCTTTGGTTACGTTACGGTTGCAGACTTTGGGGGAGAGAAAGGCTTAGAAAAAATCACCCGAACTGTCTATGAAAAAACATTGCCTGGTAGGAACATTCAAGGAATTATGATTACTGCTTCTGCGTTACTTGCCTTTTTGGATTATTGTTTGGAAGAAAACTTAAATAATGATGAACGAGTTGAACTATTTTTAAGATCTATTAAGAATAAGGGTTACAAATCATTCGGTCAGCTGTTAAATAATATTACCTCCCTTGAATAGTAGGGAGGTAATATCATTGATTTATACAATTACAAGTTCTTTTAATGCAGTCTGGCTGAGTAACTGATTAATGTCCCATTTTGGCTTAACTGACTCGTATTGAACACCAGCATACGTTTTTAAAACAGATTCTACTATTGTTTTTGCACCTAATGGTGGAACAGCCATACCAACTTGCATTCTAACGCTTTCTTTACCACCAGTAAAAATAAAATCATCTGGAAAAGTTTGAATTCTTGCTCGTTCTCTGTTAGTCAAAGCCCTGGGTTCGGACCAGTGATACATGTGGGTTCCACCCCCGCCACTTCCCGTGACAGTATACGATGGTGTATCGGGATGAAGACGTCTATATATTTGACTCATTCGAGCACCCTTTACGTTTAATTGTAAAGTTTCTGGTATTCCTTTATACCAGGCATTCTCTCCAGGTGGTATATAATTGAGCATATCAATTACCTTTTGAGTATGACGGGTAAACTCGTGATTGAATGCGTCAGATGGTATAGGGGGATCGAGTAGGGCTTCGGATGCTGTGCGGTATGGTAGCAATCTCCCAGGTCCATGAGTTGGTGCTGGGACTCTGTACTCCATATTTAAGTCATCCCTAAAACCAATGATTATTATTCTCTGTCTAGCTTGCGGAACACCGTAATCAGCAAAATTGTATAAGTGCGGGGTTAAACGATATCCAGCGTCTCTCATCTCCTTTAGGATTTGAATAAATGCCTGTCCGTCATTTGCACTTTGCAGGCCCCCGACGTTCTCTGCAATAAACCACTTAGGCTTGTATAGATTCAATACCTTAATGCCGTAAGTATACAAAGGACCGAAAGTGCCGTCAAAACCCTTTTTCTCTCCAACCAGCGAAAAATCATTACATGGAAAACCATATATAAAACAATCAATTTCTCCAAGTTGTTCTAAGTCGAGTTCGCGTACATCCCCATGTTGCACTGTTTCTGGATTGTCCGGACAAATGTTATGTCGGTACGTCTCGCAGGTATCTTCTTTATAGTCATTAGACCATTTATGTTTAACGCTGTACTCTATCCCATTGGCTACGACTTTAGCCATTTGAGCACCAAGCGCAAATCCACCAGGTCCATTAAACAACTCGCCTTTTCTAAACTCCATTAATAGGACCTCCTTGCAATTAATAATAATTATATCATTATAGAAACACTTGTTCTACATTCGAAATGTTAAACCTCTGTGTACGTGATTCTATATAAAAGAGTAACATACAATTAGTCATTTTGCAGCTAGATTTTTGTGTAAATAAATGATTCAACATTTAGGAGTGAAGTTTATGAATCGTCTTTTTAAGGTAGATCAAGAAAGTGTTAATAAATGCTATGAGTTTGCAAAAAAGTTATATGATCAAAGCGCAGCTAGTGAAAAGCAATTCGGGAGGTCTTTTAAACGAATAGAAAATGACTACATAGCTGACCATGTAAGAGGAAAAGTAGTTGAGTTTGCTTACAAATCATTTTTTGAATTAAATTATGGGTTTAGCTTTGAGGTTGATCTTAATATTTATCCCGATCAACTGCAAACCGATGATAGTAATGACTTAGCCACAATAAACTTAGATGGAAACAAACTTCACAACAATACTAAAGTCGATATAAAAGGTGTAAGTGAAAAGGGGCAATGGCTTTTAATTGAAAAGTATAAATTTAATGCGGATATTTATTTAGTCGGAAGAGTTAATGCAATAAGTGATAGCAAAAAATTTGAAAAAGATCCGTTTAGTTATAAAAATATTGCATGGATGGTAGAAGTAATAGGTTTTGCCAGTCGAAAGGCTATTGTTGATAGCTATAATAGACCTTACTTTTCTTTCACACAAGGAAGTAAGCTATATAGCAAGTGGATATATAAAGATCTTGAGAAGAAGTATAGAGAAGGTAATGATGCGGAGTACTTTTCTAAAGTGCTGGAAGAGTCGATTGCTAAAAAGAAGATAGCTCATCCCGATTGGAATATATTCATTGGAGCTGAATTATATAATGCATTAAACTATGGAATGCCCTTGTTATGGTTAAGAAACACTGACACAGATTGGGAGCGCTTTGTCCAGTACATAAAAGGTGGCTTAGTTGTTAAAGAATAAGATATTTCTGTTATACGTAATGTGAAATATAATATTGGGAGGTATAGGAAATGAGATAGTCGCCGATTCGTTGCATCACGTTATGTTTGTTAATGAGCTCTAGGAGCTCTTCTTCAAAGTGAGCGGCAACAGACTCTTCAACTTTATTTGCTTTTCCACGTCCACCTACAAGCACAATCAATTCAGGACCACCTGTGGCTACATCAAAGTCAATACAGATCTCTTCGCCAGCAACATCAACAATGGCTAACCCGCCAAAAATAAAGCTTTGGCAACATATGACGGTAGGTTTCGCTTGAATAGCATTATTCAGTTCATACACGCCGTGGCAGTCCACAGCCTTTTGGATCCTAAGAGTCGTTACCGTTGACGCGGTAAGGCTCTTTTTCGTATATGGCCGAACCCAATCTCCATATAAATAGGTTGGCGCCTGATGGTGAGTTATAGGGTATATTCAACCAACCGATTGCATGGATAATAGCGCGCAGGAGCAATCCTAAACTTTCGGTTCTTATTGATACTTACCTTCATTTCTGTTCAATTTCGAAGAAACGGATCAGTTTAAAATACAGAGCTAGATTTAAATAGCTTCATTATAAATAGAAGCCAAAAAACGATAAAAATGTTCTAATAAAATAGAACGAATGTTCCTATTTTGGTTGTGGAATATTTCTTTGTTTTCCCTACATATGTAGAAAGTATATTTAGAAAGGAGTGGTTTTCGAGTTGAAAAATTAGCAAACAGTGTACGAGCGATATAGGAAAGAGATTTATCGAATTGGTTGGAGAGTGCAGTATAGAGCAAAAAAAAAAATCGTGAGTTACCAATTTTTGAAGATGAGGCAATAAAGAGGGATTTTACGTCATTCTCTAAAACAAAATTATGGCAGAACAACTCATTAGCTCTCTATCAGATATAGGGAATAATGTACTAAGTAAGATTTATTTAGAGGGTTACACAGAATCTGAAGTTGCTCTTAAACTAAACATTAGTCAGCAGGCGGTGAATAAATGGAAGAGAAAAATGTTGAACCTATTATCTCAGAAAATCAGTTTATAGAATTGTTGACTGTTGCAAAAAACAACGAGCCCGCAGCGATTTTGGAATTATTGAATTTATTTAATCCTGATATACAAAAATTAAGTCGATATATTTATCTACCACCAGAAGATGCTGCTTCAGAATTTATTACTGAGTTCCTTGAGTTTATTAAAAATGAAAGGTAGCTTATTTGTGATTAGGAGAGGAGGGAAGATCTTGTGGAAACAATTTCTCTTGAGAATTTAGGTGCTTTGATTGGGACGGTTGGATTTCCAAGTTTAATTGCTATTATTCTACTAAGAAGTGTCCTTGGGAATTTTAATCAAAGATTAGATGATTTAGATAAAAGATTAATACAACTTAATAAGTCAATTTTACTTGTAGATAAAACTTTAAATAAACTATCTAAAAATGATCTATCGGTGGTGAGAGAATTTGAGACCAATTCTTCGGATACTCAAAAAAAATGAATATTTAATAAAAAGAAGAAGATCATAAACGAGAGTTTCCGCTTATGATCTTCTTCTTAGTTATGTGATTTAATTTGTTGTAAAACCATTAAAGAGCCAACCATCATTATCTGAGCGAACAAAGTCGAAGTTTAACTCAATGTTCCCTTCAGAACCTTTAGTGGTGATAACTTTAGCTAACGCTAGCATAAAGTGATTTTTATCTTTTTGGTTGTATCCTCTAAATTCAAGTTCTTCCAAACTTATTTCGTTAAGAAAGCAACTCCTGAGGTAGATTCTGCGTTCTTTAAAAGTATGGAATTGTTTTGTTGTGATACTTCAACGACTGAGGAAGATAAGGATCAATATTACGCGTAGCCCTTAGTCTCCATAGCAGAAATTATTTTAAAAGTCAGATTGATTGGTGGTAAAGATCCAGAAGCAGTAGGATGGCGGATACACGGACCTCAATAATTGTATTGGAAAGCATGATAAAATTCGGGTATTCACCTCACCTCTTTCTAATGTACAAAATAATTTTTGTACAGAATAATTTTGATTTTTTTGTAACTTATTTGGGTATAAATCGTTTATTTTGATAAATGGGAGGGGTTTCAAGAATATGAAAAAAAAGATTATTTTCTCAATCTTAACTACAGTTACAATTATGTCAGGAGTACTCGGATCAGCGTATTCAGCCGGTGTGATCAAATTGAACGTCAATGGAAGCAACTTACAAACTGATGTGGCTCCAAAAATGGACAAAAACCGTGTCATGGTACCTATTAGTTTTGTCTCCAAAGCCTTAGGTGCATCTGTCTCTTGGAACAATACAACACAGACCGTTTCCATCAATACAACCGGTATCCCTTACGAAAATGTGTGGGATGAGAACATGAAAGATGTTGGACCCTATCAATTAGCAAGTATAAATAACACGGTACAGGTTTTCCTTACTGGAGTTGATATTGGAGATGAAGATCTCTTAAAGAAATCAACAACCACACTAGATTGGGATCGCTTGAAACAAGAACACTCTTCTATGGGACCAACCATGTTGTCTACCAAAATTCTGGATATGAAAACCCTTAAAAAAAATCTAAATGGCCAAAGACCAGAGTATTTGGTCAGAGTAGGCATCCAAACGGGGGGAGATGAACTTAAAGTAAGCCATTGGGATCTGACCGTAACGTTGGCTCCAACCGTCGATAATGGAACGACCATTTCTACTGGAGGAAAAATGGAATACGTGGTCAGCAAACGCGAAGTTGTAAAATCAACTGCAGTGGATGTTCAACGCGTATTTCCTGGATACACGCTAGGAACATCTAAATAGTGAAGGCAAAAGAAGCCGAGGCGACTAATTATAAGTCGTTTCGGCTTCTTTTCTAGAGTTTCAGAGTTCCTATTTGGTTTGGAACGCAATCAAAGCTGGGGTTGATAATCCTCCTGCTGATGCTGCAGTAATGGTCCGAGTAAGACTTTGCCCTGCCGATAATTTGACCTCAGCAATAAGGACACCTTCCTGATATTGAATTTTACCCGCGATTTTATCTGGAGGACTAGCTAGATTAGGTACTTTGTATGTTACATTGTCTCCGCTCCATTTCACGGCTCCACCGTAAGGTTTTACGCGAGATCCCATGTAGATGCTAATTGTTTTTTCGGTGGTTGTTGGATTTGAAAGATTGACAGTGAGCGTATATTTCACACCATAGTGACCTTTGTTACTGGCTGCTGCCTTTGCACTGTCGTACGATGTCGCTTGGGTCATTAAGTTATCGTTCAGTCCATTACTCATATTGTAGTATTTCCATCCACTACCTGCAGAGTAACTTACACTACTTGCAATTTCAGCGAAATCCCAGGAACCACGAGGATGGACAGAATCATTACCACCTGTAAAGTAGGAAATAACCGGGGTTTGGTTAAGTCTCAGATCTGCTGTGGTACTTGTTGCAGCAACCGAACGCAATCGATATGACATAGCAGTAGACGACGTGTTGGTGACCGTAAATTCGATGAGGCCACCAATCAACTGGTTATTAGGCACGATCCACTCTTTAATAACCCCCAGTTTACCCGCTGGTACAGAGGTATCGGTTGGCGTGATTGCATCCATGGTGTCACCCACCAAAGCAGCTGCAGTACATCTACCCTGTTCAACGAACGAAGTAATCGGCGCAATGGTACTTTTTACGTTATGAATGGAGTATGCGGAAGCATTATTGTTACCGATGGTGATCCCATACTTCATGCTGGAGCCTCTATTATTAAGGTGCCATACAAACATGCGGTATTTTACAGAGGTTTTGCCGGAAGCAGTATCATGCCATAACGTACAGTATCCATTCTCAAATGGCGTATTTGCATTGATGGTTTCATGGTTATCTGAAATAACAAACCGAGTATCTGTTTTCGCTTTAGTTCCTACCAGTTGGTTTGGTGCAGACTCTGGAACAACAAATGAGACTTTGGTTTTCGGAATTTGATTACATGACATAGAGATATCCCCTTTATATAGATGTTTTCCACACTTGTTTAAGTTCATTGGATAAAACTGTCTAGTGTATCCCTCACTAGTGCAGCTATGAGTAGAAGTTAATCATTCTGTGAGAAGAGTTTTTCACTCTTCACTATGTAGGAAATTATCTAAGAAGATATACAACCTGATTGATATTCTTTCGTAAAGTATTTTTAGTGTATACCATCACCTTGATAAGAAGCACAAGTGAAATGAGTAATTGAGTGTAAAGATATAACAGAAATTAAAGAAGAAGCCGACCTACTTGATGGCTGAATTTACTCAAACAACCAGCACAGTAGTTCCAACTTACGGTATAAAGAAATGAGATGAATCTGGTGTGAAGGGATTTAAATTTGAGTTTGTGCGGACCTTTAGTATGGTTGGCAACCGTTTTAATTGCTTCAAGATAATAACATCCCAATCAAGGGTATGAAGGGACCTAAATAGTACGATCTGTAAACTGTACAAGAGAAACAAGAGAATTTTTGTAGTATTCTTAATGCTATAAAATAGTTTTGAGGTAGTTATAGCGTGTAAAATGCCTAGAACCAAGCGGCCAGCATATATCCAGCGACAAATGGTTTATGTCCTTTCTAAAGACTATTCAAATATACTAGGGATCCCTTGGTTAACTATAATCAAGGACACATCGCTGTAATAATCCGCTAAGGTAAATAATGCTGCAGTTATGGATAGTAATGCAAGCAATAAAATCAAACGAGATTAAATAGAACGGGCCTATCATTCTGTGGAATGACAAGGTCCTTTTTCGTTTGGGAGAAGTGTAGTGGCTCAGTAAGCAGATATCCTCCCAAGCATAATATTACGAGAACATTATCCTAGTCATCCTGCAAATATCGAATTTGGTAAAAGGAAATATTACAGAAGAGAAAATCATATATTTAGTAAGCGATATGATCGATTTTGAGTAAGTTTTCTATCTATGACGGGGATCGAGAAAACTAAGAGTTCTACTGCGTATTTTGCTTACCATCCTAATCTACTTTATAATAATAGGCTAAACTAGACTGCGTTAGGAGGAAACAATGGACTTTATCAGAAATCAACTAGAGGGAATGGGCATGAGTGAGCCATCCATTGGATATCTTTCGAATATAATTATGGTAATTTTTATAGCGGTGATCTCGGTGGTGGCGAATTTTATAGCCAAAAAGATTGTGCTGAAGACGATTAACCACATCGTTAACAACAATCGGTACAAATGGGGCAACATCATTGTGGAGAAAAAATTATTCCATAAGCTGTCGCATCTCGTGCCGGCGATTATCATCTATTATTCGGCTTATATATTCCCGTCCTATCAGGCCTTGATTGAAAAGGCTGCGATGACGTACATGATCGTTATCATGATTACGGTACTCAACGCACTGCTCAATGTGTTTGATGATATCTATCGTTCCTATGAAGTGTCCAAGATTCGACCAATTAAGAGTTACATTCAGGTCGCTAAAATCTTCCTGTTCATTATAGGTGGTATTATCGTTATCTCGAACATGATCGGTCAGAACCCACTAATCATTCTTAGTGGACTTGGTGCGTTATCGGCTGTACTGATGCTGGTTTTCAAGGATTCCATATTAGGTCTGGTAGCCGGCGTTCAACTATCTTCGAATGATATGGTGCGCGTAGGTGACTGGATTGAAATGCCGAAATATAATGCAGATGGTGACGTCATCGACATTACATTGAACACAGTGAAAGTGATGAATTTTGATAAAACCATTACGATGATTCCAAGCTACGCTCTCATTTCGGACTCGTTCCGGAACTGGAGAGGTATGCAGGTCTCGGGTGGCAGACGGATTAAGCGAAGTGTCTATATCGATATCAGCAGTATCCGTTTTTGTACAGAAGAGATGGTCGCGGAATTTGAGAAAATTCACTACTTGAGCGATTATGTTTCCGCAAAATTGAAGGAAATTCAAGCATACAACATGGAGCACCAGGTGAATACGGAAAGCAATGTGAACGGAAGACAGCTGACGAACGTTGGTGTATTCCGGGAATATATCCATCAATATTTGAGAAATCATCCGAAAATCAACAAGGATATGACGATGATTGTGAGACAACTAGCACCGGAAGATCGCGGACTGCCCCTTGAAATCTATGCATTCAGCAATGATATCAACTGGGGTGTGTATGAGAATGTGCAAGCGGATATCTTTGACCACATTTTTGCAGTTGCACAAACCTTTGGACTTCGTGCGTTCCAGAATCCAACTGGACATGATATTGTGCAACTGAAAGAGGATAAGCAATTTGCGCGAGAGTACTAGGGGCTCAGAATAGCTCTGCCTTTTCCGATATACTATTAATTCATAAGCCGTTAACCCATCTGGGTTGATGGCTTTTTGTCTGTGATATAATAGGCATATTTTAAGAACGAAGAAGTAGGTGGAACGTGTATGGATTGGGAAGCCCATATCGAACGGTGGAGCCGAACTGCCGTTAGATTGCTAGATATTCGGCATTATCGTGCGGAGCATGGAACGGTTCCTGATCGCTTTCTGGCGTATACCAACTTTTTCTTAATTACTACTCATGGAGAGGCTAGGGTAAGTATATCGGGCAAGGTCTACCAGACCCGTTCACCTTACATATTACATGGGGGAGTAGATGCTGAGCTGAGTATTATACCGTTGGATCAGGACTTTGCCTGCTATCTGGTTTTATATACAGCGGAGTGTGCATCGCCGGAAGATCGGAAGAGCTTCCAGGTGACGTATGGGTTTGCCCCGTATGCAGTACTCCCTTTTCAGGAAAAGTGTGAAGCCATGAATCGTCTGTGGCAAGAGCCCAATCCCATAGACAAACTACGGGCGCAGTCGGTCTTTCTTCCATTGGTGTGCGAGATCATGCGGGAACAGATCCAGGCATCGGCCAAAAAGGAAAGCGGCAGGCCCAACATTGTCACTGAGGCAATCCACTATATTCACGATCACTATAGCGAGCCGATTACAGCCGAGGAACTAGCCAAGAGATACCATTGCAGCGCCAGCTATTTATCACGTTTGTTCAAAAACCAGATTGGACTAGGCCCGATTGATTATCTCATTCATGTGCGCGTTCACAGATCAAAGCAGTACCTTCTTAGGTCCGAGGCCCGTATCCAGGAAATCGCGAGCAACGTAGGTTATGCAGATATGTATTATTTCAGTCGCTTGTTCAAAAAACATACCGGCTTATCGCCACTTCAGTTTCGTGCGGAACATCGGCAACAGATTCAGGTTCAGTATAATCCATTACGCGGGTTGGAATCGTCTATTGTAACCCCTAACTCCGGTTCTCATAATGAGAATGAGACTTATTATCAACGGATTAGGGAAGGGGACACATCCATGTTTAGATTTTCACGACCGGCCTTTGGGGCGATGATGTTATTATGTACATCCTTGCTTCTAAGTGCATGCCAGACAAGCAGTACTCCAGGAGCAGCGGCTTCCCAGCCAGCTTCATCAGATACGACAACTGCTGTAGCTACAGACAGCGCAGCTGTGGAAACGCGGATGTATAAACATCTGAAAGGCGAAACCGAGATTCCTGTGAATCCACAGCGAATTGTCAGCTTCTATCATTTGGGTGAGTTAATGGCGCTTGGGGTGAAGCCAGTTGGCACAACGACATTTATTCTAGATAATCCACTTATAAGTGATACTTCCGGTATTTCAGATGTGGGTGTTCCGCCAGATGCCGAGAAAATTCTGTCACTGGAGCCAGATTTGATTGTTACAACGGCAGCATTTGCGGAGGCTGTGGAGGGCGGGTATGATGCACTGAGTCAGATCGCTCCAACGATTGTTGTCGAGCAGTACAACGACCCGATTAAAGATGTGGAGATGTTTGGTGATATTCTTGGGAAACAAGAGGAAGCGCGGTTATGGAACGAGCAATTCACGACTAAAATCGCGGAGTATAAAGAGAAGATTAGCCCTTATGTAGGTGCCAATGAGACGTTCTCCATATTAAACGTGCGTCCAGATGCACTTTTTGTATACGGGGATACCAATATGGGAGGCAATATCATCTACAAGTATCTCGGGTTGAAGCCAACCGCCAAGATAGAGACAGACGTGATCAAAGGTGAGACGTGGGAAATTTCTTCTGAGGTGATTCCTGACTTTATTGGTGACCGGTTATTCCTTGCTGTGAATGACGGGGCGGAGGATAAACTTAAGGATGTACAGAAACTGATTGAGCAATCGCCAGCAGGGAAAGCGAATAAGGTCTACAATATTGATTTTGACGAGTTTCTGCTCAGTGACCCCATTTCGGTAGAGCAACAGCTGGACATCATTGTTGATATACTGGTCGGAAACAACGAATAGAACGTCCAATACCTTGTAGTCTCTCTTATGCCAAATTGATTCAAGCCTACTGGGAGGGGTAGAATAACGAGAGGACGATCAATTTCTAACAGTCTAATCTCGGAACGATAATCTAACCTTTTGGCAAAGGAGAGTTCTCACATGAAGCATCACATTCCGGAATATACATTGAACGATGGCTTGAAAGTACCCGCAATTGGATTTGGTACCTATAGTTTAAAAGGTGAAGAAGGCGTTAAATCGATCGCGTCTGCAATGGATGCGGGTTATCGATTGATTGATACGGCGTATAACTATGAGAATGAGGCAACAGTGGGCAAAGCAATCAAGCAGAGCTCCATAGCCAGAGAAGAACTGCTGATTTCCTCGAAGTTGCCGGGGCGCTATCACGCTCATGATAAAGCACTCGTGGCGATTCAGGAATCCCTGTATAGAGCAGATCTTGATTATTACGACCTCTACCTGATCCACTGGCCCAATCCCAAAAAGGATGTGTATGTGGAAGCATGGCAGGCTCTAATTGAAGCGAAAAAACGCGGATATATTCGTTCCATCGGAGTGAGCAATTTCCTACCTGAGCACAATGAACGCCTGATTAAGGAGACGGGGGTAGCACCGAGTCTGAATCAGATTGAGCTACATCCGTTCTTTGACCAAGCTAATCAGCGCGAACAGGATAAGAAGCATGGCATTGTGAACGAGTCCTGGAGTCCAATCGGACGTGGCAATGATGCTGTTCAGGATATTGTCAAAGATGAAAAAATCCTCCGCATTGCGGAAGCTCATGGGAAAACGCCTACCCAAATCATCTTGCGCTGGCATATCCAGCTGGGCTCCATTCCAATTCCGAAAGCCAGCTCGCTTCAGCATCAGCAAGAAAATATCGATATTTTCGACTTTGAGCTGACTGCGAAGGAGATGGAGGTTATCTCTTCATTCAGCCGTCCAAATGGACGATTGTGGGATCAGGACCCGAGTGAGTACGAAGAATTTTAAGGACAACTTAACCACTGGCTAAATTGGTTGCTGTATAATCTATCATCTGTGATCAGAAACCCCTGTGAATAAACATGGTAAAGCCTACTGGCTCTGTCGATGTTATTCCGGGGGTGTTTTGTATATTCAGGGATAGGTAGTATAGTAACAAAGAAAAGAGTGCCCCTGCCATTAATGACAAGAAGCACCCATAGTATGAACGGCTATGGCTACATAACTTACCCGTAAATGTGCCCGCTACGCTCTCGCAATACGGAAGGTTAGAATCTCGTACGGTTTAATATCAAAAGAAATCCGGCTATTCTCCACGATGTATTCCGCTTCGTTATTTTCCAGCAGATCACAGGCATATGCCGTGGAGCCTGATCCTTCAGCCAATTGAAGGGAAGCCCGACTGCGGCGGCCATGTGCTTCGTAGACTCGGATGATCATATCATCGTTATTCTCGGCTTTTTTGATAACCTCTAACACGACATTTTCCTGATCGACCGATGCGAGTGACCACACCCCAGGTAACGTGCCGGTTTGCGATGCAATCTCACGGGCAACCAAAGGACGGTTGATATCGTAAGCAGCTTGGATGACACGTCCCTCACGGAAATCTCCTTTGTGCGGATAGAGGGAGTATGTGAACACATGCTGTTCTTTGTCGGCGTTCTCATTGGGATACGTAGCGCTTTTAATCAGCGACAGTCGCATCACCGAGTTATGAATATCATATCCGTACTTGCAGTCGTTCAGCAGAGCAGCGCCGTATCCGTTCTCCGCCAGATCGGCCCATTTCTGTCCGCATACTTCAAATCGCGCCTGATCCCAGCTTGTATTACGGTGGGTAGCACGCTCCACGTTGCCGTACTGGATTTCATAGACCGCTTTTTCACTCCAGATATCTAGCGGGAAAGCGGCTTTCAACAACAGATGCTCCTGCTTCCAGTCCACAAATGTACGGAAATCAATCCGGCGCGTGTGCGCGTAGAAGATGATCGTCTGTTCAATGACAGAGTCTAAGAACTGTCGCTTCACTTGCAACACGGAACGAACAGGCCCGCTTTCAACCCACTCCAGCGACTGTAGGTCGTTAATCTCCCACATATGCTGTTCATAATAATCGTCAATGTTCCACGCTTCGTATTCCGCAGGTCGATCCTCGAACACTTGCAGCACGTTACCGCGCTTGCCAGACTGAAGTAGCTCACGGCCTTCCAGCTTGTCCCAGACCGCTATGAACTCGGCAGATTCATTCAGGTAGATATCATACCACGGTGTATGGATGAGGCGTTGTTCCGATTCCCACTGTGCAACCGATACGCCCGCGATAAGCTCGTCTGTCAGATCCGGTGTGATTCGGAAGGACTTATATCCAGATGCAGGCACGTTCTCTGCAAGGAACACGAGTCCGCCTTCGGGAGTACGCTGGCTCGCTACAGGCCGATCTCCATCATAGACCGTCACTTTTTTCGCAAAAGAAGGCAGTTCAACCACATCCGTCCGCTCGAATCCGGTCGTGTTGAATACAACAATGGCTTCGCCATCAGATGTAATTCGGCTCGCAATACCGTTCAGCGCGCTGTTCTTCAGTTCATCCGTGACATGAATGACCTCTTCATATTGCTCTTTGGAATCCACATAGACCTGCTCAATGGAGCTACCGGGAAGAATATCATGGAACTGGTTCAGCATCGTCAGCTTCCAAGCATGCTCCAGTGCATCGGTCGGGTAGACCGCCTGTGCATTCGCCTGACGATGAATCATGGCATACAGCTCTGCATCCGCCAGTGCAAATTCACTATGACGATTATACCGTTTGTTGCGAGCCATGGACGTGTAAGTCCCCCGGTGGTATTCCAGATATAGCTCTCCTGACCAGCGCGGAACGGAACGAACATCGTCCAGATTCTGTTCCAGCTTCTCGAAGAACTCTCGTACAAAAGTACGTTTCACGTCCGGTACGCCTGGTAATCCTTTTTCAAGCCGTCTGCCATGCTCCAGCATCTCCTCCGTTGGACCGCCGCCTCCGTCGCCGAAGCCGTAGCACTGTAACACATCTGCATTGATGTTTTTGTTCTGGTATCGTTGCCATGTGCCTTTGACTTGGGATGCATTGAATCGTCCATTGTAGGTCGTTTCGAACCGCCGTTGCCTGAAATCCGGATGCTTGTCATAGTCTGTCGCTGTGATGAAATGGGTTAAAACTTCAGAACCGTCAATGCCTCTCCAGTACATCGTGTCGTTCGGAATTTGGTTCGTATCGTTCCAGGCAATTTTGGTCGTCATAAAATAATCAATCCCACTCTTGCGCATAATTTGCGGCATCGCTGCACTATAACCAAATACATCAGGCAGCCAGAGAACACGGTTCTCCACGCCAAACTCTTCCTTGAAGAAACGCTTCCCGTAGATAATCTGACGGATCATGGATTCCCCAGAGATCAGGTTGCAGTCGGCTTCCAGCCACATTGAACCTTCCGCTTCCCAGCGGCCTTCGGCTACCTTTTCCTTGATTTTCTCATAGAGAGACGGGTAGTCTGCTTTCAGGTACGCATATAACTGCGGTTGCGAGGACATGAAAGTATACTCCGGGAACTTATCCATCAAGTAGAGTACACTCGCGAAGCTCCGAATGACCTTCTCCCGAGTTTGGTCCAGTGTCCATAGCCATGCCACATCAATATGGGTATGACCGATGCAGTGAACGGTGGGGATGTGGTCACCCGCAGGGCGAGTTTCACCGTAGATATGTTTTTGCATATATAGGCGGGCTTCCAGCACCGATGCATGAAAAGCAGTACTGTTTTCCTGACGCAAATCCAATTGATTTACCGCCTGATTCAGATGTTCAATCAGCTTCAACCGCTCCAGGTCATCCTCACGCAGTAGATCCGCGGCATCGAGTGCAGCCTTAAGATCGTAATATAAATCCGTGACAGGCTGATGATGCTCAGCGATATATACATTGAGAAAGACATCCGCTGCCGAAGTACTACAGTATGCATATAGTGCCAGTTCGAATTCTTCACCCTTTCCCGCAGCAGGTGTTAGGTCAATTTCCGTATGGTTCACATCCAGACCGCAGATCAATTTCCCATTGAGGAATGCCAGAAATTGCGGGTTATCATAGTTCCAGATATCATCAGCACCAGTGACGATGGTACAAACGACTTGTTTTCCTTCCATATGATCAGGGATGCGAATCTTGGTTTTGAAGCAGCTGTGTACGTCTTTGCCGCCCCAGCCATCACCCTTACGGAAAACGTTCCAGGAGGAAGGGTCCTCATGCACCAGTTCCCAGGAGTGGTAACCACTTTCTTTATGATAAAGCTCAGGGATATATGTCTTTGAGGTTAGTCGTGCACGTTCCAAGTGTTTAACAATGGTATGGATTCGAGTATACAAGGAATTCATTTTCATGTTGGTTTCCCACCTTGGTTTGTAGTAAGTACAGGCTGTAGTCGTTGTTGGAGCGAGAATATTGCAAGCGCTAACATATCAACTTTATCATACCAAAAGAGAAATGGGCGAAACTACGTATTGTATGCTGAAAATAACGTCTTTTTATTGCATTTCATGCTAAAATAAACTCATTAGAATCGAGATAGGGGGCATGTCCATGACACCATCGGTTTTGGCATACGAGCAGGGATATGCGATCTATGTGAACGAGCCTGGAGATTCACTTTTTTATCATCTGGATTATGATGAGCGCTCCCACGAACTGAATATGGAGTTTCAGCATTTCCACGATTTCTATGAGATCTGTATTCTTCTGGATCGCACGGCTGCACATATCATTGAAGGCAGTATGTACGAGATTCAGCCGTATGATATCGTTCTGCTACGGCCTTCCTTACTACATAAAACGCAATATCCCAAGGGAGTGCCACCCAAACGGTTGATGATTACCTTTGCCATGCCACGCAATACACCCGGTCTTGAGAGCGGTTACACAGAACTGTTTTCGATTTTTGAAGAACCAATACCGATATTCCGATTTACAGAAGAACGGCGTCAGGCGGTATTAGCTCCTTTAAATGAAATCTTTTCTTTATCGCAGAATCCCTCCGTACTTCAATCAGTTGCAATCCATAGCAAGTTTGTTGAGTTTCTATGTGAAATCCATCGATACTCAGCGGAGAATAGCTACGTTCGTGAAGAGACAGGTTCGTCTATGTCGCAGCGGATGTATGCCATTGCATCGTATATTCACAGTCATTATCAGAATGAGTTGTCGCTTGAAGAGATCTCCAGACGGTTTTTCGTGAGTGCCCATCATCTATCCCGTCAATTCAACAAAGTCACAGGCTTTACGTTTACGGAGTATATTCAGATGACCCGAATTCGCAACGCCCAACAAATGCTCCTAAACTCTAACCAAAAAATCACCGATATTGCGGCACAGTGCGGCTTCGCCAGCTTTTCTCAATTCAATCGCATCTTCAATAAACTGAATGGCATGTCACCAAGTGCATATCGCCGAGCAGACAATCGCAGAGCGAGCGTGAAATGATATCCTTGGGTAGACCTGAGCGCTGACTGAAGACAGAGATGATCTGGAGATATCCGTGGAGATGTGTTGCATAAATCGCGGCAGCCAAGAATGTATAGAGGACAAATAAAAAAAGGCAAACCCTCTAAGTTACAAAGGGAATGCCTATTTCCTTCTATATAAAGATACGTCTACCTGGAGATGGTCCTCCTGACCAGACTCACTCTTTCACTCATGTGCCCGTATGGCGACTACTCTTAAACTTGATCTTTCGGCGCCAGCTCAATAGCAGAGCGGATGGCAGCCAGCATGCTTTTATCATCGGCGATATTTTTGCCGGCGATATCGAAGGCTGTACCATGGTCAACGGATGTACGGATGATGCCACCTTTCAGGCCAACGGTGATGTTCACACCTTCTTCGATGCCCATTACTTTGATCGGTGCATGGCCTTGGTCGTGGTAGCAGGCTACGACGATATCAAAGTCACCGCGACCAGCGCGGAAGAAGAGTGTGTCCGCCGGGAGTGGACCAACAACGTTAATGCCTTCCTGCTGCGCACGCTCAATGCCGGGCTGCAACTTCTCTTCTTCTTCTCCATTACCGAACAAGCCGTTCTCTCCGGCATGAGGATTGATTCCGCATACGGCAACGCGTGGATTCTCAAAGCCTGCTTTTTTCAACGTATCATGAGCAAGCTTTACGACGGTGTAGGTTCTTTCCGGGTTAATACTCGCAATGGCATCGATCAGACCCATGTGTGTTGTCAGGTGAATAACTCTCAGATTAGGCGTGGTCAGCATCATCGAGAAGTCCTGCGTATCCGTCAGGTCAGCCAAAATCTCGGTGTGCCCCGGATACAAATGCCCCCCTTGATGGAGAGCCTCTTTGTTCAATGGCGCGGTGCAGATAGAATGAATCTGCTGCTTTTTGGCAAGATCAATGGCTTTGGCGAGAAACTGGAAAGCTGCATCCCCAGCCACGGCAGATACTTTACCGTATTCGAGATCCGCAGGAACGAGATTCAGGTCAATCACATCCACAGTACCGAATTCATACTTGGCTTCGGAAGGCTCTTGAATCGCGTTAACGTTCAGACTTGAGCCAATGATCGGTAGCACACGTTCCAGAATCTTCGCATCACCGATAACGAGTGGGTTGCACTGATCGTACATCTCTTGATGACCCAGTGCTTTCATAATAATCTCCGGTCCAATACCTGCTGCGTCGCCCATCGTAATTCCGATTGTAGGTTTCATACGAGAATTCCCCCTTTTAATTTTTGAATCGCATGGATAAAGACATCGGGTTTGCCGAATCCGCCTGCTTTGGTAATCACATGCAGATCATCAATCCCGATGAACTTGGAGATCGGCACGCCGATTTCAAGCTCGTCCAGCAGCTCGAAGCCGTTAATATTCCATTTCAGACAGATTTGTTTTGCCGTATCGCCACCGGTCATGGATACACCTTTGAAAAGTTCCTCTTCCAGTAGTCTGGCACAGATCTCACCCATCGCAAGTACGATTTCATTGCTGACTTCCGTGTGATTGAGACCGCGAATTTCGCCCGTTGCCCGTGCCAGTTCAATATCCACTTGTTCTGCGGTGGAGTAAAGGACGACATCTTGTCCTTCGAGTGCTTTGGATCTGACCTCTGCATAGACACGTTCCATTTCCTCTGTTCGGTCTGCTGATGCAGACACTGCTTTGAAGGAGTGGAATGAAACGGCTGCAATCTTAGATTGGTGCAACAAGCGATACAACTGCTCGCGGGAGTTTTTATTTACGCTACCAACCACCGTTAGGATCGGACCGGAATTTTCCGATATTGTGAGTTCGGTGGATTTGGATTCAAGATGGTAGTGAGCAGGGAGGTAGTTGGCAATGCCAGCAGACCCTGCCCAGGCAAAGGTATAGTCCAGCTCGCGAGTCATCTGCAAGATCATCTCCAGATGCCGTTCTTCGGTGGAATCTACGAGTACATATGGAATATTATCTTGTTTAAATTGATCCAGTTTCTTTTGAATGTGACCTTGGCCAACGTCCAGATCAGCAACCGTTATTTCGCCCACTTCATAATTCGTCTGCTGTTTCAGCAGGTCCGGAAGGTAGGAAATAGTTACGGGTGTCTTCGGATCATTCGCAATCTCGGTATCCGCGAGCGGAACGCCGTTCAGATAATGAATACCCTCATGGATGGTACGGTTATTCTTCGGATAGCCCGGAGCGATCACCATGAAATCAGGTTTGACGACATCATACAGGGCATCAATCTCGATGCCAATATTTCCACGCATAGTCGAATCCATCTTTTTGAAAATTGTCTCGAATCCGTTGTTCGTCAACAACTCCGCTGCCCGATATACACGGTCATATGCTTCCTGCGGTGATATGGAACGACTATCTGTATCAAAGACGACGGCATCGTAACGCGTAAGAGGCTCCTCATCCATATTAAAAAGAACACTTGTCTTCAAGCCATGACGGGCAAGCTGCACCCCGCTGTCATTGGCACCGGTCAAATCATCTGCAATAATGGCTAATTTCATGCAGTCATCCCTCCTTGTGAGCACATTTTAATAAAAAGTTCGTTCAGATCATCAATTAAGCATAGATTAAGCACATTAAATCAGGTAAAAAGCCTTTATGTGGTTGGTCGTTGATTGTATTTCTCGACTCCACCTGATTTCTCCAGTCGTTTGGAGAGGAACCCGATGAAGATCGGCAACAGGATGGCCGTAGTAACAACGCTCGCCGCAATCTGCACCGTAGCAATCTCGGCGATCGGGCCAAATGAAGCATTAGCAGCCACGATGGCAGCAGGTGTACCTACTGCATTCCCGGCTGTGGAACCTTCGGAAGCACCCACGATGGGGTTCCAGCCAATGGCTTTGAACAACAGGTATCCGATTCCGCCTGTGAGAAGCACGGTCAGAACACCAAGCATGATTCCACCAAGTCCACCTTGGATAATCGAAGAGAAGTTGATTCCCATACCCAGCGAGAAGGCGAAGAACGGAACAAGTTTGTCGCTGCCTTTGTGCAACCACTCCGCCAGATTGCGGTCCAGATTACCAATAATGACACCAACGATGAGTGGAAGCAATACAGCAACGAATGCCATAGGAGAGAACATGCCATTGGCAAAGCCCATCGCACCGAAGATGGAGAGCGCTACCATGGTCAGGAACGGACCATCGCTGAGCGCGAGGAATGGATAGGCTGCTTTGTCATCTTCTTTACCGTATTGACCAGCGAGCGCAATGTACAAACCGCCGTTGGAGTTGGTCATTGCAGCAATAATGGCAAGTGGGGCCAGACCCAGGAATAACCCGCTTGAGTCGGCGAACAAAATGGCAACGAGACCAAGTGCTGCACCGATCGCCCACTTGACGACAAGCAAGGTAACACCCTTGCCGACGGATGAACCTGCTGTTTTGAACGTAATCTGTGTACCAGCAATCAACAGGAACAGTGCAATCAACGTACTGGAACTGTTAACGAAGAGAGCTTCCGTGAAACCCCCAATGCGTAAGGCATTCGGGAAGAATGTATTAATGGTTGCACCAAGTAACAGGGGAACGACCATCATACCGCCAGGGATGCGATCTAAAGTTGCTTTAATGTTCATAGTAGTAGCTCCTTATGAAGTAATCGTTTTTATGAAGCGCTTGCAGGGATTATGTTATCCCATATCGTTTAATATAGCAACAATAAATTATTGTAAATTTAAAATACATACGTAAATGTTTAAAAATGCAACACTTAAAGGCGAGAAAAAAGACGCAAACTTAAAGTTAATCTTTAAGTTTACGCCATAATGTGGCCCGATTAATCCCCAGACGCTCTGCGGCCTTCGATTGATTATTATTTTCCTCCTGGAGCACGAACTGAATAACTTCCTTTTCGATGTCCTTCAGAGTTCCATTCAACTTCATTTGGCTTGAAAGAGGTTGCTGATCCAGTAAACGAGACAAGGTAGCGGTGGTAATTACATAATCCTGTTCATTAAGTGCAGCCTGCTTAATCAGATGCTTCAACTGGTTGACGTTCATATGTGTGATCTGATCCCGAATCAGCTGTAGTGCATCTTCTTTTATTCTCACTGCAGTAGTTCCGTATTTGTGGTAGTAACCCGTTAGGAAGTGCTGCATCAGTGGAGCCAGATCCTCTGGTCTATCCGCAAGATTTGGCATCATGATCGTATTAAGCTTCAGGTCGAGAGACCACTGTGGGTTCAAGGTCTGTTCCCCAAGTATAAACACGCCAATCCGGCTTTGAAGGCAACTCTGGATAAAGGAGAGCAACTCCTCATCTTCCATACGTGTTTCCATACGGTTAATCTCTACATTCCGAACCTTGGCTAGTGGTATCTTGTGCAAATGACCGGGCGGAACTTGCGTGAGATCGATCTGTAATAGCAGCCCGCCACCGGAGTACATCTGATGAATGTGTTTGACCAAAAAAGATTTACCGGAATCCGCTTCACCCAGCAGATAGATCGGTTCATGATGCTCGTATAGTGCCCGAATGTTCTTCAATACCGCCTGCATGGCAGGGGATTCAGCAACAATGGGCTCCATCGATGCGTCCGTGAAAGTTGTTATGCCGAATTGTGCAAAGGCATAAGGTTGTCCTTTTTCCAGCATATATACCTTGTAGCTCTTGTTGTCCAGAGTCGTTTCATAGGCGTTAACCGTGAGCTGGTAATCGTCCACCATAAACACATTTTGGATCTGGGATTGATGGAAATCCAGGCTGGTGTTGGTTAGATACATATGATTATCGGTCAGCGGATTTTTCTCAAAATCGGTCAGGTTCTCGAATACCACTTCATTCCGTTCATTTAAAATAAGCAAATTCGGATGTTCCTGTGTAACCAGGTCATTCAGTATGATCGATATCGCATGATTTTTGCTCAAATATCGGTAGACCAGTTGTGCATCCTCCATCGCTCTAAGGATGGATTCCTGGCCGGATTGAATCAACAATCCCTCCAGACCGTAGGTCTTCGCAGTGTTGACGGTGATCACATCTCCGACAATCTGGCGGTAACCAGAAGCTTTCAACTCCAACAGCAATCGCGCTACATCTTCTGAGCTATGTATGGTATAGACCTTGAGAGGCAGATCCATCAGATCAATAATAGATTGTGCACCAGAGGTGATGTTGGAGAAGCCAACAATGGCTGTTTGGCCGTTAAACTGGCTTGCCAGGGTAAGTGAACGAATCATATCATAGCCCGATAACTGCACATCAATGACGGGAATGGTCACTGCTTTCTTAATCAGTTGGGCGGTTCCGCCACGGCTGATGATAATCTCTGCACCGTTTTTCTCGGCCCGTGTTGCTAACTCCACACCCTTCGCCAAGTCGCCCACGTCCGTTTGAATGGCTAACTGGGGAAAGTGAGGAATGCACTCTTGTATGATAGGAATCATCGATTCGTAAGGAGCGATAAAGTGAACTCGTGTACGCATAATTTTCCTGCCTTTTATAGAAATCATTGATCCCCTTATTATAGCCAACTTGCGGAGGAATGGCACCTTTGGGAGAACCAACATGGTCATGTCTGCAAAATGCCTGTGTGATATGCCGCCATAACTCTCCCCGTGAAATGTGATGAAGTGCACTGAATCAAATCCTTAACTATTTCAAAATTAATGGATAATTGCACAAGATAAGTATCACACGATAAGTATAGAGAAATGAGGAAATTTCATATGGGAGATATTCATAAAGTAGCTGAACCGGATCACATCATTAAGGATGTTGTCGGAAAGTTCCCGTGCAGGGTGCTGTGGAGTGAGGGCCGTCCATGTCTGGAGTATCAAAGGGAAGACGATGTGGCGTTAATAACCGAGTACGTCCATAAAACGTATAACGTTGAGCTACTGGATGTGTTTTTCACAGCGGTGGAGAGTCTTCCGGTTGAGCCGTAGATCAGGTAATGATTTGATTAGAGCGCATGAGAAAAGGATAAGGATTAAATCTCATATAACTTCCAATGTACATGGTAAGATAAATAAGAGTGTACATCATGTTGGAGGGGAACCAATGAGAATTGTGTTGAAGAGATTGGGGTATGGTACCTTGGCAATATTGGGTGTCATGCTATTGTTCATTGTAATTAGTTTCACGAATCATACGATTAAGCTCAAGAGTGAGTTGAGTATTCTGTCGCCGCCAGGTGCAATGGTTAACGTGAATAATCACCAAATGCATGTCTATACAGAAGGTTCTGGGTCACAGACACTGGTCTTTCTGTCAGGTGGGGGTACATCCGCTCCTGTATTGGATTTCAAGGCACTTTACTCCAGATTGTCTGAACAATACAAAATTGCTGTAGTTGAGAAGGCAGGGTATGGCTTCAGTGAAACGGCCAAGGTGTCCCGCGATATCGATACGATATTGGAAGAAACCAGAACAGCGCTGACTTTAGCAGGCCAAAATCCACCGTATGTGTTGTTTCCACATTCCATGTCAGGCATTGAAGCATTATATTGGGCACAACGGTATCCAACCGAAGTGAAGGCAATTATTGGATTGGACCCTGCTATTCCAGAGGTATATGAAGCATATCCTTTGCCCTCGGGAGGCATGATGAGTCTGACAGGTTTAGGAGCACGAATGGGGATTACACGCTTTTTCCCCGGAATTGTGGATTCATCCGCTGCGATTAAGGAGAATCACCTGTCTCCTCAGGAAGAGGAACTTTACCGGGCGCTATTCTATAAGAATACGCAGACATCGAATATGAATGATGAAGTCAACAGGATTAAACAGAATGCAACAAAAGTTGCCACACAGGGAATTCCGGATGTGCCGATGTATTTTTTCATATCTAATGGTGAAGAGTTACCGCTTGAGAATTGGCAAACGTACCTCATACGTTATATCGAGTCTGTGAAGAAGGGACAATATCAGGTTTTAGATGGTGGCCATTACATACATAATACGGATCCAGATCGGATTGCAGAGGAAAGTGTGCTGTTCATTAACGAACTGTGATTGAGGAAGATAGATATTGAAAATTAGGAGGGGATTTTTGGATTATATGGCGACACTATAAGTGCTCGTCTTTTCTTATATTGCGTTTGTTATAGTACGGATTTGGATCGGAGTAACTCCACTTGCAATCGTGAAATGTGAAACGTATGTCGCCGTATTCATGTATTATAGTATACATATGAACTTTTCGGAGGAGGAACAAGTAATGGGAATCTTATCGAGGTTTAGAGACGTGATGAAGGCCAATGTGAACCATATGCTGTCTCGGGCGGAAGACCCGGAGAAGAGCGTGAATGAGTATATGCGCAACTTGAGTAGTGATCTGGGTCAGGTGAAAGCGGAGACGACGGCGGTGTTGTCAGATGAGAGCCGGGCGAAGCGAGCATTGGATGAGTGTAGCGCCGAGGTCAAGAAATTGCAGCGGTATGCAGAGAAATCAGCGGAGTCGGGAGACGAAGACAAGGCACGTGGTTTTCTGGAGAAGAAAGTGAAGCTGGCTGACAAATTGAACGAATTACAGGCTGCCTATGAACGTGCTTCTGCCAAAGCCAAGATGATGAAGCATATGAACGATAAGCTCGTTGCAGATCTGGGGCAACTGGAAGCGCGGCATGCAGAACTGAAAGGCCGAATGGCAGATGCGAAGGCGCAACAACAGGTCAACGAACGGAATGCATCTGCGAGTAGGGCTGATGCCGCATTGAAGGCCATGGAAGACAAGGCGAACCAGGCGCTGAACGAAGCAGAGGCTTTGGCAGAACTTCGTGCTGGGGCACAGGAAGATGATTTGGACGAATTAATTGCCCAGTTGGAGAGGGACATGAACGCGGATGCGGGTAATAATGAGAGTGCGTCGCCAAGTGCGGATGAAGAACTCGCAGCGATTCAGGAAAAGCTGAAGAACGGAATTTAACATATAGACTACAACGTAGAGGACAGAAATAAGCTGAAGAAGCGGGGCTAAAAGCTTTCTGAAAGAAAGCTGCATCGGAAGCAAACACTTCGCCCTTAAGAGTGATCGGAAGCTTGTTCTGCCAGCGAAGTTATACAGTGTCAATTAGAATCCTATTTCGTTAATATTGAGGTGAGCAGATGCCGGTTATTGAATATAAATGTCCAAACTGCGGCAGTGGTATGATCTTTGACAGTGTGTCAGGTGCATTATCCTGTCCCAGCTGCGGTCGCCAGGACAATATAGAGCAGATCCCCGATCCCTTGAAGAGACAAGTATTCACCGAAAATGAGGTCAAAGAATACCACTGTAACAGTTGCGGAGCTGACATTGTCACGGAGCCGGAGACCAGTGCGACGACATGTAGCTTCTGCGGTGCGGCGGTTGTACTCAGTGATCGGCTGACGGGCAATCTGGCCCCCGCGATGGTGATTCCCTTTTCGATCAACAAGGATCAAGCCAAGCAGGCTTTCAAAAAGTGGTGCAAAAACGGCCTCTTAACGCCAAGTGGCTTCATGTCCGCCGATCGGATTCAGAGCATTACTGGTATGTACGTGCCGTTCTGGTTGTACGAGTTACATAACAAAATCGAAGTGCATGGTCGTGGCACCAAAGTCAGATCCTACACCCAGGGCGACTACCATTACACGGAAACACAGCATTTCGATATATACCGCCGGATTCGGCTGAATTACGTGAATCTGCCCATCGATGCATCGGAGAAAATGAAGGATGAACTGATGGATAAGCTGGAGCCTTTTCCATATAATCAGCTGAAATTGTTCAAGACCCCGTATCTGGCGGGGTACATTGCGGAAAAATACAGTTATACAGACGAGGAACTTTTCCCACGGGCCAAAGATAAAACGAGATCGTACATTGATTCTTATATTGCTTCAACCGTATCCGGTTATAGCAGCGTGAGCTATACGGACAAACAGATTGATACCACGCTCAAACATGCGGACTATGTGCTGCTCCCGGTGTGGATGGTCAACTATGACTATAATCGTGCGCAGTATACCTTTGCCATGAATGGTCAGACAGGGAAAGTGGTCGGCAAACCGCCGATCAGCAAAGCCAAAGTGACCGGATGGTTCGCAGGAGTCTCTGCGGTTTCGTTGCTGTCACTGAAGCTGGTTTCCTGGATGATGGGAGGTGGATTCTTATGAGGAAAAGAACCCCTCTGGCCGTGATGGCTACGCTCATTTTACTTATGATAACCCTTGTCGCACCGTCGATTCCTATGTCATCGGCATCCGCAGCGGAGAGCAAAAACCTCATCTACGATGAGGCCAACCTGCTGAGTGAGCAGGAGAAAAGTGAATTGAATCTACTTGCGAATCAGTATGGCGCGGAACGGCAGACGGACTTTGTTATCTATACAACGAATAATGTTGAGAATCAGGATGTTATGCTCTTAACGGAAGATTTTTATGATGAGCAGGGGTTAGGGTACGACAAGAAATTTGGCAATGCTGTCATATTGACGATGGATATGAATAATCGCGAAGTGTATCTGGCTGGATTTTATAAGGCTAAAGAATATCTCAGCGATCAGCGGCTTGATGCGATCCGTACCCGAATTACCTCTGAATTGTCCAGTGGAGATTATAAACTCGCATTTGAGAAATATATTGAGCTCTCTTACAAATATATGGGGTATGAACCCGGCGTGAATCCGAACAATATTTTGTTCAACGGCTGGTTTCAGTTGGGAGTATCTGTGGCCCTTGGCGGTATTGTTGTTGGTATGATGACCTATCGTTCCGGGGGACGTGTCACGGTCAATCGTGCGACTTATGAGGATTCAAGCAATTCCAGTGTAATTGATCGTCAGGATCGTTATATTCGTACAACCGTAACCAAGCGCAAAATCGAGAAGAACAATAACAACGGTGGAGGAGGCGGCGGAGGTACCTCCCGAGGCGGTCATTCACACAGTGGAAGTAGAGGTTCGTTTTAGTAACGGAGTCTGCGAATTAAGTTAAATAGAAGGGATGGAAACGAATATGGGATTTTTCAGAAATCAATTTTCGAATGTGGTGGAATGGGAAGAGTTCAGAGATGACATGATATTTTGGAAGTGGAGCAACCGGGAGATCAAGAAGGGGAGTAAACTCATTATCCGCTCCGGTCAGGATGCCATTTTCCTGAATAACGGTAAAGTGGAAGGCATTTTCGAGGACGAAGGATCGTTCAATATCGATTCCGAGATCATTCCGTTCCTTTCTACCTTAAAAGGGTTCAAATTCGGATTCAACAGCGGCATGCGGGTGGAAGTATTGTTTGTAAATACAAAAGAGTTCACCGTGCGCTGGGGTACGCAAAGTCCAGTATTAATTCCAACGCCACAACTGCCAGGCGGTATGCCGATTCGAGCCAACGGAACATTTAATTTCAAAGTAAGTGACTATGTGACCCTAATCGATAAGATTGCAGGCATCAAGCAGAGTTATCTGGTGGAGGATGTCAAAATCAGAATCACTTCTGTGCTGGATCAGCTTCTAATGAAATGGATCAGCCGCGAAGGGAAGGATATGTTCAACCTGCAGGCCAATGCATCGGATATTGCCAAAGGGATTCAGGAAGATCTGGATATGCAGATGATGGACATCGGCATTGGGATTACTGGTTTCCAAGTGATGAGCTTCAACTATCCAAAAGAGATTCAGGATATGATTACAAAGACCGCTTCGCATGAGATGATTGGTAACTTGCAAAAGTATCAGCAGGTCAGCATGACAGACGGCATCTCATCTGGTAAAGTACAGGGCGGAGGCGCGGCCTCGGATATGGCTGGCATGATGATGGGCATGAACATGGCCAATGAAATGATGAAAAACATGAACCAGAACCAAGGCCAAAACCAGAACAATAATTCCAATTCGTCTCAGAATCAGAGCAATGGTGATTCAGGTAACTCTTCATCTACAGAGGGTAACAAGAAGCCAAACTTCTGCCCGAACTGTGGAGCCAAAAATGAAGGTGCCAACTTCTGTCCGAATTGTGGTCAAAAGCTGGGCTAATGAATTAAATACAAGTAGGGCTAGTTCAGCAAGGGTTGAGATATTGCGGAGCTATCCCTTTTTTTTGTTTCGTTTCATAGTTAAAGCAACATGATGTAAGGTGGGGAAGCAGGTTCATTTCTTTTAGTTTAGATAAAAGAGTTGACAACCGATCACAAATCATTTATCTTTAACTTAAGATATTTAATTTAAATATAAATAGCAACCACAAACAAATATCTTTAATCCATTACATGAGGAGAGATCAAGATGATGATCCCAACATTGACCAGAATAAATGAACTTTCTAGAAAAGCCAAAGAGGGCGAATTGACGGAGATGGAGAAAGAGGAACAGGTTCGTCTTCGCCAAGAATATCTGCAAACTTTTCGTGGTTCGGTCAACGACATTCTGCTGAATGCAACCATCTATGATCCAAACGGCGATGACGTGACTCCTGATAAATTGAAACAAAAACAGGCCAATCAAAATAAAAACTAGCATATAATTCGCTAGATCATATATCTTAATTTAAAGATAATACAAATTTACTACAAATCAATTAACGAACTCAAATACTCTAACACCTACTCAATTCAAAACATGCTTACCAAACCAAGGAGGAATTAATCATGACTATTCAAACAGCAGGTATTCACCATATTACAGCTTTCGCAGGAGATCCACAGGCCAACGTTGATTTTTATGCCGGAGTTCTGGGACTCCGTCTCGTGAAAAAAACAATCAACTTCGATGCACCTGATGTGTATCATCTGTATTTTGGCGATGAACACGGAAGCCCGGGTACCATCATTACCTTCTTCCCATCGGCTGGATCACCACGGGGCAAAATTGGCGGAGGTCAGGTCGGCATCACTTCCTATGTCATTCCTCCTGGGTCGATTGGCTTCTGGCAGAACCGGCTGGAACAGTATAACATTGAGGTAACCAAAACAAGTCGCTTCAATGAAGAGTTGCTTCAATTCGAAGATAGCGAAGGCCTGCGGCTTGAGCTTGTTGAACGGGAAGAGGGAGCAACCAGCACTTGGGCACACGAAGGGATTCCAACCGATAAAGCGATTAAAGGCTTCGGTGGTGCTGTCCTGTTCAGTGTTAATCCGCAAAGAACGATGGATGCTCTTGAGAAAATCATGGGATTTGTCAGAGTGAGTGAAAATGAAGAGTATGCCCGTTTCCGGTCCAGCGGGGATATCGGTAATGTCGTAGATGTTCCAGTGACTCGTATGGCTCTGGGAATGGGAGGCGCAGGAACCGTGCACCATATTGCATGGCGTGCCAAAGACGATGAGGAACATGCACAGTGGAGCGAAGCTGTACGTGATTACGGGTACCAACCGACTCCAGTTCGGGATCGTCAGTATTTTAACGCAATTTACTTCAGAGAGGCTGGCGGCATTCTGTTCGAAATTGCTACAGATCCTCCGGGCTTTGCCAAAGATGAACCTGCTGATTCGCTTGGGCAAAAACTGATGTTGCCTGAGTGGTTTGAGAAATACCGTCCACAAATTGAGGACAATCTGCAACCGATTGTGGTAAGAACGCTCGTACCTGCTACAGCTGCGAATTAATTGGAAGGTTATTCTGTCATCAAAGTATATGTGTAAATGAAACCAAAGGAGCATTGAAGGATGATGGAGAAAAAGGTTACCTGGCTGGAGCTGTTCTACGATCTGCTCTTTGTAGCAGCGGTCTCCAAAGCGGGTCATGTCTTGTTACATGCCGAACACGGAGTAATTTCGTTTGAATATTTAATGAAGTTTGTGCTTATTTTCATCCCTGTTTGGTGGGCATGGGTCGGTCAGACCTTGTTTATTAACCGCTATGGTCAAGACATCCTGATCCATAGAATATTCCTCATCCTTCAGCTCCTGTCCGTTATGGTCATGACGGCGAGCCTCTCTACCCATTTTGACCAATACTACCTGTCCTTCTTCATTGGATATATCGGTTCACGGGCGTTTACGGCGATTCAGTATCTGACGGCTCACAAGTCAAAAAGCGAGCATCAGCAGCAAGCGGCTCGTTACTTGGGTATCTGTTTCCTTATTGGAATATTAATCTCATCGGGTTCACTGTTTTTCGATTCTTGGTTACGATACTTGATTCTGTATGTGGGGATTGCGGTGGACATTGTGCTTCCGCTGATCGGGCGCAAAAATCTGGTGAAAGTACCGGTTCAGACCCATCACTTGTTGGAACGTTTCGCACTCTTCACACTTATCCTGCTGGGTGAATCGGTGGTAAGCATTATCGCTGTGCTGCAAGCCGATCATTGGGATATGAAATCCATCTTGTTTGCCGCCTTTACGTCCATATTTGTCATAGCGATGTGGTGGCAGTACTTCGACAACGTGGAGAAAAAGGTCAGCAAAGAGATCCGGACTGCCGGGCAAGCGATCATATACGGCCACCTGTTCATCTACATCTCCATGAGCATGATCGCCGCATCAATTCAGTTGTTATATCAGAATCAGTTAAACTATGTGTTCATGATAGGGTTTGTATTTGGATCAGCGCTACTGTATTTCTTGTCGACCTCACTTGTGTTCCATCGTTACAGACACGCACATCTACGACTTCGGCCACGTCATCTGGCGGTCATGGTAGGGTTGCTGGTGGCATTTGTCCTTGTGGATCTGGTCTACCGGGTTCCGGGTTATGTCATCATGGGCGAAGACATGTTATTCTTCCTGGTGTATGCGAAACTTACAACTTAATATGAGTAATATAAAATCAAGAAAAGTCATGGACAACAGACGTCCGTGGCTTTTTGTTATGCCACTAATTATGAACAAGTTTTAATAATATCAATAAAGCACAAATCTAATTTAATTTCTCCGATAGAATCTGTTAATATGAGACTAGGTACAAGTGAATCTACCAGATCATAGAATATCTTTTATATAAAATGAGTGTACGTTTTGTTATATAAATTGAACTAAACATTTACACGAAACGGAGAGGGCAGAAAAAACCTGAAGAAGCGAAAGCGTTCGCCTAAAAGCTTTCTGAAAGAAAGCTGCATCGGAAGCATACGCTATCCCCGGATTTTCCCCATATAAGGAGGATTCATAAAATCTGGGGATAACAGCGATCGGAAGGTTATTCTGTCATCGGAGTGTCCAGTGTAAATATTCTTTAGTTCAATTTATATAGTTCATTTTATATATAGCGATTCGTAGGTATGGGGATGACAATCAGGAGGGAAATCATTGAGCACACATCAAATCGGGGTTCCATTGGAAGGGTTTGCAGAGTTTAGTCGTACGGTTGCCGCAGAAGGAGCCGTTCTACTCAGAAATGAAGGCCAAGTGCTTCCGCTTCGCGAAAACGAAAACGTTTCAGTTTTTGGTCGAATTCAAGTCAATTATTATCGGAGCGGTACGGGTTCAGGCGGTAGTGTTCATGTGGCCTACACAACAAATCTGCTGGATGGTCTTCGCAGCAAAAAGAATATTACGGTGAATGAAGAGCTGGCAGCTGTCTATGAGAAGTGGATTGAGGAAAATCCATTTGATGATGGCGGAAAAGTATGGGCGGCCGAGCCATGGAATCAAAAAGAAATGCCTTTGACGGATGAACTGGTCGCACAAGCCCGAAGCAAGTCCAGCAAAGCCATTATCGTGATTGGTCGTACAGCGGGAGAAGATCAGGATAATGCGGATGCGCCAGGAAGTTACCAGCTGACAGAAGATGAGAAGGCGATGCTAAAACAAGTCACTTCGCAGTTTGAACACACAATTGTTGTGCTGAATGTCTCGAATATCATCGACATGAGCTGGTTAAACGAAACGTATCTTCATCCGATTCAAGGCGTAATTTACTCCTGGCATGGCGGTATGGAGGGTGGTAATGCGATTGCTGATGTGCTGGCGGGCGATGTTACACCAAGCGGTAAACTGACAGATACGATTGCATATTCCATTGAAGATTATCCTTCAACAAGCAACTACGGCAATGAGTTCAAGAACCTGTATCAGGAAGATATCTATGTAGGTTATCGTTATTTCGAAACGTTTCGACCTGAGCGCGTTCAGTTTGAATTCGGTTACGGCCTGTCTTATACGACGTTTTTGACCCAACATGAAGAAGCAAAATCCGTGTCCAAAGACGGCGAAATCTATATTGAAGTTCGTGTCAATGTGACCAACTCAGGTACAACATATGCGGGAAAAGAGGTTGTGCAGGTCTATTATGAAGCACCACAAGGCAAACTGGGACAACCGGTGAAGGCTTTGGTGGCTTTCGGCAAAACAGGATTGTTGCAGCCCGGTGAGTCAGAACTTCTGACGATCAGCTTCCCGATCCATGCCATGGCATCCTACGATGATGCGGGTGTTACAGGTCATGCTTCCGCATACGTTCTGGAAGAAGGCACATACCGACTGCATGTAGGAACCAGTGTGAAACAAGTGGAGCTCATCAGCATCGATGGCCAGGATGGCTATGTTATTGAATCTCTTCAATTGGTAGAGCAATTGCAAGAAGCGATGGCACCAACTGAAGATTTTACACGGATGAAACCAGGTCTGCGCAAGGAAAATGGATCATATGAACTGACTTATGCTGAAGTGCCGAAGCGTAAAGTTTCCATGGCGAACCGGATTGAGCAGAATCTCCCGCAAACGCTGGAGCAGACGGGTAACCAGGGCTACAAGCTGAGTGATGTTAAGGCTGGCAAAGTGAGTCTGGAAGCCTTCATCGCTCAACTGAGTGATCAGGATCTGGCGGCGATTATTCGAGGCGAAGGCATGAGCAGCCCGCTCGTTACTTCGGGAACGGCATCCGCTTTTGGTGGTGTCAGCGACAGCCTGTTCAACTACGGTATTCCGGTAGCATGTACGGCAGATGGCCCGTCCGGTATTCGTATGGATAGTGGCGAGAAGGCAACACAGGTATCCATTGGTACGTTGCTTGCGGCGACATGGAACAAGGGTCTCGTTGAAGAGTTGTATGTGATGGAAGGACAGGAGCTACTGAGAAATCAGGTGGATACGCTGCTCGGACCTGGACTGAATATCCGCCGGAGCCCGCTTAATGGCCGGAACTTTGAGTACTTCTCTGAAGATCCACTGATCTCGGGTGTATTTGCCGCAGCGTGTACGAAAGGCATTATGAAGGGTGGTTCCAATGCCACACTGAAACACTTTGCCTGCAACAACCAGGAGAAACACCGTAGCAAAGTAGATGCTGTTGTCTCTGAGCGTGCACTGCGTGAAATTTATCTGAAAGGGTTCGAAATCGCTGTAAAAGAAGGCGGAGCGAATTCCATCATGACCTCCTACAACCCGGTTAACGGACACTGGGCGGCATCCAACTACGACCTGAACACCACGATTTTGCGTGGCGAATGGAATTTCGAGGGTATTGTAATGACCGACTGGTGGGCGATTATGAACGATGTGACCGAAGGTGGCGAGGCTGATCGCAAATACACCAACTGGATGATTCGTGCGCAGAATGATCTCTACATGGTTGTACCGAACTACGGCGCAGAGATCAATGGCTGGGACGATAACACGATTGAATCCTTGGAAAATGGAACATTGACGCGTGGAGAACTGCAACGCTCTGCGATCAACATCTGCAAGTTCATTATGAATGCACCGGTGTCCGGCAGAAAACACGAGATCGTGGAGAACGTCGCTTCTTTCCAAGCGAATGCTTCCCTATCTGCTACACAAACTCAGGATCTGGTTGAGAACGCACAGGTGAAACCTGCGGTAGCTGAACCGGTCTACATGAAAGTGGACGAGGCCGGCCATTACCGGATTATTGTACAGATCATGTCCCCTGAGCCGGAACTGGCTCAAAGTGCATGTAACCTGCTCCTGAATGACCAATTGGTAACCACCATTCAAACGAATGGTACAGAAGGCAAATGGATCAGACAGAAGCTTGTCAAAGTAGATCTTGAAGCAGGACTGTATGAATTGAAACTGGACTTCACGAAACCAGGCCTCCAGATTGATTGGATCGAATTCAAGCAGGTGTAGAAGATAATCGGATATATCAGGTCATAACAGCAATCGAAAGATTGTTCTGTCATCAAAAGTAGAATACGTGGGTACATGACAAAGGACACTGTTCGCGGGTGTCCTTTGTTGTAACACGGAATAGCTACTGTTATGATAGTGTTATGGGATTCTGAAGTTCTGAACAATGGGGTCAGGGGTGTTGCGAAGAATGAGAAATTATAATTTTTTGAGTCCAATCCTGCTAGTTGTAGTGGCGCTGATTGTTAGAGGACTGGTGACTAACCTGGGAGTTCTTTTCGGCTTATCACAAGAAGTGGCGAGTAATATTGCCATGATTGCCATGATCATTGCTGCACTGATTATGTTTAATCGAATGACGAAGGCTCGGCGTAAAAAATAGAAAGAGCTTGGATAACGAGAAGGTTATCCAAGACATGAAGACACCCTCCGGGTGTCTTTTTTTGTGTTGACGTTCTGATCCTAACGTTTTAGACTATTGCTAATAAATAATAACATTAACAATAACGAAAATAACAAAATCATCAGACGAAGTACATGATGTCCGTTGCGCTCTCTATTTGCTAGCCCATTCCGGTCCCCTAAGGAGAATCATTCATGAAGATCATTGCCGACAAACAATATATCTTTCAGGAAGGTCAGCCTTTTCAGAGCAGTCATGCGTCCACGGTTGCTATTTTACCAGAGGGTGATCTGCTTGTTGCTTGGTTTGCAGGTCAGCATGAGAAGGCAAGTGATGTAGCGATCTGGCTCGCAAGGAAGAATCATAGCGGAGCGTGGTCTGTTCCACGTAAAGTCGCGGATGAGGAAGGTATTGCTCACTGGAACCCGGTGCTATATGCACAGGGTGATTCGCTGATGCTCTTTTATAAGGTAGGGCATGAAATTACGGATTGGCATACCCGCATCATTCGTTCAGGGGACGGCGGATATACGTGGACGGCTTCTCGGGAGCTGGTGCCTGGAGATATTGGTGGTCGTGGGCCGGTCCGGAACAAACCTATTCAGCTGGAGGATGGAACAATGCTGGCTCCCGCATCCATTGAACGATTGGACCCTGAGGTATTAGGCAAGCAGATCTGGGAGTCCTTTGTTGATATTTCAACAGATCACGGGGAGAAATGGACGAAGAGTGCGCATGTGCCGATGGACCTGTCCACCTATGTTGGGGCGGAGCATTGGTTTGCCAAGGGGCTGATCCAGCCTACATTGTGGTCTTCTGGTGGAGAGCGTGTGCACATGCTTCTGCGTAGTACCGAAGGGGTTATTTTTCGCAGTAATTCGCCAGATGGTGGACGCACATGGTGTGAAGCTTACGCTACAGAACTACCCAACAACAATAGCGGGATTGATGCCATACGCATGGAGCATGGCTTGCTTGCGCTTGTCTACAATCCGGTCAGTGGATATGCAACAGAGAGCCCTCGAACCCCGCTGGTGATTACTTTTTCAACGGACAATGGTCAGACCTGGGGTGATGAATATGTGCTGGAAAATGAACCGGGGGAATACTCTTATCCGGCAATCGTATCTCAAGGGAAGGATCTTTATGTCACTTACACGTGGAAAAGGGATCGGGTTGCGTTCTGGAAACTAACCGTCACTCATAACGATGAAGAAGGACCGCAGGAGCGCTGATGATGCGCTTTGTCGGTCCTATATGTCATAGAGCGTTGCACTGTACCAGTACGATAATGATCATGAATGCTGGAGCGGTCGGATGAGAAAATGAGCTAACCATTTCTGACGTGCGAACGTCCTACGATTACTTATCATCTCTAAATTTTATATGGATGAAGGGAGTGACCCTTATGAACAGACAGCCTGTAATGGAAGTCATCGCTGTGAATGTGGAAGATGCCAGAGCCGCTGAACAAGGTGGTGCAAACCGAATTGAACTGGTTTCAGCGATGTGCGAAGGAGGACTTACCCCCAGTTATGGTGTCATGGAGCAAGTGATGTCCCAAGTCTCCATCCCGGTGTATGTCATGATCCGTCCGCATAGCCGCTCGTTCTGCTATAGCACTGATGACATTCAAGTCATGACCCGGGATGTACGCGTGGCTAGAGAACTTGGAGCCGCTGGCATCGTGATCGGCGCCCTTACAGGAGAGGGTGAAGTGGATCTTTTATCCATGCAATCATGTATGGCGGAAGCTCAGGGGTTGGGCGTTACGTTTCATCGTGCAATTGATGTGAGCGCAAGCCTGACTGAGACGCTCAAGGCCATCAACACATTGGGCACCGTCGAGCGTGTGCTTACATCGGGAGGGAAACAGACAGCGCCTGAAGCCATGCTGGAACTGAAACAGCTTCAGGAACTGGGGGAAACCTTGAACATCGCTGTCATGGCTGGCTCTGGGATAACCGTAGATGGGATTCAGATCCTCGTCCAACAAACGGGTATCACAGAGATACATATGGGATCAGGCGTGCGGTATGAAGGCAGCTTTAATTATCCCATTGCTCCACATTTGGTCGAAGCAGCCAAGCAGCAGTTATGGTTTGCTTCACAGCAATTCATGAACAGTAGTGCAATGAGTAGCGGTCCAAGCGATGGTGGTCTAGTGACATAGGAATGCATGAAATAAAAGGAGTGATACGCCATGAATCAAGAACTGCAAACATCCGAATGGATTAAGTCCGTAGCACAGGTAAGGCCATCGGAACGCCAGTTGAGGTGGCAGGAGATGGAGTTCTACGCGTTTATTCATTTTACGGTAAATACATTCACGGACCGGGAATGGGGCACTGGGGAGGAAGACCCGGCGATCTTCAATCCTTCTGAACTGAGTGCAACGCAATGGGTGCAGGCGTGCAAGGCTGCGGGGATGAAGGGGCTGATTTTGACGTGCAAGCATCATGATGGATTTTGTTTATGGCCAAGTCAGTTTACAGCGCATACGGTCGCAGCAAGTCCATGGAGGAACGGTGCGGGGGATTTGGTTCAGGAAGTCGCCGATGCCTGCCGTCAGGGCGGATTGAAGTTTGGCGTGTACCTTTCTCCTTGGGATCGGCATGAAGCCTCCTACGGGGATTCGGAGAGATATAACGAGTTTTTCCTCCAACAGTTGCGCGAGCTGCTCACGAATTATGGCGATATCTTTTGTGTATGGTTCGACGGCGCGTGTGGGGAGGGTCCGAATGGCAAAAGGCAGATTTATGACTGGGATGCCTATTATAAGCTTATTCGTGAACTTCAGCCTGAAGCTGTCATCTCGGTATGCGGGCCGGATGTTCGCTGGTGTGGCAATGAGGCAGGGCATACACGGGAATCGGAATGGAGCGTTGTGCCAGCGCATATGCAGGATAATGAGAAGATTGAGGAGCAATCACAACAGGTGGATGATGGTGAGTTTGCCACAAGAGTCAATACGCAGGACAGTGATTTGGGAAGCCGAGAGGTCATTCGTTCCCAAAGTAACCAACTGATCTGGTACCCTGCTGAGGTGAATACCTCAATTCGCCCGGGATGGTTCTATCATGCCAGTGAAGATGATCAGGTCAAAACATTGGAAGAACTGCTCGCCGTCTATTACGGCGCAGTTGGGGGCAATGCCACCTTTTTACTCAATTTGCCACCGGATACGCGTGGTCTCATTCACGAAACGGATGTACAGCGACTACAGGAACTGGGAGATTCGTTGCATACCATTTTCCAGGAAAATTTCGCCTTGCAGGCGCTGGTAAAAGCATCAGAGACAATGGATGAACAACATGCCGTATCGGAGGTGCTGACAGAACGCCGGGATACGTATTGGTGCCCCCTTGAAGGAACGGAGCAGGCTTGGATTGAGCTGGATTTGCAGGAGGAACGATCGTTTGACCGGGTGGTGCTGATGGAACATGTCCAGACAGGCCAACGCATTGAGCGCTTTACACTGGAGTCACAGAGGGAAGACGGCGGTTGGGAAGCGTTCTACATGGGGACAGTTGTGGGGTATAAGCGTATTTGCTGTTTCCCACAGGTCACATCGAGAAAGATACGATTAACCATTCATGAATCCAGATGGTACCCTACGTTGTCCGGATTAGGCATATATATGAGTGAAACGGGGAGGGCTGTAACATGCCGGTACTGACGTATAAAGGCTCACAATTCATCTATGGTGACGAACCCATTCGGATTTTGTCGGGTGCCATCCATTATTTTAGAGTGGTCCCCGACTGTTGGGAGGATCGGCTACTCAAGCTGAAAGCCTGCGGTTTCAATACAGTGGAAACGTATGTGCCATGGAATGTTCATGAGCCGCAGCCGGGGCAGTATTGTTTTGAAGGCATGGCTGATCTGGAACGTTTTATTCGCATTGCGGGAAATGTGGGTCTGCATGTGATTGTTCGCCCAAGTCCTTATATATGTGCCGAGTGGGAGTTTGGCGGATTACCTGCCTGGCTGCTTGCTGATGATGACATCCGTCTTCGGTGTAATGATGCAAAATTTCTGGCAAATGTGGATCGTTATTATGATGTGCTTTTGCCCAAATTGAAACCCCTTCTTAGTACCAATGACGGGCCGATTATCGCGATGCAGATTGAGAATGAGTACGGTAGCTTCGGTAATGACGCGAGTTACCTGCAATATTTACAGGATAGCATGGTAGAGCGCGGTATGGATGTGCTTCTGTTTACTTCCGATGGACCGACAGATCACATGTTACAAGCAGGATCGGTACCGGGGCATCTGGCTACGGTCAATTTTGGATCAGGGACTCAGGGAGCGTTCGCCAAGCTGCGTGAATATCAGGTGGACGAACCTTTGATGTGCATGGAGTATTGGAATGGCTGGTTCGACCACTGGGGAGAGTCACATCATACCCGAGAAGCCGCAGATGTGGCTGGTGTGTTTGAAGAGATGCTTCGAGCGGGAGCTTCGGTTAACTTTTATATGTTCCACGGTGGGACGAACTTCGGATTCTATAACGGGGCGAACTGTCAGCAGAAGGATCAATACGAACCAACGATTACAAGTTACGACTACGATTCACTACTCAGTGAATCCGGGGAGCCGACAGCGAAGTTCCATGCAGTGAGGGACCTTATTGCTCGGTATAGCAACGAAGATCTGGGGGAGCTTGTGCTGCCAGAACCGAAGGGGACCATCGCTTATGGGCGAGTGGAGTTGAATCAGCAGGCGTCATTACTTACACAATTGGATCGGATATCAGCCCCGTTGCAACGCACGAATCCAGTACCGATGGAGAAGCTAGGTCAGGATTATGGATTTATTTGTTATCAAACCCGAATATCCGGGCCCAGGGAGCGACAGGAACTGGTGGTTCAGGAGGTTCGTGACCGTGCGCTTGTGTTTGTTGATGAGCAATTTAAGGGCGTGCTGGAACGTGGAAATACGGAATTATCGCTTTTCTTTGAAGTACCGCCAGAGGGCGCAGATTTATTGATTCTTGTTGAAAATATGGGGAGAATCAACTATGGCCCGTACCTGAGAGATCCGAAGGGCATTACGGAGGGGGTGCGCCATGGCTTTCAATTTTTATATGATTGGACGATTCATTGTCTGCCATTAGCGGACCTGTCAGGTTTACAATTTAGTGATGTGATTAGCGAAGCAGAGGGGCCTGCTTTTTACCGGGGGAATTTTCAGATCACGGATGTAAGAGATACTTTTCTACGACTGGATAACTGGACCAAGGGGGTTGTATTTGTAAACGGATTCAATCTCGGACGCTATTGGAATAAAGGACCGCAAAAAACATGGTATGTACCTGCTCCGCTCCTTCGCGAGGGTGAGAATGAAATCATGGTATTCGAACTTCATCAGACGACTGATCTGGCCGTAACGTTCGTGGATACACCGGATTTGGGCTAGGAAAAGGAAAATAGTAGAGCCAAGCGATTATTGAGAATTGTCGTGTCCGCCGGAAAAAGGTATACGTTGGGTATGGACATTGACTAGGGCGTGTCTGAAAACTCCGAAGGACGCAGATTTTGCCGAATTTTCGTTCCAAGCAAGGAAATTTTCCGCAGGCGTGCCGGGGCACGTCAAGGGAAAGTGACGTAGCAGGGGGCGAAAAGGCGGTAAAAGATGCACTTCAGTGAGTTTTGAGACACGTCCTAAAGGAGAGGATGAGGAAAAATGAAAGTTGGACTCAGCACCTACAGTCTGCAACAAGCATTGGATCGCAAAGAATTGACCGTACCAGATGCCATTCGTTGGATCGCCGATCAGGGTGGGGAACATGTGGAGATTGTGCCGATGGGATTCAGTCTAATCGATAACCCGGAGTTGATTGATGAGATTAAAGCTGTGGCAAAAGAGGTTGGAATTGATATTTCCAATTATGCCATCGGTGCTAACTTTGCTGTGCAGGAGGACGCCGAAGCGTTGGAGCAAGAGATCCAGAATGTGATGCGACATGTGGATGTGGCTGCAGCGCTCGGCGTGAAGCTAATGCGTCATGACGTGGCTTTCCGCCCTGCACCAGAGGGAACCGTAGCACAGTTCGAGATCGACCTGCCGGTACTGGTGAAGGCTTGTCAGCGGATAGCCGATTATGCATCTGATTTTGGAATCATAACAAGCGTGGAGAACCATGGATACTACGTGCAGTCGAGTGAGCGAATTCAGCGTTTGTTACACGAAACGGCGCGGAGTAACTTCAAGACCACGCTGGATGTCGGCAATTTCCTCTGTGTGGATGAAGATCCGGTGAGTGCCGTAAAAAATAACATTCCGTACGCGTCGATCGTGCACGCCAAAGACTTCTACTGGAGACCTTCCTACCGGAACCCCGGTGAAGGCTGGTTCCAAACCTCGCATGGCAATTACCTGCGCGGCGCCATTGTGGGCCATGGCGATATCGACATGCCGGAGGTGTTCCGTGTGTTGAAACAATCCGGGTATGACGGATATATCTCGGTTGAATTTGAAGGCATGGAGGATTGCAAAACGGCCTCACGCATTGCCATGGATAACGTTCGCCGCCTATGGGAAGAGGCATAGGGCGGAGTACTTGTTTTAAATGAATAAAATTGAATCAAATGTTAAAGAAGGCGTGAGTAACAGAGGGGAAGCTTGGAACTGAGGAGCGTTAGCGACCGCCTTTGTCAGTGGATTTCAACCGCTAGAGCGGTCAATAAAAGAAATTTGCAGACAACAGCGGCCGAAAGTCCAAGCATTCACCGTCGTTACGTTAAGCCGAGTACAATTTCTTGAGTCAATTCATATGAAAACGATGGAGGAATCAGCACGATGTCCAAATTGAAAGTCGCCGTTATCGGTGCCGGATCCATATCCGATTGTCATTTGCAAGCCTATGCCAGTAACCCGGACGTTGAAATATACGCTATCTGCGACCTGAATGAAGCACGTGCCAAAGAAGTGGCAAAGCAATATAGTGCACCTCATGTGTTTACCGATTATAAGGAACTGCTCGCACTGCCCGAGATTCATTCCGTGAGTATCTGTACATGGAACGACTCCCATGCGGAGATCAGTATTGCTGCTCTGGACGCAGGCAAAAACGTGTTATGTGAGAAACCACTCTGCCAAACGGTGGAGGATGCGCTCGAGGTTGAGAAGGCTGTTCATCGCAGCGGAAAGCTGCTGCAAGTTGGTTTTGTTCGCCGCTATAGCGACAATGCACAGATTCTGAAGAAGTTTATCGACGAAGGTGAACTAGGCGAGATCTATTATGCCAAAGCCTCCAGTCTGCGTCGTCTGGGCAATCCGGGTGGCTGGTTCTCGGATATTAATCGCTCCGGCGGCGGTCCGCTGATCGATATCGGGGTGCATGTAATCGACATTTGCTGGTATCTGATGGGCAGACCGAAGGTGAAATCGGTCTCCGCTAACGTGTCCAACCGATTGGGGAACCGCTCAAACATCAACAATCTGTCATTTTACAAAGCAGCGGACTATGACGCGGAGCAGAACACCGTTGAGGACATGGCGAATGCCCTGATTCGTTTCGAGAACGGTGCGAGCCTGCTCGTGGACGTCAGCTTCACGCTCCATGCCAAAGCGGACGAGACTTCGGTCAAGCTATATGGCGACAAAGGCGGTGCCGAACTGGAGCCGGAAATTTCGATTATTGGCGAGAAATTCAACACCATTTTGAACATGACTCCACAGGTAGATTTCAAATCATTCGATTTTATGGGCTCGTTCCGTAATGAAATCAACCATTTTATCGATAGTACGCAGGGTCTTAAAGAAACACTTAGCCCCGTCGAGGATGGCGTCGAGGTAATGAAAATGCTCTGCGCCATCTACGAATCAGCCCGCCAGGGACGCGAAATCACACTATAAAGGGGCTTTGCAGTACAGAGATGCTCCAAGTTGATACTTTACTACTCCCGTGGCATTGAAAGTTATGAGCATTTCGCTCCCTTTTAATGAAAAGCTCCGCTCCGGGCGGGTATGGATTCGTCCTCTCGTCCCGCGATTGGAGCAGAGCATGGAGCGAGCGCTAACGAATCTGAGGCGTCTTATTCATGGATTTGAAGCGCCCGCAGAAATCTAAGGAACCTGAGACACGCTATATGAGAATAAACAGCAGATTACAGCGTTTTTATTAGCTAATTTCGTGAAATAACGTGTCTGAAATTCCTTACAATTTAAAAAGTGACCTAAGGACCAAATAAGACATCCTGTGTTCTTTAGAAAATTTTCTACCTATTCGCCAAGATCAGCCAGCTTGGATTTTCCAATATAAACGAGGGAAATAAGGGATCCATAGTAATTGGAGAGGGCACCGCACTCGAATTAACGGAGTCACTACGCCCTGTATAGGTTAAGCGAACCGTTTACACTAAAACGGAGAACACAAAACCAATCCAATACAATACAACAAAGCGCACTCTCTCTGCCCTCGGATTTCCCTATAGAAACGAGGGAAATAAGGGATCCACAGCAATTGGAGAGGGCACCGCCATCGAAATAACAAAGTTACTACGCCCTTTAATAGTTAAACTAGCGTTTACGCCAAAACGGAGAGTGCAGAACCAATCTGAAGAAGCGAAGCGCTCGCCTTTATCACCGGATTTCCAACAATTTTAAAGTGAAATAAAAGAAATCCGGGGATAACAGCGATCGAAAGACGGTACTGCACTCGGAGTGACCAGGCGTAACATGCATGGTTTATCTTTTATCCAATCCAAAGGAGATGAAATAGGATGAGCGAAACCAAGGAAACCGTACTGGAGCAGGAAGAGCAGATCGTCGAAGCCGGCGTGCACAACTTTAGCAAAGAGGATGAATGGATCAAACCGGAGGACTCGCTGCTGAATGAGCGGTTGGAGTGGTTCAAGGACCAGAAGTTGGGGCTGATGATGCACTGGGGGCCGTATTCCCAACTTGGCCTTGTGGAGTCCTGGGCGCTGAGCGACGAGGATGGCGATTGGTCGCGCGATGACATCGACTGGACGGATGACATGGAAGACTTCAAACGGGAATATTTTGATCTGAACAAAACCTTTAATCCGATTCGCTTCCAGCCTGAGGAATGGGCACAGATGGCGGCAGATAACGGGTTCAAATATTTCCTGTTTACCACCAAGCACCATGACGGTTTCTGCATGTGGGATACCAAGACGACGGATTACCGGATTACGGGCAAGGACACACCTTTTCATACCCATAAGTATGCGGACATCTGTCGAGCATTATTTGATGCATTCCGGGCCAAAGGACTCGGCATCTCAGCATATTTCTCCAAAGCGGACTGGCATACCCCGTATTACTGGGCACCGGGCATGGAGCGTGGACATCATATGTGGCGCGGCCCTTCGTATGATCCCCATAAGTATCCGTGGCTGTGGGAGAAATTCGTGGAGTTCACACATGAGCAGATCATGGAGCTGCTGACGAATTATGGGCGGATCGAATGTCTGTGGCTGGATGCCGGCTGGGTGCGCCAAGGTCGTCACGGTCAGGATATCAGGCTCGGAGAAGTTGTAGAACGGGCGCGTCAGACCACACAACCTTGGCTCCTGTCCGCAGATCGCACCGTCGGTGGACCGTATGAGAATATTGTTACCCCCGAGCAGACCATACCGGAACATCCGATGAACATTCCATGGGAAAGCTGTATTACTGTGGGGAACTCCTTTGCTTTTGGATTCGATGATCAGTATAAAACGGGAAGACAGCTGGCACATATTCTACTCGAAGTCGTGTCCAAGGGTGGTAACCTGGCACTGAATGTAGGACCGCAACCCGATGGGCGTCTGCCAAAAGGAGCAATTCGAGGCATCAAGGGCCTCGGTGAATGGTTGGGAACTCATGGAGAAGGCGTGTATGGAACCCGGATCTGCGGGCCATATTTTACGAAGGATTGGGCTTTCACCCAGAAGGAAGAGATCAACACCGTATATGCCTTCCGTTTATACCGAAACGAGAATGAGACCGTACAACCACAGTTAATCATTCCTTATCTGGAAAAGGTAGAGCGTATCGAACTCATTGGTAGCGATGACGTACTTTCGTATGAGCAGACAGAAGACGGACTGCTTGTGGAAATGCCACAATCGGCTACAACCAGTGCAGCTCCGATCACATACACGTTCAGATTGGTCACAAGCGCATAGAACCACATAGAACGCCATGTCAATTCCGGGGGAGATATCACAGCCTCCGGGATTTTTTTATTCATACATAAGGAACACAATTTCCAACAGAAACGGCTCGTAATCGCTTGTCACACAAGGATTTATGGAATAAAGAGAAGTCGGAGAAAATTGCAAATTGATGAAAGTTTACGGTTCGAGGTACTATCAAATCAAGAAAGCGCTACCTGATATGAATGTTCACATCATATTTGCTTAACAAGGGAAAGAGAACAGAGAAAAGAATGTTTAAGGGATGTAAATGTAATGTATTATTACACTTGAGGTGTAGAAGGAGTGACGCAAATGAGTCGAGCTACGGAAAGCATACCCGCCAAGATGGAACTCCAACAGAGGAAACATGTGGAGCCCAAGCGGCAGCATCCATTCATCAGAAGCCTCAAGAAGCACTGGGAGCTCTACCTGCTCGTGCTGCCCCCGGTGTTGTATTTGTTGATCTTCAAGTACATCCCTATGGTGGGTGTCCAGATCGCCTTCAAAGACTTCAGCGTGGTCAAAGGAATCTGGGGGAGCCCGTGGGTCGGATTCAAACATTTTGAAGCCTTCTTTCAATCTCCAAACTTCTGGCTACTGATTAAGAACACGATAGGCATCAGCTTCTATTCCTTAATCGCAGGTTTCCCCATTCCCATCTTGCTGGCGCTGGCGCTGAATGAGATTCGAACGGGTTACTTCAAGAAGACCGTGCAGATGGTCACTTACGCTCCGCATTTTATCTCAACGGTTGTTATGGTATCCATTATCATTTTGATGCTCTCCCCGCATGTGGGCGTGGTAGACAAGCTGTTCACACTGCTCGGCTTCCCGATGACCAACTTCATGGGCATTCCGGAATACTTCAAATCGATCTATGTCTGGTCAGGTGTGTGGCAAGGCATGGGATATTCATCAATTATATATATCGCAGCTCTTGCTGGTGTTGATCCATCTCTCTATGAAGCAGCGAAGATGGACGGCGCATCAAGGCTTCGGAAAATATGGCACATCGACCTCCCATCGCTCGTTCCAGTCACCGTTATCATGCTGATTCTGAGTTTGGGCAGCATTATGGGCGTGGGCTTCGAGAAAATATACCTGATGCAGAATCCGCTCAACACAAGCGCTTCGGAGGTCATCTCCACGTATGTGTACAAGGTAGGTCTGATCGGGGCGAATTTCAGCTTCTCCTCGGCAGTAGGGTTCTTCAACTCCATTATCAACCTGATCCTGCTGGTTATCGTCAACGGCATATCGCGCAAAGTATCCCAGAACAGCTTGTGGTAAAGGAGGAGCTTATCCATGTTCAACCTGATTAATCGTAACCGGATCAAGGACCCGCTCGGTGACCGCATTTTCATGACATTCAACTACATCTTTCTGTTTGCCATACTGCTAACGGTGTTTTATCCGCTCTTGTATATCATCAGTTCTTCGTTTAGCTCTTCACGAGCCGTGACATCCGGTCAGGTGTGGCTGTTCCCGGTCGACTTTAACATCAAGGCGTACATCTCCATTTTCAAAAGCCAGCAGCTTATGCTCGGTTTCTATAACACGATCATCTATACCGTGGTGGGCACGTTCATAAACGTGGTGCTGACCGTCATGCTGGCGTATCCCTTATCACGAAAATCGTTCTATGGACGAGGGGCCATCATTATTTTCATGATGATCACGATGTTCTTTGATGGCGGTCTGATTCCCACCTACCTGCTGATGAAGGATTTGCACCTGCTCGATACACGCTGGGCGATGTGGCTGCCCGGGGCGCTCGCGGTGTTTCAGGTCATCGTGGCAAGGACTTTCTTCCAATCTTCCATCCCGGAAGAGCTTGGCGAGGCCGCGGAAATGGACGGTTGCCGGGATATCCGGTATCTGATTAGCGTAGTTCTTCCTTTATCGAAGCCTATTCTGGCGGTCATGACACTCATGTATGCCGTAGGTCACTGGAATGCGTACTTTGATGCACTGATCTACCTTCGTTCCGAGAAGTTGTTCCCTTTACAATACGTGCTTCGCAATCTGCTTATCCTGAACGCGGCTGATCCGGCGATGCTCGCCAATACTAGCCAACAGATGCGGGACCAAGGGTTCGAGCAGGTGTTGAAATATGCACTGATCGTTGTCGCAAGTATTCCAATTTTAATCATGTATCCATTTGTACAGAAGCATTTTGTTAAAGGGGTCATGGTGGGTTCCCTCAAAGGTTAATCCTTGTGAATTAAGCCCGGTTGCCTCTTGAAAGGAGGTGGAAGGAACACGCCGGCTTCCGGGGTCGATTTTATATACGTGCAGTACAAGTCAATAATTTGCCGTTATGAACAAAAAGGAGGAGTCAGATTGAGAAAATCTTGGATTTCGATGTTGTTTCTGGTCTTTGCTTCGATGGCTTTGTTGTCCGCATGCAGTTCATCCGAGGAATCTGGTGGGAGTAGCGACGGTAGCGGTGAAAGCGGTGGTCCTGTAACCATGACTTTCTTTGCTCCACAAGGCAAAGCGTCTATGGAAGAGAATGAATTCACCCAATTTATCGAAGACAAGTTCGACGTTACCTTGAAATGGGATCTGGCCCCAACGGACGCTTTGCAGGATCGCAGACAATTGCTGCTAGCTAGTGGTGATTATCCCGAAGTGTTTCTTCACGGCAAGTTCACTACCTCAGACCTCCAAACCTATGGAAAACAAGGCGTGTTCCTTCCGCTACAGGATCTGATTCAGGAGTATGGTCCGAATCTGACCAAGATCATGGAAGAGAAGCCATACTTCAAAGAAGCCATCACGGCACCGGATGGTAACATCTATGCGCTGCCGATCTTCAATGAATGTTATCACTGTACGTATGCACAGAAATACTGGATCAACACGGAGTGGCTCGATAATTTGGGTCTGAAAATGCCAACCACAACAGATGAATTGTATACCGTTCTGAAGGCGTTTAAGACACAAGATCCGAACGGTAACGGGAAAGCGGACGAGATTCCACTCACGGGTGCACCGAACAAGTATGTATGGAATGGCAACATTGATGCCTACCTGATGAATAGCTTTATCTACAATGATAACGACAAGTACCTGATCGTGAACGATGGCAAGGTGAGTTTTGCCGCCAATCAGGAAGGGTGGAAGAAAGGGCTGGAATACATGAACAAGCTGTATGCGGATGGCTTGATTGATCCAGCTTCCTTCACACAGAACGATCAGGCGATCGGACAGCTGGGTAACAAAGAGGGCGATGAAGTGGTCGGCTCCATTACAACAGCGCTGGTCAGTTATCTCGTGAATACCTATGACAAAGACATCACCCGTCACCAGCACTGGGAGATCGTTCCTCCATTGAAAGGGCCGGATGGAGTGCAGACGACAGGCGCCACGCAGAGCGTAGGTGAGTTTGAGTTTGCGATTACCAACAAAGCGACAGAAGCACAGCAGATTGCTGCCATCAAAATCGTAGACTACATGTTCAGTGAAGAAGGTGCGCTGTACGCGGAGTATGGACCAACCGAAGGTAAGGGCTGGAAGAAGGCAGATGCCGATGAGAAAAACATCAATGGCGAGCCGGCCAAATACAGCTACTACAACCTGCCTGAGCGTGATCCAAATGTGGTTGTGAATGAGAGCTGGTCACAGATCGGAGCGCATGACTTGTCCAATACGTTCCGTAATCTGTTTGCTGAAGGACAGAATCCATTAGAAGCAGAGGGCTACGGTACACGTTTGGCTCAAGCGACTAATGTGTATGAACCTTATGCACCCAAAGAAGTATACCCTGCGAACGTATTTATACGTCCAGAGGATACGGAATCAGCTGCACAATTGACTACGGCTATTAAGGATTATGTGCAGACCAATATGGCACAGTTTATTATTGGCAGCAAGAGCATTGATAAGGAATGGGATTCGTATGTCAAAGGCTTCGATGGTCTCGGACTGAATAATTACCTTGAGATCTACCAGCGTGCCATTGAGAAGAATCAATAATTGAAGATTCAATATAGAGGCTGTCCCGTCTGTCACCCGTGACCGGGACGGTCTTCTCCTATGACAACCCCACGTCATCCGATATAATGTACTGAATATTTATGGAAAATTAGCGATCAGCACAAATGTTTGTCGTCATTCAGCATGAACAGTAACGGTGGGGGGATCTCGGAGATGAACAACAATTGGTTTAGGCGTTTGCTGTTATCGTATCTGCCTGTTTTCTTTATTGTGACGACCATTTTATTCTTTATTTTCTTTCAGGTATTCAATGAACAGAATCGTAGAGAAGCGCTCAAGGCGAATGAATTCCTTGCATCACAGGTCACGCAATATCTGGACAACTCCCTGCGTTCCATCGACTTCAAGGTGCTGCGTGAAATTTTGACCAACCCTAACTTGAAGAATTATTTCTCGGTATCTGGCAGCGAAGATGTGTATGCAGGCATTCAGGCGGTTCAGGTAGTTGATGAATTGAAAATAGAGTATCCGCTGATCGATTCGATTTATCTCGTTCGATATGGAGATGGCACGGTCTTCAGTAACGGGAAGGCTGTTCCGATTGAAGAGTTCCCGGATGCAGACTTCATTGCAGATAGCCGGTCAAGGGATGAACAGAAATGGGCAGGAGCACGAGCATTCCGGGCTTTTCCATCGCAAGCGACGGAGCAAGTGATTACGATTGTGCGAAGTGTAGGGAACGGCAAAGGACTTGTGGTCACGAACGTGGACCTGAGTACCTTGAGGAAATCCATCATGCAGATGTATGATCCGGAATTTACGTTCGTGAACATCTTCAACCGTTCGGGCGGCAATCTATGGGATAGTAGCTTGCCAGAAGGAGTTACAGCTTCCACTAAAACCACGTCGGGAGAAGTCTTCTCCGAATTTACGTCGAGTTATAGCGGTTGGAAGGTGCAAACAGGTCTCAATAATGGAAAAATCGTCAAATGGGCTCTGCAATTTTATAATATTTGGTTTGCCTTTGCTGTAGTGGTTGTGTTGATTGGAGTGGTATGGGTGATCTATGTGACCCGCAGAAACTACAAGCCGATTCAGCAGATTGTCACGTTAATTCAGACTGTCTCTTCACAGAAGCAATCGGGGCTGAACTATGGCAAAGAGAATGAGTTCCGATTCATCCATACGACGCTGGAACGCATGATTGATCAGACGAGGCAATATCAGGAGGAGCATGAAGAGAATCTGATTTTGCAAAAAAAAATGTTCTTTCAGGAATTGCTGGAGGGCACACGAGACTTTACGAGCAGTGAGCTGACAGCGGAGATGAAGAAGTTCAAACTACCTGAGCTGGAGCATCGTTGGGCCGTCATGGTAGTCGAGATGGATCGGTATGATGCATTTGTAACGGAGTATCATGATCAGGACCAATCCCTCCTGAAATTCGTGTTATCCAGTATTCTGCAGGAGAGTGCGCGTCATGAAGGAACGGAAGTATGGGCTGAATGGATCTCCGATCAGCGTCTGTACGCTATCCTCTGGATTCCGGAAATGGAACAGACCGAGGAGACCGAGCATCAATTGCTCGCTGGTTATCTGGACAGAATCGATCAGTATCTGAACTTCACTGTGACCATTGGTGTTGGTCGGGTCGCTGTCGATATTCGGGGACTGAGAGCTTCATTGAAAGAAGCTGTGCATGCGCTGGAGTATAAGGCCGTACTAGGGATGAATCGCATCATTCCGTGTAGCGATGTGCCGAATTCGACCAATGATGTGTATGAGTTCCTGAAAACCATCTCGCTTCTGGTGCAGGCGATGCGCTTATCGGACGATGTCTGGGAAAAGCATTTTGAAAGGCTATTTGAGCAGATTAGCGAGTCCGTCCTGTCCCGTCAGGAGATTATGAATACGATCCAATTGTTATTTCAACATTACAATCGGGAATTTGCCGAACTTCCACGAGAGTACCAGGAGTCGTGGGCTGCTATATTCACCCCACTTCTGCCAAGGCTTGAGGGCTGGGAGACGTTAAATGACCTACGTGAGCTGTGCTGGGAAGGGTTCAGGGAACTGGCGTTGCAGATGCAGACGCTGCATTGTTCTCGAAAACACAGATCGCATATTCTGGAGATTCGCAAATACATCGAAGAGCATTACAACAATCCCGATCTGTCGCTGAACTACCTTAGTGATCTATTCGATATTAATCCGAAGTATCTGAGCAAGCTTTTCAAGGATGAGATTGGGGAGAAGTTTGTGGATCTGCTCATTAGTCATCGCATCGAAAAAGCCAAGCTGCTCATGCAGGAGACTGATAAGGCTATTCAGGAGATCAGTGAGGAAGTGGGATACACGAACTATAATTCCTTCAATCGGGCTTTCAAGAACGTGGTGGGTGTGGCACCAAGTGACTACCGCAAAGCCATGTGATGTAAGTGCACGCGCCTAACTAATTCCGAACGCATAAGGAGAATGTGCATATGGACTATAAAGATGCTTCGCTTCCCATTCAGGAACGGGTTCAGGATCTAATCGGACGGATGACAACAGCTGAAAAGATTGGACAACTCATCCAGCCGATGGGGTGGAAGACGTATGACAAATTAGCTGATGGTACAGTACGGGTGACGGAAGAGTTCAAAGCGGACATGGAACAGGGCGGTGTCGGTTCTCTGTACGGTGTGCTTCGGGCCGATCCATGGACTGAAGTGACGCTGGAAACGGGGCTTAACCCACGGCAAGGAGCCGTTGCCACGAATGTCATTCAGCAGTATGCCATGGAGCATTCCCGGCTGGGCATTCCCATTTTGTTCGGAGAAGAGTGTTCCCACGGGCATATGGCAATTGGGGCGACCGTATTTCCGGTACCGTTAACGGTGGGAAGTACGTGGAATATGGAGTTGTACCGCAAGATGTGCGAAGCCATCGCTGTGGAGACCCGGAGCCAGGGGGGAGCGGCAACGTATTCCCCGGTGCTTGATGTCGTACGTGACCCGAGATGGGGACGGACAGAGGAATGTTTTGCGGAAGATCCATACCTAATCGGTGAATTTGCAGTAGAAGCCATGAAGGGACTACAGGGTGACCGCCTTGATTCCAACCAGACGATTGTCGCGACACTTAAGCATTTTGCGGCTTATGGCAGCTCGGAGGGGGGCCGCAATGCAGCACCTGTGCATATGGGATTACGTGAATTGCATGAAATAGACCTGTTGCCGTTCAAAAAGGCAGTGGAAGCTGGGGCTTGCTCCGTCATGACCGCTTATAACGAGATTGATGGTGTACCTTGTACGTCCAGTACGTATCTGTTGAATGAACTTCTGCGCGAGCAGTGGGGTTTTGATGGATTCGTCATTACTGATTTTGGCGCCATTCAGATGCTGGTCCATGGACATAACACTGCTGAGAACGGGGAGCAGGCCGTAGCACAGTCCCTTCGGGCAGGGGTAGACATGGAGATGTCGGGGTACATGTACCGCAAACATCTTGGTCAGGCGCTTGAGCAGGGATTGATCGCAGAGAAGGATCTGGACTTGGCTGTGTGGCGGGTGCTGGAGATGAAATTCAGACTTGGGTTATTCGAACAGCCTTTCGTAGATCCTGACTTTGCAGAGCGGGTTATCGGATGTGAAGACCATATTCAGCTGGCGAGAGAAGTCGCACAAGAGGGGATTGTTTTACTGAAAAATGAGGGGAATACCCTTCCGCTTGCCAAAACAGGTACAAAGCTAGCTGTCATTGGTCCGAACGCGAATCATATCTATAACCAGCTTGGGGACTATACCTCGCCACAGCCGAGAGAACAGATCGTCACCGTACTGGATGGCATTACGCGCAAGCTTGGCGCGGATTCGGGTCAGGTGTTGTACGCACCAGGTTGTCGGATTAAAGGTGATTCCAAAGAGGGCTTTGCACAAGCGCTCGCCTGTGCGGAACAGGCCGATGTCATCGTGATGGTGATGGGTGGTTCCAGCGCCCGCGATTTTGGTGAAGGCACGATAGACTTGCGGACAGGAGCGTCTGTGGTAACCGAAGATCCATGGAATGATATGGAGTGTGGCGAGGGCATTGACCGGGCGTCTCTGAATCTCCTGGGTGTTCAATTGGAGCTGGTGCAGGAGGTACATAAACTGGGGAAACCCGTTATCGTGGTGTATATTAACGGGCGGCCAATAGCTGAACCTTGGATTGATGAGCATGTCCATGCGATTGTGGAAGCGTGGTATCCAGGGCAGGAAGGTGGTAACGCGATCGCAGATATACTGTTTGGTGATGTCAATCCATCTGGCCGTCTTACCGTCTCCATTCCCAAGCATGTTGGGCAACTTCCGGTCTATTATCATGCCAAACGCACTCGTGGCAAGCGTTATCTGGAGATGGATCTTGCGCCGCAATATCCGTTCGGACATGGACTGAGCTATACCGAATTCAAATACGAAAATGTTAGGGTGGTGCCAGAAGTCATCGGCCCGGAAGATGAAGCTCAGGTGATGGTTGAAGTCACGAATACCGGAGCAGTTGCGGGAAGTGAGGTTGTGCAGTTGTATATCACGGATGTATCAGCTTCGGTCACCCGGGCTGAAATGTCTCTGAAAGGTTTTCGTAAAATCCATCTGGAGCCAGGACAGACTCAGACCGTTACATTTCCTGTGCAAAAAGAACACCTCGCACTGATCGACTCCCGTCTCCAATCTGTCGTAGAACCGGGTGAATTCAGGCTCATGGTAGGCCGTAGTTCCACAGAATGGACTGCTTGCAGCCTGCAGATCCAGAAGGTGGGGGTGGAGGTATGATTCGAATTCAGCGATTCATCGAAGATCTGAAGCAGCGGCAATGGCTGGATACGATAGAGCTTCCGGCGTGGGAGATGCAGCGGGCCAGATACATTCGGCCAGGGGAATACGAGTACGAGCAGGGATTTGAAAATGAAGATGAGCAGGCAGACAAGGCCATGCAAAGCTTGAATCCGCTGAACAGCGTACACGGCACGACGTATTTTCTGAATAATCGTGTGGAGATTCCGGCGGAATGGCAAGATCAAGCTGTTGGGCTGATCTTCGAGGCCGGAGGAGAAGGGCTGCTGAAGGTGAATGGCATGCCTTATCACGGACTGGACCGGAACCACGGGTTCGTACCCCTGCCAAGAAGTCGGGTAGGGGATACGCCGCAGTTGGAGATTGAACTCTACGATCCGATTCCGGAGCCGCATGATCCACTCAACCGACAAGCCGTTATTCAGCCGCCTATTCAGGGCATTCGGGCAGCACTGGTTCATGTGAATCAGCCACTGCAGAGCCTAATGTACAGCGTTACGGTACTCGCCGAGTCGCTCCGGGCATATAACGAGAAGGAACCCAAGCGGATGGCACTTGTTCAAGCCATGCATCAGATGATGGATGACATGTACAATGACCCGAACCGCTGGAGTGACGCAACATGGTTACAGAACTTCGAACATGCACTGGCACAGTCGGTACAGCAGGAAGATCCGGAGGAGTATCGAAGTGGCTTTATGCATCTGGTTGGACAATCCCACATTGATATTGCCTGGCTGTGGCCTGTACGTGAGACGGTCCGCAAGTCCAGTCGCACGTTCTCGACCATGTGTACGTTGATGGACACCTACCCGGATTTTGTGTATTCCCAGAGCCAGCCGCAGTTGTATGCCTTCGTGAAGGATCATTACCCGGAGCTGTACGAGCGAGTTAAAGCCCGCATTGCCGAAGGCCGCTGGGAATTGGTTGGAGGCATGTGGGTCGAGCCGGATCTGAATATTCCGAGTGGCGAGTCGTTAGTTCGGCAGATTCTGTATGGACAGAACTTCTATCAGGCCGAGTTTGGCAAACGCTCCAACATCGAGTGGCTACCGGATACCTTTGGCTACTGTGCTTCCTTGCCGCAGATGCTGAAGCTCGCGAACATTCCTTATTTTATGACCACCAAGCTGAATTGGAATGATACCAATGCGTTTCCATATGACCTATTCGACTGGGTAGGTATTGATGGAACTTCCGTGCTGGCGTATCTGAATCATGGGGTGAATGAGCATACGCGTCCCAAAGATGTGGATGAACATTGGAAATCGTACAAACAGAAGAATGTGCATCCCGAGCAGATGTTGCTCTATGGACATGGTGATGGTGGTGGTGGCGTGACGAATGAGATGGTGGAGTTTGCGGAGCGATCCCATTTAATGGTGGGACAGCCAATCAGCAAATTCAGCACGGCAGGCGCTTTTTTTGAAGACATATCGTTAAATCATCCGACGTTGCCGAAATGGCACGGGGACCTGTACCTTGAGCTGCATCGCGGAACCTATACGACTCATGCAAGGAACAAACGTAGCAACCGAAAGGCGGAGGTACTATACCGGGAAGCGGAGATCTGGGGGCAATTTGCCGGAGCTTGCGCCGAACACACGAAGAATGATCTGGATGAAGGCTGGAAGCTGATTATGCTCAACCAATTCCATGACATTATTCCGGGAACGTCGATTCCTGAAGTATACGTAACGTCTACCGAGGAGTACACGAAGGTATTTGCATTAGGTACATCCGCACTGCAGGAAACGCTGGATACCCTTGCGGAGAACATTGCAACAGATGAAGTCGATGGTCTTCCCTACATTATATTCAACAGCCTTGGCTGGGAACGTGGAGAAAATATCACCATTACAGGGGATGCCCACCTTGCCGGGGTGGCTGCATTTGATCGTCAAGGAAACCGTCTGGCCTGTGATCTTGAACAAAAGGAAGACAAGTATACGCTGCTCGTGCATGTTCCATCGATTCCTGCTTTTGGGTATACAACCATATGGCTGCGCGAGGCATCGGATGTTATCCTTCCAGTAAGGGAAGAAGAACGCTTCCCTTACACATGGGAAACCGAATTTTACACGCTTGAGTTCAATGACTTGGGAGAGATCACCCGATGGTATGACAAAACGGTAGGACGCGACTGGCTGAAGCCCGGTGATCGGGCGAATGAGTGGCAGTTTTTCCACGACAAACCGACGTACTGGGATGCCTGGGATATCGATCCACGATTTGAATCCCAGCGAGCAGGTGCGGTGCAGTTGATCTCCAGAGAGGTTGTACAGCGCGGGGCTACGCGAGATGTACTGCGTTTGGTCTGGAAGCTGAATCAATCGGAGATCAGCCAGGATATCATTTTACATCGCCACCAGCGGCGTGTTGATTTCCATACGAAAGTGAACTGGAAAGAGAGCCATAAACTGCTCAAGGTGGCATTTCCGGTGGATCTGGTGGCAGCCAAAGCAGCCTATGAAATCCCGTTTGGAGCGTTGGAGCGTCCAACCCATAACAACACCAGTTGGGAGCAGGCGCAGTTCGAGGTCTGCGGGCATCGCTGGGCGGATATTTCGGAGGGCAATAGCGGTGTGAGTTTGCTGAATGATTGCAAGTACGGATACGACATCAAGGATCGGACGATCCGCCTGTCCCTTCTTCGTGCCCCGAAATGGCCGGATGAACATGCCGATCAGGGCGATCATGAATTCACGTATTCGTTCCTGCCCCATCAGGGCGATTGGCGACAAGCCGCCGTCGTTCGCCGGGCGATGGAGCTTAATCATCCGGTGGAGGTTGTGACAGCGAACCCGTCTTCCGGTCACTTGCCAGCTGAACATGCTTGGGTTCAGTTCCACAGTGAACATGTCATTCTGGATGCAATCAAGGCTGCGGAAGACGGATTGGGAACGGTGCTGCGTTTCTACGAATCATCAGGAGGTCGGGAAACGGTGCAAGTTCAGTGGGCTGAAAAGGAAGTTAAGGCGTCCATCATTAATCTGCTGGAGGATGAGATCCATCCGTTGGCTTGTCTGAACGGCACAATCGAACTTACATTCAAACCGTATGAAATTAAGTCCGTGAAGCTTGTTCCAGTGATTCCAAATACGTAATCTCCAGGAGGTATGACATGAAATTAACGAATAAGATCGGTGTTATCGTGGATAGCTTTGGCGTAGGTGTAAGGGAAGGGTTGAGCAAAGCCAAAGACGTAGGTGCAGAAGGTGTGCAGATCTATGCCGTCAAGGGAGAGATGGACCCTGAAAACTTGTCGCCTGCGGCGCGCAAAGAGCTGAAGAGTTACATCGATTCGCTGGGTCTGGAAATTTCAGCATTGGTTGGTGATCTGGGCGGGCACGGGTTTCAGGTCAAGGAAGATAATACGTGGAAAGTAGAAAAGTCGAAACGGATCGTGGATCTGGCCCTCGATCTGGGCACCAACATCGTCACAACACATATCGGCATTGTTCCACATGATCCTTCATCGCAAGTTTATGCTACGCTGCACGCTGCTTGTGAGGAACTGGGTCAATACGCCAAAAGTGTTGGCGCATATTTTGCCATTGAGACAGGACCGGAAACGGCTGCTGACTTGAAAGGATTCCTGGATACACTGTCCACCAACGGAGTATCGGTGAATTTTGACCCGGCGAATATGGTGATGGTGACCGGAGATGATCCGGCGCAGGGCGTTCGTCTGCTTAAGGATTACATCGTACATACCCATGTAAAGGATGGTGTGCGGCTGAAGGAAGTCGACCCACGAGACGTATATGGAGCGGTCGGTTATGCCCCTATGGATCACGAAAAGATTGCCGAGATGGTCTCTTCCGGAACATTCTTCCGCGAGGTTCCTCTGGGCGAAGGTGGCGTTGATTTTGACGGATACTTTGCAGTGCTTCAGGAGATTGGTTACACCGGTTATCTGACAATTGAACGCGAGGTAGGTCATCAGCCGGAGCAGGACATACGCAAGGCGGTTCAATTTATCCAACAATATCGATAGGGAGCTGAGCAGATGAAAGTGGGCCTGAGCACGTATAGTTTGTTGAACGATCTGAATTCGGGTGAGATGACGGTGCTGGATGTGATCGACTGGATTGCGGCGAACGGCGGCGAGCATATGGAGATGGTTCCTTACGGTTATACCGTGGAGGATAATCACGATCTGGCGGATGCAATTCGGGAACGGGCAGCGTCTGTGGGTATTGAACTGTCTAACTACTCGATGCCAGCGAATTTCGTGCAGGAGACGGAAGCGGCGTTTGCAGAAGAGATGGTTCGGGTCAAAAGACATGTGGATGTCGTACACCGGATGGGTGTAAAACATCTGCGTCATGACGTCACGGCGTTTACCCTGCCGAAGGAGAAAATGACCATTGCCTGGTTCGAGGAACATCTGCCTCTGATGGTACGGGGAAGCCAGATCATCGCGGACTACGCCGCGCAGTTTGGAATCACCACCACCATTGAGAACCACGGCTTCAGCGTGCAGGCGAGTGACCGGGTGCAGCGTGTTTTGCATGCTGTGGCTCGTCCGAACTTCAAAACAACACTCGATATTGGCAACTTCATGTGCGTGGATGAGAACCCGATCATCGGCGTCATGAAAAATCTGCCGTACGCTTCTCTGGTCCACTTCAAAGATTTCTACTTCCGTCCTTATGATGAGCATCCGGGTGAGGGTGAATGGTTCACGACAGCCTACGGCAACTTCCTGCGTGGGGCCATCGTTGGGCAAGGGGATATTCCGATCCGCAAAATTGTAAAGTTAATCAAAGAATCCGGCTATGATGGCCACATTACGGTGGAGTTCGAAGGCATGGAGGAATGCAAATCCGCATCCAAAATCGCCATGGACAACCTGCGCCGCTTCTGGGAAGAGGCGTGACAAATATCATAGAGAGATCATCAAGGGCCACGTTCAGACGTGGCTCTTTTTCTCATGTTACAGCAACTGAAAAAGTCTATCAGAATATGGTTCTGCGCAAGGATTAAGTTACGAGCAGCACAAGTGTGGTATACTGGATATATTCAGCCTGATAATAACTGGCTATGGATAGGAGATGTCACTGATCTATGCAGGTATTCGAGGACTGGAATCAGAAAGTAAAGAAGACGTTTAATGCTACGAACCCAGAGGTAGTGTTGACGGTATCGGAAGCTGGAAGTTTGCTTGGTTTGACCAAAGACCAGATGAAACTGTACGTGGACAAGAACAAACTAACGAAGGTCCCGATCATGAGAAGTGTTCACCGATACCTCTTATTGAAAAGTGAAATAGATAACATCGTTCAAACGCGATAACTTCATAGGATTGAACACAACCATTTTACCGACAGGATTCGGGAGAGTGGTCTTTTTTTTATGGGAAAGGAGACAGAACGTGCTGAAAAAAGTGTCCAATTGGATCTATCAGCGGGTGAATTGGAAATGGGTTGTAGCTGCGGTTGTTATATTTGCCTGTTTCATTGCATTTATTCTGCCCTGGCAGGCGGCAAAGTCGGAGGAGGCCACAGGTGGCGGGCAGTCCCCGGATTCCTCTTTTCTGTACATGGCGAATAATCTTTATCAGATGGCTGAGCAGTATGGTGAAGCAGGGCGGTGCGCCTATATTCAGGCACGATTCACATTTGACCTCATATGGCCCTTGGCCTATCTGTTTCTATTAGTCGTTCTGTTATCGATACTCTATCGCGTGCTTCCGGTAAAGAGTCGCTGGCGTTGGGTGAATCTGATTCCGGTCTTAGGTTGGGCTATGGACATGCTTGAAAATATAGGTGCGTCCCTGATCATGTATCGTTATCCTGAACGTACGCCTGTGCTTGCTGAACTCACTCCGATATTTACCCTGTTGAAATGGTGTCTGATCTATGCCAGTTTTGCAGCACTGGTTCCGGGTGTTCTGATCACGGTTCTCTACTATATACGCAGGCGCAAGAAGTAGTGGGAGAGGGATGGATTAAGAATATGTTGGTAACCCTAATCGTGTAAAGGTCCGCAGAGATGAGTGTAGAAATATACGCTTGTCAAAGGACAACCTGTTCCTATATACTCATGTCGCAAGTGGCATGAATCGTATAATTACAAGAGCCCAAGGAGATGAAGAACGCATGTCGATCAGCTTGAATGTGTATCTGGTAACAGACGGTAATGGACGTGAAGCGGTAGAATTCTATCAAAAGGCATTTGGAGCCGAAGTGCTCGCGCTTCAAACATTTGGCGACGGTCCATCTGACCCGAATCACCCCATCCCGCCAGAAGCGAAAGACCGTATTATGCATGCTTCTTTGCAGATTGGCAGCTCGGTATTAATGTTGTCCGATACATTTCCAGGCATGCCGTACACTGTAGGTAATCATGTTACGGTTACGGTGAATACGGATACGGCGGATGAGGCCAAAGCAATTTTCAACCAACTGCAAGATGGCGGCGAAGTGAAAATGCCGATACAAGAAACGTTCTGGAGTCCAGCCTACGGCTCGGTTGTCGACAAATTTGGTGTACAGTTTCAAATTAGCGCTACGCCAGGACAAGCTTAAGAGCGTACTGTGCGTTAATATAACCTTCAAATGGAAAAAACCTCCGCGGTCTGCTTTGAGCAGTTGTGGAGGTTTTTTTGCTTTTTTTGTAATGACTCGTGATTAATTTTCCTTGATTACCCTTCCTTCTGAATCTTGGAAGGGTTGTTGATTTTATAGGGAACGGGGTTACGTGTCAGCTTCTTCTTGATAATTTTCGCTTCAAACGTGATAACGTCTCCCACTTCCAGTTCCTGTTTCTTAACCGTAGCACTGTGGCTCGACCAGGCTTCCCCAACATCGATGACATCTGGCTCTGTAATGGTAACTGCTTCATAGATAATGACCTCATCGTCATTGTCCGAGAAGTGATTTGGTACAGTGGTGAACTCTTTGACAACGGCACTCATCTTCACTTTACCTTCGGGCAGATCAATCTTAACGGTCTTGGCTTTGCTTGCTGTTTTGGCTTTAGGTTTGGCTTCACTGGTTGCCCCGGTTTTAGGTCCAACATACTCTTCTACCAGCCCATCCGGATCACCCTTCAACCCAGAGGAGAATTCATCTGTGTCCGTATCGTCCGAATCATCCAGATCCACCGGCATTTCATCCGGGTTTACGAGGGCATCTGGAGTTGGCGTAACATCAGCAGGGGTACCTGGTGCGACTGTATCCGAAGTTGTCGATTCTGTGCTTCGATCTGACCCGGCGGTGCCTATGCTTCTGGCGCTGTAACTGGACGCTTGCATTTCCTTCAGATACGACGGGTGAATGCAATGCTTTTGTCCATTATCCAGTTGAATAACAGCTGCCATGTGATCGACATATCCAATGATGGTGCAGGGCATGTTCAATCCGTTTCCTTTATAATAGAACGTTTTGAGTTTGGTCGCTTTACCGGAAAGCAGGCCCCACTCCTGACATTTCTCAATCAGTTCATCTTCGTTATCCAGCGCTATAAAATCCTGCGGTTCAATCATAAATGCGTATGTCATATGGAATTTCCGCCCTTCCAATCCATTCTTCATGTTCATCGTTTCCAAATTACAACCAGTGTATCACAAATGAGCATTTTGCATAAATCCAATCACTGAAATCTGTACCCGGGGATGAAGATTATCAACGCCTGCTCACAGAGGCCTATGCTATAATTTGATCAGAATATAAGGGTAGAAGTTATATAACCTTGATATACATATTTCAGGAAGGGAAGATCTGTATGGATAAAAAAGTAAATCATCAAGCCGTATGGCTGGCTATAGGTGTTGCCATGGGAGTTAGTATTGGTACAGCTACACAGCAGCTTGGACTCGGGATTGCTTTTGGCTTGGCGCTTGGCATTGTGATTGGTTCGGTAGTTAGCAAACGTGCGGGGGCAGACTCGGAACATATGCTCAGCGAACATGTCCGTGAATTGCACAAATTTGGTGACTGGGAAGACGCGCTTCATCGCTCGCAGGATCATCCGGTGCTTATTCTGAAACACAGCACGACCTGTCCAATCAGTGCGAGAGCGTACAGAGAGTTTATAGCTTTTGTGGGCACCAATGTATCAGATCCCAAGCAACCCATGGATTACCGCATTGTCAAAGTGATTGAAAATCGCTCGTTATCCCGTCACATTGCCGAAGAGACAGAGGTTCACCATGAATCACCGCAGGTACTTCTACTCGATCAAGGACAAGTCGTCAAACATACCTCCCATGGCAAAATCACGAAAAAGAGATTATTGCAGTGGGCACAGAATCCGTTTGGATGAAGGCCATTGAGATCAGTTTTACTTTAAAAATAACAAAAAAAATCATATCTTTGCATGTGCAATTCGATTAAAATATAACTTGTCTTCATATTTCTGAATCGGAGTGATCCATATGGAACAATATAAGTTCAAGTCGGAACATAGTCAGATGATTGTTGATGCTATTGTTGAAGGATACCATGACTATATTGAGCACCGTAAAGATCGGAAAGCGAACATGAAGATTAGTTCAGCGTTTGCCTGGACAAAAGGTAATTTTATCGAAAGCAAAATCGCAGATTACTGCGTTGAACGCGGTGAACAAGGATTCACTCACAAAAAATCCAAAGCAGGTTTAACGTGGGATTACCTTCAGTTCACACACGAAGATTCAAAAGTTCTATTTCTGATTAAGAACGCTGCCTATTTTAACGAAAATAGTTTTTCCAGAGCTAAGATACCTGCGGGTGGCGATAACAAGGGTGCGTTCCGTACGTATCTACATGATCTTTCCAAGATTAATAAATCTTTAACATTCTCTCTAACCCAACCCATTCATACTGGACATGGTAAGGTCGAAAGAGTAGAGCAACTGTCTTTTCCCCTCTCTGAGAGTCAGGTTAGTCGTGTGAAAGAAGAACTTGAACATTTTGCATCTACGTATAATGAATTTCATATACTCACTTATGCCATTGATGATGCATACCAAATTTCGAAGGTTCAGCATTATCTGCCCAATCCGCATGATAATATAGCTTATTTTATAGAAGATTTGTCGGATCTGATCTCAGGTGCTGAGTTAAATGAGAGTGACCGTGAGGTACTTGCACCAGATATGGAAGATATCGTTGATCCGGCGGCTTATGATATTGAAATTTTGGAAGAAGAACAGCGGGGTTGATTCCTTGGTAGTTCGCAGTCCAGTAAGGAGGGAGCAGCATGTTCGTTGGTGAAAATTTGACCAATTTACGGATCATGCATGGATATTCGAGAAAGCAACTCTCCGAACAATTAGGTGTGACAGAACAAGCAGTCTGGCAATATGAAAATGCTTATACCTCTCCCAAAGTGCCAATTGTTAATGAGTTGAAACGCATTTTCAGTGTGAAAAGCAAGTATTTTTATGCAAAAGATATGTTAGCACAGCATATGAATTCCGCCAATATTGATGTCATGAACATTGCCTATCGTTCAAAGGTGTTGAATGTAATCTCAAAGACACAGACAGAAGCAAAACACGTAGAATATTTGGATACGTTCATTAATTATATTACAGCTCAGATTAGCCTCCCTACGCTGAATATCATCAAGTTGCGGGAAGAGGCCATTGAATATATGAATCACTCAGATGATGATCGTGCGACTCAGATCCATTATGTTGCGCACCTTGCTCGGAAACGGCTTAATCTGGAGCCATCTACGAATGAGAACCTGATGTTCTGGATTGAAAAAAGCGGTGTTTTCGTTTTTGAGAAAGCAATTGGTGAAGAAATTGATGCATACAGCCTTTGGACACGAAACGATCGTCCGTTTATCATACTGGGCAACATCAAACGTTCCGCGGTTCGCAGGAATTTCGATATTGCACATGAACTTGGTCATTTGTTGCTTCATTATCGTCTGGAGTTTGTCAATCTGGATCGAAAAGAACACAAATTGATTGAGAATGAAGCCAATCTGTTTGCGGGTGCCTTTTTGTTGCCTGAGGAAGAGTTTTCATTAGACATGAATGATATCACGCACAAGACAAATCCCGATCAATATCTCGACTTGAAAAAGAAATGGAAGACTTCACTGCAAGTGTTGGGATACAGAGCAGCACATCTAGGAATGATGGAAGCTAAGGATCATCGTAACTTTTATGCGGCGATGCACCGAAGAGGATATTTGGAAAGAGAGCCGTTCGATTCTACAATCCCGCTTCAAAAGCCGATGCGAATCAAAACCATTATTGACCTGCTCTCAAAGAAAGGTCTCATGGATATCCGTTATATGATTGAGGAGGATTGGAAAGTGGAGACTTCCTTCTTTCATCATATGACAGGAATAAACACGGACTTTTTTAACAAGTACATGACGGAGAAGCCACAAACTAGTATGCAAAATGTTAGGAAAATGCCTACACGTAGCTTCTGAAATGACTGGTAGGTAATAGATTGGCACGTAATAAAGTGGTTTCGTATAAAAATGATGATAGACCCATTCTTTTCAGCCCATTGCTGAGGAGATTGGGTCTTTTTTTTACGCTTTTTTTACACCCGTAGAGGCATTTCTTTACCCCTTTTTTACAGCGTTTCGTATTACGATTTTACATGTAGCAGGTGCAGGGAACGGTAGAGAGAGGGAGGAAGGGCGCATGGTGAATGATGCCACAATGATTGGATTGGTTGTGCTGCTGTTTGCGGTGTTTTGGGGATTTGTGAAATTTTGCGAGAAGGCTTGAGGCTAGAAAAGGGGGGAAGCCAGATGATCGTCATCGGCATGATTGTGCTCGCACTGGTGATATATCTCGGTTATGTGCTGGTGAAGCCGGAGAAATTCTGATGCTGACGATGTGCGTAATGCGGGAACAAGGGGACGTCGAATAGGGAGGAAATGCGGATATGGGTATTGGTGTAATGCAAGTAGCGGTGACGCTACTGATCATCCTGCTGCTGGTGAAACCGGTGGGGAAATATGTAGTGAACGTGTTCGATGGACAGCGAACGGGGCTGGATCGTGTTTTCGGTGGGCCGGAGCGACTGCTCTATCGAGTGATGGGCGTACGCGAGAATGAGTCCATGGGGTGGAAAAAGTATCTCACGGCCGTTCTCCTCTCCAACTTTGTAATGTTGGTATTGATGTTTCTGGTGCTGCGACTGCAAAAATATTTACCGCTTAATCCGGATGGCATCGGCAATATGCCAGCGGCGCAGGCATTTAATACGGCCGTATCGTTCATGACCAACACGAACTGGCAGTCGTATACGGGCGAGAACGCCTTGTCGTACCTGTCACAGATGCTGGCAGTGACATTTCCGATGTTTACATCGGCAGCGACCGGATTCGCGGTGGCTATTGCGTTCATTCGCGGGCTGGTCGGCCGCCGGGATGAACTGGGGAACTTTTACGTCGACCTTGTACGGTCGATTACGAGGATTTTTTTGCCGCTGAGCTTCATCGTAGCCTTATTCCTCGTGTTCCAGGGTGTGCCTCAGACACTCGCGGGAGCGGTGAACGCTACCACGTTGGAAGGTGGACAGCAGACAATTACACGTGGACTGGTCGCTTCACTGGAGTCAATCAAACACATTGGCACCAACGGTGGTGGCTGGTTTGGAACCAATGCTGCACATCCATTCGAGAATCCGACGGCCCTGAGCAATCTGGTGCATATCGTCTGTATGATGCTGTTGCCCACTGCACTGGTATACGCCTTCGGCTTGATGGTCAATAACCGGAAGCAGGGTTGGGCATTGTTTGCAGCGATGAGTTTTCTTTTCCTTGTGATGTTGACCACCGTATTTGTCTCCGAATATCGCGGAGTACCCGCGTTGGATGCAGCTGGTCTTCAGGGCAATATGGAGGGGAAAGAGGTCAGGTTCGGCATACCCGAATCGGCTTTATTTACAGCGGTCACGACGGCGGCTACAACAGGATCGGTCAACAATATGCACGAGTCGCTTACCCCGCTTGGAGGTCTGGTCTCACTGGCTCAAATGATGCTCAATAACGTGTTTGGTGGTAAAGGGGTAGGGCTGATCAACGGGCTGTTGTATGTGATTCTGGCTGTGTTTATCTGTGGATTGATGGTGGGACGAACACCTGAGTTCCTGGGCAAAAAAATCGAGGGCAAAGAGGTGAAGCTCGCATCCATTGCCTTGCTCATTCATCCTTTAATTATTCTGGCGCCAACGGCAATCGCGCTTATGCGGCCCGAAGCCATTGCGTCCATCTCAAACGGGGGCATGCATGGCCTGACCGAGGTTCTCTATGCGTTTGCCTCGGGTGCAGCCAATAATGGATCGGCCTTTGCCGGACTGAATGCCAATACAGACTTTTATAACATTGCGATTGGTATCGTTATGCTGCTGGGAAGGTACGTTTCGATGATCGCCATGCTGGCTATTGCGGGTTCACTCGCTACGAAACGGGTTGTACCGGTAACTACAGGTACGCTACGTACGCACACGCCTCTATTTGCTGGCATTCTGGTTATGATGATCGTTGTTGTCGGCGCACTCACATTCTTCCCTTCACTTGCTCTTGGACCGATTGCAGAGCATCTGGCGATGATTCAATGAGGGATATGACAGTGGTACTACAGAGGAATTGGTGTAAGGACGTAACGCATGGAGGTGGCATTACACGATGAATGCAGTCGAACGAAAGAAGGAGCAGAAGATGCAACGGATGGATACAGAAATGTTCAGAAGGAAAGGCAATGAGCCGAATAACAACCGCGGTAATATTCAACGTGATCCCGGATCAAAACGGTCATTAAGCAAGGAGATGATACTTCAGGCTTCAATCGATGCGTTCAAAAAGCTGAATCCGGTGGTCATGATCAAAAATCCGGTTATGTTTATTGTCGAGATTGGTACATTCATTACGCTCTTATTGAGCATCAATCCAGATCTTTTCACCGCATCGGAGGCTGGTCGCGGGTACAACATTGCCGTGTTTTTCATTTTGCTGTTCACGCTGCTGTTCGCTAACTTCGCGGAGGCACTTGCAGAAGGAAGAGGCAAGGCGCAGGCGGATACGTTACGCAAGACGAAGTCGGACACCATGGCCAATCTGGTACAGAAGGATGGAACAATCCGACAAGTGTCTTCGACCCAGTTGAAAAAAGGCGATATGGTCCGTGTGGAAGTCGGTGAACTGATCCCGACGGACGGTGAAATTACAGAAGGCTTGGCCTCCATTGATGAATCGGCCATTACAGGAGAATCCGCCCCGGTCATCAAGGAAGCAGGAGGTGATTTCTCCTCGGTTACCGGAGGTACCCGCGTCGTGTCCGATTACATCGTCATGCGTGTTCAGACCGATCCGGGTGAGTCATTCCTTGACCGGATGATCTCTCTGGTTGAGGGTGCTCAGCGCCAGAAAACACCTAATGAAATTGCACTGACAACCCTGCTCGCCGTATTAACCCTGATCTTTCTGATCGTCATACTGACAATGGTTCCGATGGCGAATTACCTGGGTATTCGACTGGATCTGGCGACATTGATCGCACTGCTCGTCTGCCTAATCCCAACCACAATTGGTGGATTGTTATCCGCCATTGGTATTGCCGGGATGGACCGTGTGACACAGTTCAATGTGCTCGCCATGTCAGGTAAAGCGGTGGAAGCGGCCGGGGATATTGACACGCTGATTCTGGACAAAACAGGAACGATCACATACGGAAACCGCATGGCATCTGAATTCATTCCGGTGCAGGGCATTACTTCATCAGAGATGACGCAAGCTGCTTTACAGGCTTCTGTGCGAGATGAGACCCCGGAAGGACGTTCTGTTGTGGAACTGGCAGGCAAACAAGCTCAGAGCTGGTCTGAGACGGAGTATGAGAATGCGGAAAATGTGGAGTTCACGGCAGAGACCCGGATGTCCGGTCTAAATCTAAGTGGCGAAATGAAGATCCGCAAAGGTGCGGTGGATGCGATCAAAAGATATATTGCTTCCGAAGGAGGCCGTATACCTGGTGATCTGGATGAGATTGCAAATCGTATTGCGAAGGCCGGAGGTACGCCACTTGCTGTGGCCATCGATGAACGAATCTACGGTGTGATCTATCTGAAAGACACTGTGAAGCCAGGGCTGAAAGAGAAGTTCGCTGAGATGCGCGCCATGGGCATCAAGACCATTATGTGTACAGGCGACAATCCGCTGACCGCAGCAACCATAGCGCTGGAAGCGGGCGTGGATGATTTTATTGCCGAAGCGAAGCCCGAGGACAAGATTGCGGCGATCAAAAAAGAGCAGCAGGAGGGCAAGCTCGTCGCCATGACGGGCGACGGTACCAACGATGCTCCTGCTCTGGCGCAGGCCGATGTGGGCCTGGCGATGAATTCGGGCACCATGGCGGCCAAGGAAGCGGCCAACATGATTGACTTGGATTCGGACCCGACCAAGTTATTGTCGGTGGTCTCCATTGGCAAGCAGCTGCTGATTACACGCGGCGCACTCACAACCTTTTCGATATCCAATGATATCGCGAAGTATTTTGCCATTATTCCAGCCATGTTCATTCTCGCGATGCCGCAGCTTCAGGCGCTGAATATTATGAATCTGGCTTCACCGCAGTCTGCGATTCTGTCGGCACTTATCTTCAACGCCATTATTATTCCACTGCTCATTCCCATCGCGATGAAAGGGGTCAAGTACCGGGCGATGTCAGCCGAACGACTGCTTGGTCGCAATGTGTTCATTTATGGCATAGGCGGTGTGATTGTACCTTTCATCGGAATAAAGCTGATTGACCTGGTTCTTTCGGGAATCCTTTAACGAGATAACAACGCTTATCGAAATTGTTCTTTTATCCTAATGAATTCAGGAAGTGATCTGTATGAACATGTTCTTGCCAGCCATACGGTTATCCGTCGTGCTTATACTGATATGCGGCCTAATCTACCCGCTTGTAACGACTGGCGTAGCTCAACTCCTCTTTCCTGCGCAGGCGAATGGAAGTCTGATTACGCAAGATGAGAAAATCATCGGCTCGTCCCTGCTGGCGCAGGAAATCCAGTCGCCGGGGCTGTTCCAGCCCCGGGCGTCGAATGCCGGTTATGACCCAACGTCTTCAGCCGGTTCGAATCGCGCCGTAGCTTCGGAGGAGTACATCGGCGAGATGAAGGAAAAGATGGCTCAGCTCCAGCAGGAAAATCCGGGATTGCAACAGATCCCTGCTGATCTCGTGACGGGTTCAGGCTCTGGACTTGACCCGGATCTCTCTCCCGAAGCCGCTGAGGCGCAGATTCCACGCATTAGCGAAGCAACAGGGCTTAGTGAACAGCAGCTTGAGCAAATTATAAATGAGCATACGGAAGGCCGTCAGATGGGTATATTCGGGGAACCGCGTGTGAATGTAACGGCTCTGAATTTGGCGCTGACAGCAGAAATGAACTAAGGAACGAACATATTAGCCTGCTCACGATATATCGGGAGGGGCTTTCTCCATTTTTATCTTCACATTAACAAGAAAGGGGGGAGAGGACGGATGGAAGACAGCTTTAAGCGCAAGTCACCGGAAGAGATGCTGAAGATGATTACGAAGCTGCAGCAGGGTACGCTCAAAATCTACATCGGCCCAGTCAGCGGATCAGGCAAAACGTATCACATGTTACGAGAAGGGAATACGTTGCGCGAGCAGGGCATTGATGTGGTCATCTGCGCCGTCTCCACAATGCGCAGACCGGAAACGGTGGAACAGCTTGGCGCACTTGAACGAATTCCAAGCATTCACTGGTTACGCCAGAGTGATGATGTAGAGATGAAGGATCTGAACCTGGATGCACTATTGGCGCGTAATCCGGAGGTTGTGCTGGTGGATGGTTTGGCATATCGTAACAGAAAAGGCGCTCGGTATGCTACCCGGCTGGAGGACATTCAGTTTTTGCTCCGAAACAACATCAGTGTCATGACAACGGTGAATGTATATGAGCTGGAAGGGTATACCGAGCTGGCCCGGCAGCTCACCGGTATCGCAGCAGAACATACGGTGTCTACGGATACTCTGGAACTTGCGGATGAAGTCAAGCTGATTGATGTCACACCGGAAACCATACTGAGCCGTCTGGCAGAAGGTCATCTGAAGGGGCATGAGGGAGAAGCTGTATTTCGTCAAGGCAATCTGGGTATCCTGCGCGAACTGGCACTGCGATTGGTGGCAGAAGGGGTGAATGAATCCCTGCGTGAGCATCGGGAGGAGATGGGAATTACCGTCACAACAGGCATCATGGAACGAATTCTGGTGTCCACGCAATATCATTGGAACGGCTCGATCTATATTCGGCGTGGACAACAGATTGCCAAACGGCTGAATGGTGATTTGTGCGCCGTGGTTTTTCGGAATATGAAGCAGCCATTAACCAAGGAGGCAATCGTATTTCGGCGGAATATGATCAAGCTGGTAGAGAAGTTTGGCGGCCGTATGGAGGAGTTGTCTATATTGCACCGTCGCAACATCCCGTCTACGCTGGCACGTTACGCCATGGAGCACCAGATTACTCGCATTGTGATGGGGCACTCCCGGCGCACGCGCTGGCAGGAATTGTGGCAAGGGTCCGTTGTTAACTCGTTGCTACGCAGATTACGTGGTGTCGACCTGTTTCTGGTTGCTGATCGAGCGGCTCGGGAGGGTGAACGTGTGGTTCCGGCTAAGGTTAACGAGGTGGAATCACTGACATACCGCAGACTAAGCGAGCAGGAAATGAAGGAACAGATAGGTCAGATTCAGCGTGGCACATTCAAAATCTATATCGGAGCCGCACCAGGTGTAGGCAAAACCTACATGATGCTGCGGGAAGGCAATGATTTGCTCCGTAAGGGCATCGATGTGCAAATCGGCTTGCTGGAGACCCATGGGCGGGCAGAAACCGTGGAGCAGATGGGTCACCTGTCTGTGATCCCTCGCGCGAAGCGCGATTATCAGGGAACTCGTCTGGAAGAGATGGACACGGAGGCCATTCTGCATCTTTGCCCAGAAGTGGTGCTTGTGGATGAACTGGCGCATACGAATGTACCCGGGAGTGTCCGGCAAAAGCGTTATGAAGATGTCCTGCTCCTGCTGAATGCAGGCATCTCGGTGATTACCACAATGAACGTACAGCATCTCGAAAGTCTGAATGATGCCGTTGAACATATTACCGGTGTTCGTGTCCGCGAGACCGTACCGGATCGGATCATTCAGATGGCGGATGAGGTGCAGCTGATTGATGTGGCACCCCAAGCCTTGCGGCAGCGCATGAGGGAGGGTAAAATCTATGCAACTGCCAAGGTCGAGCAAGCCCTTGCGAATTTCTTCAAAATTGGCAATCTGATTGCCTTGCGAGAACTTGCTCTGCGCGAGCTGGCGGACGATGTCGATGAACGGCTTGAAGCACAGCAGGCGAAAATTGCACTTCGAGGACCTTGGCGCAGACAGGAAGCGGTCTTTGTATGTGTAAGCAGTGATCGTCATGCCGAGCGGCTGATCCGGCGTGGATTCCGCATGGCTTATCGTCTCAAAGCCATCTGGCATGTACACCATATCCACATCGGTGAGTCCATGAGTGACGATGTGAAGTGCCATCTGGAAGCGTTGGAGCAGCTGACGATTCGGCTTGGTGGTCAATTTCACATTCATCACAGTCCAAGGCTGCGCGATGTACCTGAGATTTTGGCAAGAAAGGCATCGGAGGCGAGAGCAACCCAGTTGGTAGTCGGGCAGGCAAGACGGGTGTGGTGGCTGAATGGCTACCGCGGCTCGGGTTCAGTGGTCAACCGACTTGTACGTTTGTCGCGGCATCTGGATGTATTGATCGTTGCAGATTATGATTATGAACTGAGCGGGATGTGAATGATTTTGTCTGAACGAATAAAAAAAGAAACGCAGGCATCCCATAGGAAACGGGTTTCGGCATATGTATGGGTGACCCTCGGGGTGATACTGCTAACCTTGCTGCTTCATGCCATCGGCATGAGTGGTGATCTGGTTAATGTAGCGCTTGTATATCTGTTTCCCGTACTGGTGAGTGCCGTGTACTGGGGAATGGGGCCAGCTATATATGCTGCGAGTTTTAGCGTCATTATGTTTGACTTCTTTTTTGTACCGCCATATTTGAGCTTTACGGTTGAAGACTTGAGATATCTCATCTCCTTTGTTGTGTATCTTGCGGTGGCGATCCTGACAGCGAGTCTTGCAGGTCGATTGCGACAACAGTTGGAGATGGTTAAAGCACGCGAGGCCACGACGAACTCCCTGTACGCATTGAGTCGTCAGATGACAGCCATTACAGATCTGAATACCTTACTGGTTAACATTGCAACCCAGGTTTCGCTCACCTTGGGCAAACCAGCAGCTGTGTATCTTCCGGATGGGCAGGGGGATCTGCTGGTTACAAGCTCCCCTGCATCCACATCAGAAGGGGAAAAGGATGGATGGGGAGATGGGGAGTCGGAGATTGCCATTGCCAAATGGGTGTATCACCACGGACAGATCGCTGGTAAGGGATCATCGACTTTACGGGAATCTCCCGGACTTTACGTGCCGTTACGTACAGAGGAGCAGATTCATGGCGTGCTCGCCGTGAGCATGAACGCTGGCGAGGTTCATGAGCAACAAGAACAGATTCGTCTGCTGGAAGCATGTGGAGGTCTAGCGGCAGGTGCCATTGCCCGAGTGAAGCTGGCTGAAGAGGCCCGATTGGCGCAAATCACTGCTGAATCAGAGCGCATACGCACAGCACTGCTGGACTCGGTCTCTCATGAGTTGCGTACCCCCCTAACCGCCATTATCGGCTCGGCTACGGGATTGTTGGAGAATGATACGCTTTTTACATCCGAGGATCGGAGAGAATTAACAGGCAACATTCGGGATGGAGCCTTGCGTATGAATCGTCTCGTCACGAATCTGCTGGGTATGGTTCGGCTGGAGAGCGGCATGTTGCAACTGAACCGGAAATGGTGTGACGTGGGAGACATCATCAGCGTTGTACTGACACAAGTTCGGGAATTCAGTCCGCATCGCAACATTCAAGTTGAACTGCCTGATGAACCGGCGTTCATTTACGGAGATGAAGTACTGATGGAGCAGGTGCTGGTCAATATCGTCAGTAACGCCATCAAATATTCGCCTGATGAGAGCCTGATTGTCATTACTGTGACGAGTGATAAGAGCTCAAGTCAATTGACAATCAGGGTAGCTGATCAAGGCATCGGTATACCGGAAGCGGAAAGAATACGTATATTTGATAAGTTCTATCGCTCGGAGTCGACTCAGCATGTCACAGGAACGGGGCTTGGTCTGGCGATCTGCAAAGGCATTGTGGAGGTCCACGGAGGTACCATTGTGGCAGAGGCGAATCCGGGCGGGGGAACGAGAATGCGCATAAATATCCCCATGGAGGCTCACGGATCGCGGTTTCCCTATTCAGAACAAGGAGAGGTTGAAGATTAATATGAACGGACCACTAGGGGCTCGCATATTGGTGATCGATGATGAGCCGCAAATTCGCAAATTGCTCAAGGTCACCCTACAGGCGCACCAATTCGAACTCCACGAGTGTGGGGATGGCGAAGAGGGCGTTATTCAGGCCAGTATTGTACATCCGGATCTGATTATCCTTGATCTTGGTTTGCCGGGCATGTCTGGCATGGAAGTACTTCGCCGGATTCGCGAATGGTCACAAGTGCCCATTATTGTGCTGACAGCGAAGGATCAGGAGGGAGACAAAATTGCCGCGTTGGATGCTGGTGCAGATGATTATGTGACCAAACCATTCGGAATGGGTGAGTTGGTCGCCCGTATTCGGGTGGCACTGCGTCATGTAGCCAAAACGACGGATGAGCCAATACTGCGATTTGGATCACTCACGATTGATCTGGCCCAAAGGCAGGTCGAACTGGAGGGGGCTTTGGTCAAATTAACCCCAACGGAATATGAGATGCTGAAGGTGCTTGCCTCCAATGCAGGGAAGATCATCACTCAGCGTCAGCTTTTGCAGCAAGTATGGGGAGGGCATCATCATGAGTCTGACAGTCACTATCTGCGGGTATATGTGGGGCATCTGCGTAAAAAATTAAATGAAGATCCGACAAATCCCCGATATATTCAGACGGAGCCGGGCATTGGTTATCGCTTTTTGCTCCCTGCCGAATAAGGTTCAAGGGAGCGGGGCGTTTCTTATCAAATGAATGCGATGCACGCTTTAGCGGGTGAGCGCTATGGAACGAACAAAACACCGTCCCCTTTAGCAGTAAAGGAAACGGTGCTTTTATATTATGACGTGTATTTTGGCAACCAGTCGCCATGAGCCTCAATTAACTCATCACACATCGCTACGATATCATCGATAGACAGCTCCGCAGCTGTGTGTGGATCAAGCATAGCGGCGTGATAGATATGTTCTTTTTTGCCGGTAATTGCCGCTTCAATCGTCAGGAGTTGAGTGTTGATGTTGGTCCGGTTCAATGCCGCGAGTTGTGGAGGCAGGTCACCAATGTACGTAGGGCTGATCCCTGATCCGTCCACCAGACAAGGTACCTCGACACATGCCTCGCGCGGCAGATTCGTAATCAATCCGTTGTTCATGACGTTGCCGCCAATTTTGTAAGGTTGGTTCGTCTCCATAGCCTCCATAATATGCGATGCGTATTCCCGACTACGGGTATGTTCAATATTTTCGCTGGCAAACAGCTTGGTACGCATCTCTTTCCAGCCTTCAATCTGGTTCACACACCGGCGTGGATACTCATCCAGTGGAATGTTGAAGCGTTCGATTAGCTCCGGGTAATTACGCTTGATGAAGTAAGGATGGTACTCGGCATTGTGCTCGGAGGATTCCGTTACATAATAGCCAAAACGCTGCATCAGCTCAAAACGAACCATGTCGTCATGCTGTTCCTTCTGTTTTTCTTTCGCCAAACGTTTAATCTCGGGGTACAGATCCTGCCCATCTTTTGTAACTTCGAGCAGCCACGCCATGTGGTTGATGCCTGCAATTTTGGCTACGACGCCTGTCTGATCGATCCCCAGTGCATCGAACATATGCGGCACACATACCTGCACACTATGACACAATCCTATGGTTTTGATCCCACCATGCACGTTCATGACATTGGTAAGCACAGCCATCGGGTTGGTATAGTTCAGGAACCAGGCATCCGGACATACTTCTTGCATATCCCGGGCAAAATCCAGCATGACTGGAATCGTCCGCAGATTACGGAAAATTCCACCGATGCCGAGTGTATCTGCAATCGTTTGACGCAGTCCGTATTTCTTCGGAATCTCGAAGTCCGTAATGGTACATGGATCATATCCACCGACTTGAATGGCGTTGATGACATATTTGGCTCCGCGTAGTGCTTCTTTGCGGTCATGATATACGTTAATGACACAACGACTTCCAATTGAACGGGCCAGACTGGTCAGCAAACGCTCTGAGTCGCTCAAACGTTCAGCATCGATATCAAACAATGCCAGCTCAAAATCCTGCAGTGCTTCAGTCATCATGACATCACCCAATACATTTTTAACAAAGACGGTGCTCCCTGCACCGAGAAACGTAATTTTGTTCATCTTAAGTTCAGCCTCCTGATAAATGTTGTACCCCAACTATAGGCCGATCCGGCTTATATAACTATGGCTCAACCCCTCTCAAACATGGCATAATCCCATTTTTGTTTCCGCTTTCAACTAATATTTATCCACTTTAGCTGTTATAATTTAATAAGGTATATAGATGATGATCCGCAAAAGGAAGTAAGGAGGGAGGGCATAGCGTGAGTCCAATTGAGATGAATGTGGTCCCCACGGGCTGGACACAGATGGAGCTGGTTTTGTTGTTTTTTGGGTGGGAGGCATGTGATCCTGCACATTATTGGGGACCGGGTGTACGTGATTCCTATGTTGTGCATTACATCCATGAAGGACGGGGCACTGTGTACATGGGGGATCGGGAGTACAAGCTGACTCAGGGACAGGGCTTTGTGATTCTTCCAGATACACTTATTCATTATGAGGCAGATCCGAAGGAGCCCTGGACGTATTCGTGGTTTGGATTCAAGGGTGTACAAGCCAAAGCATTCATGCAACGTGCCCAGTTAAGTCCGGAGCGACCGGTATATGATGCCCATGATACGAGTACGATGGAACACTTGTATACGGAGATGGTTCAGGCTTCCACACGTCCGGAAGGTGATGTGATGAACCAGAGTCTCTTGTACCGCTTGATGGCAGAATTAATCTCTTCTTCTCCTGTGGAGGAGGAAATAGGGCAACTCCTTTCGGGCAAAGAGACGTACATCCGGCAGGCGGTGCAGTTTATGGAGAACAGGTACAGCCAGCGGACCTCCATTCTGGATATTGCCCACGCTGTGGGACTGGATCGCACATATCTGTCCGGGTTGTTTAAGGAGCGCTATGGCAAGTCGCTACAGTCCTTTTTTTTGGAGTATCGAATGAATCGTGCTGCCGAACTTCTTCAAAACCCCGGACTTTCTGTTAGTGAAGTAGCCCACTCGGTGGGTTATACGGACCCATTACTATTTTCGAAGATGTTCAAGCGAGTGACGGGTGTATCACCAAAGGGTTCGAGAATTCGCGATTAGATGCACCTATTGCTTCAAATTTAAAAGAAAAGTTTTGATCATTAATCGTTGTCCCGCTATACTGATACAGAAGTGTAATTGAATATGTGGAACTTGGTGCTTTGCCCGTCAGGGTGGAAGCTTAATAGGGAAGTCCGGTGTAATACCGGCGCGGTCCCGCCACTGTAACAGAGGAGTCAGGTAGCGATAAATCCACTGGTTTAAGCCGGGAAGGAGCTGCAAGTGACGATGATTCTGGAGCCAGGAGACCTGCCAGGTTTAACAAACACAGTAGTACCCTACGGGAGATAGGAAGGTGTTTAGAGAGCATGATTTTTTCTGAAAATCTGTTTATTTAAGGCGTCCTCATCCAGTAACACGGAGAGGGACGCTTTTTTTGATATGTAGGAGAACATCATGGCACATACATAAAGTTTTGGGGAAGGGCGTTTGAGCACTTGAGCAGATATATCGTTAAACGATTAGTACAACTGGTAGCCGTATTGTTCGGCATCACGTTCCTGACATTCCTGCTAACCTACCTGTCTCCTGGAGATCCAGCTAGACTTATGCTCATGTCTACAGGTGTAACGCCATCGGATGAGCTGGTCAGGCAGGTGAGGTCAGAGCTTGGATTGGACCAACCCTTTCTCTACCGATATGGGACATGGCTGGCACAGGTGGTGACCGGAGACTTCGGTACGTCATATAAATACAATCGTCCAGTACTGGATGTGCTGATGGCACGGCTCCCGGCAACGCTTTGGCTGACAGGAAGCGCCATGATTCTGGTTATTCTGGTCTCCTTTCCACTGGGAATGCTGTCGGCTGTCTACCGCAACAAATGGCTTGATTATGTCATTCGTTTGTTCTCCTTTGCCGGATTATCGATGCCCAGCTTCTGGTTGGGTATGTTGCTCATGTTGGTCTTCGGCGTACAGCTGAGGCTGCTACCAGTGATGGGAAATTCCGGCTGGAACAGTCTGATTCTGCCCGCATGTACACTTGCAATTCCACTTGTTGCCCAGTACAGCAGACAGATTCGTACGGTCCTGCTTGAGGAGACAAGCCAGAACTATGTGATCGGAGCAAGATCCAGAGGTGTGAAGGAGTCGATCATTATTTTACGCCATATTCTCCCTAATGCTCTGCTGCCGATCGTTACCCTTATGGGCATGACGACAGGTGCTTTGTTAGGTGGTGCAGCGATTGTGGAAAGTTTATTTGTGTGGCCGGGTGTCGGACAGATGGCCGTGGATGCGATTTTCACAAGGGATTATCCTCTGATTCAGGGGTATGTCATCTGGATGGCGATCATATATGTCACGCTGAATCTGCTGGTTGATGTATGGACACATCTTCGTGATCCCCGAATCCGACTGGATGTGGATGTATAGATGAGAGCCTTCAGACTTGTAATACTGCAAAATCGCTGGTTCACATTCCTGCTGTCTCTAACCGTCTTCTGGATTGTTCTCGCCATGGTTGCGCCGCTGCTTGCACCACACGATCCACTTGCAACGAACTTTGCCAGAGTGTTGCAGCCATCCAGCGCCGAATATCCTCTTGGAACCGATCAGCTTGGTCGCTGTGTATTGTCACGTCTTCTGTATGGGGCAAGAACCTCGCTGCTGCTAACCTTTATGATGATTGGCATTGTGTTCGTACTAGGTGTAGCGATTGGGGTTATCGCCGGTTTCGCTCGGGGTCTGACGGATACGGTGCTTATGCGGCTGTCTGATACATTAATGGCATTTCCGGGCCTTATTTTTGCGATCGCTGTGGTGGGCATGCTTGGGCCGGGATTGTTCAATACGGTGCTGGCACTGTCGGTTGTCTGGTGGGCAAAGTATGCACGGATGGCCAGAAGCCTGGTGATTTCCCTTCAGCAAAAGGAATATGTCGCTGCCGCTGCTTTCAGCGGAGCACGTAAAATCCAGATCATCGGCAGGACAATCCTGCCTAATATGATCTCACCACTCATCGTCATGGCGATGATGGATGTGGGGGGGATGATGCTGTCCATCTCGGGGTTATCGTTTCTCGGACTTGGTGCGCAACCACCGAACCCCGAGTGGGGGGCCATGTTAAATGAAGGCAGAAGATATTTACAAACTGCGCCGTGGCTGTTGATTTATCCGGGCCTGGCGATATTTAGCACCGTCATTATTTTTAATTTACTGGGAGACAGCCTGCGAGATGTGCTTGATCCCAAGAAAAATACAGCTTAACTGGAGGTACCAGAATGAAGAGGAATTTACAAAAATCAATCTTGCTCACCATCGTATCCGTGTTCGTTGTGTTCTTGCTTGCAGCTTGTGGCACCACGAATAATCCATCGACCTCGTCTGATGCAACGGAGAAGTCGGCGGCTACGGACAATGGTACGACAAGTGCATCAACGCATCTGAATGTGGCCCTGTTCTGGCTTGGGAGCAACCTAGACCCGGCAGAAGAATGGAACGGCTGGACACTTACGCGTGCAGCGATTGGTGAGACACTGATTCAGTTTGACGAGAATATGAAGTTGGTCCCTAAAATTGCAGACACCTGGGAACGTGTGGATGACACGACTTGGCATTTTCATATTCGGGAGGGTGTAACCTTCCATAACGGAAATAAAGTAACGGCCGACGCGGTGAAAAAATCGATCGAACGCTCCATTGAGTTAAACGAGAGAGGAAAAGCAACTGTGCCAGTTGCGTCGATGACTGCTGAAGGACAAGATCTGACGATCAAGACGACAGAGCCTTATGCGTCCCTGCTTGGCAATATTGCCGAGCCGCTGTTTATCATCGTGGATACTAGTGCAGATACATCCAAATTCAAGAGCGAGCCGATTGCAACTGGGCCATTTATGGTGACGGGTTATACGCCGGATCAGGAGATCCAGGTGAAAAAGTATGACGGGTATTGGGGTGGCGCGGCAGATGTCGACACATTGACGTTGAAATACATCAAGGATGACAGTACACGAGCACTTGCCCTGCAGTCCGGAGAGATTGATGTAGCAAGTAACGTGGGTCGTAGCAGTCTGGCGTTATTCCAGGACAAGAGTCAGTATACCATTGATGAAATTCCAAGCCTGCGCACCCAGTTTGTATGGTTCAACACGACCAATCCACTGCTGAGTGACCCGGAGGTTCGCCGGGCGATCTCTTATGGTATTGACCGGGAGATGTACGCAAATACGCTGGTTGGCGGTCAGGCAGCCAAAGGACCATTCACATCAGCTCTGCCTTTTGGCTATGACAAGATCACAGGATATGATTACGAACCGGAGAAAGCCAAACAGCTGCTGGATGGGGCTGGCTTCAAGGATGCAGATGGCGATGGCATTCGTGAGAAAGATGGCAAGAAGCTGTCGCTACAGCTGATTCTCAACTCCGCTTACGAGTCTGATTCGATTGTGGCTGCTGCGATGCAGTCCCAGCTTAAGGAGATTGGCGTTCAATTGGAGATGACCTCTTATGAGGATCTGACCGATCATCAGAAGAGCGGAAATTATGATCTTGCTTTAACAAGTATCAATACAGGCATCACGGGTGACCCGCAATATATTTTGGATTTCTACTTTATGACGGGCGCGGAATGGAATGTGGGCGGATATAGCAATCCGAAGCTCGATGAAGTAATTACTCGTCTTCACTCCGAGTTTGATGTGGAGAAAAGGTATGCCCTCGCAGCAGAGGCCCAGCAGATGATTCTGGATGATGCAGCCTATATGTTTTTGACCTATACCCCGATTAATATTGTGAGTAAGAGTACCGTGCAAGGTGCGACGATGTATCCCATCGACTTCTATCTGCTGGATCGTAATATTAAGGTTGGGCAGTAATGAAGCCCCTGCTTAGTGTCAATAACCTTTCCGTAACCTACAAGGATGATTCTCTGGCTCTACAGAAATTGTCCTTCTCCATGAATAAGGGGGAGATTATCGGGATTGTAGGTGAAAGCGGTAGCGGAAAGTCAACCCTGATTCGGGCCTTGCTTGGCCTGTTACCAGAAGGTGGTCGGTACACCGGGGGAGAGATCTTTTTTCAGGAAAAAGTGCTTCTACGTGAGTCGCGGTTGAATTGGCGTGGAGTGCGCGGGAAGCGGATTGCCATGGTGTTTCAGGACAGTGGATCGTATCTTAATCCGATTCGTAGCATCGGCAGTCAGTATATCGAAGCGATTCGTAATCATTTCACCGTGACCAGAAAAACTGCTCAAACCATGGCTTTGAATATGCTCTCGGACATGGGATTGGATGATCCGGAACGAATCATGTGTGCCTATCCCTCGCAGCTGAGTGGGGGGATGAAACAACGAACGGCGATAGCTATGGCAGTTACGATGGAACCTGAACTTTTACTTGCAGATGAGCCGACGAGTGCATTGGATGTGACGACACAAAATGAAGTGATGAACCGATTGAGCGAGCTTCGTTCCCGTCAAGGGACAGGCATGATTATCGTTACGCATAACATTGCCATTGCAGCTCATATGGCTGACCGAATTGGTGTCATGCGGGGTGGTACATTGGTAGAAATGGGAGATACTTTCCGCGTCATATCCGATCCTCGGCATGAGTACACCCGCAAGCTACTGAGTGCTGTACCTGAATTGGAGGGAAATGTTCATGGCTCATGAGGAGTTACCGATTCTGGAACTGAGAAACCTGTGCAAAACCTACGAGTTAAAGGGACATAGGGCAGTTGATGCGCTGAAAGCTGTTCATTTGGAGCTATATCCGGGAGAATGTCTGGGGATTGTCGGTGAGAGTGGTAGCGGGAAGAGCACACTGGCTAGATGTGTAACTCATTTGGAACGAGTGACTTCAGGACAGATTCGATATCGTCAGCAGGATATTACCCGATTGAACGGAAAGGCGCTACGGCAGCAACGAAAGCAGATCCAGATGGTATTCCAAGAGCCTTCGGCTATCTTTAATCCGCGAATGAAGATTGGAGCTTTTATCCGGGAGCCACTCATCAATTATAAAATAATGAAGGGCCAGCAAGCGGAACAGGAAGTGCTCAGGCTGTTGGAACGGGTGGGGTTGCCGACTGCTGTTGCGGATAAATATCCTCATGAACTGAGCGGGGGCGAGCAGCAGAGAGCAGTCATTGCCCGTGCGATTGGAGTAGAGCCAGACATCATCCTGTTCGATGAAGCCACCTCCGCACTGGATGTTTCCATCCAGCAGCAGATCCTGGATCTGTTGGTAGAGCTGAGAAAGGATACAGGCATCTCATCTATTTTCATATCGCATGATCTGGCGGTGGTGCAACAGGTTAGTGATCGAATTGCCGTGATGTACCAAGGTGAGGTGGTCGAAGTCGTGGAGAGTTCGCAGCTGACCAGCTCAGCGAATCATCCCTACACCCGTAACCTGATGGCTTCGGCGTTGTCCGTGAGGGAAATGAAACATAGGATGCGGGTACAGAATCTAGAAGAGGAACAGAAACAAGGGCAGAGAGGGGTTCTTCAAGAAAGTCTGTCAGGATAACTCGATGCCCTGGTTCGTTATAAGTCGGGTTATACAAAGAGAATGACACAAAAAGGATTGCCTTGAAAGTCTATTGATGACTTTCAAGGCAATCCTTTTGTTGTATAACAGGCATATTGTGTATAGCTGGGACGTGACACTGGAATATAGAATAGCTTGTTCATGTTTCATCGTATGTCATTCAGTGCACTTATATCATTCAGTACTAGTGTGGTACTTGGGATTGGAAGTCGTTCCGGCTGGACTGATCAGCATGGTAAAAGACAATATCGCCATCCTTCAGCGGCCAGGTTCTGCCTTGGCTGTCAGTTGGCGTGTTGTTGAAACCTTCCATCTGCCATTGATTCATCAGCGGCGCATGAATATATTGCAGATGGGGTGCTTCTGTATTTCCGTTCCGCAGGCTCTCCATGTTGAAGTTGACCACAATATAACCATTTTTCAGAAAAATATTCGATTTCTCATCTAGCTGATTTTGTCGGGCGAGGGGTTCGAGATCCGTACCTTTTGGTACGGCATATACATCGGCTGGCAAGCTATACTCCCCGTACCAGCGTTGGATTGCTGCATTGGCTCGGTCCACGTTGACCCTGGAAGGGATGTCCGTTTTGGGCCCAATAAGCGTCCTAATCGGAGCGGACAGGATCATCCAATCATAGCGACCTACCCACGTTTTTTGATGAGAAGTCTGATCGACCAGGCGAACCATATGTTCTGCCAACGTACGTTGGTTACGTTCTTCCGCTGACAGTTCATAAGTATACTGGTAACGCGCTGTATCGCCTAACTCTATGCCGGGTACATTTCGAAGCCGGGAGTTCAGGACAACAAATCGTTTCTCCAGATCCTGTGCCGATCCGATACGGATTAGGCGTTCCTGACCGCGATGGTAGTACAGATCCACGTCTTGCCGGGAGGACCCGTCTTTACTCACAAAAGCAAAAGTGGGTGTAATTCGAATACCATCCTGTTTGCCAAACATATTACCCTTGGTCTTCAGATCGAACTTGAAATGGTACCCTGTCTTCACAGTCGCGTTAGCGAATCCCTGCACCGGATGGCTCCCTGGTCGGATGGGCAATACAAATGGAGCCAGATTACCTCGTGGTTCACCATCAATGCTATTCATCCCAGTCCAGTAGCTATAGCCCGTTGGTTCGGGACTGCCCAATCGCTTGCGAAATACATTTTCCCAGTTGTAATCGGAGATATCAGTGATGTGAAAATCATATAACCTTCCGATGACATCTACGGATATGGTGTCCGCTGCAACATGATGTGCCAAATTGGTATTGGCATCCTGTTGCTCGGTAAAGTTTGCAGGTGCATTCTCTGCAATATTGCGGAATACAATGTGATACTTGCCCTCGTCTACCCATACAGGGAGATAGAATGTGGTGTCCAGTTGATTGACCGGAATATCGACCCATGTCTTGGCAGGGATAAACTGACTCTGGTCAGCGTTATAGACATCAAACGGGAATTGTACCTGTTTGATCCGAAAATATTTGGCATAGTCCCGATTTCCATAACCGGGATAACTCGTTGCGTCCAAGTGCTGTCCCGATGTAGGGATTCGCACAATGAACGGGCGTTCCAGAATGAGTGCAGCACTGGTTGGGTCCGGTACGGTTTTCTGATTATGCGGCTGATCATCCGACACCCAGGCGTAGTTGACGACGGGAGTGTGCACCGTGACGGTGTTGATACCATTAATCGGAAATATTATGTTGGAGCCGCCATTCACGTTACCCGGTAGCAAATCGTAATAGATCTCACCCGAGCTTGTGGTGTTCGCTTTATTCAGCAGGGAATTGCTGATCATATTACCCGGTTTGTACAGCACATCACGCCCGATCGTCGTTGAATTAGGAATGTTGGATGGTGTTGGGCCATCTTTGGTTGCTTCCACATCATTCATAATGGTTGCGCTGTTGAATTTCACTAAATCATTATTCACTTTACTTTGAGGTGTGTTGGTTTCAGCCATCCCTTTTAACCGTGATGTATCATCAGGCACACTGGGAGGTTGGTTCAAACCACCTGTTAATTTGGGTGGAGTATATGAGATTGAAGTGGTTTGCCCTGGTCGTACATGGCTTTCTACGGATTCATCATTTCTAGATTCCAGTGTTGGTGGTGTGTATCCTGTTGGATTCATCGTAACGGTCTCTCCGGGCAAAGCGTAATTATTCATGGTTGCTTTAGCGATCTTGTATACTTCCAGATTGTTAATTTTCCAATAGGAGTAGTCTCTTGTGAACTGGAAAGTGTATGGCTTGGGTACCGTGTCATTCGCGGGTACAGGCGGCCCTGGTGTACAACCATCATCATCACATATTTCTGGTCCAGGTACTGTCCATTCTCTTTCGTAAGAGATTGTGATATTGCAGTTGTATGTAACTTTACCGCTCATTTTCGCCCAAGCTTGTTTAAACAGGTAATTGTCAGCAAAGGCATTCGTGTAGAGTGATTCAGAAGTAGGGATTCCTTTCAACACATTGAATGTTTCATTATCTCTGTTATCTGACTTAATAACGCCGTTGGCACTTGGGTCGAGATCATTCATGCTCATGATGGTTCCAGCAGAAGGTGGTCCAATCGTTGGAGTGCAACCTCCACCACCGCCTCCGTTACCGTCGCCCCCGCCAGTACCTGGGTTCTCTTCAACACCAATGTTTGTTGTGGTAGTTAACTCAAATCCATCTTTCTTCCACAGTACGCTGATGGTTGTAGTTCCCCTACTGACAGCTTGAACTAATCCGGAGTTACTAACGGTAGCGACACCAGGATTGGATGATTCCCATGTAGTTGTACCACCGCTGCCGGTGTTTACATTGGTCTCGGCTCCAAAGTTTCCATCTCCGTTTTTGGTTTTAACAGTTGCATTAAGTTGTTTGGACTGGTTCAAGCTAAGTTGCCCGCCAGCGGTGAGGTTGATCTCTTTAGTGATTTCGGCAACAGCCCGCCAATATATATCCGTATTAAATATGTAGTCGGCAGAGTATTTAGGTGGATTATAGGGTCTGTGGGCTGTTGGTTCAATAGCACCTCCGATTTGAGTTGTAAATTTCACCGTATCACCGTCAAATGATTCCACACTAACCAAGATTGGTTTTCCTGGTAAGTAATATTGTGTGTTATCCATGTACATGGGTTTTAACGAAATTGTAGTTAATTCACTTCTAGAATACCTCTGACCTGAACGATCAAAGTACTCAGCGGGCCTATAGCTTGGTGCATCTAGTGAAAGGTTTACGCAAACTAATGATGAGTTTGGTTTGTTAGTATCGGGGTTATTGCTTAATGTTTGGCCGTTGCATTCTCCATCTACACGCCATCTTAAATTATCGAGCTGGTAAACATAAACACCGATATTAGACATTCCACTGCCCTCAACGGGGATTACTTTTTTCTGAGACTTTGCAGGTGATGGAGGTACTATATGAGAGGCTTCTAACACGGGCTTTATTCCAGGCCCCCCTCCAGCAAAAACAACTGAAGGGGTTGGGAACAATATACACAATGTTATATATGCTATTAATAATTTTTTTAATAATTTATAGAAATGCACATTGGAACACCCTTTTCATAGTTTAATTTGGAACTACAGTATAGTTTGTTCCATCTTTGAGCGTCAGGCGTACTCCAGGATTTAGTGACTTATCAAAATGTAAGAGACCATGGCCCCAGTAAACAGGGTTCTTTACGACAAACACGCCTTTGGGTCCGAGTAAATCATTTATATGTTTAGGTCCATACTCGCTAAAAGCTTTGGTGCTTGGTGAAGTTAGAGCATTAATAGTTGGGGAATGGATAAGACTACCGGCTTGCAGTTGATTCATAGAGTTCTTAATACTAATATCAAACTCTGTAAAAGAATAATAAGCGCCTCTTAGTAATCTATCTTTTTCATCAACGAAAACAGGATAATAGATACTTCTCTCAGTTTCTTTTACATATGGATTGACGATGATCCAGTTCTTGACCTTCAGATCTGCATAGTTCGTTACTGTAACTAATTCTTGATTACGAACTTTCCCAAAATCTCCAGTTACTTTGCTGTAATCATACGATTCAGAAAATTTTTCTGGTCCTGCTTTCTGATACTTAGGAGCAATAATACTCAAATTCGTACCCGTCAAACCCACTGCTCGCAGTTCATTCAGACTCTGAAAATCGCCAGGTTTTGTCTTGGCAACTGCTGTATAACGGGCAATTAACACAGCAACTTCTGCCCGAGTGGTGGTACGATCCACACCAAATGTTTTATCATTTGCCACACTCATTAGTCCTGTTCCCAGGGCAACGGCTACTGCATTTTTTTGAGCGCTTGCGAGTTTACCTGTGAAATATTCCTTTGCAGGCACAACGGTGTTTGTCACATCAGAGAGTGCTTGTTTGTACTCAGGATCAACTACGGTTAATCCTTGCGTCAACCATGTAGCCATCTCGCCTCGTTGAAGAGCAGCTTGGGCATCCAGTTTCCCCTTATAATTAGAAGGGTTGATAAAACCTTTTGCTATAGCAATAGAGACACCGCTCTTTGCCCACTCGGGTATATCCGTGAAATTGTTTGGTTCTTGTGTTGATGAATTAGGCTGGTCGGATAGACGTCCCAGGATACTTGCCATTTCCGCTTTGGTGACAGGTGAGCTTGGTTTAAATGTCCCGTCGGCATACCCTTTGAAATACCCTTGTTCCACGGCCGAATTAATTGCTGAGGATGCCCAGTGTGTAGCCGGAACGTCCTTGAATTTAGTTGTGGCTTGTGCGGCTTCTACAGAACTCCCAACGCCTCCAAAACCTACGATACCCCCTGTTAATAAAGCCAATGCCGTTACGCCGGAAATCATCATTTTTTTCATGAAACTTACTCCTCTCAATTGTGAATTTTTCTCCTTGATATGTACTTTTCAGGCTACTAGATACTAAATTTGTAATAATAATCAATATTCTACCATGTAAAACTAGGCTGTTGGTATGATTTATCAACAAAATTCCTCCTCTGCATAGAACTCTTACTACTTCTCCAGACCTATATTTCCTCCAAAAAACACAAAAAAAGGCCACGAATCCGCAGATTCATAGCCTTATGCTTTAAGGTCTCCAACATATGTAGTTCCATCAATAGTCAATTCAATAATCAATACATCAAGGATACTCGATTTCCAAACATTTGAAAAGCCCATATTCTTCGAACTCAAAATAAACTCAGGCTATTGGTGTTCCATTTGGCAATGGACTATCTGGTGTGAGCAAGACAACATCGCCTTCACCAGGCACGCCGCCCAGCACGAGTACTTCAGAGACAAAACCGGCAATCCGGCGAGGTGGGAAATTAACTACAGCAACGACCTGTTTACCAATGATCATGTCAGGCGTGTAGCGTTGGGTGATCTGAGCACTGGAACGTTTCAGGCCAAGTGGTCCGAAGTCGATCGTCATTTTAATAGCGGAAATGCGAGCCTTGGGAAAGGGTTCGGCTTCCACCACTGTACCAACCCGGATGTCATGTTGCATGAACTCTTCAAAAGTAGCCATAGGGATAGATCTCCTTTCAACTATTGGGGACTATTATAAATGAAAAATCAACAAAAAATCCAGATTACGCTGTATCGTAACCTGGATTTCTATTGTGTGGCTTTGAAACAAATTAAGCGCCGTTCCAATTTTCCCCGGTGAGATATTTCTCGGTGAGGATGGATAACATCTGAATACCTACTTCATTATGTCCGCCTTCTGGAATAATGATATCGGCATACTTTTTGGATGGCTCAATAAAAGCATCGTGCATTGGTTTTACCGTTTCGAGATATTGTTTGTACACGGATTGGATCGTGCGTCCGCGTTCTTCAATATCCCGCAGTACTCTCCGCAAAATCCGCACATCGGAATCAGTATCAACAAATACTTTGATGTCCATCAGACTGCGCAGATGTTCGTCGATCAGCACATGCAATCCTTCTACAATGACAATATGGTTCGGTGCCAGCTCAACCGTCTCATTGGCAGCACGGTTATCTATGGTGAAGTCATATACGGGAGCATACGCCGCTTGGCCTTTTTTCAACAGGGTGAGATGCTCAATCAACAGATCATTATCGAATGCAAACGGGTGATCGTAATTGGTGAGTCGACGTTGCTCAGGTGTGAGCTGCGACTGGTCTTTGTAATAATTGTCTTGGGATATAAATGTGACCTTACCTGATCCCAGACGGTCTATGACGGAGCGAGCTACCGTCGTTTTACCGGAGCCGGTTCCTCCGGCGATACCAATAATGAGCATGGTTGTTCCATAAGCCTCCCTAGAATGGCAGCATAATCATGGATAAAGCGCTGTTCCACAATCGATTCAGCACCTTTACCCACATGTCTGTCTGTGAATACACAATTCCTTCATTGTACCACAGCGCTTTGCTTTTTTCATCTGCTTTGCAGAGGCATGTTTTCCCTAAGATTGGATGATTGACTTTTTCAAAAACAGCACTATAATAAACTTATATTCATAACACGGACTGTTACTGGGGAAACCAGGCATGACCGAATTCGATTATTTAACTGTAATCGCTTTCGGTCTTTTTTTATTTTTGTTGGGGGGTGAGAACATTGAAGGTTATCAAGAAAGTAAACAATAACGTGGCCATCGCTATTAATGAACATAACGAAGAGGTATTTGTCGTAGGCAAGGGTGTAGGATTTCTGAAAACGCCCTATGAGCTGACCGAGACAGACCTGGTGGAGAAAATATTCGTAGCTCCGAAGAACATCCGTATGTATGACCTGCTGAACAGTATTCCGATTGAGGATATTTATCTCGCTGAGGAAGTGATCAAGCTGGGCAGTCAGATCCTGAATAAAACATTTAACCCGAATCTGCTTCTCACCCTGTCTGACCATATCAGTTTTGCATTAACCCGAACCAGAGAAGGCATCCGTATCAAAAATCCACTTGAATGGGAAGTGCGGACACTCTATCCGGATGAGACCCGGGTGGGGGAGGCTGCGCTGAAGCTGATTCAGGAAAAAACGGATATCGCGCTGCCAACAGCCGAAACAACACTGATTGCTCTGCATTTTGTTAATGCACAGGTGGGATCTGGAGAGATGACGGATACCACCAAGATAACCACAGTTACGGGCGAGATCCTGTCCGTGATCAAATATGCTCTCAAAATTGACTTTCAGGAGGATTCCATCCATTTCATGCGCTTTGCCACACATATCCGGTATTTCATTTTGAGGCAGATGAGCGGTAAATCGCTCAAGGATGAAAATGAATCGCTTTTCCTGATGGTTAAAGAGAAGTTTCCGAAGGAACTCGCTTGTGTGGAGAAGATTGCTGATTTCCTGAAAAATAATTATGGCTGGACCTGCTCTGATGATGAAAAATTATATTTGATCTTGCATATCCAACGATTAATTTCTAATGAACCAACGGAATGAACTAGAAGGAACTAACCGAATAATCCATATTGGACTGTTACTGATTCGATCAGGCATGACCAAGCGTAGGGAATGACGATTCCCCGGCTTGGTCATTTTTTATATAACTATTTCAGTAGATGTAGAGGAGAAGGGTCATGAACAACAAAGACTTGGCTAAAAACGTACTTGATCTTGTTGGCGGCGAGCAAAATATATCGGGTCTGACGCACTGTGCAACCCGTTTGAGATTCGTATTAAAGGATGATAACAAAGCAGACCTCAAGGCGCTGGATCAGCTTGAAGGCGTGCTCAAGGCACAAAATTCAGGTGGACAGATTCAGGTTGTCATCGGTGCAAAGGTAGATGCAGTCTACAGTGAAGTGAGAAATCTGACTTCTGACCATATTGGCGAGCTTTCGGAGTCTACAGACAGTGGACCGAAAAAGAGACGCAACCCCGTCAATGTAGTACTTGAAACCATCGCAGGTATATTCACACCTGTTCTGCCAGCACTTGTTGGTTGCGGGATGATCAAGTGTTTGGCTACCGTTATAACTGCAATGGGTTACCTGGAAGGCTCAGGCTTCCTGACGATTATTAACATGATTGGGGACTGTATTTTCTACTTCATGCCGTTCTTCCTGGCTGTTAGTGCAGCAAACCGTTTCAAAACCAATCCTTATTTGGCGGTAGCTCTTGCTGCGGGATTAATGCATCCAACTATTTTGAACGCTGCGGCTCAGATTGCTGAGACGGGTGTAAATAGTATCGATTTTCTCGGCATGCCGATTCTATTGATGAAATATTCCTCTTCCGTCATTCCAATCATTCTGGCGGTGTGGATTATGAGTTATGTGTATCCGATCGTCAATCGAGTGATTCCCAAGTTTCTACAGGTCCTGCTTACCCCAATGATTGTTTTGTTCATTATGATTCCAGTGGAACTGATTGTGCTTGGTCCAGTAGGTTCATATATCGGTGATTGGTTGACCAATGGCATTAACTCATTGTTCTCCACTGCAGGTGTTCTTGCTGGTGCAATTCTTGGATTTTTCAAACCAATTATGGTCATGTTCGGTATGCACTATGCCATCATGCCGATTCAGGTTCAACAAGTGGCTACACTGGGTGCAACCGTGCTGTTACCAACGGCACTGGCGGCGAATTTGGCTCAGGCTGGAGCAGCCTTCGGTGTGTTTGTACTGACGAAGAGTAAAACGATGAAATCAGCGGCAGCTTCGAGTGGATTCACTGCTTTGTTCGGGATTACCGAGCCGGCGATCTATGGTGTAACGCTGAAATACAAACGTCCATTTTTCGCAGGTTGCCTGGCAGGTGGATTAGTCGGTGGATTCTACAGCTTGGTGCATACAACAGCGAATGCAATTTCACTTCCAGGTGTATTGGCAATTGGCACGTATACCTCTGATCGTTACATGTATGTCGTTATTGGCTGTATTGCCGCAGTTGTACTCGGGTTTGTGTTCACGCTGTTGGCTGGCATCAAGGAAGATACAGATGGAAATAAATCGAAGCAACAAGCTACGAATAAAGTAAATAGCAATCAGACAGTCGTTGCCTCAGAGGTAAATCCAGCATCCGTATCATCACAGACATCCACGTCTTCTGACATGCTTATCGTTAGTCCAATGACAGGGGAGATCAAACCCATCTCTGAGGTAGAAGATCAGGCATTTGCCCAAGAGTTAATGGGTAAAGGTATTGCAATCGTTCCGACAGATGGCAAAGTATACGCTCCTTTTGATGGAGTAGTCGAGGCCCTTTATCGCACCAAACACGCCATCGGTTTGAAGGCAACGAATGGTGTCGAGATCCTGATTCATATCGGGGTGGATACCGTCAGTCTGAAAGGGAAATATTTTAACGCCCATATCGAACAGGGACAGACAGTCCAGGCTGGGGATTTATTAGTGGAGTTTGATCCAGAAGGCATTACGTCAGCAGGCTATAACACCATTACATCGATTGTGGTAACCAACATGCAACAGTATGGAGACGTACTGACCACAGCGACCAGCGGCCCGATCCGGGAGAGCGAAGCTTTAATTAAGCTGATCCCATAAAACCTGAAATAAGACCTTAATAATGCGTAATAACAGGAGGAAACTAAAATGACGAATTCCAATTTTCCAAAAGATTTTTTATGGGGCGGTGCACTGTCTGCCTGTCAGGCCGAGGGAGCTTATAATGTGGACGGCAAGAGTCTGACTATCCCAGAAGTGATGAAGTTTAACGAGAAGAACGACCGCAAAGTGACCAAGCAGATCAGAGTGAATTGGGAGATGATTGAAGAGGCCAGGAATGACCCGGATACCGTGAAATATCCGAAGCGCCGGGGGATCGATTTTTATCATAACTTCCGTGAGGATATCGCCTTGTTTGCCGAGATGGGTTTCAAAGTCTTCCGTTATTCCATTTCATGGGCGAGAGTATTTCCAGGTGGCGACGATGCCGCTCCGAACGAAAAGGCTCTAGAGTTCTATGATCAGGTTATTGATGAATGTCTAAAACAGGGTATGGAGCCCTTAATCACCATCAGTCACTTTGATACTCCAATTGTACTGATGGACAAGTTCGGAGGATGGTATAACCGCAAGTTGGTCGATCTGTATGTGAACTATTGTGATGTACTGTTTAATCGCTACAAGGGCAAAGTGAAATATTGGGTGACGTTCAACGAGATCAACATGAGCGTGAAAGCATCGGCGAAGACGCTGGGAATCATTGATTACGACGCTCCGAATTATGAAGAAATGTTGTTCCAAGGGCTGCATCATCAATTTGTAGCTGCGTCCAGAGCAACCAAGATGGCTCATGAGATTGATCCGAATAACCAGATCGGAAGTATGGTGGCTTATTTTACAACATATCCTTACACTTGCAAGCCAGAGGACGCACTTCAGATGCAGCAGGATGATCAGATGAAAAATCAGTTCTATCTGGATGTGCTTAATAAAGGCGAATACCCTTACTATAGTAAAACGTATTTCAAAAACAAGGAAATCCAGTTGAACATTGAGGACGGCGATCTGGATAGCATTCGCGCACATACGGCTGATTTCGTGGGGATGTCGTATTACAACTCGATGATTTCCAGCAGTGATACAGAGCAACTCGAACTAACGGCAGGTAATGTACACAGCGTATATAAAAATCCGCATCTGCCCGCTAACGAGTGGGGTTGGCAGATTGATCCAATTGGCCTGCGTTATACGCTTAATCTCGTCTATGATCGTTATCAAAAACCAGTCTTCATTCTGGAGAATAGCTCAGGCTTCTATGATAAGCTGAATGAAGATGGAACGATCAACGATCCATACCGGATTGATTTCCTGAGTAAACATATCGAACAGATGGGACTCGCCATTGCCGATGGTGTCGAAGTTCTTGGTTACACGATGTGGGGACCCATCGACATGATCAGTTCAGGGACTTCCGAGATGAGCAAACGTTATGGATTTATCTACGTGGATCAGGACGATTATGGCAACGGTACGCTAAAAAGATATCGTAAAGATTCGTTCTTCTGGTATCAGAATGTGATCCGTACTAACGGAGCAGAACTGTAACAGAGCATGAATATTCTGGGTCGTATCAAAAAAATCCCCGGCGGCTTACTGATCGTTCCCATGCTGGCCGCTGCGGTCATCAACACGGTGTTTCCATCGTTTTTTCAGATCGGAGATCCAACGACAGCACTATTCACATCGAAAGGTACCATGGTGCTGATCGGCATGATTTTACTGATATCCGGAACACAGCTTAACTTGTCACAGCTTCTGGTGACATTGAAGAGAGCAGGTGTGCTCTGTATTTCGCGCATCCTCATCAGCTGCCTGTTCGGCTGGGCGTTTGTACACTTTTTTGGCATAAGTGGGGTCGGGGGAGTTTCTGCGGTAGCCTTCATTGCCGTTCTGACCAGCTGTAATCCGGGATTATATCTGGCGTTGATGAACACATATGGAGATGATGTGGACCGTGCTGCGTTTGGCATTCTGAATCTGATTGCCGTACCGGTTATTCCGATTATGATATTGAATTCGGCAAGCGGCGTAGGTATCGATTACCTCAGTGTACTTGCTACGCTAATACCTTTTCTCATCGGCATACTGCTTGGTAATCTGGACAGCAATATACAGAAGATGTTCGCTCCGGGAACACTGATTCTGCTGCCTTTTCTAGGTACAAGCTTTGGGTCCAATATTGATTTGCGTATTGCATTTCAATCCAGTCTATCCGGCTTGTTGGTCACGGTATTATTTTTGCTGATCTGCATGCTACCGCTCATTGGGATCGATCGAACGATATTAAGACGACCCGGTTACGCAGCGGCTGCGACATGCTCGGTTGCTGGTTTGTCCATGGTGGTGCCTTCGATGGCTGCTGGGTTTAATCCGGCGTATGCGCCATATGTGGACACAGCTATCGCTCAGATTGCGTTTGCCGTGATCCTGACGTCGGTGACCGTGCCTTATATCGTGAAACGTCTGGCTGGAGGAACAGCGACGGAAGCTTCTGCATCAACAAATCACTAGAAAAAAACAGCATGTGTTCTGTCAGATTATGACGGATCACGTGCTGTTTTGCTTTGTACATCTATATGATCTCCTGAGGGAGGAGAGGGATCGATCGGTTTATTTTACAGACTCAGCAGTTGTTTAACACTTTCAGCTACGGCTTTGCTGGATTGCGGATTCTGTCCTGTGACCACGCGGCCATCTGTTGTGACATAAGAGCTGAAGGCAGCAGCTTTATCGTATTGTGCAGCGCGTTCTCTCAAAGCATCTTCCAGCAGGAAGGGAACATACTCGGTTTGTTGAGCCAATGCTTCTTCTTCATTCGTGAAGCCGGAAACCGTTTTGTCTTTGATCAAAAGCAGGCCGTTGGACAGCTTTACGTTCAACAGGGCTGTAACCCCGTGGCACACGCCGGATACAACGCCACCTTTTTCATAGATATCCCGAGAAAGCTCTTGAAGTTCGGCATTGTCCGGGAAATCCCACATCGTACCGTGACCGCCTGTGAAGTAGATCGCATCGTAGTCACTTGCATTCACTTCGCTAGGTTTCAGCGTATTTTTCAATTGATTCATGAACGTTTCGTTCTCGAAATAGGCTTTGGTGCTCTCATCGAGGGAGTCGCCGAGACTTTTCGGATCAAGAGGCACGTTACCACCTTTAGGGCTAACCAGATCGATCTGAACATTGTCATTATGGTCAAATTCTTCAATAAAGTGAGTTGCTTCGCTCAGCCACAAGCCGGTAGGCTCGTCCTTCGTCGCGTATTTATCCACATTTGTTAGAACAACCAATATTTTTTTCATATAAAAAAACCTCCCGTAAAGTATATAATATTCATTTATATTAAATATTACAAAATTAAATTGTGTAAAATCTATTATTGAATATAACATAACCATTATTTAAAGTAAAATCATGAACGTATCTATGATCTCTAATGTGACTTTCAAGCGTAGGAGTGAAGAACAATCTTATCGTAGTAAATATGCCCGTAAGAATGCACTTTTACTTATAATGCCCTGTTTATTTTACTCATATTGTAAGCGGAGGTAGGCGTGTGTAAGGGATCTCGAAATTAATTCAAATTTGAAGTTAATTTGATTGAACAACTAGTACTTTTGATTTAGAATGACGGAAGATACCAACAAAAAACTGGTACATATTACATATGGACTCGGAGGAACAGTCATGAAACGTTCAGGTAAATTTTTCGCTTCATCCGTAGTTGCTACTGTCGCTGCAGTATCTATCGTCTCTTCAGCTTCAGCGAGCACAGTTTCCGTCTCCAATATCTCTGGCGTAACACCTATCAACTTTAGCAGTATGGATATCGAAACAGCTTTGATGATGGTCCAACAAGAACGTACCAAATTACTGGATGCACAATTGCAAACGCAAATCCAGGAGGTACAGAACCGTAATCAACAGATCGCGGATTTGAACGCTCAATTGCAGATAGCCCAGCAAAATGGGGATGAAGCAGCTGTTCAAAAGCTGAAAGGCCAAATTGATGCTGCAAGCAATTCCCAACAGATGGACATGCTTCGTCTGCAATCCATGTCCAACAAGCGCAATGAAGCGTTTGATGTCATGACGAACTTTATCAAAAAAATGCAGGATTCAAGATCATCCATCATCGGTAACATGCGATAAGAACGGATGATTAACTGCAACAATACAAAAAGAGCGAAGCCGGAATTCAAATTCCGAAACTTCGCTCTTTTTGTATTTCTCTTCAATTCGAGTTAACCCGACCAGTCACGACGCCGCGTGAACAGATCCTTCAACTCGTCTGTTGACAATTCCGTAATCCAGTTCTCGGAGCTTGTGATGATGTTATCGCTAAGCTGTTGTTTGCTCTCCAACATCTCATCGATGCGCTCCTCCAGTGTGCCAAGAGAGATGAACTTATGCACCTGAACATCCTTGGTTTGACCCATCCGGTAAGCCCGGTCGGTGGCTTGATTCTCAACAGCGGGGTTCCACCAGCGGTCAAAGTGGAAGACGTGATTGGCTGCGGTCAGATTCAATCCCACGCCGCCTGCCTTAATAGACAGAATGAAGACGGACGGCTGCTTGTCCTCAGGTAGTGTGCGGGATTGGAATTCCTCAATCATACGATCCCGCCCCGTTTTGGAGGTGCCTCCATGCAGATACAGCACAGGCTCTTGCAACTCCTGACGCAATACCTGTTGCAGCATCTGACCCATACCGATGTATTGGGTGAAAATTAGGCATCGTTCGCCCTCGTCCCGCAACTCGCGGACAAGCTCCATCAGTCGTTCCAGCTTCGCGGATCGACTGATCAGCATCGCCATATCCTGTGGGCTGTACACGTCATAAGCAGATGTCAATGCGCCGTCTTCGGGCAGTTCCTCAGGCAAGGCTTCTTTGGTCAGCAGAAGTGGGTGATCACATAGCTGCTTGAGCTGGGTTAAAGCTGATAGAATTGCACCTTTGCGCTTAATACCTTCCAGCTCTTTCATTTTGTCCATCAGGGCTTGCACGGACTGGTCATACAATGCACTTTGTTCGCCCGTAAGGTGAATATAAGTCTTCATCTCGTTTTTGTCCGGCAGATCAAGCTGGATATTCGGATCTTTTTTCTTACGGCGAAGCATGAACGGTTTCACTAATTGCTGCAGATCCTGCATCCGTTGCTCATCCTTATCCTTCTCTATGGCACTAATGAAGCGAGTCTGGAATGCTCGGGCACTGCCCAGATATCCTGGATTGGTAAAATCATAGATCGACCACAGCTCGGACAACCGATTCTCGATTGGTGTGCCTGTCATGGCAATGCGGTGTTTCGCCGGAAAACTGCGAACAGCCAGGGACTGTTTGGTCTGGGCATTCTTGATATTCTGCGCTTCATCGAGACAGATGCATGACCAGGTATAAGTCTGCAACATTTCCTGATCCAGTGTAGCGGTAGCAAAAGATGTGATGATAATGTCCACTTGCTCCGTCTGCTCCCGGAATTCTTCCCCGCTTAATCGGCGTGCTCCATAATGCAGGCTGACATGAATGGAGGGCGCGAAGCGGCTAATCTCCTTCTGCCAGTTGCCCAGTACGGAAGTCGGACAGATCAGAAGTGCCGGAGCTTGTCCCGGCTTACGTGGTTCATTTTCTTTGATGTGTAACAGATACGTGATGAACTGAATGGTTTTCCCTAGACCCATATCATCGGCAAGACATGCCCCAAGCCCGAATCTGCGCAGGAAACCAAGCCATGCAAAACCTTCCTTCTGATACGATCGCAGCTCGGCATGAAGCCCTGTCGGAATGGGCAGGGAAGGCGCGCCGCCTTGTCCGCCTCCGAGTTGTGCGATAACGCGATTTAGATGTTCGTTAAGTTCAACCTCCAGCCGAATGTTATCATTAGCCTGCGGTTGCTCTTCCTCCTCGGCTTGTTGTCCTTCCTTCCATTTCTGGTTGCGATATTCCCGTTGCTCATTGTGTAGCAGATGCAGGTGCAGAATATCCTGGAACGAGAGTCCCTGTTCCCGATCTACACCGCCCATGGCACGACGTATCTGTTCCAGCAGGTCGGGATCGAGCGGGACCCATTCTCCGCGGAAGCGAACCAATCGTTCATTACGGGCAACAAGGTCAGCGAATTCATCTTCGCTAAGATCCGTGTCACCAATCGCAATTCGCCAGTCAAAATGAATAATCGAGTCCAGTCCAAAGAACGATTGGCCCCGCTCACTGCCTTCCTCCGGCTGTACCTTAGCACGTAGCTTTGGCTTCTTTTTACGGGCTGCTTCCCACCAACCCGGGAGCAGGACTTGCCAGCCCGCTGCCAGCAACCTGCCGCTATCCTGTGTGAGGAACTGCCAGGCTTCCTGATCTCCCAAAGGGTCACTCAGTACATCCCGTCTGCCGCTAATGGAACCTCCAAGACGCGGCAGATGTGCACGAAGCTGATCCAGCCATCCGGCGGAGCGATCCAGAATGAACGGTGTCCATACCTCGGGCCATTCCCCTTCAAGCCTGCCGCGCGAATCCAGCATGACGGGCACCAATACGGCGGCATCCAGCTTGTTCTGCAATACCAATCGTAGACGCCAAGATGGTTCATCTTCGTCTGGCTCCTGCAACTGCAACATGGGCCTGAATGGTGCGGCATCTGCTTTCCAGCCGATGGATACGAGCCAGGACTGTGCGTCCATTCCGGCTGTCTTAGGAAGAGTCCCACGCTCTGGGAACAACTGCGGGAATTCACGCCGCAAATCCGTCGCAGCTTCCTCCGAACTGTACCAGCGTTGGAATACGAAGGCAGAGTAGGTCGCCCCGAGTCCCTCGGCATAGCTCTCGTCCGTCTGCTGCATCGCTTTGGTAAGCGATGCTCGATCCTGCTTTTTCAAGCTGTCCGGGTCCCAGGTCCACTGAAGCTGTCCTGAACGGTAGGCCTCGAAGCTAGGCACGTATTTACGTTTCTCAATGGAGGATGCGAGCGCTGGAGCCAGTCGAATCAGATGTTCTGCTTGCTCGTCCCACTTCCATTCAATATGAAGCAGCGTATGCATCTCGGCAAAGAAGGGAATGACTTCTTCCGCAGGCAGAACGACCAGCTCAATCTCCTCAATCTGCCGAACTTCCAGTTCGGTGCCGTAGAAGGAAGGCGCATGCCAGGCGAACAATCGCTGCTTAAGTGACTGTCCCGATACAAAGTGATGTGTGTTGAGTGCTCCGTAAAACAAAGCATCGCCATATCCGGTTAAAGCGACGTGAACCTCAATTGTTTCAGTGTAAGGATGAATTAAGCTCATGAGATCAGTTTACCTTTCCGAAGCTCTTCCTGCAGGGCGCGCAACCGACTGTTACGAACGGCGAGTGTGGTGATGAATTGCTCCCAGTGCATTTCTTGCTTCAACTTTTTATAGATTTTGGACAGGCGTTTCAGCAGCTTCACCGCGGCCTTGTATCCGTCCCTGTTCTTGTGTCCGATATAACGCTCCACCGCCTGATGATAGAAGGGGAGCAGCAGTTCAGGTGCATCTTTTTCAATCGGTTGCAGTACTGCTACGCGAAATTCGAGAGGTTCCGTTCCCGTACTCAGCTGAAAATCAATCCACCTGCGCCACTGACCACGCGAATGCATGGCATCCTCGTATGCGGGGCGGGAGTGGGGAAGCATACTGACAAGTGTGTCCCACATACGGTTTTCTGCATCGGGCAGATGTTGAATGGCCGTGTCCCACAGATGCATGTAATCATTCAAAGGCGTATTACGCCGATTCGCCAGCAAGGGGCCAAGTTGTACCAACCAATCCCCGAGTCGCTTCCATTCAGCCGAAACTGTGAGTACATGGAGAAAATGCAACAGATGTTCTGGCGGGATGCCATAGGCTGAGCTTCCATGGACGAGTCGTTGCCACGCCTGATCATCCTGCCCCAGATGGAAGTGCATCCAGCTCTGCGCGAGTACCAGCGGCAGGGGCAGTGTTACGGTTTTGCTCGGTCTCTCACTACTACTTCCATTACTTTGAGCACCACCCAAGACACTTTCCCCTGATTGGGAAGGTGTCGAAGCGGCGATTATACTGCGCTCTATATCATTTAAGATAGCCTGTTCCGATTCTAACATGTCCTGCGACCCTTGAAGCTCAGGCACGATCCAGTTCAACCACAGTTGTCGATAGATCGGAGTGAAGAACATCATGCTGGCTGTCTCAGACATCATCTGTTTACGTAAATAAGCCGAGGTTTCGGCCAGTCTGTTCCAATGTTGCTCAAGCTTTTTCCCCTTTAGACCCGATAGGTCTAGCGGATGGTTAAAGATCCGTTCAATGTCTTTTTGAAGTGCATCCACCGCAAGCTGGGCAGGGTAGCTCAAGTACACGGGGGTATGCGTGATGGAGTTACGGGCCGAAGGCACGCAGAATCGGATGAGGTACAGCTGTACATGCAGTTCAAAAAGTTGGTCCATCGTAGCGGGCAGCCTTGGTTTAATGGCATATAGCTCGTCCGTGGCCTCCTGCACGTAGGATGTGCTTGCTGTGCCGGTACCCAACCGTCTCAGAGATGAATGAAATAGCTCATGCCATTCCGAGATATCGAGATCGGCCAGTTCTGTTGCACGCTCCTTGATCTGGCTGTATTGGTTGTCCGGAATATCCATATCCTGCTGTTCATTGGCATCTGCGTAGCTGGGTAGTCCCGCGGACATGGCCCCGACGGGTTTGGTCGTTTGTTTAAGCGCAGTACTGGAGTGCGCATTCACAATCGCATGCACAGGTCGCTCCAGTTGCTCGGCATAACTCATCAATACAGCAGTCATATGTTTGCATACGGAACTCACCGGGCAGGTACAATGACTTGTAGACAGGGATTGTATGCTCAGGGTGACCTCATATTCTTCCGATCCTTGTACAACCGCCGAGATCCCTTGTTGTTCTGAATAGGTTAATGGTCCGACACGTTTCTGTTTATAATATTGGAATCCGCGCATGATCGTCAGGTTATTAAAATGCTCTGCAACTTGCCTGATCAACTGTTGCCACTGCGCATCATCCATTCTCATGTTATTGGGTATATTCATCATTCCATCTCCTGGGGTAAACATAGGTTCAGTAGTCACCACGTCTATGACGTGATGTTGTAAATTTGTTGTATCCATCATATCAGTTATGGGCCATTCCGTGCATGGGTTATGAAGAATTTGAAGTTATTTTACACCAACAGGAATCAGGATGAACACGTCGGTTCTGCTGGCGGACGGAATGCATGATTGCACCATATTGTGTATGCTTATGGTATGTATTCCTTTCAGGAACGATGCAGGCCGGGGAAACGGCCATACTACACACAACAGGAGAGAGCATATGAAAATACTTACGTTAAACACACACGCTTGGGCGGAAGAGGATCAACTGAACAAGATCAGTCAGCTGGCTGATTTTATCAATACACATCAATTCGACGTGATTTCCATGCAGGAGGTCAACCAATCCATGCAGGAAGCAGCGCTTTCTGAAGAAGAACTGAAGATGTATTATGCTACTGAATCGGATGCTGTGATTAAAAAAGATAACTATGCCTATGTCCTGCTTCAGCAGCTGACCGAGCAATATTACTGGACGTGGATTCCCGCGCATGTCGGGTTCCAAAAATACGACGAAGGACTGGCGATCCTTAGCCGGACGCCGATTAAGCAGGCCTTTGGAGAATACGTGTCCCACATGCGGGATTATAACAATTACCGTACACGCAAAATTGTGGGAATCCAGACGGTCATCCAAGGGGAAGCAACCTGGTTTGTAAATGGACACTACAACTGGTGGGATGATGCGCAGGAACCTTTCAAAGGACAGTGGGAGTTGACGGAGAGCAAGCTTGCCCCCTACATGGATCAGCCGTTATATATAATGGGTGATTTCAATAATGTCGCTGAAGTACGTGATGAAGGCTATGATTATATGATGAGCAAAGGCTGGAATGACCTGTATACCACAGCATTGCAAAAGGATGACGGAGCAACCGTGGTGAAGGCCATTGCCGGCTGGGCAGACAACAAACGCGATCTGCGGATCGATTATATTTTCTCCAATCGTCCAATCCAGGCCAAGTCTTCCACCGTGGTCTTGAACGGTAAAAACGGGCCGGTCGTGTCCGACCATTTTGGCGTCGCTGTAGAGATATAATAGTCATTCGACTATAAGTGGGATATCACCACAAATACGTAACAAAGCCTCCGCTAACTTCCTGTAAAGGGAAGTGTAGCCGGAGGCTTTTTGCATTCAAAAACATTTCCTATGTACATGTAACATTGTTTGTTCTTCTTGTTGCTGTGGAACTGGCCTACTACTCGAGTGACAGCATCTGATGTACAAACTTTTTCAGATTCGCACTTGTCTCACTAAGCTGTTCGATACTTTCCATGAACTCGGTAACGAGCTTGGCCTGATCTACCGTTGCGGTTGTAATCTGACCGATTTCTTGCTCCATATGTTTCATGGAATCTTGTACACTGCCGAGTGATGATTCAATATCAGCTGCTGCTTGCTTCGTATGATCCGACAGTTTGCGTACCTCACTGGCAACCACACCGAATCCTGCTCCCTGATCGCCCACACGAGCCGCCTCAATCATGGCATTCAGTCCAAGCAGGTTGGTTTGTTCCGATACTTCACGAATGACGTTCGTTACTTTAGATACACTGACCGAGTTCTCTGAAGCTTTTTTGGAGTTACGCAGAATCTCTTCCGAGGTGGCGGAGAGTTCTTCGGAATGTGCTGCAATCTGCTGAATGCCACCAACCAGAGCATTAATGGTTGTTTCATTTTCACGAATCAGATTTTCGAGGGTCATATGGCTATCCAGTGCGTAGTTCACGCCCAATATACCTACGACCTGATCGTTTTCCTTAATGGGAATAAGGATGGCGTCGAAGGGTCTGCCTTGCAGATCACCAGGCATACGTGCCACGGTACGGGAATCCTTGTTGGTGAGCATTTTGAAGTTTTTATAATCATCATGCAGCTCATCCCCAACCTTCACGCCAATCTCCAGACTTTTTGCTTCGGAAAAATACAATACTTTCTCATGATCATTAATGGATATGGATATATCATCGCGGAACATTTGGCTAACAAAAGGCATAGCATTTACCAGAGATTCAAGAGTATTCAATGTTCATCTTTCCTTCCCGATACAAAAAGTGGAATTTTTCAGCCTACTAACTATATCGGTAACGTTTTCTCGTTTTTAAACCATTGTTTAAATTTAAGTTAACTTAGAGAGACAAGGTGACTAAATCAAATTAATTTGTAAGCGCAAACAAAAATCTATAGCCACCACAGAACATGTCAGTTATACTGGGATTATTATTCGGCTGTTCTGAAGATAACCAAGGGACATACCTATTTCCCAGTAAGGGGATTTCCCACCTAGGTTAAGCGCTATACTTTAGCGTTTCATGTCAGTTTTTACTCCAGTGTGGATGGTATGAATGCATTAATATAAGATTGTATTTCAACGGGAGAGGGATGTGTGCCATCGATGACGACCTATTTCAGTGAACCACAGAGCATGTATTACCGATTTGGAGAAGATCAGGATCAGGTGCTGAAGGTGCTGGCCGAGAGATATATTGGAGCCAATGCGCAGGCTGATTTTGTATATCGGGTATTCCAGAAGTCAGGTATTTTGCAAAATGAGAAAGGGCTTTATGATCTGAATTTAGGTAAACGCTTTCCTGATGCTCCCAAAGACCATATGTCCTACGCAGCTGCGCTAGTCTGGGGGGATGAGGACCGAAATCTGGATGTGCTGGTCCGCTGTTATGGTCCTGTTCGGTTCTATTTCAATGAGCAGTTGATCTACCGCTCTACGGTAATGGATGAGATTAGCCCTGATGCAACGGTGAAGCTCAGCATCGACATCAAGCCCGGCTGGAACACCATATGGCTGGAGATGAAAAACACCCCTGCCGGCTTCGGCTGCCAGTTTGGCTCAGATGAAGGTAAAGTGCGCATTTTGAACGTATTTGCTCCATTCCAGGAGAGACAGGGGCAAGCGGGGTGGGTGTTCTCCCAACCGAACCCAGCCACGAGTAAACAACCGGACCTGCTTGGAAAAGAATCAGACTACAGCTTGAATTGGCTGCCTGAGACAGGGTGGTCTGATGAAGATAAAACCAAGCCAGCCTTCGAACGAATATTCGGAAATCTTCCTGGAAAACATGCTTATGCTTGGACCCATCTGAACAATAACGATTCAACCGGGAATGCAGTGCGATTGTCAGGTCAATCTTCCGGTTCTCTAAGTATATGGATTTGCGGCAAGCCTGTGGCGCAAGTGAAGGAAGCGGGTCCGTTCGAGGTGGATGTACCAGCCTCTTTTGGGCGGAGTGACCTGCTTGTCCGAAGTGAATATGACGATACGGCGGGACCTTGGCATTTTAATTTGAACGCATCTGTTTCGGGTAAGCCACTTTCACTGGAACTTCCTCAGCGTGTGCACGGAGCTAATGGAGAGTCTTGGTTATATGTTGGCCCTTTTGAGTCGGAGGTTGAACCGGACTTGGCGGATCTGACCCGAACGGACCGAGTGTACCAAACGGGGCTGGAACAGACTTATTGGCGCTTAGATCGACCGGATGCTTGGATCAGACCTTATTATGAAAATGCCATGTTAAGCAACAAATGGACCGTGGGCAGTGTGACCAATTATGGTCGCTGGGATTATCCATTGGGTGTCACTGTATATGGCCTGCTACGGACGGGACGTTATTTGCAGAGACCAGACATTACACGTTATGCGGCCGAACATGTGCAGGCATGTACCCAGATGTATGAGTACTCCCTATGGGATCGGGAGCAGTATGGTTTCCCGGCAGTCAATCAACAATTGGTTATGCTGAAAATGTTGGATAACTGCGGTTCTTTTGGTTCAGCCATGCTGGAAGCGTATTCAGAGTGTCATGAACCGACGTTTCTTCCGATTGCTGAACGGGTTGCGGATTTCATGCTTTCCCGCCTGGAGCGGCAGGAGGATGGTGCGTTTTATCGCACATGCGTAGGGGAGTATGCCGAGAATACCATGTGGGCCGACGACCTCTATATGAGCACGCCTTTTCTCGTTCGTTATGCCCGGGTGACCGGGAATTCATCTGCACTGGATGAAGCCGCCAGACAATTTTCTCTGTATCGGAAGTATCTGTTTATGCCTGATTTCAAGATTATGTCCCATGTATATGATTTCAAATACGGACAGGCAACGCAGATTCCTTGGGGGCGAGGGAACGGTTGGACACTGTTTTCTTTGACGGAGGTATTGGAAGCTTTGCCAGTAGAGCATCCCGAGCGCCCAGTTTTAATTGATTTTTTCAATGAACTGTGTGAAGGGTACGCGGCGCTTCAAGGGGAAAGCGGGTTGTGGCATCAGGTGTTGAATGATTCTCAGACGTATGAAGAAGCCTCCTGCACGGCGATGTTTGCCTATGGTTTTGCGCGGGGTGTACGTTTTGGCTGGTTCACAGACTCTGAAGTTTACGTCACAGCTGCCCAGCGGGCATGGAAGGGACTCATCTGCAAAGCGATTGATCGTCAAGGGAATGTACATGGCGTGTGTAGCGGATCGAGATATGCGTTTACGGCGGAGTATTATGATCAGGACTTGCGCACCGTCACTAATGACAATCATGGAATTGGCATTATGATGCTTGCAGGAACTGAGGTAGCCAAAATGAAGGAGCATCTTGCTGAGTACAGTGTATCTTCACCTGCCGTCACACATTCCTGACAGACTTAACCATACCAACCCGTTAACTTCTGCTCCACGTACTACACTTCTATCTCCGTAATCATATCTGATAAGGGAATATCGCCGCCGGGAATGTCATTCCCGGTGGTTTTTGATTCCGGAAACTCCTTACTTTTTTGACAGGAAAGCTTACTTTTGTTTATGTCATGTGCAGCAATGGACCGATACAATAGATTTTGTAAGCGATTCCATAGATGCAAGAAGGGGAGGAAATTCATTTATGATGATCACGAAAAAGTGGGTAACCCTGTTCTGCCTGTCCCTGTTATTGTTCGCTACAGCCTGTTCTGGAGGGGCCACCGATACACCAGCTTCTTCTGGTGAAGCGAGTGAAGGTGAAGGAGACTCTTCAGGCAAGATTGAACTACGCATGACCTGGTGGGGATCACAGACTAGACATGATCTGACGACCAAAGTTATCCAATTGTTTGAAGAGAAACATCCGGGAATCACCATTAAGCCTGAATACTCCGGTTGGGACGGTTATTTTGACAAGTTGACTACACAGGTAGCTGGTTCAAATGCACCGGATATCATCCAGATGGATTACGCCTTTCTGACTGACTTTGCCCGGCGTGGCGCTTTGCTTGACCTGACTCCGTTTGCAGAGAGTAAAGAGCTGCGGACAGAGGATCATGATCAAAGTATGATTACAGCCGGTTCGATCGACGATAAATTATATGCGATTACCCTCGGAGTTAACGCACCAGGAGTCATCTATGATGCCACCGTATTTCAGGAATTAGGTCTCGAAGAACCGCAAGAGAGCTGGACATGGAAAGATTTTGGGGATATTGCGACCAAGATCGCCGCAGCCAAAGGTGAGGGATTCTATGGATCAGCAGACATTTCCGGTACAACGAACATGTTTGAAGTGTTTATCCGGCAATCCGGGAAAGGGTTGTTCGACGGAGGCACGATGACAGCTACCAGCGAGGAGCTTCAACAATGGTTCGATATGTGGGGCGCACTACGCGAGAATGGTGGAGTGACCACAGCGGAGATAACAGCATCCACAACGAATGCGCTGGAGACACGCCCGATCTCACTGGGTACAGCTGCCATGGATTTTGCATGGTCCAATCAATTGCTGACATTCCAGCAGGTGAACAAAAACCAGGATCATAAGCTTGGCATACAAGTGCTTCCGCATGGTGTTAACGAGCAGCAAATTGGAGAATACCTGAAACCAGGACAGTTCCTCTCCGGTTATGGCAAAACCAAACATCCGAAGGAAGTTGCCATGTTCATTGATTTCATGGTCAATGATCCAGAAGCAACCGCTATTCTTGGTTCTGAACGTGGGGTGCCAGTTAATTCAAGCATTCGTGAGCAGATGCAGCCTACGCTGCCGGAAGCGGAGCAAACCATTTTCCAATTTATTGATACCGTATCGAAGAACTCCAGTGAGATTGACCCGCCATACCCGCAAGGATTTGCTGAAGTGGACACGAATTTCAAGAGCGCAAGCGAGCAGATTGCCTTCGGTCAAGGCAGTACTCCAGATGTCATTGCCCAGTTTATTGAAGGAGCCAAGGCTACGCTTGCATCGAGTCAATAAACCATTGAAACCATTTCAGACTTCTAATTTTGCGGGGAGGTTGCGAAAATGACTACATCTCAGGTCAGTCAAGCCCGAATCGAGCGTGTAGCTACACGGCGGGTAAAACGGAGATATGCGCATAATGGAGCAGCGCTTCTGTTCCTCGCCCCATGGCTTGTCGGGTTGTTATTTCTCACCTTGGGTCCCATGTTGGTATCGTTATACATCTCGTTCACCGATTACAGTATCCTGGCCGCCCCTTCCTGGGTCGGTCTGGATAACTACACCACCATGTTTACATCCGATAAGCTGTTCACCAAATCACTCCAGGTAACGTTCACATATGTCGCTGTATCCGTACCGGTAAAATTGATCTTCGCGCTGCTTGTAGCCATGTTGCTCAACAAGGGGATTCGAGGACTCGGTATATACCGGACAGTGTATTACATCCCGACATTGCTTGGAGGTAGCGTGGCGATTGCGATGTTGTGGCGTAAAATGCTGGGTGGGGACGGGCTGCTTAATAGTGTGCTTGCCATGGTTGGAATTAAAGCTCCCGATTGGGTGGCTAATCCGAAGTATGCCCTGTACTCCATCGTGCTGTTATCCGTGTGGCAGTTTGGATCATCGATGATTATTTTTCTGGCAGGCCTGAAGCAGATTCCACCCGAATATGATGAAGCCTCGGCAGTAGATGGTGCAGGACCTCTGCGGAGATTCTTCTATATAACGTTGCCGATTCTGTCACCCGTTATCTTCTTCAATCTCGTGATGCAACTGATCACGTCTTTTCAATCATTCACACAGGCTTTCGTCATCAGTAACGGTAGCGGCGGGCCAGTGAACTCAACCTTAATGTACTCTCTGTATCTGTACAAAAAAGGATTCTCATTTTTTCAGATGGGCTATGCTTCCGCGATGGCCTGGGTGCTGGTGATCCTGATTGGCGTATTTACATTGCTCGTATTCCGCAGCAGCAAGCTGTGGGTGCACTATGAGGATGGTGGAAAATCATGATTGGACAACGGAACTCCGCAGCATGGGTCGTCGGCAAACATGTGCTGATCTCAGGCATCGCCTTTGTCATGCTCTATCCAATTCTCTGGATGCTCGGTAGCTCGTTCAAACCGGGACATATGATCTTTACAGAAACCTGGTTCTGGCCGCAGGAATGGAATTGGCAAAATTATATGAATGGCTGGTCGGGAATTCAGGGTAATCCGTTCTCCCGGTTCCTGACCAACTCTGTCATCCTATCCCTTGGCGCCGTGCTGGGCAATGTCATTTCCTGCTCTATGGCGGCGTATGCCTTCGCCCGACTGAATTTTCGTTTCAAAGCCATCTGCTTCGGTCTGATGCTCATGACGATCATGTTGCCACATCATGTGACGCTGATCCCGCAGTATATCCTTTTCAACCACCTGGAGTGGGTGAATACGTATCTGCCCCTCGTCGTGCCAAAATGGCTAGCGACTGACGCATTCTTCATTTTTCTCATGGTGCAGTTCTTCCGGGGGTTGCCCAAAGAGTTGGATGAGGCGGCCACCATCGATGGATGCGGTCCTGTGAAAATATACACCAAAATCATCATTCCACTGGCTTTCCCAGCATTGGTCACCACGATGATCTTTACGTTCTTGTGGACATGGGACGACTTCTTCAGTCAGTTGATCTACTTGAGTGACGTTAGCAAATACACCGTGCCGCTGGGTCTGCGCCTGTTCCTTGATTCCAGTTCTCAATCCGATTGGGGTCCGATGTTTGCGATGTCGGTATTGTCGCTGGTGCCATGTTTTATCGTATTTATCGTGTGTCAAAAGTACTTCGTGGAAGGAATCGCAACCTCTGGGCTCAAAGGGTAATTACAAGACGAAACGAGTTGATTTTTGCATGCGGAAAGGAAGATGGTCTTTATTCATTAATCACAAGCTGCAACAAAGCAAGCTCTCCACATTGATGGTGACTTGCTTTATTGCGTTTAACCTGTTGCTCGTCTCGGTGATTGTCTGGCTGGCATATCAGTCCTTCTCAGCAGTCACCTTTGCCGAGATTAGCAAAGCACGCCTGGCTCTTCTGAACGAGAGCACACGCCGGGGATTTGATTTCATCACAGGGGTAACCGGAACCGCTTATGCTTTGGCAAGTAATCGGGAACTGTCCAATCTGCTCGAAACGATGGAGACCGGAAGACTTTCGCAGATTCATCAACGGCGGGAAGTATCCCGCATATTGGATCATACTCTGGTCGTCAGTGAAGGCATTACTTCTATAGAGTTATACACGGATGCATTTAACGGTGTAGCTGTTACCATGACTGATCGCATCTTCCCGGTAGATACGATATCCGGCGACTCCTGGTTTGATACACTGGAGCAGGCAGATGCGGCATGGGTACCTTTGCGCGAGAATGAATCTGGTCAATCCCTAATTGGTTATGCCCAGCGAATCTTTGACAGCCGAGGTGGGACGGTAGCCTATGTGCTTATCCGGTTGAGCCGCGCAGACATCGTACGCAGGTTTGCGGATATGCCCATGGTATTGGATGGCAAGGTGCTGCTGGTGGATACGGCTGGCAATGTCGTCATGCAGATGGGTGAAACTGATTCCATTGAGGGACCTAAGTGGTCTGATGACCCCGCTACAAGTGGGGAAGATGGGGATTCTTCTTCTATTATAGATAGTGTATGGATTCAGCGACACGTTCAGCGTGGAGAAGACGGATTCGAAGTGGTCTCCGGTAAACCCGGTGGCGCTCAGCTTGTGTTGTATTCCAGACCAGCGATGCTTCAGTGGCGTCTGGTGCAGACTATTCCTGTCCATATGCTGTTATCCCCTGTTAGACATGCAGGGTGGCAGATCCTTGGCATTGCAGTGCTGGGGTTGTTATGCTCGGCAATACTCGCATATCTGTTCGTGCGGCGGATTATTCGTCCTCTACGCCAACTCATCAAGCGGATGAGACAATTGGAGAAAGGGGATTTCGATACTAGGGTACAACTGTCATTCACAGAGGAATACGCCCATTTGGCGTATGGATTCAATCACATGGCTTCACAGCTCACGACGCTGATGGATCAGGTGAAGGATGAGAGCCGTGCTAAGCGGGAAGCCCAGACGGGCTTGCTTGAGGCCCAGATCAAACCCCATTTTTTATACAACACCCTCGACATGATCCACTGGCGTGCGCTCGATTACGAAGCCAAGGATATCAGTCGCATGATTGTACAGCTCAGTAAGCTGTTACGGATCGGACTGAGTGGGGGGAGGTTGTTTATTCGGGTTCGGGATGAGTTGGAGCATGCCCGTTGCTACGTCAACATACAGTCGGAGCGACTACCTTTCTCCATTCAATATCAGGAGCAGATCGATCCGCGCATTCGCGGTTGTTACATTCCCAAGATTATTTTACAGCCCTTTATCGAAAATGCCGTTATGCACGGACATCCCCAAGAAGGCACACTTCGAATTCAGGTGCATGTACACGAAGAGGTTGGCACGCATGAGGATATCGTCATTCGTATCACGGATAATGGGCAAGGTTTGCCGGAGGGGTGGAAACTCGAAGAGACGTGTGGCATCGGTGTACGGAATGTCCATCAGCGAATTCAACTCTATTGCGGGAAGCGATATGGCGTTCAACTGAGCGATGGAGAGTCAGGTGGTGTGGAGGTGGCCATAACGCTACCGCGCATTGAAACCGACGAGCAATTAAATCTGTGGCTGGACGGTGATAAAGGATGAAGACCATTATGCTTGTAGATGACGATCCGCATATTGTAAAGGCATTAACCGAACATATCGATTGGCCTTCCCTAGGCCTCAGCATTGCAGGCACCGCTTCGAATGGCCTGGATGCGCTTGATCTTTTTCACCGCATGCATCCTGATCTTGTTATGACTGACGTCTATCTCCCAGGGATGACCGGGCTTGAGATTACGCAGACGTTGAGGCGTGATCATCCTCATCTGCCGATCATCATCCTTAGTGGATATGACGAATTCGAGAACGCCCGGGCAGCCATGCGCTGGGGTGTGAATCACTTTTTGCTGAAGCCGGCGGAGGTTGAGGAGATTGAGTCTGTGCTGCGGGAGGTATTACTGGAACAAGATGTGCGGGAGCGACATGAGCGGCTGGAGCGGACGTACAAGCAGGAGGTCGGACGTGTACTTCCGTATTTACGCAAACAATTTCTTCACGAACTGCTGACCACGCGATATCGCGCAGAGGAGCTGCCTAAAGAACGCATGGACTATATAGGCATTCATATGTCCTCACAGGTACGCGCCATTAGTCTGCAGTTGAATCGCCCCGTATTTTTGACACGGATGAAAGAACGGGACTGGCAGCTTCTCCGCTATGGGGCGGCCGATATTATCCAGGAGACGGTGAAGGAGCAAGCGGCGCGCATGAATGGTCAGGTAGAGATCGTTGATTATTCGGATCAGGTATTTGTGTTGCTTCTATTAGGAAATAAAGAGGATAAGGATCAGCTGGAGGAGATCATGCCACTCGTGGAGAGGATGATGGATCAGATCTTTACGTATCTAAAAATCGAAGTAAGTGCTGGAATAGGAATATCCAAAAGTCACCCATGTGAGGTGATAGATTCTTATCTGGAGAGCAGGGAAGCGGTGGAAACAGCAGAGTTTCAAGGTGGAAGTCGTATCTACCACTATGAAGCGTTAGAGGATACAGAACCAAGTGTAACCGATTATTCGCTATTACTTCGTCAATGGAGTGAGGCTTGGACGGATATGAGACCTGATCTGGCGGAAGAGGTATGGATTCATACTCGCCTTTTGCTGAAAGAGGGCAACTGTGTTGGAATACAGGGTGTACAGGTGGTGGTTGTCAGTTTGTTTGACACGTTGATTCATAGCTGGAACCGAATTCACCCTATGTTACCCCCGCCGCTGGCGATGAGTGATTTTCTGCGTGAAATTCAATCGAAATATGCTTTGCATGATCTGGTAAGCTGGATGGATTGTATTATCTGCAACTGGCTGGAACAGATACGCAAAGAGATGGGCGAGAAGAAAAGCAATAAACTGATAGAGCAGGTGAAACAGTATGTGGAGTTGCATTACGCCGAAGAGATCAGTTTTGAAGCGATTGCCAAGGGGCTATTCGTGCATCCGAAGTATCTGAGTCAACTGTTCAAAAGGGTGACCGGGGAGAATTTCGTGAGCTACTTGAACGGGTACCGGATTCAGCGAGCGTTGGAACTGTTGCAGTCGGGAAATTACATGGTATATGAGGTAAGTGAGATGACGGGGTTCCGTAATGCCACGTATTTCAGCCAGGTGTTTAAGATGCTTATGGGCAAGAGTCCGTCTGAGGTGGGGTAGAGCAGTAGAGCGTATGGAATATTTAATTAAAGTGGAATAGGTGGAATGGTTCTTATGATTATCGAACAACAGGAATATTACGTTAAAGGAGTATCTTACTCGATTAGATCGGTAGAGGAAAAGGATGCTGAGGCCCTGTCTTCACTTCGTGTACAACTGGACGGAGAAACCGAGAACATGGATCGTGAAGAGGGCGAGGCGTATATCGACCCAGCCAGTTTCAGGCGTATCATCCATGTGGACACCGAGAAGTTGCGGAATCTGTTCCTCGTTGCTGTAGTAGCGGGCGAGATTGTGGGATACTCCCGATGTGAAGGTACGGAGTTGAAGCGCTTTTGCCATAAGGTTGAGTTCGGCGTGTGTGTAGCCAAAGAGTTCTGGGGACATGGGATTGGCATGAACTTGTTGGAGCGGTCGATGGAATGGGCAGACCAGACTGGTGTAGAGAAGATGATGTTGAATGTACTGGCATCAAACGAAAAGGCAATCGAGCTATATCAAAAGAGTGGCTTCGGAATTGAAGGCGTTTTGAAAAGGGATCGTAGACATGCGGATGGACAGTATTACGACACGATAGTGATGGGCAGGTTCAAAGCGTAACAAGTAAAGAAGTGAGGACCATAACTTATCAAGCTCACAGAAGAGTGAGTTCATTACTATATTCAACATCTAAATAATAGATAGCATTGTTCCATATAACATTGTGTTTCTTATTATGTAGAACGTAATGATGTTGATCGGTTCTGTTCGTAATCTATATAGAGGCAGAATAGACTGGCGAGTGTATGTAGGGTATAGTAAGAGGATATCGCCATCGAAAAGAATAGTTTGAAAAGAGATTTAATCATGCAAACAAGAAGTTCGTTTATGGGATATTTTACAAGTAGTAATTATATTGTGTATATGGTATATTCTAATTCCGGCCAAGAAAGCACGAAAAACATAGTGCCGCAAGCGAAATAAATAAGCTTTGAAAGAAACTTAAAAAAAGAGCTTGCAAAGTTGGTTCGGAAGTGTTATGATATAAAAGTTGCTGAGGAGAACAACGCTCGGTAACAAAACAAGTTTGATCTTTGAAAACTGAACAACGAGTGAGTAAACATTCTGCTTGCAGAATGAACGCGAAAGTTGGAGACAAGCCTTGGCTTGAATCGGCTGGAGCACAAATGAGATTTTTAATCTCGTCAGATTCAAAATGAGCTTATCGCTCTTTTCAATACTTTATTGGAGAGTTTGATCCTGGCTCAGGACGAACGCTGGCGGCATGCCTAATACATGCAAGTCGAGCGGACTTGATGAGAAGCTTGC
>Ga0209295_1000061_pt1 | contig 186889 bp, 202 predicted proteins | sample Porto_5metaG_FD_187428 | JGI IMG/M metagenome (GOLD analysis project Ga0209295, IMG submission 187428) | Marine algal microbial communities from Porto, Portugal - Porto_5 metaG (SPAdes) (version 2) | ecosystem: Host-associated > Algae > Red algae > Unclassified | place: Portugal: Porto...
ATGATCTCTTTCATAGGTACGCCTGCCAATCTCATTTCTACAGCCTTCTGTTTGACTTCAACCGGATAACTCACTCTTGTCCCCATAGAAAAAACACCTCCATGTTTTATTTCGGATCACAACGATCTTTTTTCAAACTTGAAGGTGTTTTTTATTTGTCTCATCTTATGGGGTCAGTCCCATATGGATGCTCTTACTCTTTTTCTTTTATGGGGCATAGCCGGTCCCATTTCCTAGGAAATATTAGCGCTGGAAGAATTCGATCCATTCTTGGTCTGGCCCTCTGAAAAAGAAGTAGCAGTATCCATTTGGTAGCGTCGTAATTTCTTCATCAATTAATTCGATTTGCAGCTTTTGAATACGATTGAATTCAGCATGAATATTGTCTGTTGTAAAGGCAAGATGGTGAACCTTTCCTTCAGATGGCAGATCGCTGCTGTACCCTTGGATGAGCTCAATTTCCGTTTCTGCCTCATCTTTAAAGCCGAGAAATGCAAGCTCAATGATTCCGTTTGTATGAGTGATGCGATCCTTTAATTTCATGCCCACGACTTTTTCATAAAAATCAATGGACGTATCAATATTTGAAACCATAATACCTGTATGATCTAATCGTAATGTCGTCAAAAAAAGAGCCTCCTCTATGGTGTGTTGATATTTTTCTCCTCATCTTATCATAATAGAAGTAACGTATACATTCATTATGATAGGATAGAGAGAGTCAATTTAGGATAAGGATGACACGAATGAAAAAAATCTCATTAAAACAAACATTTGCAGAACAAGTGAAAAAGGGATATCCGCTCATTTCTAAAGATGCTGTATCACATGTAAACGGTGTGAAAGAAGGCGAGCTGATTGAATGGGTGGATGAGCGAGGCGCCTTTTTGGGAAAAGGATATTATGGTGTGCAAAATAAAGGGATCGGCTGGGTACTTACTTTTGATGCTAACGAAAAAATAGACCACGCCTTTTTTGTCTCCAAGCTTGAGCAGGCAGAGAAAAGCAGAACGCATTTATTTCGTGATGCACAGACGACTGCTTTCCGTGTGTTCAACGGAGAGGGAGATGGCATTGGCGGGTTCACGATTGATCATTATGACGGTTTCTATCTCATCCAGTGGTATAGCGAAGGAGTGTATACATTCAAGGCGGAAGTATTGGCTGCACTTGAGCATGTATATCCAGACTATAAAGGCATTTATGAAAAGAAGCGATTTGATACGTCTGGACAGTATATAGAAGATGATGATTTTGTAAAGGGAGAGAAAGGTGAATTTCCTCTCATCGTGAAAGAAAATGGCATGAACATAGCGGTTTACTTAAATGATGGTGCGATGACAGGCATTTTTCTTGATCAACGTCATGTGAGAAAAGCAATTCGAGATCGTTATGCAAAAGGAAAGACCGTTCTCAATACATTTTCTTACACAGGCGCTTTCTCCGTAGCAGCAGCGCTTGGCGGAGCGAGCCGGACGACAAGTGTAGATGTCGCAAACCGCAGTTTGAAAAAAACATCTGAACAGTTTGAAGTCAACGATATAGATGTGGACGGGCAGGATATGAAAGTCATGGACGTCTTTAAGTACTTTCCGTTTGCTGCGAAAAAAGGATGGACCTATGATCTTGTCATCTTAGACCCGCCTTCCTTTGCACGCACGAAAAAGCACACATTTAGTGCGGCGAAGGATTATAAGAAGCTATTAAAAGAAGCCATCCAAATCACAGCTGAGAACGGCGTCATTGTGGCATCAACGAATAGCAGTGCATTTGGTATGAAGAAATTCAAAGGATTTATTGCGCAGGCCTTTAAAGAATCAGGGCAAACCTACCGTATCCTTGAAGAATATACACTTCCTGAGGATTTCCGTACGACGAAGAATTATCCTGAAGGAAATTATTTAAAGGTTGTCTTCATACAAGCATAAAAAAAAGCCATTTTCCGATAAAGGGAAATGGCTTTTTTTATAAGGCAAACGACATGAGGATAGGCGCTGCACATAAAGTAATGATGGCTGAAAGAATCATCGACACACTTGAGATCGTCCCTGAGACGGAGCTCATTTCAAATGCCTTCGATGTTCCTGCCCCGTGTGCACCTGTACCAAGCAGGACGCCCATGGCAATGTCATTATCAATACGGAAATAACGAATGATCATTGGACCGATGATTGACCCAAACAGTGCGGTTAAAATGACGAATACTGCCGTAACGGACGGCATCCCGCCAATCATTTCTGACACACTCATCGCCACTGGTGTTGTGACCGACCTTGGGACAAGACTTTCAATAAGGCCTGTATCCAAATGAAACAACTTCGCGATAAATGCCGTAGATAGAATCGCAATGACAGAACCGCAAGCCACATTCAAAATAATTTCCACTGCATGCTTCTTCAGAATGTGAAAATACTTATAGAGGGGAATGGCAAAAGCAACCGTCGCAGGCTGAAGCATATTCGTGAGCCATTTCCCGCCTTGATTGTATGCGTCGTAAGGAATATTGACGATTAACAGAAAGACGACAAGGACAAGCGGTGTCACAAGTAATGGGGAGACATAGACCTTTGGATGTCGTTTATACACCGCTTTTGATCCGAGATATAAAAGAACCGTTAAGATCAGAAATAGTGCGCCAACTAACATAGCTTTTTTCGCTCCTTTCTTTTCGCAATCATTTGCGTCATGATACCAGTCGAGAGCATGACGACAAAGGTACTCAGTAAGACGACAAGGACAATACTTGTACCAGATTGAGAAAGCAATGTTCCATAATCAATGACACCAACGGCCGATGGGATAAAGAATAGCAGCAGTTCGCCGAGCAGCCATACGGCACCAAGTTCAATCCATTTTAATTGAATAATTTTAAAATGAAGTAATAAGAAAATGACCAGAATGCCTAAAATCGTGCCCGGAATTCTTAAATGCAAAAAGGCCGCGAGCACATTCATCAATTTCGCAAAAACAAACAAAGCCATAATCTGAAGGACAGCAATCAGCGGCGTTTTGAGCAATTTCACTTTCTGTTCACTCCTTTTTCTATATAATTTGTTCACTGTTTCACAAAAACATGACAACGTTCCAATTGATTAGCTTACTTTAAAGTGTACAGCACGTTCAGTTATAGGTAAAATACATATATCGAATAATTAGTATTCCTTTTGTCTATAGGAAGGGTGAGTCATGTGGACATTAGACATTTAACATATTTCTTAGAAGTGGCGAGGTTAAAAAGCTTCACAAAAGCATCACAATCTCTTTATGTGTCGCAGCCTACCATTTCCAAGATGGTCAAAAATCTCGAGGATGAGCTGGGGGTGCAGTTGTTTTATCGAAATGGCAGACAGGTTGAAATGACAGATGCTGGACAAACGATGTATACCCAGGCGAGTGAAATCACACAATCATTTCAAAATTTAACGAGCGAGCTAAATGATTTAATGAATGTCAAAAAGGGACATATTCGCATCGGGCTGCCGCCGATGATTGGATCGAGTTTTTTCCCGAATGTCATGGGAGAATTCCGCCAGCAGTATCCAGATGTCACATTTCAACTAGTGGAGCACGGCTCTATTAAAGTAGAGGAAGGGGTCGAGGATGGTTCGTTAGATATTGGTGTCATTGTTCTGCCTGCAAATGATAAAATCTTTCATACGTACACCATTATTAAAGAGGACATGAAGCTCGTGACGCATCCATCACATCCGATGGCAGGTCGAGATAAGGTTGATTTAGCTGATTTAAAGGAAGAGTCCTTTATTTTCTTTCGAGAAGACTTTGTTCTGCATAGCCGGATATTGAATGAATGTATGAATGCGGGCTTCCGGCCCAATGTCATTTATGAAACGTCTCAATGGGATTTCATTAGTGAGATGGTAGCCGAGAACTTGGGGATTGGCCTTCTGCCTGAGCGGATCTGCCGTGATCTTGATCCTGAAAAGGTGAAAGTCATTTCCTTAAACACGTCGATCCCGTGGCATTTAGGAGTCATTTGGCGAAAGGATCGCTATTTGTCGTTTGCGGCAAGAGAATGGTTAAAGCATACGAAATCCTATGTGTGGGGAGCAGAGTAAAAGGAAGGATGATATGGATGAAAACAAGTGACGCATCTCATTTATTGGAAAAGGTTCGAGCGGAAAATCCACTCGTCCATAATATCACCAACCAAGTCGTGACGAACTTTACAGCGAATGGTCTGCTTGCTTTAGGCGCTTCGCCAGTCATGGCAAATGCCAAAGAAGAAGTGGCTGAAATGGCGCAATTAGCCGATGCGCTTGTGCTGAATATTGGCACACTGACCAAGGAGACGGTGGAGGCCATGATTCTGGCTGGACAATCTGCCAATAAAAAAGGGATACCTGTTCTATTAGATCCTGTCGGCGTTGGTGCGACAGCGTTTCGAATGAAAGCGGCAAAACAGCTGTTAGAGCAAGTGAACATGACAGTTGTCAGAGGGAACGCTGCAGAAATTGCTCATTTACTTGAAGTGGATGGCTGGGAGTCAAAAGGCGTGGATGCGAAAGCAACGAACGGAGATGTATCGGCACTAGTCAAACAAGCGGCGAGGACACTTCAGACCGTTGTGGTGATCACTGGGAAAGTCGATGTAGTGTCAGATGGAGAGGACGTGTTGTCTATTCATAATGGACATGAATGGCTCACCAAGGTGACGGGGACCGGCTGTTTACTGACGTCTGTCATCGGGGCATTTTGTGCAGCAGGTGAAAGGCCGCTTCACGCGTCGGCAGCTGCTCTATTGTTTTATGGTGTCGCAGCTGAAAAGGCAGCTCAGTACACCCAGAATAAAGGGCCAGGTACGTTTCAAATGGAATTGCTCAATGCACTCTCACACACAACTGGCGATGATGTGTTAACGCTAGGGAAAATAGGGGGAATGTCACATGACAAAGGCTGATCAACAGCAAATCAAACAGCAATTATCGGTTTATTTTATTATGGGAACAGCGAATACAAGCCGGCAACCGCTTGATGTTTTGAAAGAGGCGATTCAAGGCGGGATCACCATGTTTCAATTTCGAGAAAAGGGTGAGGGAGCCTTGCAAGGAGAAGAGAAGAAACAATTGGCTCGCCAACTTCAAGTACTTTGCCAAGAAGCGAATGTTCCGTTTATTGTAAATGATGATGTGCAGCTAGCGATAGATCTTGATGCAGATGGCGTTCATGTTGGCCAGGAAGATACAAATGCAGTAGACGTCAGACAAAAAATAGGGAATAAAATATTAGGTGTGTCTACGCATAACCTAGATGAAGTAAAACAAGCCATGAAGGACGGCGCAGATTATGTCGGCATGGGCCCAGTTTATCCAACAGAAACGAAAAAGGATACACGCAGTGTCCAAGGAGTATCATTGATCACGGAAGTGCGTCATCATGGTCTTCATATTCCGATTGTTGGCATCGGGGGCATCACATATGGCAATGCAGCACCAGTCATACAAGCAGGGGCAGATGGTATTAGCATCATCAGCGCCATTAGCCAGAGCGCTGATCCTAAAAAAGCAGCAGAAGAATTGAAAGCACTTGTTGCATCAAAAAAAGTATCTCTTTAATCTGGAGGAGACATGGATTGACTCAATTCATGTCTTTTCTGATTTCGGGGAAAATAGACAGGTGTGAAACAATTGTGTACAATCAAATTGTTCGATTATTGTCGAAATGACAGGTAAATAAAGGAGAATGAACAATGGAAGTGCTCGATACGTATTTTCGCCGCTACGATGAAGCTGGAAAAGGGCAAGAACAAATGGATGAATTGCTCGCATTGTTTTCTGACGATGTCATGATTGTCTTAAATGGTGCAGAGAAGCCTGGGATCCAAGCGTTTACACAGTTTTTAAACACATTTTTCCACGTGCATGAAGACATCAAGCATATGTGGGATGGATGGAAAAAAAGAGAAGACGGAAAGTATGAAACCAACTGGGCCGTTTGTGGAAAACTTTCGGATGGTCGTGTTTATACAGCAGAAGGAATTGATATTGCAGAACTGGACGACAAAGGAAAAATCATTTATTTAGAAAACGTTCCGAAAAATCCAGAGTTATTTCAGCGCTATTAAAAAGCCGGCTTCCAGCGTGTAGACAAACCCTCGCATTCGGTGTCAGTCCTGCGCGCCGGTACTCACGAATGTCAAATTCGCTCTGTTCCGGTGCTCGTCCTTCCTAGAATGCAAAGGTTTTCTATCACGCTGAAAAGAAGACAAAGGGCTAAAATCAAGATCATTTTAGCCCTTTGTCAACAATCTGAAAGCCGGCTCACCTGCCGGCTTCTTTTATTTGTCTAAAGAATAAGCCTCGATGGCTTCTTTCACCGAAGTTTCTTTATCAAAAATAAGGTGGCGGCTGTACACTTCACTTAAATGCAGTGGTTCTTGATCTAAGTCATCTACAAGCTCAAAGACATCTAATATAGCTGCTAATTTTTTGGTCGTTTGTCCACCTGCCGCATATCAAAGGTTTCTTCTAGAAAGCTCTTTTGGATGATATCTTTTACTTTACGATGGTTTTTTGCACGCACCAAAATGATCCGTTCTTCAAATATTTTATCGGGCATACTGCTTGGTGATGAGATGGATTCAAATAATAACTTGGCAGAATATATCTGACGCATCAGTAATGTCACTTCTTTCTTGCAGCTTTTTCATTGTACAAATATGAGTTCCTCAACGTGTGAATTGATTTCCAGTATGTGTATATCATGATAACATATGAGTGATGTGGTGTAGGAGAAATAGATCTATAACGGGGGGATAAGCATGAAGAAAGTGATTGATAATAGAGGAGAAGTGCATGAAATTTTGTTGATCATCGTCACCTTATGCTCTCTTATCACGTGTAGAAAATTGGCCAGGTTAGAAAAGTATAAAAATAAGTTGAAGGGTCAATTTATACCTTACTAAGGAAAAGAAGAACACAAAAAAAGCCGGCTCATCAGCCGGCTTTTCCTTAAGAATCAGTATCCATATGCATCCCTGTATGTGCCTTTACTTGTATTTCCGTAAAGGTGTCTTCATCTGCTTTTTCAGAGGAGAAGATCGTGCCTAAGTAAGCGGCAAGGAATCCGAGTGGGATCGAGATAATTCCAGGGTTCGACAGCGGGATGAGCGGGTCTCCTGTAAAGATGGCTGCTCCCGATGGGTCCCAGACGCTTGGGCTGAGCGAGACGATAATGAGTGCGCTCAGCAGTCCTACTAAGCTCCCTGCAATGGCACCTGTAGAATTAAATCGTTTCCAAAAGACAGTGAAGATAATCAATGGTAAATTTGCACTTGCTGCCACTGCGAAGGCAAGTGACACAAGGAAAGCAACGTTTAACGATTGGGCAAATAATGCGAGAATGATAGAAAGAATGGCCACGCCGATGGAAGCAAAGCGTGCCGCTTTTACCTGTTCCCGTTCACTCGCTTTCCCTTTGCGGATGATCTGACTATAAAAGTCATGCGCAAAGGCAGACGCGGCGGATAGGACGAGACCAGTTACCACTGCCAAAATGGTCGCAAAGGCAATAGCGGAAACAAAGGCAAATAACAAATCTCCTCCAAGGGCTTGGGCAAGCAGTGGAGCGGCCATATTTCCTGCTGCATCTGCTGCTGTGATCGCTTCTGTTCCAACAAAGGCAGCAGCACCGAAGCCAAGGAAAACTGTCATTAGATAAAAAATACCGATGATCCACGTAGCGGATAGAACAGATTTACGCGCAGAAATGGCATCCTTCACCGTATAAAACCGGATCAAAATGTGCGGCAAACCTGCTGTCCCAAGCACTAGAGCAAGGTTCAAAGACAGGGTCTCTAAAGGCACATCATATTTATTTCCCGGGTGAAGAAATGCCCCACCGAGCGGGGTCGCTGTTTTCATCTCCTCAAACATCTTCAGCAGGCTAAAATCAAACTTTGCAAATACAAGCAGTGAAATAATCAGTGTCCCAAGCATGAGAAGTACAGCCTTTGTAATCTGTACCCAGCTGGTTGCGATCATGCCACCAAACACGACATAAATGGTCATCAAGACACCTACGATCAGTACCGCAATCCAGTAATCAATGCCAAGAAGCAGCTTGATTAATGCACCTGCCCCAACAAGCTGTGCAATCATATAAAAAGTAGAGACTGTGATTGTGTTAAACGCAGCAACTCCTCGAATGGCAGGACGCTTAAATCGTGCAGCAATCATATCGGCCATCGTATATTTCCCTAGATTTCGAAGCGGTTCGGCTACAACGTAAAGTACGACAAGATACGCTACTAGAAAGCCAATGCTATAGAAAAAGCCATCAAATCCATTTAACGCGATCATTCCAGCGATTCCTAAAAATGATGCGGCAGACATATAGTCCCCAGCGATGGCAAGTCCGTTCTGAAATCCAGTCAGACCTCCACCTGCTGTGTAAAAATCGCTCGCATTGCTCGTTTTCTTCGCAGCAAAATATGTGATGACCAATGTGAGCCCTACGATCGCTATGAATAAAATAAAAGCGGTCATGCTCATTCGTCATCACCTCTCGATTCAATTTTTAAAGCGCTTACATATTTGTCGAACTGAGCTGCTTTTCTCGCATAAAGTCCACATAATACCCAAGTCATCACAAATTGTGTGAGGGCGAATAACCAAGCCCATGAGATCGCGCCAATTGCCGGCTTGTTCAAAAAGGTGAAGTAGGATGTAGCAACCGGAAGTGAAAAGTAAAAGAGAAAAAAGAAAATCGTCATCGGTACGATAAATCTGCGTTTTTCCTCGAGAAGTTTTCGAAAATCCTCTGAAGCGGCAACCTTCTTATAATGAACTTTTTTGTCTGCCATTGTTTCCTCCTTTGTACGAATTAGGGACAAGGTACTCCAATGCATATGAGACGATCTGGCTGTTTATGACAGTATATCATAAAAAAGGCACCCGAAAAGGGTGATGAGCCTGATTAAAACATGACTTTATCTTGAGGTATTGTGTTAAGTCGAGAAGGGGCAAGCATTCTATTATATGAAAGATCGGCCTTGGAAGAGTGACATATGGAAAGGTTACTGACCGTCTTGCAGGCGCAAGATGGTATTTTTTGCTTCGTACTGGCTTAGTAATCTATGATAAATTGTTTAGGAAATTAATGGGTTGATCCTGTTGTTAGAGGGGGAAAGGCAAATGGTTAAGGCAATCTCAAGAAATGACCCGTGTTTCTGTGGTAGCGGTAAGAAATATAAAAAGTATCATAAGGACATTCATCCTGAATCAAGGGCTGCACGGCTTATCGAAACACAAAAAAAGTACCAACGAAAAATAGAAGATTATCAAAAATCAACAGGTAATATTCCTCAATGTCAAGAGGGGTGTTATAACTGCTACTATGAGGATTTTTCTATAACTGAAATTGAGTTTGAATTTATTATGCATGAGTTGAAGACTTGGAGCAAAGATCGAGTAGAAAAAATATATGATACTGCTTTGGATCAGTGTGAAACAATTAAAAATGAAAGACCTGACACCTGGAGAAATTTAGAGATATATAAACCAAAAGACGATGGCACAATACTTGCTGAACAAATGAAGAAGCACATGACAGTTAGACTGAATAGCTTTCCTTGTCCACTACTTGATCCAGAAACAAAATTATGTTCAGTTTACGATTCTCGTCCGCTAGTTTGCCGTTCTTATGGTTCAACTCATCATAGAATCAATCAAGCTACTCGTGTTCAGGTATGCGAGTATATACCTCATTCTGTAGAACACGCTGCAATAACTCCTACTGTTGATGCAGTATAATCATTATGATAGCCCAATCAATTTTAATCAGTCACTTGAACAGGCAAACTTATACACTTTAAAAGGATTTAATCTGATTTAAACGAGATAAAAGACAATATTCGTGAAATCGTTTCGCTTGTATAGTTGGCCACACTTTTTCATTCGTGTTTTAGCTCATTTTGGATCTTCCAGGGCAGCTGTTTTGTTCGCATTCTCTCCACACAACAAAAAACTGAAATTCGTTATTTTAACATGAAACTTAAAGGAGGATTTAGACATGGCAACTATTAAAGAACAATATTTAGAGCAGCATACAGAATTTAACCATTTCAAAAGGAAGAAGCAACAATCATTATTCAGGAACAGAGTAGCCAACCGACTTTAGACTTTGCTTTAGCATTGTTGCCGACATTAGGAAAGGTCACACGTATTACGCATTTTAGAAATGGTCAAAAAGTGAGATATTATACGTATGTGGAGACTGTTGCCTATAAATTATTGATTGACCAAGGTTTAGCCAGTAATTATAACGGCGAAGGCAGCCACGCTTTTCAGTCATTTTTAATAAATGTGGGAATTCCAGAAGAAGAGGTTTCTTTCATAACAAAGTCCAATGGTGAAGATGTGGCCGTAATTGAAATAGCTTTATAAAAAGGGTATTTTGAAGTCGAGGATCAAGGAGAAAATCGTATTATGGAATATAAATTAGTACCGGTACACGCCGGCATACCCGAAATGGAATAGTCGCGCGCTATAATCTTTATTGAAACATACAAGGATGGTATGTTAGATAAAGATGATAAAAATTCATTCCAGAGAGGTTTTCAACTGTGCCTTATAGATTTCGGATATAAAATAGTGGAAAAGTGAAAATCAACATAAGAAGCCGTTAATGGCTTCTTTTTTATGTAAAAAGGGTTGTTTTACTAGGAGAAGAATGTGAGGGCTTACCGATCGTCTGCACGCTGCAACACTTTCTATACGGTTACCACTAATTAATGCAGAACCAAAATATTTTCAGGAATTTCAAAAATTTTGTGTTGAAGTCTTATATTAAGAGTAAGCAGGCTCTTACTGGAGCCTGCTTTTTTTATTTATTGTTGCTTAACAGTTATTTTTAAGGTATTTTTACAGTATATGCTAAATTAACAAACATAATATTTACGCCTACATCAACTTTCTTATATTTGTTTTTAACTGCCCATGCAACAGCACCAGAAGTTCCAGCAGTAATAGCCGCAGCTGCTCCAGCACCCCATGGTCCGGCAGCAGCAATTCGACTTGTGTACCAACCGATATATCCGGCTGCAAATCCACCTGCTACTATGGCATTCATGCTTCTAACTTTCGGTCCTAATTTGAGGTGTAAACCTACAAAACCTAAAGTCTGCATGTCACCTTTTTTCTCATTCTCTTCAAAGCTAAATTCTTCTGATTTCATTGAAGTCATTAGTAGACTGTCGTGTTCTGAAATTCCCATTTCCATAAGGGTTTCTTTATCAGCTGTAAAATGAATATTTCCATCCTTATCTAATTCGAAGTAATTAGATAGTTTCTCTGCTACTTCCAATTGTTTTTTATCTACACTGACTGGAGGGGTCTCATTATTACCTTGACTGGCATGACTAATCATTGGAGAAGAGAAACCAAATGTAATAGTAAGCACACTTAACACTACTAGAAATTTTTTAAACATACGTACCACTCCTATTTGTTTTTTGGGGTAACGCATACATGATATTTCCTTCTATTGGGGTGGAATACTTAGAGGTTAAGGAGAGTAATAAAATGTATTTATTCTTATTCACTTTGATTTATTGTGTAATCACACAGATGTTGAGTTTTTCCTTTGAGATGTCTTTTGGTGTGTACTTGATAGGTTTAGCTTTAATCAAAGGACTTTCTAGTGTGGAAATTAAAGACATCTTTAATTTCAAAAAGACAAGGGACGTGTTCAAAGAAAACAGATTTATAGATTCTTTGATGGAATTGTTTTCTTTGGTAATAGTGTTTATTAATGCATACATAATTGATTATGAACCATTCTCTCCCTTTGAGTTTGTTTATACTTTTTTCTTGCTTGTAATTCTGTACAGGTTCCTATTTTGGGGGATCATAAGAGAGTCAAAAAAATGGTTGCATAAAGAAGCATAGGAGACATGGATTTATAAGAATCACTCACTTTCTTTGATATATTTCCATGCTACCATTTATTTCTTGATAATTGGTAATGTGATGGAAATTTTCTTTTTGGGTTGCGGTGACCGCAATATAGGTTCTTTTATTAGGGAGGATAATTTATGATGACTGTAATACCAGTATTGATGATGTTAATTGGTGCTTCTTATTTTGCTGTTTATATGAAAAAACGTAAGAATAATAAAGAAAAAGAGATGGGTTATAAAGTTGTTTTTGCCGTTGTTTACTTTTTACTGAGTGTCCCATTCATCAATATGGTCATCACTGGATAATAAAAAACAGGCTGAAGAGCCTGTTTTTTTGTTTCTTAAAAAACATGGCACCTATTTTAAAAACACCACCAAGAGCGTTCATATTCGTTTCTAAGCATCTTTATTTATGCTCGGGTTTTTCATAGTGTGATGCTTCAAGAACGCTTATATGGGATTTAAATGCACTTGCCATTTTAACTGCTGCGATAGCATCTAAAAACCGATATGTCTTGGCTCTACTTGCTTAAAAAGTGCTTGCGCCATGCCGAAAATTTTACATATAAATGGATAAATAGGGCTTTATTAGGAATTATTGTGCTAACATTTATTAAAAATTGGTTTTCTAGGGGGGATTGTAGATGGCGTCTATACCGTCTCCAGTTGTAGCGATCAAGATAAATGAATGGTATAAGCATATAAAAAGATTCAATGTTAAAGAGGCCCAAATACTAAGAGAAGAGGTTAGAAAAGATATCGATGTCATGGAAGAAGATGAACAGGCGGTTCTTTATTTTCAGTTGATGGAGTTCCGTCATCAATTGATGACAGACTATGTGCAGCCTTCTAAAGAACCACTTGAAAAATCGGATTACTTGAAAGCTGTAGAAGGACAAGGAAAGAAGATGTCAGCCATTCTTGAATACTATTTTAATTTTTTTCAAGGAATGTATGAATTCAAAAATGGTGAGTTTATTAGAGCTATTGTGTTCTATAAGCGCGCGGAAAAGCGCTTGGAGCAAGTAGGGGATGAGTTAGAAAGAGCGGAATTTTATTACAAATTATCAGAAGTGTTTTATCACATGAAACAGACACACGTGTCTATGTATTACGTTGGTCTTTCTTATGATACTTATAAGGCACATAAGAGTAATTCACTTTATATGATTCTAGAAATTAATTGTCTAACTGTTATGGCAGGTAATTTCATTGATTTTGAATGCAGAGAAAAGGCGCTTCCTCATTTATTGTCAGCTTTAGAAAAATCTAAGGCAATTTCTAATAAGCCAATGATTGTGAAGTCATTATTTAATACTGGGTGTTGTTATAAAGGATTAGGTGATTTTAATAGGGCGCTAGCTTATTTTAATCAGGTTATTCTAGAAGGAGAGCCTATTAATGCTACAGAGTTGCTTTTGGTTTATTATGAATTATCGTTATTTCATTTGAGTCAAAAGGAATTTATTGAGGGTGAAAGATTTTTCAAAAGAGGCTTGGAAGAAGCGAAGAATAGAAAAAATGATCTGTTTTTATCGTTGCTGATGGTATTGGAAATTTTATTTTTAAAAACAGCAAACCTAAGTGAAGTCTTGAGCTCGTTGGAAAAATTAGAGAATGAGAGGGGTTATCCATATATGGAAGACCTAGCGCTTGAAGCGGCTCGGTACTATAATGAGAATGGGCGTATGGATGAATCTGTAAAAATGTATGAAAAAGTGATGTACGCCCGAAAACAAATCCAAAGGGGCGACTGTTCATATGAATTTTAAAACGGTTCTTACTGGTTTTTTGAGTGCTTCAGCATTGCTAGGTGTGATCTCTTTATCATCTGTCGATTTTGATGTGAATTCAAGAAATGCTACTTCTCCAGAATCCACTGATCTGACTGTAAGGAATGCTACAGGCAGTAGCGTTACTTCTGAGGATTTTCCTCTTATAACTTTATCTCAACAAGATAACGATTTTGCTGTGAGGAATGGAACCCGTTCTAGTGAAAATCCTGATGTTCGTTTTGGAACACGTGATTCTAGATTATCTACTTGATGAATCAAACAGACCTTTAGGGTCAGGCTGTCGAGAAAATCTCGACAGCTTTATTTTCTCGGAAAGGTTATCGGTTCTACAAATCAGATCCGAAAGCATGTGCTCCGTGACCTTTTCTTGAAAGCTGCACAAGATCTCAAAAGCACCAAAAGACTCATTCTCACCTAACATCATGATGTGGAAAATAAAAAAGAATGTAGAAAAACATGAGTTTCTCTACATTCTGGTCACCCGAAAAGGGTGCTTTCTATCGATAATTTGCAAGAAATGTTTGTCTCGCTTTTTCATACGCTTCCGCATCAAAATGATCTCCGCATTTGTGGATGCACCAAGGCTCTTCTTGCCTCGCAATTCCAACCTCATAGCCCTGTTGCATGAATTCAAAGGATTGCGAAACATCATAAAAATGAAAGCCATCAAAGAGGTCCTCACGCCACTTCACATCATATTGCGTCGCCATGAAAAGACCATCAATCGCCGAAGCGTTCATATAATCTTGCGCTTCTGCCTGTTGACGACCACTTTCAAACGAAAGCAGCTGATAGGTGTTGTGACGATATTCAATGACTTTCCCCCTGCAATCAGAACTCTCCCACCAAATCCCATTGTCAGGCACGCTTTCTGCACCTATGACCCCAATCATCCCAAGTGATGGATGCTGTAAAAAAAGCGGGATCAACTCAAGTAGCATATGCTGTTTGACAATCAAGGTATCTTGATGAAGATAAATTTTAAACTGAGCTGGATGAGTGATGGCTTCATTATAAGCAGAGGTCATACTGGATGCATGTCTAATTGGCAGAACCTCCACATGATATCCATGGGGAGCAGGAAGTGAAGCGAGCTGCCGAAAGCAAGCCTGAAACATGGCCTCATCATTTACACATAAAACAAACAGGATGGTGGGGTTACTCATGAAGCTGAACCGCCTCAACCACATACTGATAGGCGGTAGCGGCCTCATGAAAATCTGAACGAATGCCATGCTTCATGAGTAATTCATGTAAATCACTCATTACGCTCTCATAGGAAGGATGCTGTACGCGAATGGTTTCGAGTTCGCGAATACGAAAGCCTGCTGAATGAAAGAGTGCATGAATTTCATGGAGGGTGAAGAAACGTAAATGAGTTTGATCCATTAATCCTGCATCTGTATAAGTGAATCTGCCGGCTAATAATTCTAAAACGGTTGATATGTGACCGATATTCGGAATGGATGACAGGATGGCTCCTTCTTTTTTAAGGAAAGGTTTGACCTTCTTTAAAACGGCCCACGGGTCCAATAAATGTTCAAGGACATCTCCGAATATAATGCAGTCAAATTGTTCCTGTTCGTAAGGGAGCGTCATCTGTTCAATATTTCCGCATAGCACATGATCTAGCTCTTGCTCAGCCTCTTTTGCTGCATTTTCAAACGATTCAATTCCATAAATGGTCCGGCCCTTTTGTTTCAGGACTTTTCCAAGCTTGCCTGTGCCGCATCCGATATCCAATAAAGACGTCCATTCCTCACGAATACGGCTGACAATGACCGGGTTCACGCCATGATAATACTGATCCTTTTTTTGGTGATAATAGGAAAGGGAATCTGAACTCACGCTCTACCCACCTTTCTGCTTTCTCATTGTTTTCATGCTTAATATATGGGTGGGGAGCTTGGTTTTATAACGAGAGAAGAACAATTTTTATGAATGGTGGCTAAAAAGGGATCATATAAAGAACGGGAAACGGACTGTCCTCCTAATATAGAAAGACAGAACCCCATGAGTGGAAGGGATTGGTATGAAGGGGTGTTCTACTGTAGCGTATCGTCATGAAAGGATTTTTAAAAGGTCAATTGACAAGTCAGAACTTTTAGCCAAAGCAGTCTGAAAGACAAAGGATAACGGCGTTGATTTACGGTTTGTTTATCATCTTCTGATCACCGTTGGATGTTAAAAAAGCTTGTATTTCTTCGATGGCTAGTCCAATTTTTTTCGCTTCCTGAATCAAATAAACCCACTCTTCGTCAACTCTTCTTTTCACTTGCGTATCCATAATATCCTCCAGTTCAATAAGACATATTCATCTGCAACCAATGACTTGAACAAACCGTCTAGTAACTGTACGTGTGGATGAAAACAGCGCAAAATAGATTTTGTCGAAAAATGATGACATTTAACCTATTTTGTAAAATCTATCACCTACCACGTTCCTAAAAAAATGACTAAAAAACCCATAAATATTGATTTCTTACTTCTAATAATAAACAATTGTAAAGTCAGTTAAAAGATTATAAATTAAAATAATGAAAAAGACCTAAAACATTTGGCTTATATAAACCGATTAGGTTGACATTTGCCATCGAGTAGAACAAATTTCATCTGTGCAGGACGTACATATTGTTCGTTTGGGAAGTTCTTCTCAAGATGGTATTCTAAAAGAAACAGAAACCACCAAGAAGGAATGAAGAAAGACATGTATAGCCTTTTTCAAAAGTATCAAGAAGTTGTCATGTATCTTGTGATGGGTGTGTGTACAACCATTGTCAACATAGTCAGCTTCTACTTATTCGTTGAGATGTTTTCCATGGATTATAAAACAGCTACAGTTGTTTCATGGGTATTTGCTGTTCTCTTTGCTTATATCACCAATAAGAAGTATGTCTTCAAGCAAAAGGCTCGTGATACGAAAAGCCTTATGCGTGAGCTTTCTTCATTTTTTAGTGTTCGTCTCATGTCTCTAGGTGTAGATCTAGGGCTGATGATTTTATTTGTGACCCAAATGGCGCTCAATGAAACTGTCGCAAAAATTCTTGTCAACTTTGTGATTGTGGTCGTGAATTATGTCGCCAGTAAATGGTTCGTCTTCAAGAAAACAAAAGAAGATGCGATTTAACACATGAAAAAAGATAGGTGATGTGAAATGAGCAGCAGGCCAGACGAATTATATGATGTCATATATCAACAAACAGAAAAGCAGCATGAACAAGTGCTGAGGCTAGTCAAAGAAATGACCGCACATCCAGAAGCGTTTTCGGAACAAGAAAAGGAAAAGATCAACCGAATGGACATTGCGCTTCAAACAGCAACGGACATTTTGGAAAACTTAATGACACCTGACACGCAAATGACCATTGTTTTAAGACAAGGGAGAATTCATGTTGACCTGACGAAAGCGTAAAAGAAGCAGCCAATTGTGAAAGCGGCTGCTTTTTATTATGCATCGCTTGTTTCCCGCAGTTGCTTTGGAGACATGCCGATTTTCTTTCGAAAGACTTTATTCAAGTAATTCGCATTTCTGTAGCCGCACTGTATGGCGATTTCTTCAATCGAGTATTTTGTTGTTTTCAGTAACGTTTCCGCCTTTTCTAACCGAATATTGGTTAGATAGTGAATAGGTGTGAAGCCAGTGGCCTTTTTGAATTCCCTCGTAAAATGACTTTTGGATAAACGTGCCGCAGCTGCCATATCGTCCGGGCCAATTTCCTCGTGAAAATGATGGCTGGCAAACAATGCCGCTTGAACGATAGGCTCGGGCCATTTCTCCATTTGTCCCTCAAGCTTTGGCAAATATGAATACAGTTCCATGACAAATTGATAAGCAAGGCTAGACCCCTCAAATGGATTGGTAATCCGTCTTTCACTGGCTTCATCATAAATGGTCTTGAGCAGGCGGATCGGTCTGGAATTCGGATGAAAACGCATGACCTGCTTTCCTTGGTCAATAAATTGGTCAAAGCAAAGATCGCAGGCTTCCCCGTAAAGCGTTAAATAGAGAAATTCCCAATGCTCACTGTCTTCTGGAAAATAATATTGGTAGGCACTTGGGCTTTTCACGAGAAAGGCCTGACCCGGCAATACTTTGAAACGTTTCTCTCCGATTTCAATCATGCCATGTCCAGACAGTGTGAGCTGAAAGATGCACTTGCCCTGATCCTTCCGCTCCACGCCATTCCAGCTATATAACGAAGAAGATTGAACTTCCCAGCCAACAGACCAGATTTGTGCTGGCAATGTCACATCAGAATGGTGAAAACGAAATGCAAATGCTTCTTTCTTCAAATTGGAAACCCTCCTTCACAGCAAAAAACAACCTTTTTCTATTTAGAATCATGTTACACCTCATATCACATCGTACCATTCACAGCAAAAAAAGGGTATTTTTTAACGATTTTTTTACCATTGAACTGATGCTGCTGGGACAACTAAAATAAAAAGTATCAGAAGAGAAAAGGGGAATGGATATGATCGATACGTTACGCGCGGCATTTCACCAGCAATTTGGAGATAGAGAAGAACTGCGCTATTTTTTTGCCCCAGGAAGAGTGAACTTGATTGGTGAACATACAGATTACAATGGAGGACATGTGTTTCCATGCGCGCTTACTCTCGGGACGTATGCTGCTTGTGCAAAGCGGTCAGATGGCCGCGTGAGAATGTATTCCTTGAACTTTGATCGTGATGGTGTGAAAGAATTCAATCTTTTTGAAATCGCTTACGTAGAATCGGACGGCTGGGCAAATTATCCGAAGGGTGTGTTCAAACAGTTTATAGAAGCAGGAATGAAGATAGAAGAAGGCTTTGACATTGTGTACAGCGGCAATATTCCAAATGGCGCAGGTCTGTCTTCCTCTGCCTCCATAGAGCTTGTCACCGCTGTTCTCATCAATGAATGGTATTCATTCAGCGTTTCAAATGTCCGTCTTGCCCTTCTTTCACAGCGTGCAGAGAATGAATTTATTGGTGTCAATTGCGGGATCATGGATCAGTTTTCGATTGCCCTTGGAAAAGAAGATCACGCCATTTTGCTCAATTGTGACACCCTTGCCTTTGAATATAGTCCGTTTCGGCAAGAGGGACTGGCGCTTGTCATCGCCAATACAAACAAAAAGCGGACACTGGCTGATTCCAAATACAATGAGCGCCGGGCAGAGTGTCAATCCGCTTTAAATGATCTTCAGAAAGAAATCGACATCACCCACTTATGTGAGCTCACTGCGGATGAATTTGCAGGGATTGCCCACTTGATTGAAGATGACATCTGCCGCAAACGGGCAAGACATGTCGTGACGGAAAACGAGCGAACGATGAAAGCAGTAAATTTTCTGAAAGATGATAAAATGGAAGAACTAGGTGGGCTCATGAAGGCTTCTCATCTTTCTTTAAAGAATGATTATGAAGTAACAGGACTTGAACTAGATGCACTGGCTGAAGCAGCTTGGCGGCACCCGGGGACGATTGGCTCCCGTATGACAGGTGCAGGCTTTGGCGGATGTACGATCAGCATCGTGAAAGAAGAGCTGCTAGATTCATTTATAGAAGAAACTGGTGCGATATATCAAGAGAAAACAGGTGTTCAAGCCTCTTTTTACACAGCTGGAATTGGAGGCGGCGCAAGAGGACTCACAAAGGGGGAAGTGTGATGACAATTTTAGTTTGTGGAGGAGCAGGGTACATAGGCAGTCATGCGGTGGCGGCTCTTCTAGTGAAAGGCGAACGAGTAGTGGTAGTAGATAATTTGCAGACAGGCCACAAAGAAGCTGTTTTGGAAGGAGCTGTCTTAGAGGAGGGTGATTTACGAGATCACGCCTTTTTAAGACAGGTGTTCAAATCGCATCAAATAGAAGCGGTCATGCATTTTGCGGCAGATTCACTCGTCGGGGAGAGTGTGACAGATCCGCTTAAGTACTATGACAACAACGTCGGCGGAGCAACTGCTTTACTACATGTCATGAATGAATTTGATGTGAAACATATCGTCTTTTCTTCAACTGCTGCTGCATACGGTGAACCGAAGCGGGTGCCGATCGTTGAAACGGATGAAACGAACCCAACGAATCCATATGGAGAAACGAAACTAGCGATTGAAAAAATGCTGAAGTGGTCTGAGCAAGCGTATGGAATAGAGTACGTGGTACTTCGCTACTTTAATGTAGCTGGTGCCCATACAGAAGGACTTGTCGGAGAGGATCATCAGCCTGAGACGCATCTCATTCCAATTATTCTGCAAGTTGCTCTAGGAAAACGGGATCAAATGATGATTTATGGTGATGATTATGAGACAGAGGATGGCACGTGTATTAGGGATTACATTCATGTGATGGATTTAGTAGAGGCACACATCTTAGCTGTTGACCGGCTGCGTGCTGGAAAAGGCAGTGCGACCTACAACTTAGGGAATGGAACAGGGTTCTCCGTGAAGCAGGTCGTAGAAGCTGTTAGAAAAGTCACGGGGCATACCATCCCGGCACAAGTGGCAAAAAGACGCGCGGGAGATCCAGCAAAGCTGATTGCTTCTTCTGAAAAAGCACTGCAAGAATTGGGATGGACACCTCAAAATGCTGACCTTCACACGATCATTCAGAGTGCGTGGGATTGGTTTCAGAAGCATCCAGATGGTTACCAAAGTGAATAAAACGTAAAGGCAGGCAAGAGAGGGGACAGAGGGAATGGCGATTGATATTTTTGAAAAGCTGGAACAGCTGATTCAATATGGGATCAATAAAGAGCTAATGACATCACTAGATATCGAATATACGAGAAATCGACTGCTTGAGGTACTCAGGCTCGATGAAGCGGAAGCAAGAACAGTCTCAGGAGAAGAAGACCTTGAAAACATCTTAATGCCGATGCTCGATTGGGCAGTAGAAACAGGACTTATTCCTGAGGGGACGGATACGTATCGTGATTTACTAGATGCGAAAATCATGGGCTGCTTGGTGGCACCTCCAAGTGTCATCAATGCGAAGTTTGAGGAAAAACGTCAGCAGGGAGGACCGAAGGCAGCTACAAGCTGGTTCTATGAGATGCAACAGCATGCCCACTACATTCATACAGGCAGGATCGCCAAAAATGTACAGTGGTTTACACCAACAGACGATGGCGTGCTGGAGATCACCATTAATCTATCGAAGCCGGAAAAGGACCCCAAAGCCATCGCTGAAAGGAAGAAGCTCAGTCAAAAGCAATACCCTCTTTGTCTCCTTTGTAAAGAAAACGTTGGGTTCGAGGGGCGGATCAACCATCCAGCGAGACAGAATCACCGGATTATTCCTGTGACACTCTCAGATGAATCGTGGTTTCTGCAATTTTCACCTTATGTGTATTACAACGAGCACTGTATAGTGTTCAAAGGCAAACATGAGCCAATGAGCATCACCAAAAAGACCTTTGAACGACTGCTTTCCTTCATATCTATATACCCGCACTATTTCATTGGATCGAACGCCGACCTTCCGATTGTCGGAGGCAGTATATTAAGTCATGACCATTTTCAGGGCGGTGCGCATGAATTTCCGATGGCGAAAGCAGAGATGGAAGAAGTCTTTTCTCTCAAAGCCTTTCCAAATGTGCGAGCTGGCATTGTGAAATGGCCGATGTCTGTGATCCGCCTTCGAAGCAGTGAGCGGAAGTCGCTCGCAGACGCAGCAGACTTTATCTTACATGAGTGGAAACTGTATTCAGATGAAGAGGTGGGGGTCATCGCTCATACAGGAGAGACACCTCACAACACCATTACACCTATTGCGAGGCGCCACGGGGATGACTATGAATTAGATTTAGTGCTTCGTAATAACCGTACAAACAAGCAGCACCCGGACGGCATTTTCCATCCGCACGAAGAAGTCCACCATATTAAAAAAGAGAATATCGGATTAATTGAAGTCATGGGCCTTGCTGTGCTTCCTGGTAGATTAGCAGAGGAAATAAGCCAATTAAAGAAGGCTTTGCTATCTGAAAGTCCACTTGAAGAAATCAAAGCCCGTCCTGCTATCATGAAGCACGAGGCTTGGGCGAAGCGGCTGCTTGAAGAGAACACCTTTACAGAGGACAATACCGAAACCATTTTACAAAAAGAAATTGGCTTTATTTTTTCTCGAATTCTCTCGCAGGCAGGTGTGTTTAAAAGAACTGAGCAAGGGAAAACAGCTTTTAACCGTTTTATTCAAACACTTCAAACAGGCAGGTGATTAGATGATTGAACAAGTAAGAGAATTAATGGAAGAAAAGCAGCTTGATGGTGTTTTGATTCAAAAGCGAAATAACTTCTCCTGGCTGACAGGCGGAAGAAGGAATCATATTGTGTTAAATACGCCAGAGGGCGTGTGCCAGCTGCTCGTCTTAAAAGACGACCTCGTCCTCATTGTGAATCAAATGGAAGAAAAGCGGATCATTGAAGAGGAAATGGCGTACGTCGATCATCCGTTTCAAGTGGTCACAATGGATTGGTATGAGGATGAGACCCCATACATTCAAGAACTCACAAAAGGTAAACGAATTGGGACGGACATTCAAATGGATGGATTCGAATGGATCGAACCGGATTTGTCGCATGTTCGCTCGATCCTAACTGCCTCACAGCTCAGACAATATGAAACACTGTGTCATGAAACAGCGGTCATTGTAGAAAGTGTCTGTCAAGAAATCGTTCCAGGGCAGACCGAGCACGAGATTGCTTCGCTTGTTGCTCAAAGAGCCATTACACAAGGGATGACGATAGAAGTCCTGCTTGTGGCAACGGATGACCGGATCCATCAATACCGTCACCCGATTCCAACAGATAAAGCTCTTCAAAAGCACGCGCTTGTTGTTCTCTGCGCGGAGCGGCACGGGCTCGTTGCGAATGTCACAAGGTCTGTTTACTTTGGTCAGCTTCCGAAGGAGCTTGAAGAGAACAAAGAGCGTCTAGCACGAATTGACACGGTCATGAATGCCGCCACACGTCCTGGGGAAACATTAGGAGATGTTCTAAAAGCAGGTATTACTCAGTACGAAAAAGAGGGCTTCCCTGATAGCTGGAAAAAGCTTCATCAAGGGGGAAAGACGGGATTTGTATCTAGGGAAATCATTGCTGTTCCCTCATCGAAGGAAGAAATTCAGCTTCATCAAGTGTTTACATGGAACCCTTCATTGCCTGGACTGAAATCAGAGGATACGATTGTTGTAGAAAAAGAGGGCAACCGATTTTTAACGTATACAGGCAAGTGGACGTACATGGACATTGAACATGAAGGGAAGATCTATAGACGACCTGACATCTTAGTGAGAGATGAATAAATGCAGAGTGCCGGCGCTGAGCCGGTTTTTTGCTGGAAGTCTTTAGCGAGATTCCACTAATTCAGCATCATTACCAATTCTTACAGCGTATACACAGAGGATCGATACTTTCTTTTCTTGTGAACTTGCGTTAAAATGAGTAAGGTTTTTGTTAAATGTAGGGATACCTATTTTGAAATTGTTTACCTAGATAAAATTTCATTAAGTTAAATTGAAATTTGACCAAACTTTTTTATTGTGGTAAACCTAAATTTGACAAAGTTCTTGATTGTTTGTCCTTTGCCTTCAACTCTCAACTTTTCAAAATCCTAGAAATTTATTGTGTGTGCAATAATATAAATTTATGTCGAATTTATGACATTTTAATAGAAATCTGTTGAAAAATAAATGAACTTTTGAAAAAAGGGAAGCTAACTGTAACAGATTTTGATAGCATTACAAAGGGAAGAAAAGTTTTCGAAGGCAGATGGCTTTTCACAATTATTCAGCAATTTATACATTATCTAAGGAAGGATGGTGATCTTCTTGTTCAGAGCCATTAAACCTATGCTTTTATTAGCGATGCTCGTGAGTGTTTTTGTATTAGGAGGTTGCAGCAATATCGCTGTTTTAGATCCTAAAGGACCTGTCGCAGCACAACAAAAAGACTTAATCCTTTTATCCATCGGATTCATGCTCTTTATCGTTGGTGCGGTATTTGTACTGTTTACCATCATTTTGGTTAAATACCGCGAGCGTAAGGACGTTGGAAACGCCTCTTATAACCCAGAAATACACGGGAATACGCTTCTAGAAGTTGTCTGGACAGTGATCCCAATATTAATCGTTGCTGCCCTTTCAGTTCCAACTGTAAAAACAATTTACTCTTTGGAAGAGGCACCTCAAGCAACAAGCCATAAAGATCCTCTTGTCGTTTATGCTACAGCTGTTGATTGGAAATGGATCTTTAGCTATCCAGAGGAAAATATTGAGACAGTGAACTACTTAAACATTCCAAAAGATCAGCCGGTTTTATTCAAAATCACTTCTGCTGATACAATGGCATCACTATGGATTCCTCAGCTAGGCGGGGAGAAGTATGCGATGGCTGGAATGGAGATGGAACAATATCTTCAAGCTGATCAAGTTGGCACATATGAAGGAAGAAACGCCAACTTCACAGGCGAGGGCTTTGCTCAGCAAAAATTCAAAGTCAATGCGATGACGCAGTCTGACTATGATAAATGGGTAAGCAAAACGAAAAAAGAAGCACCAAAGTTAACGAAGAAAACGTATGACTACTTGATGCTTCCTGATGCTGCAGATGTGCAGACATTCTCATCAACACATTTATCCTTTGCGAAGCATGGAGAGGATTCTGAATACGCACTCCAAGCACGCAAACGTTTAGGTTACAAATCAGTTTCTCCGCATTCCAAAACAGATCCTTTCGAGAATGTGAAGAACTATAAAAGAAAACTAGATAATGAATAAACTGACTAAGGAAAGGAGGAGGCCGTTATGCATTTGAAATGGGATGAGTTTTTTGTAACTGGAGACCCATTAATTCTTGGTGCGCAAATATCTATCGCTCTTACTTCCATTGCTATCGTGTTTGTTTTAACCTACTTTAAAAAGTGGAAATGGCTCTGGAAAGAATGGCTAACATCAGTTGATCATAAAAAGCTTGGGATCATGTATATCCTTGCTGCTGTGATTATGTTCTTCCGCGGTGGGGTAGACGGACTGATGATGCGCGCACAGCTGGCGCTTCCTAATAATACGTTTTTAGATTCCAACCACTATAATGAAATTTTCACAACGCATGGTACGATCATGATTCTATTCATGGCGATGCCATTTTTAATTGGTTTAATCAACGTCGTTGTACCTCTTCAAATTGGTGCACGTGACGTTGCATTCCCTTATTTGAACAACCTGAGCTTCTGGACATTTATGGTCGGAGCGATGCTGTTCAACATTTCCTTCGTCATTGGAGGATCACCAAGTGCAGGCTGGACGAGTTACATGCCGCTCGCCGGAAATGATTTCTCACCAGGACCTGGACAGAACTATTACTTGCTCGGGCTCCAAATTGCAGGTATTGGTACACTTATGACTGGTATTAACTTCATGGTGACCATTTTAAAAATGCGTACAAAAGGTATGACGCTTATGCGTATGCCAATGTTTACATGGACAACGTTGATCACGTCTGTCATCATCGTATTCGCATTCCCTGTACTAACAGTTGCTTTAGCACTTATGACATTTGATCGTTTATTCGGTTCTGCATTCTTTACACTCGAAGCAGGCGGTATGCCAATGCTTTGGGCGAACCTTTTCTGGATTTGGGGACATCCTGAGGTATATATCGTGATCCTGCCGGCTTTCGGTATTTTCTCAGAAATCTTTGCGACGTTCTCAAGAAAACAGTTGTTTGGTTACAAAGCGATGGTTGTATCGATTGTGGCAATCTCTGTTCTTAGTTTCCTTGTGTGGGTTCACCACTTCTTTACAATGGGGAACAGTGCAGCGGTTAACTCATTTTTCTCGATTACAACAATGGCAATTTCTGTACCAACAGGTGTGAAAATCTTTAACTGGCTCTTTACGATGTATCGAGGCCGTATCAGCTTTACTTCACCAATGCTTTGGGCACTTGGTTTCATCCCGAACTTCGTTATCGGTGGTGTCACTGGGGTTATGCTTGCGATGGCAGCTGCGGATTACCAGTACCATAACACGTACTTCCTTGTATCCCACTTCCACTATGTATTAATCGCAGGTACTGTATTTGCATGTTTTGCTGGTCTTGTTTTCTGGTATCCAAAAATGTTTGGTTACAAGTTAAACGAAAGAATCGGCAAATGGTTCTTCTGGGTATTCATGATCGGATTTAACATCTGTTTCTTCCCGCAGTACTTCTTAGGACTGCAAGGAATGCCAAGACGTATTTATACGTATGGACCAGAAGATGGCTGGACTGCACTAAACTTTATTTCAACAATTGGTGCATTTATGATGGGTGTCGGATTCATCATCCTGTGCTACAACATTTACTACAGCTGGAGACACGCGAAACGTGAAGTGTCTGGCGACAGCTGGGGAGAGGGACGTACTCTTGACTGGGCGACATCTTCTGCAATTCCGCCGCATTATAACTTTGCAGCACTTCCAGAAGTGACAACACCAGATGCATTCCATCATTGGAAGCAAAACAATGTAGACGTTCATCCTGAAAAAGAATTCAAGAAAATTCACATGCCGCACAATTCAGGCAGACCACTTATCATGTCTGCATTCTTCGGACTTGGTGCATTCGGCCTTGTATTTGAATGGTACTGGATTGGCGTTATTGGTTTAATCGGTGTATTCGCAACAATGATTTTACGCTCATTTGAATATGACGATGGCTACTATATTCCTGTTGAAGAAGTGATTGAAACAGAGAAAAAGAATAAGGAGGCGCAGAAGTAATGGGACATAATGATAGCAGCTATGCAAATGCACCGCTTGAATATCAGTCTGAAACGGGACGTTTAAACATCCTTGGTTTCTGGATATTCCTTGGCGCGGAAATCGTGTTATTCTCAACACTTTTTGCGACCTACTTTGTTCTTCATGGCAGAACAGCTGGCGGCGTTTTACCAGCTGAGCTGTTTGATATGAAGCTTGTATTGATCATGACATTCCTGCTATTGGTTAGTTCATTTACATGCGGGATTGCCGTTCATGAAATGCGCCGTGGAAGTACAAAAGGGGTTGTCATTTGGACGATCCTCACACTGCTTCTAGGTGCAGGCTTCGTTGGGTTTGAGATTTACGAGTTCTTCCATTATGTACATGAGGGTGCGAGCATTCATACAAGTGCGTATTGGTCTGCATTCTTTGTACTCTTAGGAACTCACGGATTACACGTATCCATCGGTATCTTCTGGATTACCGGGGTCTTGTTCCAAATTAAAAAACGTGGATTAACTCCACAAACAGCATCGAAGATTTTTATCTCAAGTCTATACTGGCATTTCCTTGATGTTGTATGGATTTTCATCTTCACAGCTGTTTACTTGATCGGATTAGGGGGGCTTTTGTGATATGGCTGGAAAAACACATTCCTCAGCAGAGCACGAACACTTCCCTTGGAAACACGTAGTTGGCTTCATCCTATCCATCGTGCTAACCATCTTAGCATTCTGGATTGCCATTGGAGCTGAAATTGGCAGTTCTGCAAAACTATGGATTATCTTTGGTTTTGCCTTCATTCAAGCGTTCTTACAGCTATTCATGTTTATGCACATGACAGAAAGCGAGAACGGAACTGTTCAAGTCGGAAATACATTGTTTGGTCTGTTTTGTGCGATTATCTTCGTTATCGGATCTGTTTGGATCTTTGCGGCTCACTACAGCCACGGAGAGAACAGCAAAGACGGTTATTCACCTTCTGCACCAAAGCAATCTGAGCATTCAGAGAAATAATAAAAAACCACTCATCTCTCAAAGGTGAGTGGTTTTTATCATGATGTTGTGTTATTTATCTGGTGCTGCTGAATCTTTTGCGAATGAATGGAAGTCCATAAATGAGGAACGCTGCTATGTGTGCCAAAATGACATTAATGGCAAAGAATGCGATCATGAAGGTATGTCCTGCTGGAGATAAACTGCTTGTCATGTAAAGACCGAAGAAAATCCACATAATCATAATGGGTGGAATAGAAGCTAGTGCAATTTTTCTGTTTTCAAGCCATAAAAACAGGGGTGTAGCCGTTGCAATACATAGGTACGCAAAGAACATATCCATCGTATCCAACTCCTTTGTAAGTTGATGTTCAATTCAAATGAGAGGTCAGGATGCAATTGTGTCTGTTTTTAGGAGATATTGTGAACATTTTGTTACAAGTATTATACCACAATTGACTATGAAGTAAACTCAATAATTGGAAAATGGGCCTTATTCCGTAGAAAGTGGCTTTTTCCTTTTCACTCCGTACAGCTTATGCTGGCTTAATAATTGCTTGTCATATCGCCACATAGGTCATTGAATTTTCCCCTTAATATCTGTAAAATAATCTTTTTAAAGGACTCATGATCGGTTGAATGGTAAGAGTATAGAGGGATTTTTTCCTATTGTTAGGATGAAAAGTATTTCATTTTTTGAAAAATGGTTGGAACCTTTCGGATGTATCTTCCGTCATATTTAAGGTGAGTTGCTTTTGTGAAAAATTCAATCTAATATAAATAAGGGCTTTTATGTTTTGTAATAAGGGTGGTTAGTTCATGAACAAGCAGAATACATCTCCGTACTATCAAGGGGATTTAATTTTTATATTTTTAGCCTTCTTTGCCATCAGTGTCATTGCGATTTATGCTGCGGGTCAATTTGGGCAGTATGGATCTAATGCATGGACCAGACAGATCATTTACTACATGGTCGGAGTCATATTTATTGTAGCCATAAATTACTTTGATTTGGAGCAATTAGAGAAGCTAAGTCTCTATATTTTTATAGGCGGCATCCTGCTGTTACTTTTTCTGAAAGTTGCTCCTGCAAAAATTGGAAGTCATGATTTTGCTCCAATTAAAAATGGTGCAAAAAGTTGGTTTGTGATACCAGGGGTTGGAACACTTCAGCCTTCAGAGTTCATGAAAATTGGTTTGATTATGATGCTTGCATCTGTCATCGGCAAGTCAAGCCCTAGAGGAAAACGGACATTAGAAGACGATATCTTCCTACTATTAAAAATTGCCGGTGTAGCAGCTGTTCCAGTTGGACTGATTTTCTTACAGGATGCAGGTACGGCAGCTGTCTGTATGTTTATTGTCGTTGTAATGGTGTTTTTATCAGGGGTCAATTGGAAGCTGATTTCTCTCATCGGTTCTGTGGTTGTTCTTTTAGTTGCCGCTGTGTTAGCCGTGATCATTCTCTTCCCTGATGTTGCAAAAACAATCGGCATTCAGCAGTATCAGATTAACCGGATTACCGCTTGGCTACCTGATAGTTCTACGTCAGCCAACCAAGCGCAGACTCAGGATGCGTCTGGGTCTGATAAATATCAAGTAGACCAGGCCATTATGGCTATTGGTGCTGGACAGATTTTTGGGAATGGGGTTAAAAACTTAAAAGTCTATGTCCCAGAAGCACAAACAGATATGATTTTCTCCATTATAGGAGAAGCCTTTGGTTTTATCGGCTGTGCGTTTGTTGTGATCATGTTCTTCTTCTTGATCTACCGGCTTGTCGTGCTGATTGATCGTATCCATCCTTATAGCCGATTTGCGTCATTCTTTTGTGTAGGATATACAGCACTTATTGTGATCCATACGTTCCAGAACATTGGAATGAACATAGGTGTGATGCCTGTAACAGGGATTCCGCTCCTATTTATCAGCTTCGGAGGAAGCTCTGTTTTATCTGTTCTCATTGGATTCGGGATTGCTTATAATGCAAGTGTTCAATTAACGAAATACCAAAGTTATTTATTTAAATAAAACGGGTAAGGGCAGTCTAAGCATAGACTGTCTTTTTTATTCGAATTTTAATTTTTGAAAAGCCATATGTTTTTGTCTTATGATAGTAGAAGTGAAGGAGGTCTTCGAATTGAACAAAACAATAGAAACGATATTAAATCATCGGTCCATCCGTTCGTTTACAGACGAGCGTTTGTCCGAAGAAGAGGTGCTGACACTCATTAAAAGTGCACAGGCTGCTTCGACATCAAGCTATGTACAGGCGTACAGTATTATTGGTGTGATAGATCAAGAGAAGAAGGCCAAGCTTGCTGAACTGGCTGGGAATCAGCCATACGTTGAGAAGAATGGGCATTTCTTTGTCTTCTGTGCAGACTTGAAACGCCATGATGATATTGCAAAAAAAGCAGGGAAGAATCATCAGGAGGCGCTTGAGAATACGGAAGCCTTTCTCATTAGCGTCATTGATACGGCGCTCGCTGCGCAAAATATGAGTATAGCCGCAGAATCAATGGGACTTGGGATCTGCTATATTGGCGGCCTGCGCAATCAACTGAGAGAAGTCTCTAATTTGCTTGAAACGCCATCATATGTGCTGCCGTTATTTGGTCTGGTTGTCGGACATCCAGCGAGTCAATCGTCACAAAAGGAACGACTGCCAGTTGAACTCATTTATCATGAAAATTCATATCAGCAAGATGAAGCGCATGTGGATCGTTATATAAAAGAATACGATGATCGTATTTCATCATATTATGAAGAACGAACAAACGGAGAGAGAACAGATACTTGGTCTAAGCAGATGCTTCGCGGCTTTAGTCAGCCAAAGCGTGCCTTCCTTGGAGAATTTGTGAAAGAGAAGGGCTTTAATCGAAAATAAATAAGACATCCCCCTTTCAATGGAGAGAGGGGGATGTCTGTAAGAGGTGCAGTAAGATGAAATTAAGTATACTGGATCAATCTCCTTTAATTGGAGATGCAACACCTGCTGAAGCCTTGATGCAAACGGTTGAATTGGCAAAGCAGGCAGAGAATTGGGGCTATCACCGTTTTTGGGTATCAGAGCATCACTTTTCAAATCGGCTTGCAGGGTCGAGTCCAGAGGTGCTTCTCGGTCATTTATCAGCCGTTACGTCACATATACGTATTGGCTCAGGCGGTGTGATGCTGCCCCACTACAGCGCCTATAAAGTAGCAGAGAACTTCAGGGTTCTTGAAGCCCTCGCTCCTGGCAGAATCGATCTTGGAATTGGACGTGCTCCTGGTGGTATGCCCATTTCCTCCATAGCTCTTCATCATGGTGAACGAAAACGTCTAGGTGATCAATATCCTGAGCAGGTAGAAGAGTTGAAGGTCTATTTACACGACCTAGCGGATGAATTTTACCCGCTGCCCCATTTAACCGCTTCTCCGAAGGTAGAGACTGCACCAGAGGTATGGATGCTTGGTTCCTCTGGAGGAAGTGCAAGACTTGCGGCGAAAGCAGGTGCAGGCTATACGTTTGCTCTATTTATCAATGGCGAAGGCGGAGAAGATTCTGTAGAGCAATATATCAACCGGTTTGAACCTTCAGCATTCGGTGATGAGCCGCGCGTCAGTCTGGCGGTCTTCGTTTTATGTGCTGAAACAGAGGAACAGGCAGAAAAACTGGCAGTCAGCTTAGATTTATCCTTACTTGCCAATGAACAGGGGCAAAAGCTCGGGGGCTTTCCTTCATATGAAAAGGCACAGGCTTATTCCTATAGTCCATATGAACAAAAACGAGTGGCTGCCAATCGTCAAAGGATGGTGGTTGGGACGCCATCTTCTGTGAAAAAGCAGTTGACGGCACTAACGAAGGCTTATCGTACAAATGAAGTGATCGCCGTGACCATCACTTACCGCATGCAAGACCGGCTCACATCGTATCGTTTATTAAAAGAAGCCTTTGATGCATAACGTATGTATGTCTGTTTACCATCCACGCAGCCAGTAGAGAGGGAAGAGGAGCATCATGATGAAAATAAACGCGGCTGTCACCAGCAAACTAAGCGGGTAAATGAAGGACACATAGACCGTTAGCTCGCATGCTTGATGAACAGGACGAGGATGTTTCGCGTGGAAAAGGGTGAGAAAATACACCAAGGTGATCGTTAGAAAAAAAGCAGTAAAAAAAGAAACGATCCATAGCAATATCAACATCAGTCTCTCTTTCCTCCATATATGATCGAAAAGCCTTGATGAGCATATCCGCTCATGCAAGGCTTTTCTTGTGATTCACGTTTATTCAGGGTGAATTTCGAAAGGTTCCTTCGTTTGAACAGTGTCGGATTTCCCTTTCAAACTGGCATACGCAAGCATTGTATACTCACCAGGTTCGAGCTTTTGACCTTGATTGATCGTGCCATTCCATTTTACGCGGTGTTCTCCTTTATCAACATGTTGATAAACACCTGCTTCACCTAAATATTCTCCATCTGTCGAGTAGACGAGGAATGCAAGGTTTTCAGCTCCGCCAGGAAGATAGCTGCTAATGACATAGCTTCCAGCACGGTTATCCGGCTCTACAGAAACCGAAGTGACACGAGGATAATCAGGCTCTTTAACAATCAATAAAGTCGGAATCTCTGTGACCTTTCTGCCATTTTCGCGAAGGGTAATGCTGCCTTGGTACGTTCCTTTTTTCGTTTTACCGTAGTTCACTTGTACCGCGGAAGTAAAGGACCCAGTGGAATTCCCTTTGACAGTGATTTTTTTCGTTCCGTTTGTGCTGATGCCGCTGCCATCGAATTTGTAATCAATGGTATACGTTTTCGGTGCTTTTGAAAGGTTTTCTACCTTGAATTTCTTCGTTTTGATTTGAACGCCTTTTTCTTTCAAGAAAGTGCCGTAAGAATAACTCGCATCAGAAACGATAGATGACGCTTGGAGTGATTCGATGATGCGAACACTGCCTGTCCCTTGTGTGTTGTGAGGGAATGGGCTGCCGTTTGCGTCAAATAGTTTTTCTGCTGTATTCATCAGCAATGCTTTGATTTGTTCTGTTGAGTACGATGGTTTTGCTTGCTTCATGATCGCTGCAACCCCAGCCACATGCGGTGAAGCCATGCTTGTCCCTTGCTTTGAGCCATATCCGTAAGGCTGAGAAGGATCATGCGTTGGGATTGTACTCACAATGCTGACGCCTGGCGCTGATAAATCAGGCTTAATCATCCACGTATCCACAACTGGTCCGCGAGAGGAGAAGTCAGCGACTTGCTCACTAAGTTCTTTGACAAATTGAATGGAGAAAGTTGTTGTATTGTTTCCAGCCTCAATGGCTTTGACAAGCGCCGCTCCTTCAGCTTTTGAAAGCTTAATCGTTGGAAGAGCAAGTCCCGGTACATCGACTGGAATTTCTCCATCGGTGTTGTTATACATCACAACGCCGATTGCACCAGCAGCTTTTGCATTGTCGACTTTATCAACAAAGGCAATGGCTCCTCGTTCGATCACGGCAACCTTTCCTTTCACGTCGATGTCTTCAAATGCTTTTTCGTCACCGATACCTGCATGGACGAGTGTGACTTGTTTTTGGTCAAGTGCTTTTAAATCACTCTCTTGGTAGTAGCCCATTACTTTTGCAGTAGAATAGTTCGGGAATTTCACATTGTAAAGGCTGTACGGAAGCTGAGTTGCTCCGACAGAAATGGCATCTCTTGACGTGCCGGGAGAACCGACTGTCCAGCTGTTCGGACCACTGTTTCCATTCGATGTGACAGCGACAACGCCTTCAGACATGGCCCAATCGAGTGCGATGCTTGTGGCATAATCAGGGTTATTCACACTGTTTCCGAGAGAGAGGTTCATGACATCTGCTCCATCAGTAACAGCCCGGTCGATGCCTGCAAGGACGTTCTCAGTTGTCCCAGACCCGCCTGGTCCAAGTACACGGTAGGCAAGAAGCGTGGCATCTTTTGCGACACCTTTAATTTGTCCATTGGCAGCAATTGTCCCTGCGACGTGTGTACCATGGTCTGTTGATTCGCCTCTAGGGTCTCCTTTAGGAGTCTCTTGCGGAGAATAATCGTTATCAACAAAATCATAGCCTTTGTATAAACCGAAGTTTCCTTTTAAATCAGGGTGGGTATAGTCTACTCCAGTATCAATGACAGCGACTTTTACCCCTTTTCCAGAGTAGCCGGCATCCCAAGCCTTTGGTGCACCGATAAATGGAGCGCTTTTATCCATAAGAGGGGAGACATCTTCATTTGGAAGCTGAATGCTTTCCTTTTTCACTTCATCTGTTTGATATGTAACATCCGGATATACGGCTTTTACTCCGTCCACTGCGAGCAGCTTCGGAATTTCGTTTGCAGGAAGTTTCATAGAGAAACCAGAGAAGACTTTTTCATATTCTTGACGAACACTCGCTTTATCAATTTCTTTGAGTGCTTCATTTTTTACTTTTGTTCGAGATTTTTTGAGGGAGGCCTTTGTTTGAGCTTTGCCTTCTTGCTTTGCTTCAACTAAGGATTTTTCCTTTAATTCAACAATGACAGTGGTGTGTTTTCTAGATTTGACATTGATTTCACCGAAGATTTCTGCTTTTTCCAGTTCCACCTGTTTGTTCGATGGAGCGGCACTAGCCTGTTGACCTGTAAAGAATGTGGATAAAATAAAAATAGTGGAGAACAATAGAACAGAAGAACGAGAGATGACCTTTTTCATTAATTTTCCCCTTTCTAGCTGTGTTTTTAGGGAGATAGCCTTTCTTTTTGTGGATAAATAGGAAAGATTCACTGCCCGTTATTAAGTATTCAATACGTTGAAAACAATTCCTTTACTAAAATGGTCTTATTTTACATAGTCACAAAGAACTATTTTGTTTATAAAGTCTCACTTATGCACAAACTCCTGTTGATAACTCAATTATTTAGATACATATATGGAAAATAAAAAAATCTCATACACAAAATCTAGTAATGGGGTGTTGATATGTGGATAAACCCTGTTGATAAGGTGTGCTTATCTTTTGGATATAGTGTGTATAAAATTTTTATTCAAACATCCACTTACATGATGAACTTCTGCACTTTTCAACAAAACTTCTGAAAACTAGTTTGTTTTTTCACCCAGATTGTGACAAATCTCTCTTTTTTCTCGGGATATGATAGGAGCAGTTGTTTTGCTAGAACTGCTAGATTCTAAGAAAAGCGGAGGGATGTTCAGTGAGGAAATTCAAAAACTGGTTGAGTGTATGGTTTGGTTTCATGATGAATGTGCTTGTGAATCCTGGTGTGATGATGAAGCAGCAACGGTTTCAGGCGGCCGCGGTGGATGAACGTTTCTTTCAAGTGGTGAAAGAGAGAGAGCTAGAGAAGCTGGCAGAAGAAAAGAACAAGAAGCGCAGGTCAGAGAAACCGTTTAAGCAAAGTCTGATGATGCTTGATGAGAAGACGACGAGAGAGGCGCGTGCTGGTCCGCTCTTACCTTTACATGAGAGATGAAACAGGGTAAAATCCCACATAAGAAACGTTATCTGGTGGGAGAGGATACCCCTTGAAGATATATAAGATATTGAATAACAATGCAGTGATTGTAAAGGAGGGTGATCAGGAGAAAATTGTGATGGGTCCCGGAATTGCTTTTCAGAAGGGGAAAAATGACGTCGTTCCCGTTCAAAAAATAGAGAAAATCTTTGTTGTGCGTGAAGAAAATGAGAAATTCAAACAAATTCTTGCGACATTGCCCGAAGCGCATATTGAGGTGGCAGAGCATATCATCAGTTATGCGGAGGGTGAACTGATGATGCCGCTTAGTGATCATATCCATATATCACTGACTGACCATTTATCCTTTGCCATTGAGCGTATTCAAAAGGGCATTGTGCTATATAATAAATTGCTTGGTGAGATCAAAGTCTTATATAAGCAGGAATATGACATTGGGAAGTATGCCATTCGTTATGTAAAGGAGCGGCTCGGGGTTGAACTGCCGGACGATGAGGCAGGGTATGTGGCACTCCATATTCATACGGCCAAAATGAATACGGAGTCTATGAAAAAGACCGTGAAATATACAACGATGATCAAAGAAATGATCGAGCATATAGAAAGCTATTTTCAGCATTCAATTGATGAGGATAGTATTTCCTATCAGCGACTTGTGACACATTTGAGGTATGCATTAGGCAGGTTGGAATCAAATGAGGCATTTCAAATCATGGACGATGACATGCTGAGTTTTATCCAAACAAAGTATGATTTGGCTTACCGGTGTGCACGTGGACTCGCTGATTTGTTGAAAAATGAATATGAACTTCATCTCCCTGAATCGGAGATCGGCTACATCACGCTGCATGTCCAGCGTCTGCAGGATGCCGAATTGGTTTAGTGTTTGTGCCTGCATGCAGGCTTTTTTTTATGCACACTACTCTAAATATTGTATATGGGTCAATAGATTCGAAAAAAGAGGTTGACGCAAGTCACACTCTTATACTATGATGAAAGCGTAATCAAAACTTGATATCGTGGGATTGTGACTGTCAGGCAGGCAAGACCTAAAATTTGCGTAACGAGGGGACGTGTATGTCCTTTTATCGTTAGTGAATTTTAGGTCTTTTTTGCTTTAAAAAAGGAGGAGACAACATGGATTATCAAAAAACAGCCAAAGAATTAACAGAACTATTAGGCGGCAAAGAAAATGTCATCAGTGCCACGCATTGTGCAACAAGACTCAGATTGGTGATGAAAGATGAGGAACTGATTGACAAAGATGCCATTGAGGAACTTGAAGGGGTAAAAGGGGCTTTCTCAAGCTCGGGGCAATTCCAAATCATTTTTGGAACGGGAGCGGTCAACAAAGTATATGAACCATTTGCTCGTGAGACCGGCCTTGAGACAGACGACGAGAAAGAAAAACCTGTCAGCCATGATGAAGCAGTGAAACAAAAAATGAATCCACTTGCACGTTTTGCAAAGACGTTATCAAATATTTTTGTACCGATCATTCCAGCCATTGTTGCAAGCGGTTTATTAATGGGGCTTTTAGGCATGATGAAAGCCTTCAAATGGGCTGACCCAAGCTCCGCAATCTTTCAAATGCTTGATATGTTCTCAAGTGCAGCCTTTATCATTTTGCCGATTTTAATTGGTGTCAGTGCAGCGAAAGAGTTTGGTGGAAATCCGTATTTAGGAGCCGTTATTGGGGGGATTATGATTCACCCGAACCTGCTCAACCCGTGGGGACTGACGGATGCGAAACCAGAGTATATGCATTTATTCAATTTTGATATTGCTCTTCTTGGTTACCAAGGAACAGTCATTCCAGTATTATTGACTGTGTACATCATGTGTCTTGTTGAAAAAAATTTAAGAAAAGTGGTTCCGAACAGTATTGATTTACTTGTGACCCCATTTGTGACGGTGATTGTGACTGGATTTGTGACGTTTATTGCTGTTGGACCGCTTGGAAGAATGCTCGGTACAGGAATTTCGAATGCACTGACATTTATTTATGATCACGCAGGGTTCTTAGCAGGGCTCATTTTCGGAGGAGCTTACTCTCTCATTGTGCTCACAGGGGTCCATCATAGCTTCCATGCGATTGAAGCAGGATTGCTGAATGATATTGGGCGTAACTATTTGCTGCCAATTTGGGCGATGTCCAACGTAGCGCAAGGCGGAGCAGGCTTGGCGGTCTTTTTCTTAGCGAAACGCGCGAAAACAAAAGAAATCGCACTTCCTGCAGCCTTCTCAGCTTTCCTAGGGATTACCGAGCCTGTTATATTCGGTGTCAATCTCCGCTATCGTAAGCCGTTTATCGCCGCGATGATTGGAGGCGCATTAGGCGGGGCATTTGTTGTCTTCACAAAGGTAGCAGCCAACGCCTATGGTTTAACGGGTATTCCGATGATTGCGATTGCAGCGCCATTCGGTGTGCAAAATGTGGTAAATTATGTGATTGGTATGTTAATCGCTGTTGCTGTTTCATTTACTCTCACCATCATCTTCAAAGTAAAAGAAGTCGAAAAATAATCAAGGAGTGGTCACAGTCATGACAACAACTGACGCAGCACTTCGTCAAAAGGTAGCAGAACGTATTCGAAACTATGAGCATTTGGTGAAAAAAGATGTGTATCGCCAGCATTTTCATTTAATGCCGCCAGTTGGTCTTTTAAATGACCCGAATGGGTTGATTCAATGGAAAGGAGTCTACCACGTTTTTTATCAGTGGCAGCCATTCAAAACGGGTCACGGCGCAAAATTTTGGGGCCATTATACATCGACAGATCTAGTGAATTGGCAGCACGAGGAAGCCGCCCTTGCGCCAAGTGATTGGTTTGATCAAAACGGCTGTTATTCTGGCAGTGCAGTCATTGACGATGGACATATGTATGTGATGTACACTGGCAACGTTCGCGATGAACAAGGGAACCGTGAGACGTATCAATGTTTAGCTGTTTCAGAGGATGGCATTCATTTTCAGAAAAAAGGTGTCGTGGCGACGCTGCCAGAAGGATTCACCGCCCATTTCCGTGATCCGAAAGTATGGAAGCGAAATGGCAAGTGGTATATGGTTCTAGGTGCACAAAGCCTGAACCTGAAAGGGAATCTCGTCTTGTTTACCTCTGATACTTTAGACAATTGGACGTTTCAAGGCATCATTGCAGGCAGTGGGAAAAATGGATTAGAGGATTTCGGCTATATGTGGGAATGTCCAGATCTATTTGAATTAGATGGCCGAGATGTATTGATTGTGTCGCCACAGGGATTAAAGCCAGATGGCTTAAAATATCATAATACACATCAATCAGGTTATTTTGTTGGGAAATTGGATGACCATACTTATCAATATACGCACGGAGCGTTTGAGGAGCTGGACCGAGGCTTTGACTTCTATGCGCAGCAAACCTTTCTAGACGAATCAGGCAGACGCATTTTAATTGGATGGATGGGAGTGCCTGATCAAGGAGAAGAGCATCACCCAACGATTTCATATCAATGGATACACTGCCTCACCATTCCGAGAGAGCTGCGTTTAGATGATGACGGACATCTGATTCAAAAGCCAGTCACTGAGCTTCAGGTGATGAGAACCAACGAACAAGAGCATGTTTTCCATATCAAACGCTCCGTCCAATCGATTCCTGTAGATGATATTACGAGCGCAGAGTTATTCATTGATCAGATTGATACACAAAAAGGGTTTGAATGCTGTATTCGAGCGGCAGCCCGTATCATTTATGATAAAGATGAGGGCAAACTGACACTAGAGCGAGATCGATTTGAAGATCGATCAAAAGAAGTTCGAGAAGTAGCAATAGAGGAATTACACGACCTTCACATCTTTATCGATGCATCATCAATTGAGATTTTTGTAAATGGAGGCCGAAAAGTATTGACTGCTCGTTACTTTCCTTCCCCGGGAAATAAATCAATCTCGATCAGTGGCAGAAATGAAACAAAGCTTAAACTAAAAACATGGCATTTACAAAGAGAAGCAGGTCAATGATCTGCTCAACAAGTAGAGAAAACGTCTACGTCTCCTACAAGTGATGATCAGTATGATGTGAAATTGAATTTTCCGGTTGATAAGTACAAGAAACAGCGCAATGCTATAAATAAGGGAGCTCTTCAGCCGCCTGCACAATTGATAGAGAAGGTGTCGATTAAAAATAGGAAATGTCAAACAAGAAAAAAGAGATGAGTCATGAGGTTGTATAGGTAGAAATCAACCTGTTGAAATATTACTACTAAAGCTAAAGAAGAGCGAAAAAGAAGCAGGAAGGGATAGCCTGCTTCTTTTTATTTTGTGCAGTGAGTAAACCTCTATTTTCCTTAAAAGCGCAGAGGAAGTGTTTGTACATGCCCAATGAAAGAAATACAATTACAGCGTTCCATTGTTGGAAAAGGAACGGGGAATTGAAGGTTAAATCCAAACCTTTCAAGTGACATATTCTAAAAAGACTAATAGGATAGATGCAACAGGGTGACATTGTCTTGGTTTTCTAAGACAAAAAGAAGCCATACAATTTGAACTTCTTTGACAAGAAAACTACAAAAAATTCTATTGCTCTCAATTAGCTTGGAGAGCTTGGAAAAATCAAGGTCACGATATTGACCATTATAAAAACGATTTAGTCGTGTCACCGATGGAATTAGTTAGCTCTAACAACACGAAGGTCTTTTGTCATAAAAAGTAAGTTAATAAGCAGTCGGGGATTTCCCCGATTGCTTTGCTTGTTTAAAATTAAAAGGAGATGATTGAATGAAATACTTTAAGTTGCTTTTATCAGCTTGTGCCATAGCATTAATATGTACAGCATGTTCAAAGAAAGAAGAGGCTGTGGGAGACTCTTCTAAGGGAGAATTGAGCAATATGAAAGATAGTAAATTTGCTGTAATTCATTCAAAGATGATGGATAGGGGATGCGAGATAGTAAACTATAACGATATAGGGAGTAAGCTATCAAACGTGTCATTAAAAGACTGCGTGGGATTTACTTCGTCTACTCAGAGTGATAATAATATGTACTTCTCATCTAATAGGTCTAATTATCATGTCTCGATAGATAAGAATAATGGCAAGGTAAACCATCTACAAACAAAATCACTTTCAAAATCTACAGAAGACGAGGGAGCATTTTTTATTAACTACTCTAATGGCTATGTTCTACATGATATAAACGTTGGCTATGTAAAAGGTGGATTAGCAGGAGAGTTAGTTTATTGGGAAGAAGACAGCGGAAGTAAAGAGCAACTCAAATTCAACGGAGAATTGAGGACAGCTATATTTGACCATAAAAAAATATATGCCATTTTGAACAATGATGAACATATCATAGTATCCTCTATAGACCCAAAAAGTCATAAGACTAAAAGAAAGAAACTGGACATTGACTCTGTTTTCTATCCTGACAACAATGAATCATTAAATAATTTAAACAATAAAGAATTAATGATTGCTGTAAATGATGATGTCGATAGTAAGAAAAATTCTATGTTAATTATAATCAACAAAGAAACTCTCGATAAGAAAAGAGAAATCGTAATGGATAAGGGGTTCACTATCTACAAGATTCATGTAAATAAAGATAAAATTACGATAATATCCCATGAAGGAGAAGTTAAAATGTTTAACAGAGACTTCAAAGAGATATCTTCTGAAAAAATTCCACTTAATTTTAAATCAGATGACGAACGTTTAGAAGAGGTCAAGATTTTATACGGCAAAATTTATGCATTGGTAAGAATGTTTGATAGAGATAAGGATGGAGTTATTGGCAGAATTATTGAATATAATATTGAAAGCAAAGACTCTAAAGAGATATCTCTAAAATCTGATAGAGATTGGGAAATGACAAGCTTGGAAGTTGTAAAATAACTGACGAGGAGCGTGGAGTAAATCAACTTACATTATCTTGAACCCATGAGGCTTGTGTTATTCACATTGCCATTGTTGTATTTGGCTTGGGGGATTATTGGCTATTTAATCTTTAAGAAGGTTCATGTGGTTTTAACTATCACATTTATAACTTCAACCATTTTTATATTTGCCTATACTGGGTTTGACATGTCAAATATGTATTGGGTAGGGGTGGTGACTTTTTTATGCATGTGCACCTCTGTAATTACAAAAATTATTCGAGACATGTATATTCGCTATAAAAAAGCATAATCAACAAGCTTATGTCCACAAACATAAGCTTTATTTTTGTTTCATACCACTAAAATAACTCAAAATGCTTGTAATAATTAAAGTGATAACTGATGAAACTAACAAAGAAACGCTGATCGCTCCTAACCCTAAACCTTCCCATCCTCCCACAAAAAAGCTTATGAGCAATAAGATGATACTTACCATCATTAAAACTGCTGGAAATCCATACTGGAAAGATGACTGGTTTTTTTTAAAGATTAAAGAAACGCCTAGTATAATAACTGTAAGGATAGTTGTCAGTAGCCAGAAAGACATTTGTTTTTCCCCCTTGAAAGAGATGATGAAAGAACCCTAATGAATAACCAGGGTTCTTTTCAATATCGTACCACTGATTTAAGCTGTTTACCAAAGCAGCCAGTCACAGAACCTTTTCTTTGATCTTATATTTTATTTCCAGCTTCTTTCCCTACACTCGATGTAATCACTTTGTCAGCCACTTCATGTGAGACAGCAGCAGAATGAAAAATTGGTAACGCTAATGCTACAGTTACAAGCATGATGGGAACAAAAATTTTACTCTTCAACATATAACAATTCCCCTCCTTGAATTAACGACTTTGCTTCAAGAGCTCTTTCATAAAAAACGACAGCAATTTCCAACTGCCCACTTCTATTATAGTATCGTGCAGCTTCAAAAGCTAGTTGATACACATCTTCGTAAAGATTTTTGCTTTGTAGGGTATCAAGCCAATGTTTTAACTCTGTGATCGCATTTGGTGTCTTAGATTGAAAATAAAGGCAATATAAAAATTTCATTTCTGCTTCATAAATTATGTCATCCAGTTGTTGGGCCGCCGAGACCCCTTTCTCAAAAGTTTCGGCTGCTGGAACAACCTGTCCTAATTTCAAGAGAGTGTATAACTTGTTAAAATAGGATTTTGGAACATGTGATGTTTCATTCTTTTCAAAAAGTTCACAAGAAGTATCAAAATGGGACAAGGCTTCTGTATATTTTTCTAAGTGGAAATAACACTTGCCTAAGTTAAAGATCGTAGAGGATATAAGGTATTCGTTTTTCGTCTGCTGTGCAAAAGAATGGGATTTTTCAAAGTAAGTAAGTGCATCAGCATATTGTAGCTTAGATAGATAATTTCCAGCGATGACTGAATAACACCAGGCTATTTTTTCTTGCATTAATGGTTGTTCTATAAATAGACTCAATGCTTTATGTGCAAACATGACAGAAATTTGATACTGGTCTATATGGTAGTACACTTCTGATAACTTGTAGTAAAATTCAGCCTTTTCAATAGGGTCTTCAACATCCACAAGAATTTTTTCAGCACTTTTATAAGAACTGATCGCCTCGTCAAATTGTTTTTTCCTAAATTCGTGCATTCCTTTAAAAAACCAGAAATAAAAATCTAACATCTTTTCAATTTGATCTTTGTCTTCGTGAAGTGATTGATCAATCTTATGTTTCTGCTCATTTATCTGAACCATATATTCATCTAACTCTTGGCTAGATAACTTAGGCTTGAGGTAGCTTAGCATTAAGTCATGTCGAAATTCTAGAAGACTAAAATATAATAAAACAGTTTGATTTTCCTCCATACTGTCAAAGAGTCGTTTAACATCCGCTTTTAAAAATTCAGCATCAGTTATTTGATCTTTTTTGATGGCTGAATACCATTCATTTAGTTTGATCGCAACCTCGTCATAAGTGATAGAACCACCCATATATACTCCCCCTTCATATTCCTATAAAACCAATTATATACAATACCTTAACATGTCTAACTATTCTAAAATCGAACAGATGCGCTATTTATGTAAATTTTCGGTATACCGCAAAATCAAGCTGACTCTAAGAGGGAAAATGAGTAATTCATATAACATATGACATGCTACACATTACTTATTTTTACATAAATGTTGGAAAATAAATCGTCATCTGCGATAATAAGTCTAAATTGTGGTGAATAGAAAGGGGCAGGTAATTAATGAATCACTTTAAAGTTATGATATTGAGCCTTACCTTATTAATGGGGATCACAACTAATGTACATATAAATTCCTCAAATGATTTTCAAACCGCAGAAAACGGATACTTTGGATAAGCATTAGGAGAAGTAGACTCTCCACAAGTTTACTTTTTCTATTGGGTTTTCTAGTGTTAGCAAAAAGGCGTACTGGAATAAAAAGCAACTCCATTAATGATTGATTGAAAAAAGAACAAAGAAAAAGCCCTGTCCGCAGGGCTTTTTTGTTCGTCTTTATTTAGTTCGATGCTTCATTTTATGAATTGTTCTATAAGCCGATTCAACGCCAATGAAAACGACAAAGAATATAACTATCCAACTGAACAGGTCAGCCCAAACATTGGACATGTTTAGCTGGGGTTAGCCCATTCCATTATACCGCTCTGGTTTTAATAGTGAAATCAACCTGTATCTTATAGCCTATAACATGTATATACAAGGTTGGCTGGAAGCGGTTTGATGACGTTTTACATATATGATAACAGGTGGAATTATGGTATCATTTTAAAATATATACAGCTGAGGCTGACGTTTATCCAAATGCGGTAGGACAAAAAGGGGTTGTTTACTTGAATTCAAAACAGCAGCCGACGACTAGAAAACGCTTGGAGACAATGGCAGATCATGTTGAAGATAAACGTGAAGAATATAAAGAATTGCTCATTCAAGTCCAATCTATTCTCGGTGAACCTTCTCTAGAGCAGGAAGAATTAAAAGAGAAGCTGTCAGATACGTATAAACAAATGAAAGAATATGCCTTATTTGTTGAATCTATTGAAGCCTTTATTCGAAAAATGGCGAAAGAATCTGATCAGCAAAAGTAGGTATCCTTTATGGATAAAAGAGTGTACCCATACGCGGGTATGCTTTTTTTCATGAAATAAAAATGAAAAGTGTCGTCAATTGAAGATAGAAACGTATATTTATTTGGAGGACAAGAAGAAGTTTGTACCCATTGATGATATTGAAAAGATCAAAACATTCGTTGCTACGAAAGAAGATTTTATGGAACAAGGGTTTACAAACCTTGAAGGCACAATTACGTTCGATCATGAGGAAAAGGGGAAAATAGAGGATTTCGAAAATCCAGATTCTATTGAAGAGTTGTGGCATTATTACACAAACATTTTTGAGAAATATGTGGAAGAAGGGTATGGAAAAATATATTATCCAAGTGTTCCATTAGAGATACAGTTAGAAAAAAGATCTGATCATGAAGTGATGTTATCGCTTGATAATCAAACCTTAATTGCAGAGTATAAAGAACTTGTGCGTCATTTTATTGAATCTGGTCGTGAGTTCATTCGCTTTCTAGAAAACATAGCACCGCAGGTAGATCATTCTGGTTTCACCAATCAATTGAACGATTTAGAAAAAACATGTTAAAAACAAAAACCGATTCACCCAAAAGGCGAATCGGTTTTTTCTACTCTACTTATCAAAACGATGAGCAGAGTGCTTTGTTGGTCCGATGTATTCATTTAGCTGGAAAGAGCCTTTGATGGCAGCTGTGATGAATTCTTTTGCTGCATAAATGGCTTTTTTCACGTCTGAGCCGTTTGCTAGTTCAGCTGTGACTGCTGCTGAGAATGTGCAGCCTGCGCCGTGTGTGTATTCTGTGTCGATCTTCTCTGTTTCAAGTCGTTCGAAGGTTTGTCCATCATAAAGCAAATCGATCGCTTTATCTGGGCTTAGCTTACCGCCTCCAGTGATGACCACATACTTGGCACCAAGTTCGTGAATGCGTTTTGCTGCTTCTTCCATTTGTTCGATCGTTTTGATCTCACCGATTCCGCTTAATTGACCTGCTTCGAAAAGGTTAGGCGTAATGACGGTTGCCAGTGGCGTGAGCTTTTCGCGCAGTGCTTCCGCATGCTCCGGATATAGCACTTCGTTCGCACCCTTACAAACCATAACAGGATCAATGACGACATTTTTTAGGTCATATGTTTTGATGGTGTCCGCTGCAAGTTCGATCACGTCGACTGTTGGGAGCATACCCGTTTTCAGTGCATCTACCCCAATGCCTTCTACAATGGTAGAGAGTTGCGCACGAATCGTCGCCGTATCAATTGGAAACACCTGATGATCCCAATGGTTATGTGGGTCCATTGCAACGACAACGGTTAAAGCTGTCATCCCGTAGACGTTTTTTTCTTGAAACGTTTTTAAATCTGCTTGGATACCTGCACCGCCGCTTGAATCCGAGCCTGCGATGGTGAGTGCTTTATTCATAGACATAGTTGCTGAACCTCCAATGTGATGTGTAACAGTTACTGTTCTATCCCTTATTATAATCAGCTTTTCCGTTTATCACAATGAAACGACATAAAAAAGCGTTCCACCTTAGGAAGAACGCCTTTCCCCTTACCTTTTACAAATCACCAATTTCCCCTTTTTCAGTTCGTCTAAAAGTGTTAAAGCTAATTCCTGATCGGCGCCAACCGACATCATTTTGGCCATGAGCTCGTCATCCCGGGTGCGGATGACATTGGCAATTTGATCTAAAATCCCTTGATCGACCGCTGTCATGCTTTTGGCATTCGTATGCTCTGTGATGGTATCAGAGCGTTCTGGATCGTACGCAAAAACAAAAATATCATCCTTTGGTGAACGTATTTGTTCAATGGTCTGTTTCGCTTCTTTGCTATTTTCTACTGTGAAATATTCCATCGTGATCACTCCTTTCCATCGAAAATTCCCATTTTCCCGTCACATCAAACCGCCTTTTATATCATGAGAAGAACGTCATTTTATGTTTTAATGGAAAAAGACGAATCTATTAAAGGAGTTAGCTGAATATGAAGATTTCCTTATTAATTGTGACACATAACCGGCTCAGCGCACTGTGTGAGCTGCTTGAATCTATTACGAGACAAACCGTACAGCCTTTTGAAATTGTGGTTGTGAATGATGCAGGAGAGCGCGTCGAGATCATTCAGGAACTCTACCCCGAACTTCCGATCCGCTTGATCCATTTAGATGAGAACGTCCAGCATGTGAATGCTAGAAACGTGGGGGTGCGGGAGCTAACTGGCGATGTGATCATGCTGAGTGACGACGATGATTACTTTACACCTTGTCATATTGAACGTATGAGTAAGGCGCTGGAGGACGCCGATTTTGTTTTTTCTGATGCTGAAATTGTGTCATTTGAAGAAAAAGATGCGACCCGCTTCCCGGTGTCAAGACGTCTGTTTGCGTATACAGCTGCTATTGAGGATATGCGTGTCTTTTCTACATACGTTCCTTCCGGCAGTATGTATAAACGCTGTATACACGATGAGATTGGCTATTTTGATCCAGCGATGCATCATTACTGGGATTGGGACTTTTTCTTGCGTGTCACGCAGCACGCCCGGGTCAAACGAGTGCCGGCTGCCAGCGTGATCTATGCGTTTTTTGATGGCGGAGGGAATCAGTCTAGTGATCTTGGTGAGACAAGGAAGAACTACTTAGATGATCTAAGTGAAAAGCATGGGCTGGGTGACCTTCCGACAGCGAACTTTGCTGTCTTATTAGAAGAACCAGCGATGAAAAAACGAGAATCAGAGAGTGAGATTGTGTGGGACGGAAAACCGATGATCTCAAGACTAACGCAGCAGACACAAGGAGGAGAACCCCAATGAAGCCATTTTTAAATGATAGCTGGTGGGCTGTGATGAAAAGTGAATTTGAACAGCCATATTATCAGGAATTACGTGAATGGATGAAGGAAGAATATCGTACGCAGACCGTTTTTCCGAAACCGGATGACGTTTATCGTGCGCTTCATTTGACGTCATATGAAGAGGTCAAAGTGGTGATTTTGGGACAAGACCCGTATCATGGCCCAGGTCAGGCACATGGATTAAGCTTTTCTGTTCAGCCTGGTGTGAAGCATCCGCCATCGTTGAGAAATATTTTTCAGGAGCTAAAGGATGATCTTGGCTGTCCTGTTCCAAATCACGGCTCACTTATGAGCTGGGCAGAGCAAGGTGTGCTGCTCTTAAACACTGTGCTGACCGTAAGAAAGGGCGAGGCGAATTCTCATAAAGGCAAGGGCTGGGAACGTGTGACAGACCGCGTGATTGATGTGCTGAATGAACGTGATCAGCCCGTCGTTTTTGTGCTGTGGGGAAGACATGCTCAAAATAAGAAAGAACGGATTGATCAAAACAAGCATTTCATCATTGAGTCCCCTCATCCAAGTCCTTTTTCTGCAAGAAACGGCTTTTTTGGCAGTCGTCCGTTTTCAAAGGTAAACGCGTATTTAAAGCAAATGGGGACAGAAGAAATTAACTGGTGTATCCAAGATATTGAATAAAAAGAGGACGAGGGGAGAGACCCTTCGTCCTGTTTATTTTAAAAATTTACGAACCAAGTCGAGTCCGTTTTTCGCATTTGGATAACGGAAGGAAAAATCGAAGCGATTGGTTTGGCGCAGGACGCTTTTTTCATGCGTAAACGTAAAGAAACTTTCTTTCCCGTGATATCGTCCCATGCCGCTTTCACCCACGCCTCCGAATGGCAGGTAAGGAGTAGCGACATGCATGAGCGTGTCATTGATACATCCTCCGCCAAATGAGAGATGGTCTAGAATATAGGCTTCTGTTTCTTTACTTGTTGTAAATAAGTAAAGCGCAAGCGGCTTCGGTCTAGCTTTGACCATATGAGCTGCCTCGTGCAGAGAATCGAAGGTCATGACAGGCAGAATCGGTCCGAAAATTTCCTCCTGCATGACAGGATCTTCCCATGTGATGTGGTCTAATATGGTCGGAGCGATTTTGAGCTCGTGTTCATTGCGCTGTCCACCTGTAACGATCGTTCCATTTGAGAGGAATTGTGAGAGCCTGTCAAAGTGACGCTGGCTGACATTTTTCCCAAAGTGCGGATGTGTTTCCGGTTGTTCGCCATAAAAGTCACGGATACAAGCTGTCATTTCCCGCAAAAGTTCTTCTTTAATGGATTCATGAACAAGCAAATAGTCTGGTGCAATACACGTTTGGCCAGCATTGGTGAATTTGCCGAACGTGATTCGCTTTGCCGCTAATTTGATATCTGCATCAGGCGTGACGATGCAAGGGCTTTTTCCGCCAAGCTCAAGTGTGACAGGGGTCAAATGCTTTGCGGCGGCTTCCATGACGACTTTGCCAACTGCCACACTTCCTGTAAAGAAGATATAATCAAAGGGCAGTTTCAACAGCTCTGTACTCACATCTACACCGCCTTCTACGACAGCTGCATGGTCTTCTTGAAATACACGTTCCACCATTGCACTGATTACTTCTGAAACTTGCGGCGTCAGCTCAGACGGTTTTAAAATAACGGCATTACCCGCAGCAATGGCACCAACTAATGGAGAAAGGGCCAATTGGAAAGGATAGTTCCAAGGGGCAATGATGAGCACACTCCCATAAGGTTCCTTCATAATCATACTTTTCGACCCGATATGAGTGAGGGGCGTTCGCACGCGTGTTGGCTTTGCCCATTTGTGGATGTGCTTGATGGTATGATTGATTTCTTCATACACCATCCCGACCTCTGTTGTGTAGGCTTCCTGTTCGGATTTATGTAAATCATGGGCCAAGGCTTGTAAAATATCCTTCTCATGCTGTTTGATGGCTGCTTTTAAGTCTTTAAGAAGACGGATGCGTTCTTCCACCGGCGGCTTTTGAAAGACTTTTTGTTTCTGAAAAAGTGTTGTGAGTTTGTCCATTATTCAATCCTTTCATAAACGATGTTGTTGCTTTTATTATGTGTGAAGGGCTATGTCGGGTCAAATAAGAGAGGCGGGAGCAGACTGCTTTAAAAAAATGAACCCATTTCGTTTGTTCATTTGGTAAAATAATGTTGAAAAGAGACTTTTTTAGATTGGAGGGTCTACCCTTGAATATTCATATATCAAGCCTGCTCCAAAAAATGGAGGAAGCGGTTCAAAAGGCGAAACAAAGTGGAAATGATGAAGAGGTGAAACGTCAAGTGGCGGCGATTTCTTCACTATGTGATGTCATTCTCGATGCACCATCACAGGTGCAAATGCCGCAAGCGCCGATTATCTCGCCACCTTCTTCGATACAGACACCGCCCGCGCCGCCCGTATCCTCAGATCAAGCCATGCTTGAGAAACTGATGGGTGCGAGTGGTGCGAAGAAATTTCAGCATCAAGAAGAGGGGCAAAAAGAGAAGGATGGGAACGGCGACTCTATCTTTGATTTTTAATGGTCTTGTCACGACAAAGGGAAGGTGATCGGTTTGAAACTATTTTTGGGCGCCATTCAGTGGATGGCATTTTTTATCGCAGCTTCTATTGCTGTACCAATTGCGATTGCACAAGCATTTGAATTGAACCAAGTACAGTCAGCAGAGCTGATTCAAAGTACATTCTTTTCACTTGGTCTTGTGGCGATGGTGCAATGTTTATGCGGCCATATGCTGCCGATCAATGAAAGTCCAGCGGGGCTTTGGTGGGGTGTGTATACCCTTTATGCAGGTATGACAGGAACCATCTTTGCGACGTATCCTGAAACTCTGCAAGCACTACAAGGGGCTTTAATTTTTAGTGCCGCTTTCTTTTTTATTTTTAGTTTATTTAAAATCATTAATTGGCTCGCGTCTTTATTTACGCCAGTCGTCACAGGCATTTACTTGCTATTATTAGTTGTCCAGTTAAGTCAGCCGATCATGAAAGGGCTGATGGGCATCGGCTATCGGGGAAATCAGGTGGATGGGCTTGTCTTTTGCTTGTCGATCTTGATTATTGTTCTGACCTTCATGATCAGCCGCTCAAAATGGCATTACTTAAGGCAGTTTTCTGTGTTATTTGCCCTTGCAGGAGGCTGGTTGTTATTCGCTTTACTCGGGTTGGCAAAGCCGGTTCGAATTCCAGAAAAAATCATCGAGTTTCCGAAGCTGTTCCCATTCGGCATGCCAGTCTTTGACAGTGGATTGCTTGTCACGTCCTTTTTCATTACGATATTACTCATTGTGAACATGCTGGCAAGTATTCGCATTGTGGAAAGTTCAGTGAAGGCATTTGGTGAACTGCGTGAGCGGAAGAGAGCTCGTCCGGCTGGTTTTGTCGCAGCATTTGGCCACTTACTGAGCGGATTGATCGGAGCGATTGCGCCTGTACCTATTTCCGGGGCAGCAGGATTTATCCAGACAACGAAAATTCCATCGAGAAAGCCATTTTTCATAGGAAGTCTGCTCATTGTACTCATTAGTTTGTTCCCGCTGCTCATGAGCTTTTTCTCCGCATTGCCATCACCTGTGGGGCTTGCTGTAAACTTTGTGGTGTTCTCCTCGATGATTGGAATTGCGATGTCTGAGTTTGATCAGTATGAGAAAGAAGAAATTCCGCGGATTCGCTTTGTCCTAGGGATTGCCGTTTTAGCAGGTGTAGGGGCGATGTTTGTACCGCAGGAGGCCTTGAAAGGCATGCATCCTGTGCTCATTTCATTATTAAGCAATGGACTTGTTCTAGGTACACTCATTGCGATCGCGGTCGATCAAGTTCTGTTACGAAAGAAAAAGAAATCCGACAATCTCGTGTCAACGTAAAGGGAAAGTTGAATATCGTCTGTCACCCGCGCTATGATAAATATAATTGACGAGATAAGGAGAATGACGAATGAAACTATTTTTCATTTTAGGTGCGATTAATGCGATGCTAGCTGTTGGACTCGGAGCCTTCGGTGCGCACGGTCTGGAAGGAAAAATCCCTGAAAAGTATATAGAGATTTGGAACAAAGGGGTTCAATATCAGATGTTCCATGCGATTGGACTATTTATTGTCGCCTTTCTTGCAGATAAGCTGTCAGGTGTTTCTCTAGTCCCAACCGCTGGCTGGGTGATGCTTGCAGGTATCCTTTTCTTCTCAGGAAGCCTTTATGTCCTAGCATTGACTCAGGTGAAGATTCTAGGTGCCATTACCCCAATTGGCGGAGTGGCGTTTATTGCTTCTTGGATCATGCTTGTCATTGCAGCAGCAAAAAATTTATAAGCCAAAAAACCGATGCTCTGTGAGGGGCATCGGTTTTTTTCTTAATTCCAGTAAGGGGCGTAGTTTGGCGGTGCTTGATAATAAGGGATGTAGTGAGACGGAGGGACAGGGTTCGTTTGTGCTTCCTCTTCTCTGTGGCAAAATGGTCCGATAAACGCACTTGGCTTCACAGGCTGAGTCGCCTGTTTCCACTGTGTTTCGTTCATGCAATACGTATGTGCCATGATGTGAGCAGGGGTGAGGGTGAGAAGGTCTGAGCCTAGGATCACTTCTGGCGTAGATGCGTTAAAAATGGCTAACAAATGAGTTCTGTCTTGAAGGGCAACTTCGTAGTGCCACCAGCCTTGAGGTACGTTTGCCACCTGTCCTGGGGTGATGGTATAGGTGTGCAGTTTTTTTGTAAAAGGATTCAGCATCGAGACGGCAGCAGAACCGGCTATACAATAAACAAGCTCTGCGGCATTTTGATGATAATGAGGCTCTACGACTTTGCTTTTACTCAAATATATATCCAGCAGAGATACTTGATCCAACGAATTTAATTGGTTTTTCCCTAAAACGTTAATCAGGTTATGCTGATCGTATTTCACAAGTGGACTTTGATTCAGGTCGTATGAATATTTAACATTTGGTGATGTATAATCCAGCTCAACAGTCATGAATGTCACCTCTAGGTGTTTGATAAAAACTACTAGGCATCTTATGAGCAGCACCCTAGAGTTGTGACAAAAACCTAGTCAAAAGAAAAAAGCAAGGGCGCCTGCTCCTTGCTTTTGCGATATGTGGCGTTATCTACCTCGGAGAGTACGTGGACATGGAGTATGGATAGTCGTATTGAATTTCCCCATCAAACGTAATGTAATCAAGATAGATCGTTAATAGTAAGTATCGTGTTCCTGTCTTGTTATCACTAATGATAATGTGGTCACGTCCTGCAGCTTCAATGACGCCTCTGAAAATCTTCGAGTTCCATTCCTTACTTGCCTCAAACGTCATATAAATCGTGGCTACCTTGCCGCGGTTCAATCGTAAAATATTTTCAATATAGGACTGCTCGATTGGCAGTTGACCAGTGACATTCTGCTGATAAATCGGTCCAGAAGGAATTTGATACGGCTGCCCGCCGCTCTGCGTGCCCTGCCCCCCTTGTGAAGAACCAGTAGACGGCATTGGTGAAAATCCCTGCTGCATTTGTCCTTGCATTTGACCCTGCGTTTGGGGAGGGACTGAATAACCCATCTGCTGCGCAGGATACGGATTTGCTCCATATTGTTGCTGGCGAAAATCTTGACCTTCGAAACCCGAACCTTGCCCAAATTGATTTTTCAATTTCATAACGTTCCTCCTCTTTCCTCATGGTGTTCTAAACAGAAGGCGCTTGAGCACCTGTTGTTTCCATAGCATTCTTTCTCTCTTTCACACTATGAGACAGGAGGGGAGAATATGTACATTGAACGAAAAAAAGGAACTGTGGTGCAGTTCCTTAGGCGCGGGCAAACCCTCGCATTCTTTGTCAGGTCTGCGCTTCGTTGCTCACGAATATGATGTGCAACCTTCCTTACATCATCCAATTTACAGCGTGCTGGACACCAAATAAAAGAGTAATGATAAGAAAACATGCCGCAAGCGGTGTGATCACAATGAGAAAGGCTTGCCATAATCTGAGCTTCATCACAGCGGCAATGCCTAAAACAGCCATTCCCAATATCCACGTCTTTGCATAAGCATCAATCAGTGTTAAAAGATCGAGATAATACCAAACCTCATAATGCTGATCTAAATAGGGTGAGATTTTGACAAACGTATACGGACCGAGCATTCCAATCGTGAAAATCCAACTGAGTGCAAATAAAGCAGAAGGGAAAAAGACCGACAGCGTGCAGGCTTTCAGTACATCTCGATACGCGGTTTGACTGCCGAAAAAAAGACGACCTAACCACTTTAGGATGAGTACACCGAAAAATAGACCGAGATTGCCTGCGAGAATACCATATCCCGCACCTTGTAACAGAATAAAAGGAAATGGAATATGATTGCCCATATACTCGCTAAAATACCCTTCGTAGACCCAGCCTGTACCAGCGATACTTGCAAGGAGCATCATCAGCCAAATGGGAATAGAGGAATGTTGATATGAGCGAATAATCGTTTTTGTCGCCACGAAAATTTTGAAAAATCGAAAAAAACCTTTTACTTCCTCTTGTTGGGAGTGATCATTCTTCATAGCTTCCAATGTTCTTTACTCCTTTAATACATATAAATGATTACTTATATTACCAAAAAGTTCGCGTTTTTCAAAGATAGATCATTAAAAAGATACAATTTTATAAAAAATAGGTCACTCTACAGTCTCTTTAAGAGGAGACACATATGATAAACATAGTTTGAAAGAGACCGAGGTGAAAACTTTGACAAAAGTAACTGTCATTATGACGAGCTTCAACAAGGCGGCTTACGTCGGCAGATCGATTGAAGCGATTTTGCAGCAGACGCTGTCAAATTTTGAACTATTTATCATGGACGATGGTTCAAACGAAAAAACCCTTGCCGCGATTGAGCCCTTTCGCAAAGATCCCCGTGTTCATTTTATCCAAAGTGGTGTCAAATCGCTGGAGGAGAGAACAGCGAAAACCCGATACGCCGTCCTCATTAATCAAGCATTAGAACTAGCAAAGGGCGAGTATATTTCCTATGCCACAGATGACAATGTCTATGCCCCGGACCGTTTAGAGAAGCTCACACATTATCTAGATGCTCGACCAAGTGAAGATATTGTCTATTCTGCATCGAAAGTAATCTATTTAAATAGCAATAAAGAGCCAGTAAAGGAAACGATTCGACCTGCGCAAACGGTGCAATGGAATGCACCTTGTGCCATAGATCATTGCTCGGTCGTTCATCGTGCTTCTATTTTAACAAAAATTCATACTGAATTTGGGTCTTACTGGGACGAGAGTCCGCATTTTTATCGAATAGGGGATGCCCGGTTCTTTTTTCGATTAAATCATTTTTATCCGTTCTATCCCTATGATGAAGTTTTAGATACAAATTACATCACAGAACAGTCGATTCACTATCAATTGGCGGAAGAAGAGAAAAGTGCCTTTATTCAAGCACTTCCTGAGCAGTCTACCTGCTGGGAGCTCCGCCATATATTAAAACAAAGACATGGGAGGTGACCTGAAGTGTCGCACTATATTCATCATTATTGGCAGGTGTACTTTGAGTATGTGAATCTTATGAAGGATTTGTCCTATCAACAAATTCCCCTTGGGTTGATCAGCAATTTCTATCAATATATCAGTCCTGAGGTAAGGGAACGTATGGAGGATGAAGCATTCGGTCAAGAATTGACAACCGATTGTCCGTTGCCGGAAGAGATTCAGCCATTTTTTGATCAACATAAGCAGCAGATCAAGCGTATTGCTTATCGTCCGGCGAATGGAAAGGTCCTGCTTCACTTTGAACATCTGCGTTTTACTGAACAAAATTACATGCGGTTCCATCCGAGTCAAACGGTGGTGCTTGCTCGCTGGAAGAAGGCAGATTATTTCGGTTTACCGGTCATCAGCAAGCCGGAATTAGCAGGAGAGGTTAATAAAGAAGCCCATGCTGAATATATTGAGAAAGCAAATGCTCTCCTTAAACCTTACGCAAAGCATCCGGTCTTTGGCAATGTCTTTTTTAGAGAAAAGCTTCGTAAGGACATTGTGCAATTTATTGATGTGATTGACCAGACAGAAGTGCTATTTCAGATGGAGCCAATTGCAGCCATCATTGTGGGGACAACGGAGGATGCTTACAGCCGCGTACTTGCACTGCAAACTGTGAAACGCCAGCTCACGAGTATCTGTCTTCAGCACGGCGCACTGATGGGAGACGAAGCCTTTTTGCCGATTTTCACGACGTGCCACGGGGTGTTTGGAAAGTATGAAAAAGACTGGTATGTAGACAAAGGCTGTCAGCTGGAACAGGTGGAGATCACAGGTCATCCGAGGTTTGATTTGGTGAAGGATCGAACGCCGCTTCAGCAGGAACTCATCTTTCGTAAATTGAACTTCAATCCTGCCAAAAAGACCGTGCTTGTGGCAACGCAGCCGTTTTCAGAAGCCTTCTATGGTGATGTGCTTAAAACGATTGCAAAACGGAAAGACATTCAGTTGATCATGAAGCCGCATCCGTGGGAAATTGCCCGCAACCGATTAAATGAGTATGTGTCCATTGAACGAGCAGGAAATCATGTGAGATTGATTAAAAAAGAGATCGACTTGTATGACCTATTGCCATATATGGATATGGTCATTACGCTCACATCAACCGTCGGTCTTGAAGCGATGCTCTTTGAAAAGAGTGTGCTGATCGGGAAAATGACAGAAGGCAGAAGATACCCTTATTACGAGTCGCTTGGCAGCTATCATATGAAAAACCCTGTTGAACTGGCTGAGAAAGCCATTCGTATTTTGTCGGATGATCAAGAGGTGAAGCTGGCAAAGAGGCAAGGAGCTGAGTTCATTAAACAACATTATCCGCATGCGCGATCGACCGATGTTCTGCTTTCTCTGCTTCAAACAAAAACAGGTGTGGATTTTCAGAGATGAAGATAGGGGTGTGCAAGCGATATGGAAAAAAAGAGAGAACAATTTCTTCCTTATGCCCTGCCGTTGATTGAGCAGGAAGAAATTGACGAAGTCATTGGAACATTAAAATCTGGCTGGCTGTCAACCGGACCAAAAGTCAGACAGTTTGAAGAAGAGTTTCGGCAGCTGACCGGTGCAAAACATGCGATCGCTGTCAATTCATGTACGGCTGCTTTATTTTTAGCCTTAAAAGCTAAAGGGATTGGGAATGGGGATGAGGTGATCACAACGCCTCTGACATTCTGCGCAACAGCCAATACGATCATTCATACAGGGGCAGCACCTGTATTTGTCGATATTGACCCAGCGACACTCAACCTCGATGCAGAGAAACTAGAAGCGGCGATTACACCACACACAAAAGCGATTGTCCCTGTTCATTTTGCTGGTCAATCGTGCGATATGGAACGGATTTTAGCCATTGCCAAAAAGTACGATCTCTTTGTGCTTGAGGATGCCGCTCATGCTCTGCATACAACGTATCACGGGCAGCCGATTGGAGCGATTGGTGATGCGACTGCCTTTAGTTTTTATGCGACGAAAAATATAGCGACCGGAGAAGGCGGCATGCTGACGACACATGATGATGCACTTGCCGCTCGGATCAGAAGACTAGCACTCCATGGGATGAGCAAGGGAGCATGGAATCGTTATGGAGAAAAAGGAACGTGGTACTACGAGGTCGAGGAACCTGGCTATAAAATGAACATGTTTGATGTGCAGGCATCGTTAGGGCTTGTTCAGCTAAGCCGTTTAGATGATATGCAGGCACGGAGAGAACAAATTGCGAAAGCATACAATCAAGCATTTCAAAAGGAAGCAGGGCTGATCCTGCCGCCAGTCCATCATGAGGGAAGACATGCATGGCATTTATATGTACTGCAAGTGGACCCGAAAGAAGCATTCATCACACGCAATGAGCTGATTGATCAGCTGCAAAAGGACTATAAAATCGGCACGAGTGTTCACTTTATCCCTGTTCATGTGCATCCATACTATCAACAAACCTACCACTATTCACCAGAGGATTTCCCTGAGTCACTCGCGTACTACAAGCGAACCCTCTCACTGCCTCTTTATCCCAGTATGACAGATGAAGATGTGCAGGATGTCATCACTGCGGTGCTGTCTATTTTAAAAGAACAGAAGGCATCTTCATGAAGACCGTTCATGCACTAGACGATCAGGTGCTGTCCGCTTGGATTGAGAAATACGGTCAACAAATTGAACAAATGAAAGGCTTCAAACAGTTTGGTCTTGTCAGTGGCGCCCAGCTCAAAGCAGTGCTGTTATACGACTGGTCAAAATGGGAAAGCGGTATATTTGATCAGCATATTTTTCATGTGAAGTTTGCGGAAGCTGAGTCAGCATCTGCTTTTCAGGAATTGATGGAGCGCTTCATCAATTGGATGAGAACAGAAAAATGCGATTTTTTCTTTTTACGTCTTGAAGCGGCGGATGTTGAAAAAAACCGCATCGTCCAAAAGCTGTCACATGTGTACTATGTGGGCGGTCTCACTCGTCTTGAAGCGCCGCCTGTTCACTTGGAAATGCCATCAACAGGTGAAGATGTGATCATCAGTCTGCCGAATGAAAAGGAATACGATGAGGCGGTGTCACTCGCTTATCAGGCTTTTGTGAAAAGCCGGTATGCCCTCGATCCATTTTTAGACCAGAATGTCGTCCAGCATTTCTATCAAGAATGGATGAGAAATAATGTGCTCGGACGTGCAGATATCAATATCGTAGCAAAGGTGAACGATGAAGTCGTGGGCTTGATACAAGGGATGACCAAGGGCGATGAGCTGGCGCTTGAGCTGTTTGCGATTAGACCGGATGTACAAGGAAAAGGGATCGGGAAAAAGCTGTTTATTGAGATGATGAAGGTCTCTTATGAGAGAGGGCATCGTTTTATTTCTGCCGGAACGCAGCTGCATAACACAACCGCCATTCAGCTGTATGAAAAGATGGGATTTAGAACAACAAATGCCTTCTTGTATTACCATGTATGGCCGAAAAAAGGAGAGAGGTAAGATGGCGCATTTCTACATTGGAGATCGCAAAGTGGGGGATGGTGCGCCTGTCTTTATCATTGCAGAGGCAGGCATTAACCATGATGGAAAGCTGGATCAGGCGCTTGCTTTAATTGATGTGGCAAAAGAAGCAGGTGCCGATGCAGTGAAGTTTCAAATGTTCCAAGCTGATCGGATGTATCAAAAGGAACCAGGTTTATACGAAACAGCCAAGGGAGAAGAGGTGTCCATTTTTTCCTTAGTGGAACAAATGGAACTGCCGCCAGAATGGCTCCCGGTATTATTAACCCGCTGTGAGGAAAAAGGGCTAATATTTTTAAGCACAGTGTGTGATGAAGAATCGGCGGATTTATTAAATCAAACCGATCCGAAAGCTTTCAAACTGGCATCCTATGAAATCAATCATTTGCCTCTTTTGCGACATACAGCTTCTTTTCAAAAGCCCATCATTTTCTCAACAGCCGGGGCCACTATTGCAGATGTTCATGAAGCATATGAGGCGGTTACAAGCGTGCAAAACGATCAGGTTGCCATCATGCATTGCATCGCAAAGTATCCAGCACCTAGAGCTTACACGAATCTTCGTGTGCTCCAAACCTTAGCCTCCGCTTTTCCTGAGGCAGTCATCGGCTTTTCCGATCATAGTGAGCATCCTACTGAAGCCCCTGTTGCTGCTGTGAAGCTTGGGGCAGCCATGATTGAAAAGCATTTTACGATAGATAAGACGCTGCCTGGCGCCGATCATTCCTTTGCGCTCGATCCCGAAGAATTAAAGGAAATGGTTCAGCATATTCGAGCGGCGGAAAAGGACCGAAATCAATCAGAAACAGACGCTCATTCTGTGTCAGAGGAGCTCCTTGGCAGTTCTTTTAAAACGACAACAGCCATTGAAGGGCAGATTCGTGAATTTGCGTATCGAGGGATTTTTACGACAAAAGATATTGCAAAGGGCGAGACATTGACCGAAGAAAATCTAGCCGTATTACGTCCAGGACAAAAAAGCCAAGGTCTGCATCCGCGGTACATGGAGATTTTACTTGGCGTCAAGGCTGTCAGAGACATTCCAGCCCATACAGGGGTTTCGTGGAAAGATGTGCTCATGCAGGAGTCTACAAATGATCAATGATGTGCTCTTTGTCATACAGGCTAGAATGGGCTCAACAAGACTGCCAAAAAAGGTGATGAAACCAATCGGTGGTATGGCGTTGATCGATTTTATCGTTGAACGGGTAAAGCAATCAACTTATTATAATCACAAAACGCAGAACCTCATGATCGCCACAACAGTCGAAGCAGAAGATGATCTATTGGCTCATTATTGTTTATCAAAGGGCTATAAGGTATTTCGTGGCAGTGAGATGGATGTATTGCAGCGATTCGCAAAGATAGCTCAACATTTTGAACCACAAACCATTGTACGTTTAACGGGAGATAATCCATTTATAGATCCAGCGCTTTTGTCGAAAATGCTTGAAGAACATAGACAGAAGAAGGCTGATTACACGTATACGACCGGAACACCACTCGGTATTTCCGGGGAAATGATCAACGCAACTATTTTACGTAAAATCGACAATTTTCCCCTTACGCAGCCGGAGCGTGAGCATGTCACGCTGTATATCCGAAAGCACCCTGAGCAATTTCAACTGCAATTATTCACACCGCCCAAAGAACTCGCATATCCTGCTTATCGATTCACGATTGATACAGAAGAAGATTATGTATTTGCCACCCGTTTACTTGAAAAAGCCGGTGGGTCTAATGCAGTGCCTACAGCTGAGCTCATCACCATTTGTGAACAAGATCCTAATATGGTTCGGTTGAATCAATTTGTGAGACAGAAGGATGCTGAATGAATAAAAAAATCATGATTGTTGTGTACGGTGGTTTTTTAAGAGGAATGGGGCATATCGTTAGAATGAAACGTCTGGCAAAGGAACTGATTCAAGAAGGAAACGACTTATATTTCTATACAAATGAACAGATTTGTGTAGAAATGCTCTCGCATCCAGCATGGCACGTTCATTTGGTGCAGGAATCAAACGTATTCCTTCAAATGGATCAGGACATAAAAGAGCTAAATCCTAATCTTCTGCTAATCGATGTCCTTGATTGTGACCTTCAGTTCCTTCGATCGATCAAAGCGTCCTCCAGAAATGCAAAACTGGTCTTATTTGAAGAAGAAAGAACAGAAGCTTGCCAGCTTGCTGATGCTGTCGTAAACGGCATTTATGGTGGACTAGATGAAAAGCACCTGCAAGTAAATGGAACGGACTACTTTTATGGAACACCTTATTTATTGTTAGATCACGAGATCAGCAAATTAAAAGACACATATGAGGTTCGCAAAGAATGTAAGAAGGTGGTGATCAGCCTTGGGGGCAGTGATCCAGGCGGATTATTAACAAAGGCTGTATCAGCCCTTCTCGAAGCCTGCCATTTACACATTCTAGCGGTTACAGGAAAAGCCTCTCGCATCGAAGAAGAAATCGAGGCTGCACATATTCAATTCATTCGTCATACGGATCAATTACCTACCCGTCTTGCAGAAGCCGATCTAGCGATTGTTGCTGGCGGGATGACGTTATATGAGGCCGTTTGTATCGGGGTGCCCAGCATTGTCCTTTCACAAGTAGACCACCAAGCAGTGACAGCCACTCGTTTTGCACAAAAGGGAGCCTGTCACCATCTTGGATTAGGTCGCCTTGTGGATGAAAAGGATATATGGCGTGCTGTTCGAAGGCTGTCCGGCAGCTACTTTCTCCGCAGGAGCATTCATCTCAATGGACGGTCACTCATTGATGGAAAAGGAACCGAACGAGTGAAAAACATTCTTATATACCTCATGAATCATCACCAAAAAGAACATAAGGATGTGTAGATGTGAAGGGAGTTATTTTAGCAGGAGGAAAGGGATCACGACTGGCACCTTTAACAAAGATTTTCAATAAACATTTATTGCCGGTTGGCCCATATCCGATGATTTATTGGTCATTGTTCAAATTGAAAGAAGCGGGAATATTGGATGTAATGGTCATATCACAAGCAGAACAAATCCCGCTGTTTCAAAAGCTGCTTGAAGGCGATCAGGAACTGGGGATGAACATCGTGTATCAGGTCCAGCCAGAAGCTTCTGGAATTTCAGACGGCTTATCCTACGCAAAGCCCTTTGTAGAAGGGGAAAAGTTTGTGCTCATGCTTGGTGATAATGTATTTGAGGATTCGCTAACCCCTTTTGTTGAAGCCTTTCAGCAGCAAGAAAGTGGTGCGAAGGTTCTGTTGAAAGAAGTGGCAGATCCAAAGCGGTTTGGCATTGCAGAAATTGATGCCACCCACCACCGAATTGTATCAATTGAGGAAAAACCGGAGTATCCGCGTTCATCCTACTGCGTCACGGGCATCTATTTTTATGATCAAGAAGTCTTTCAATATATTGAGAAAATCTCGCCGTCAGATCGAGGCGAATTAGAGATTACAGATGTAAACAATCTCTATATCTCAAATAGCCAGCTGACCTATGATATGTTAAAAGGGTGGTGGATTGATGCAGGAACACATGAATCTCTCCACCAAGCATCGACGAAAATGTTTGAAACGATGAAGAAAAAAGAGGGATACGAATGACGAAGTCTTATTTCATTACAGGCGGAGCGGGATTTATTGGACTGAATTTTGTGAAGCTGCTGCTTCAGGAGACAGATGTCCGGCTCACTGTTTTTGACAAGTTAACATATGCTAGTCATCCAGAGGAGATGGATGAATTATTAAAGCTGTCTCATTTTCGTTTTATTCAAGGGGATATCACCCTTCAACATGAGCTGGATCAAGCGTTTGATGAAGTCTATGATGCTATCATTCATTTTGCAGCGGAATCCCATGTTGATCGCAGTATTGAATCGGCAGAGCCCTTTATTCAAACCAATGTCCTCGGTACCTATCGTATGCTGGAGGCAGTCTTAAAGGGCAAGGCGAAAAAACTTATTCATATTTCAACAGACGAAGTATATGGAGATTTGGAACTGAATGATCCGGCTTTCACAGAACAAACACCACTTTCACCGAATAATCCTTATTCAGCAAGCAAGGCAAGCTCAGACCTGCTTGTAAAATCTTATATCCACACTCACCAATTACCCGCAATGATCACACGATGCAGCAACAACTACGGACCGCATCAGCATGAAGAGAAATTAATACCGACGATTATTAGAAAAGCAATCAATGGAGAAAAAATCCCGATTTATGGAGATGGCCAGCAGATTCGCGATTGGCTGTATGTAGAGGATCATGCGAGAGCTGTAAAGCAGGTCCTTGAAAACGGAACAGCTGGGCAGGTGTACAATATCGGCGGTGGCAACGAGAAAACGAATCTCGATTTGACCAAAACCATTCTGACGCAGCTCGGGATCAGTCATGACCGTATTGCGTTTGTTGAAGACCGTAAAGGACATGACAGACGGTATGCGATTGACGCCAGTAAGCTAAAACTGGAGCTTGGCTGGACGCAGGAGACGTCATTTGAAGCAGGTATTGAAAAAACGATCAATTGGTATCGTGCCAAATATGATCAGAGCGAAGAAGGGTGACCGATGAAAGTTTTAATCACCGGTGCAGGCGGGCAACTAGGGAAGGAATTGAGCAGACAGCTTAAGGAGAAAGACATCACCGTCATTTCCTTAACGAGGAGCATGCTCAATATCGCAGATCAGCAAGCAGTCAGACATGCGATGAGACACTTTCGTCCTAATATTGTTGTCAGTGCAGCAGCATATACCTCAGTAGATCAGTGTGAAACAGAAACGGAAAAGGCGTATCTTGTTAATGGCATTGGCGCCTACTATACAGCGCTGGAGGCAAAGAACGTAGGGGCTGATGTGTTACATGTCAGTACAGATTATGTGTTTGACGGGCAAGCAGACACGCCTTACCAAGTCGATGCACAGCCAGATCCTCACACCATTTATGGAAAAAGTAAAAAGCTTGGTGAGGAATTGATTCATCTTGTATCAGACGAAGTGAAAATCATCCGTACATCGTGGCTATACGGACATGAGGGACATAATTTTGTGAATACCATCCTTCGGCTCGCAGAAACAAAGGATCATTTGCGCATCGTGAATGACCAAATAGGCTCACCTACTTATACAAAAGATGTCGCAGAGGTCATCATTCATTTATTTGATCAACAGGCAGGAATTTATCATGTCAGTAACCGAGAAAGCTGTTCCTGGTTTGACTTTGCGTCAGAAATTGTGACAAAAAGCGGCCTGTCTACGACCATTGAGCCAATTTCCACAGAAGAGTACGGCTTCCAAACACCTCGTCCAGCCTATTCTGTGTTAGACCTTCAAGCGATTGAAGCCACAGGCTGGAAGCCGAGACATTGGAAGGATGCGCTTCACGAATTTTTGCAGAAAGAAGGGAGATGGCATCAGCATGATTGATGGTGTACAAACGAAAAAACTCATGAAACATTGTGATGATCGCGGCTTTTTTGCAGAGCTCATTCGAGATGATGAGCCCATGCTGCAACGTTTTGGGCAGGCATCGTGGTCGAAAAGCTTTCCAGGTGTGATCAAAGCCTTTCATTATCATGAAAAGCAAGATGATGTTTGGTTTTTCCCAGCAGGTCATGCTCAGGTCGTTTTATACGATTTGCGTGAGGACTCTCCTACAAAGGGTCAAACCGATGTGTATTATATGGGGGAAGACAATCCAATGCTCCTCCTCATCCCAAAGGGTGTCGCACATGGCTACCGGGTACTAGGCGAGACGCCGCTGCAAATTGTCTATTTCACGACAGAATCCTATGACCCGAAAAACCCAGATGAAAAGAGAATCGCTTGGAATGACGAGACAATCGGATTTGATTGGGAAACGACATTTAAATAAAGAACAAAGGCCTTTCGCAGGAGAAAGGTCTTTTTTTGTTGAAATACATTCTATAAGTGTCATTTTATGTATTTTTCTAAGTTAAGCAGAAAAGGGATGTGGATGAGTTTGTCTAAAAGAATTGCATTTGTAACAGGGGCAAGTACAGGGATTGGAAAGGCAATCGCCATAAAGCTTGCCGCCCAGGACCATGTAAAGGTCATCATCAATTCTAGAAATCAATCCTTACTAGAAGATGCGCGGCAGCATATTGAGCGTATGGCAGAAACAAAGGAGCCGGTGTCTCTTTTCTGTGGTGATATGTCGCATGAAGGAGTGCGAGCTGAGGCCTTTGCGGCAATAGATCAAGAGTTTGGCAGACTGGATGTGTTGATTAATAACATTCCAGGAGGGAAGCCAGATACTTTTAATTCATGTGAAAGTGAGCAGATGCTGGCAGCATTTTCTCAGAAAGCCCTAGCGTACATTGATATGATGAAACGTGCGGCAGCGATGATGAAAAGACATGAATATGGCCGGATCATTCAAATTGTCGGGAACCTTTGGAAGGAACCTGGTGATCAAATGTTTACGAACAGTATGATGAATGCAGCGATTATCAATGCTAGTAAAAATGCAGCCACACAGCTTGCGCCTTCAGGGATCACAGTGAATTGTTTAAACCCAGGATTTATTGCTACAGATCGATATGAACAGTTTATCGAAAACATGATGCGTGAGCAGTCATTATCACGGGAAGAAGCTGTACAGGCTGTTGCGTCAGGGATCCCGATGCAAAGAGTAGGTTCAGCGAGTGAAATGGCTTCATTGGCGGCATTTATCGCATCAGAGGAAGCCTCCTATGTCACCGGACAGCAAATATCTGTCGATGGTGGTTCGATGAAAAGTATATAAATATGAAAAACCCGCTATATGCGGGTTTTTTGTTGAAAACGAATCGGCAGTATATGCAGCCGATCGATAAAAAGGGCAAGCTGTTCAATTGGCGCCACCATTGAGATGCGGACATGATGTCTTCCATGTGTTCCAAACACACCCCCAGGCGTCACGACGACATTTGCATGCTCGAGTAAATAGTCGGCAAATGCATGAGAATCCTCGAAATCATCAGGAATCGGTGCCCACAAATAAAAGGCGCCGGCTGGACGTTCAATGGTCCAGCCAAGCTGCTTCTCCGCTTGACGGATGAAGAAAGCCATTCGTTCAATGTAGACTTCTTTCAATGATTGAATATGACAGTCATCACTTTGTAAAGCGACGGTGGCGGCATGTTGAAATCCACCATACATACTGACAAACACATGATCCTGGAAGGCGTTAATGGCATGAATGATGTCCTCATTGCCTACAGCAAAAGCGACTCTCCATCCTGCCATATTGAATGTTTTGGATAAAGAATATAATTCCACTCCTACGTTTTTCCCAAGAGGAGCCTTTAGAAAGCTCACTGGTTTTTGCTCATAATGAAAGGAACCATAAGCAAAATCATGAATCACATGCAGATCGTGAGCGGACGCAAATTCTGCAGCCTCTTCAAAAAAAGCTTCATTCGCCACAGCACCAGTTGGGTTATTCGGATAATTTAAGAAAAGCACCTTTGCCTTTTTTAACACGTCTGGATCAATTGAAGAGAAATTCGGCAAATAGCCATTTTTCTTTTCAAGCTGGATGCAATGTGGCTTTGCGTCCGCCATCAAGATACCTGAATGATATTCTGGGTATCCCGGATCGGGGACGAGGGCAATATTCCCTGGATCAAGCAGGCACTGACTCATCACATAAAGCCCTGTTTTTCCTCCATTGAAAAGGGCAATTTCCTTCTTCCGGTCAACCTCAATGCCGAATTCCTTTCTGTAGAAATCTGCAATGGCTTGCTTGAAAAAGTCAAAGCCTCTAAAAGGTGCATATTGCTGAAATTGCAAAGAGCCTGCTGCCTCTTGAAGGGCATTCACAATGTGCGCCGGAGTAGGAAGATCAGGATTTCCCTGACCAAGGTTCACAATGTTCGCTCCGTGTTGTGTTTTATGCGCAATTTTCTCAAATACGGTTCCAAATTTTTGTTCTGGCAGCCGTTCAATCATGTTAGATGGTAAGATCTTCACCACGACATCCTCTCTTTCTTATCCCTTCACTAATTCATCCATTAACTGAATGGCTGCCTGCTTTTGAATGTTACGGATGGAGGCGGCAACATCCTGAGAAGACGACCCTTTTAATTCAAGAGACACGATGCCATTAAATGCTTCAAATAAAGATAGATCTACAAAGGTTCCTTTAGGTGGGACAGATTCGCTGATGATGACAGTATCTCCAACTAAAGTGTCCTGCGGAATATGCACATGATCAATGGTGATGTGTGTGGCCTCAGGCGGAATGTGTCCGCTCTCTTTGAAATGCTGAGGGTATAAATGACAGTCAGCTACATAATGCGTATGTCCAGAAAGTAGTTCTTTTGGCAAATTAGCTTTTTTTCCATCGACTAATACATCAATCAGCAACTTAGCCATATCCACCCCAAAGACCTTTTTGATATTCGGAATCATATTCCAGCCAGCAAATCTAGCTGCTGATTCGATCAGTCCGGTTTCTCGATGTTTCATAAGCTTGATTTCTGTATGAGTGGCACAGTTTTCAAGACCTAATCCTTCATTTGCTTTCCTCGCTGCCTCAATGATGATTTGCTGGGCTTCATTGTCTAGGATCGACGGAGTGATATGAGCCGTTTCTGTAAAGCCGATTTGAGGGGTCTTATCATGAATGACAAAAGGGATATATTCACCCTCAACAACTAATCCTTCTACACTGACATAATCAGAATAGCCGTCGTCTTGATACCAATCCTCGTAAGCCCCCTCTAAGTACGTTTCAGCGACAAACGGTGCTTCATACGTCACAGCGTTTGGAACGGGAATGGTTTGCAAATAGGATTGTACGTTTAAAAAGAGATCATCACTGCCGGATCGGTCATGAAAAAGGGTCACGCCAATGGAGCTTGCTAAATATGTAGGCTTTAAAATAAGCGGTGTACCAATATGTTCAATGGCTTGCTGAAAATCAGCTAAAGTCGTGACAGGCTGAGTTTTTACTGCTTTGACCCCAGCTGCGTTGAATGCAGCCCTCATTTGGCTTTTATCACGCGCTAATTCAGCTGCCTTTACCCCAGCGCCGCGCAGCCCAAGTCGCTCAGCGGCTTTTGCCATTGGTGCAATGAATAATTCATTATTGGTGGTGATCGCATCCGCTTTGAAAAAGGAAGCGACGCGAACTAGGTCGTCCACCACCTCTTCCTCGGATTTTAGATAATCATCATGTGCCCAGTAAATCGAATCTGGGTGTTCAAAAGAAGGGTTTTTGTCAAAATAATCTCGATCTTTGATGACCGCAATAGAGTATTTTTCGATTAGCTCAGCGTGTCCCTTTGTAATAGCAAAAGGTCTCAGGATATAAGAAACGATATGATACGATGCAGCCACGCTTTCGTAAAACATATGGGGCGGGCATCCTCCTAGATCAGCAATGACAAGTACGGTTTTTTTACTCAATGAAAGCACTCCTTTTTATCTAGCGGTGTAACCGCCATCTGCTGTGACAACACTTCCAGTCATATAGCTGGATAGATCAGAGGCGAGAAACAGCATGACGCTCGCAATTTCTTCGGGTTTTCCGAGACGAAGTAATGGGTTCACCTTTGCTTTTTCCTTTTTAACAACCTCAAGGCTTTCTGAATGATTGTCTGAAAAGGATTTTTCATTTAATGGTGTATCAATAATGCCTGGGGCGATACAGTTCACTCTGATTTGATGGGCGGCATAGTCGACCGCCATCGATTTGGTGAGCTGGATGACACCGCCCTTTGTTGCGTTATAGGCAGGGATGTCAGGCCAGCCGACAAGACCCCCGACAGATCCGGTATTGATAATACTTCCGCTTTTCTTTTCAAGCATATGCGGCAAAGCATGCTTACTCATGAGAAATACACCCGTCAGGTTGACCTGTACAATGTGATTCCAATCCTCCAGCGTCATCTCGTGAACGGGAGAGACAATTTCAATGCCTGCATTGTTAATCAGCACATCGATTGTCCCAAACTGGGTCAGCACAGACTGAACGGTTTTTTGACAGTCAGACTCATTCGTAATATCTGTTTTGAAAAACGCAACATGCTCGTGCGCCAATGATTCGACGAGCTGTTTGCCGCTTTTTTCATTGATGTCAGCCACTGCGACTTTTGCTCCGTGCTCAAGGAAAAGCTTGACTGCGGCAAGCCCAATTCCCGATGCACCTCCTGTAATCAGGACGACTTTTCCGTCGAGGTTCATTTCTTCACCTTAGACGTTTTTGGCTTCAACCGATTATAGCGGGGAGGGAAGAAGAGATTAATAGACTTTGATGCTTCCGGCTTTGGATTTATCGCACCGTGGTCTTCCCTAGGGTCACAAAAGTAGGTAGTACCAAATTCCATTTTCTCTGTAAAGCCTTCAATCGTCATATCATAACCTCCGCTAATGCAAATGCCGATTTGTTCATTCCGGTGTTTGTGAAAAGGCATTTCTCCGCCATTTCCAGGAATGTTGGCTATCATGAGCTCCATCCAATCCTCAACAAAAAAGGTCACTTCCATGCCAGGAAGTAAATCTCGTGTTTTGAAAATGTCTAAGAAATAAGTAGGAGGCGCCGTGTATTCTTCGCCATCTTTTAATCTCTTAATATCAATAGCAATCACTTCTTCATCTGTCAGGTTAGAAGCGCCGTGAGGGACAAAAGGTGGTGCGATATACGCTGATTCTAAAGGGGTAAGCAATTGGGTCGATGGGCCGACTGTCATTTGAAGCTCGCCTTTTAATACGATGCCGATTTGTGCTTCGGGATGCTCGTGAGGTTTAATGATCGTGTGAGGAGGGATGTATGAGATGAGCACTTCCGTATCACCTCTGACCGTGGAATATTGTGTGACACCATTCTCCCATTCTATTTTTTTGGCTTGTGGAAAATATCGTTCTTGCGTTTTTTGTTCAGTTTGCATATTATATCTCTCCTTTTCCGAATATGGACCAGCTCATAGGAATACTTTTAAACGTTCGAACGAAGGTGAGGCCATATGTGGCTCTGGCTACCTCATTGGTTAAAGCGAAATCAAATTCGCCGTCTCTTACTTTTTGTGCGGCAGTACTTGTCGAATTGACTAGCTCAAATTCAGCATTTTGGTGAATGAAATATTGAATCAAATTGACAGGTGCAGGGTGAGAGACAATTTTTAAATGGTGGAGCATTTGTTCTTGAAATGGAAAATCTGGTCTGACAGCCAAGCCATACATGGGTGTGTCACATCTGAAAATTTGTAAGAGCTGCAGGTCAGGTCTCATGTAGAAGTGTTTGATTCCTTCGTATGCGTGTGGAACGAGAGTGTATTGGAGTGCGTGAGAGAGAGTATGTTCAATGCAAGTTTCGAATGTGTCATAAAGGGATAGTTTCGTATGAGTGCCGAGAGTAGTGGTGGAATGAGAGATGAAGTGTTTTGCTGCGTATTCACTGCTTGTCCCCTTAGGGCCTAGTGTATTGACTGTAAACATCTTAGGTGAAACGATGGGCTCTTCTTTGAAATGAAAAACATCATTCTTTAAGATCATGTTTACCATCCAATCTTTTTCAAATTTTTACTAGATTATAAAAAATAAAATTGGCAATTGTCAACAAAATTTATAAAAAATGTATTTTATGATGATATTAAAAATTGATCTAAAAAACTGCACATACCTAGATGTGCAGTGAATTGAACTTACGTTTCAAATGTGTTTTTATGTTTCTGCTGTAAGGTTCGTTCACGTTTATAGCTGACGAAGCTAATAAGAAAACCAACAAGCGTAACGAGAGCACATACAAGCCCTACCGTATGATAGCCGAAATGGACATAGACAGGTCCCATAAGAGCGGAACCAAGCATAACGGCAAGATTGGATGCAAGGCTGTAAAAAGCCATCACTTTGCCTCGGTGGGTTTGGGAGCAGTCACTTAGAACAGTGCTCAAAAGCGTGACAGATAAACTTTGCATGGCACCCCAAATAAATAGGGCAAAAATCAGCAATGTCCATGAGAAAGGAGCATAAGGAAGTAAGGCGAGAACGAGCGTAATGCCGCCCAGCACAAAGAAAAGAGAACGAGTTTTGCCAAACCAGTCTGCTAATTTCCCTGTAAATACACTCATGGAAAAACCGACACCGTAAGCCATGATCAGAAGTCCTGCCGTCGATTGCCCTCCAGAAAACAAACTTTGTAGATACGCTCCTAAAAACGAGTACATGCCATAAAATCCAAGCATATTACAAAATGTCACGGTCAAATAGGCGGGGACACGATCAATTTTCAAAGCTCCCCATAAAGAGCCAACTTTCTCCCTAGCTTGAGGTGTTCCTGTATTCGCTGTGGCGGTTTGTTTACGAGATTCAAGGATGACGAGCAGCAGGACAATGAGACTCATGATGGCGAAAATCCAAAAGGTCCATCGCCAGTTTAAACTCTGCCCGATGAAGGCGCCAATTGGTACACCAAGGACAAGAGAAAGAGACCAACTCGACACAATGAGCCCCATCACTTTGCCTCGATATTCATAAGGAACCCGGTCACCCACAAGCGCATAGGCTGTTGGCACAAATACACCGGTCGCCAGCCCAGAAATAGCACGGCCTGCAAAAAATACGGCCAGATTCGGGGCAGCCGCACACATTACGGTGCCAATCAAAAAGAAAGAAAGCCCGATAATCAGGCATAGCTCCCTTGAATACCGGTCCCCTAAAGGAACAAGCAGCGGGGCTCCAACCAGCACAGCTAACCCATAAATGCTGATGGAAAGGGCGAGAATATCAAGAGAGTGCTGAAAAGAGTTTGATAAATCAGGCAGCATTGGTGAAATCACCAGTTCTTCCGATCCCGCCGCAAAGACGCCAAGTGTGAGCGCAATGGCAAGTGTGATGGGAAATGTTTTAGAAGCCTGGCTGTCTAAAGATTCTTTCATCAGGTGATCCCTCCAAACTTGCTTTTTCATTCAATTCCGTTAAAATAAATTCTACCATTATTTAGTTTTATTTTACATTTCGCATCATAAGTATTATCATAAAATACTTTTCAAATGGAACGATTTTTGGATAGGAGAGGTACGAATGAAAATCACCGGTGTTGATGTGCATATTTTAAATGAATTGAAAGAAGATGCCCGCTTATCTATGAGGGAATTGTCCAAGCGGGTCAATTTATCCGCACCTGCGGTAGCAGAAAGAGTGCGTAAATTAGAAGATGCAGGGATTATCGAAGGGTATTCGGTTCAGGTTAACTATAAAAAATTAGGGCTTATGATTGACTGCCTGCTGGAAGTCACAGTGCTAAACGGGGAGTATCAACGTTTTGTGGCTTTTATGAATCAGCATCCACGCGCTTTTTTTGCTTATCGAGTGGCAGGGCAGTCATGCTTTTTCATTAAGCTGTCTGTCGTTTCCCTTGAAGAAATTGAAGCCTTTATTCAGGCAGTGTCTGGGTTTACCAAAACAGTATCTCATATCGTCTTATCAGGGCACTCTTTTTCTCATCCCATTCAGGAACGTGTGAAACCAATAGAAGAGCCAGAAGTGACCGTGGTGAAATAAAAAGTTTCAGATTGTTGACACAGGGCTAAAATGATCTTTATTTTAGCCCTGTGTCTTCTTTTCAGCTCAGCGTGATAGAAAACCTTTGAAGTCTAGGAAGGGCGAGCGCCGGAGCGGAGCGAATTTGACATTCGTGAGCATTGGAGCGCAGGACTGACAACGAATGCGAGGGTTTGTCTACACGCTGAAAGGACCTGTCTCAGGTCCTTTTTATTCGTTTATCTGACTGATAGCTCATAATCGTAATGATAAGACCAATAAATGTCACAGCTGCAGCAAATAACGAAACAAGCTGTAAATGTGTTTTCGATAGCAAGACCGCCAAGCGCTGCACCGCCGGCATTCCCTATATTAAAGGCAGAATGGCTGAGGGCATATATAGAAAATAAAATTCTGTATTACAAGATATCTTAAACAGACTAAATGTATTTATAAAAATGTGAATTGTTAATAAGGTATTATGGCTGATGTGTGTTTGTTGATTGTGGATTTATATTAATCTTTAAAATCTCTCAACCTATTGATATATATTCATCGACAAGGTCTTTTATGATTTCCCTTATATTTGTCTTTTTATTGTTTATCTTTATATTAATTGTTACTTTAATCTATCTTGTTTATTACACATCATTGGCTTACTAATTAGCTTTCATTCATCAATTTATTTAATTTGTTTCCAAAAAAATAACCTTTTTTTGCTAAAATATTCGTATAGTAATAATTTGAGATTAAAGGAGTCAATTCTTTTGAAGCTTTTAAAAGTAATAGATTACGCAGCATTAATGGATATGCACAGAACAAGAAGCAAAGAAAGTCACTATAATAATTTGCCTATTGACGTAGGTAATAGGGATCATTTTTTTGGTGCTCAGCCAATTGATTTAGAATTTCACATCGATAACCATACAGCAAACTTAAAAAGTGGAATATTTTCTTTTAATTCAAGCATCAAATCTGGTGAAGATAAGAATGACAAGGTTTCTGGGGAAGTGTTTTTACGAAAAGAGTCAAAGTACAAGCCCAATATAATCTTCGTACATGGATGGCGCATGGATTCATACGACAGAATTAAGAAGATTTATCACGATAAAATCGTTAAAAATTATGATTGGAATATGTATTACTACACGCTGCCTTATCATTTCGATAGGGAACCGCAAAATTCAACATATTCTGGTGAACACATGATTAGCGCCAATATAAGTCGAACAGTGCAATCCTCCCAGCAAGCTATTGTTGAACTTAGAGGGCTGATTAAATGGATCAAGGAAAATGAAGGTGGGGAAATAATCGTAGTTGGCATTAGTTTAGGAGGGTGGCTAACAAACTTATTAGCAACAGTCGAAAAAGACGTGAATATTGTTGTATCAGCTTTTTATGCGAACAATATTGCGCATTCCATTTGGAATACTCTTCCTGGTAAGTATATACGCAGAGATCTGGAGGAACATGGAACAACGTATGAAGAACTCGACAAAGCTTGGGACATTATGAACCCTAGTAAAGCAAAACTTCTCGTAGACAAAGAAAATGTACTCTTAATATCAGGAAAATATGATATGTATATCGACATAAACGATGCTGATACTCTGTGGAATAGCTGGAATCAACCTAAAAGGCACGTATACAGTTGTGGGCATGCTGGAATTGTTCTATCTAGAAATAGAATAGCAGCTGACACACTTCAATTTATTGAAAGTAGGCTAAAGAAATAAAATGATGTTCATCCTAACTGCATTGTTGTGGACCATGAGTTTAGTTTTGTTTCTTACTTATCCTGAAAATGAAAAAACAAGATGGGGCAGCTTTATTGGATTTTTGGTGGCTTTGGTGGTTTAAGTGTAATTTTGTCGTATTACTTGGATGGTTCATCTAGCCATCTACAGCTAATCCATTACATCATCGCTAGGACACTATGGAACAGCATATGCAATTATGATTTTCGACCTTGTGTTCTCAGAAATAATCACAAGTAAAAAGCGAAGTTTCATTTGGAAAATAATTTTGTTCATACCCGTAATCATTATGCAGATTTACTTTACGGAATTTCCTCAATGGCAAACACATCATGTAGTTCTTTCTTTATGGGTCGTACCATATGTCTTTATTTCAATAGGTTTGATGGTTTATGCAGCATATACAGAAAAGAGTATAACAAGCAAAAGACAAAAGGTTTATACATGTCTAGTTGTTGTTCCAACACTTGATGACACATTCAGTCATGCCAATCGAAAACGCACCGAGCGTTAAAGCAAAAATAGCGATGGGGAAGTTTTTCATGATGTGATCATCCTTCTAAAAAAATACATAAAAAGGCTTCGGAAAGATCCGAAGCCTTAAGAGTTTATCATACATGAAAATAAGACGCCAGCTGCTCGTTTGCTAATCGGTTTCCGACAAAGAAGGAACCAAATTCGCCGTAGCGTGCACTGACTTCATCAAAGCGCATTTCATAAACCAATTTTTTGAATTGAAGCACATCGTCAGAGAAAAGAGTGACGCCCCACTCATAATCATCAAAACCGACGGAGCCTGTAATGATCTGCTTTACTTTACCAGCATAGCTGCGGCCGATTAAGCCGTGGCTTCTCATGAGTGATTTACGCTCATCCATAGAGAGCATGTACCAGTTGTCGTTGCCGGAACGTCTTTTATCCATTGGATAGAAGCATACGTATTGAGAAGAAGGGAGCTCTGGGTATAGACGTGCACGTACATGCGGGTTCTCGTAAGGATCTCCGCCATCTCCGCCTCCTGCTAAGTAGTTGCTAAGTTCAACAACTGAAACGTACGAATAAGCTGGGATCGTAAACTCTGCTAGTCGTGTCTTGTTGAATTCAAGTTCAATTTCACCCAGTTCTTCCATGGTTGGACGCAAAATCATGAGCATAATATCTGCTTTTTGGCCGACAATACTATAGATTGTTTGGCTTCCAGCCTTATCGTGCTCAGCTGTTTTCCATTTTTCTAATAGACCTGTGAACTCATGAAGAATCGCTTGGCGCTCATCACTTGTCAGCAGCTTCCAAGCTGTCCAGTCAAAGGTTCTAAAATCATGCAGTGCATACCAGCCGTCTAGTGTTTGAGCTGCTTCATTGGTTGTATGTTGTTCGCTCATTTAATTCACTCCTATTTACAGTTTTCCATCTGTTCCAACTATAACATAGTTTGTCCAAATGAAGATGTGATCAAAACTTGAACGACGAAGTCAGCTTTTATGGAAATTGATTAAATTAGTTTGAAAAATAAGAATTTAATTTGTAAGCGCTATAATGTAAGTTGGTAGTTTGAATTTATGTAGAAGAAGAGTATGCTTAAAAGAGAACGCTTTTTTTGTAAAATCAAGGAGGGTATATAAGTGGCAGATATTTTTTCAACAGTTCAGGAAAAGGTTGCAGGTAAAGGAGTCAAGATCGTTTTTCCTGAGGGAATGGACGAACGCATTCTAACAGCCGTTCAAAAACTAGCAGATGGCAAAGTCTTGCAGCCAATTGTTGTAGGTAAAACACAAGAAGTTGAAGCAAAAGCAAAAGAATTAGGTCTTACACTTGATGGTGTTGACGTGTATGATCCTCATACATATGAAGGTTTTGAAGAGCTTGTACAAGCTTTCGTAGAAAGACGTAAAGGCAAAGCAACAGAAGAGCAAGCAAGAAAAGCATTACTAGATGAAAACTACTTCGGTACGATGCTTGTGTACAAAGGTCTTGCAGACGGACTTGTGAGCGGTGCAGCACACTCAACTGCTGACACAGTACGCCCAGCACTTCAAATCATTAAAACAAAAGAAGGCGTAAAGAAAACATCTGGCGTCTTCATCATGGCTCGTGGCGAAGAGCAATATGTGTTTGCTGATTGTGCAATCAACATTGCACCAGATAGCCAAGATCTAGCTGAAATTGCAATCGAAAGTGCTAACACAGCCAAAATGTTCGACATCGAACCACGTGTGGCAATGCTTAGCTTCTCTACAAAAGGCTCAGCAAAATCAGACGAAACAGAAAAAGTATCTGAAGCAGTTCGTATTGCAAAAGAAAAGGCACCTGAGCTTGTACTTGATGGGGAATTCCAATTCGATGCAGCTTTCGTTCCTTCAGTAGCAGCGAAAAAAGCACCAGATTCCGTTATTAAAGGCGATGCTAGCGTATTTGTTTTCCCTAGCCTAGAAGCTGGAAACATCGGCTACAAAATTGCACAGCGCTTAGGTAACTTTGAAGCTGTAGGTCCAATCTTGCAAGGCTTAAACCAGCCAGTAAACGACCTTTCAAGAGGCTGTAATGCCGAAGACGTTTACAACCTTGCACTTATCACAGCAGCTCAAGCACTATAAAATAGCATCTCGGCTAAAACAGTCAGCGCGATAGATTCGTGCTGGCTGTTTTTTTATTTTGGACAAATGTGTACAATATAGAAAGAAAACAATCTGAACGTAGATAAAGCCGATAGGATGGGCAGGTGCTAAAATGGAGAATTTAATACATAAGCTTCAGCATAAGGTCGCGTTTTTAACTGATGCACAGAGGAGAATTGCAGATTATATCGTACAACATCCAATGGAGGTTGCGTTTTTAACTGTCGATAAATTAGCGTCAAAAGTCGGGACGAGTACAGCAACCATCATGCGATTCTCTGCTGCTGTGGGGTATTCTGGTTTTTCTGAGTTTCAAAAAGAGCTCCAATCAGCTATGAAGCATAAAGCCGACCCTCAAACAAGACTTGAGGCGAATCTCAAGCATTCAAATAAGAGTAAGCTCCTGCATAACCATGTAGAACTGCAATTTCAAAATATCCAGTACGCATTGGACAATATTACGGAAGAAACCTTTCAACAAATTGTTGGGAAAATAGCCAACGCGCGCCACGTTTTGTGTACAAGTGTACGAAGTGGAAGACCTGTTGGCGAGTACATGTCATTAGGAATCAATCGGCTATTGGGGAATTGCCAGTATATTGATGCAGATCAAAGTGACTGGGTGGATGATTTGGTTCATTTCAACTCGGATGATTTCATTATAGCTGTCAGCTATCCGCGCTATGCAAAGCGTATGAAGGATTTGATGGAAGCAGCGAAGTCTTATGGAGTGGAAGTCCTTTTAATTACAGACAGTTACAGCTCTCCACTAACCAAATATGCACAATATGTATTACCGTGTTCCTCAGCAAGTGTAGGCTCTCATAACTCTGTCGTATCTGCTATCTTTATCGTCGATTTCATCTTAAGTGCATTAGCGATGAATGATCCTGAAAGAACAAAACCACGTTTAGATCAAATCAATCATATGTTAACGAAAATGAGTTATCACACAACACAATAGTCGTGTGGGGACTCATTTTTTATTTTTTGAAAGCGCTTTACTAATTAAAAATGAGATGGTATGATCATATCACAAAAGTAATGTATATTACTTTAAATGAATTAAGTGTAATGAATATAACTCAAAGGGGATGATGGAAACAATGAGTACTGTTCATTTCGTGTCAAATGATCTTATAGCTAGGGCAAGAAAGCTTAACTCGACCTTGCTGTCAGACGTGATGGGATGCACCGGCGCGATGGATCATCAAATCAAACCAGTTGCGAGAGGCATGAATGTAGTCGGCACAGCTTTTACCGTGAGCTTACGGCCAGGAGATAATCTGTTTCTTCACCAAGCGATTTATTCTGCACAAGTAGGCGATGTACTCATCGTTGATGGGAAAGATCATAGGGGTCACGCATATTTAGGAGAATTGATGGCTAGTTCAGCAAAAGCTGTTGGAATAGAAGGAATCGTGATCGACGGTCTTGTCCGAGATAAAGTCGCTTTAGAGGAATTAGCTTTTCCAATCTATAGTAAGGGGTTCACGCCGAATGGACCTTTTAAGGATGGTCCTGGTGAATTGAATGAAATCATCTCGTGTGGAGGGGTCAAAGTATCACCAGGTGACTTGGTCGTTGCAGATGATGATGGAGTAGTGATTGTCCCGAAAGAGAAAGCAGAAGAGATGCTGTCACTAGCTGAAGAGAAACTAGCGTATGAAAACCACAGATTAAAGACCATTCAACATTATATGAGCGAAGGAAAGCAGGATATCAGTCTCTTAGCGCCTGCATGGCTAGAGGGCAGAATGAAAAAATTCCAGGGATAGGGGAATCTGTGATGAAGATAGGCTTTATCGGTTATGGGGAAGCTGCATATGAGCTGTCAACGGGATTGAAAACAGAAGGATTAGATCATTTTTATGCGTATGATGTACTATTACAGAATGAGAAACTTGCTGGAACAATGAAAGAAAAAGCAGCCCGCACAGGCGTCGAATTAACAAGTAATGTGAGTGAAGTCATTGGAAAATCTGATATTGTTATTGCGGCTGTGCCAGCGAATAAAACCTTAGAAGTGGCTCAATCCGTATTAGATAGTTTGAAAAAAAATCAAGTATATGTGGATGTGTCGGCATCAACTCCAGATATCAAAAAACAAGTGGCAAACGAAATTGAAAAGCAAGAAGCTCTATTTGTAGATGTTGCCATGCTAGGATCTCTTCCAGTTAACAAACACAAGGTTCCAATCACTGCTAGCGGCAGTGGAACAGATCGATTCATTGAATTAACGAAAGAATACGGTATGAATATTACAAAAATCAGTGATCAGCCAGGAGATGCCTCAGCCTTAAAGTTAATAAGAAGCATTTATATGAAAGGGATTGTCGGTTTACTCATTGAATTTTTGGAAATTTCTAAAAAATATAATGTCGAAGATCAAGTGATTTCTTCACTAAGCGAAACGCTGGACAGCAAAAGTTTTGAAGAGACGATGAATCGTCTTGTGACAGGAAGTGCATTACATGCAAAAAGACGAGCGGTCGAACTACTTGGCTCTATTGAAATGCTGGATTCAGCTCATATTGATGCAAGCATGTCCCGGGCAGCACAACAGAAGCTAGAGAGATTAGCAGATTTTCAATTCGTTGAACGGTTTAATGGGGAAAAACCAGCCAGCTGGGAAGAAGTCATTGAAGTGATGCAGCAAGGGTGATGTTTGTAAGCGCTTTATTAAAATAAGGGGAGGCGAAAAAACGATATGGGTTTTATTGCGTTGATTGTATTCATAGCTGTCATCATTATATGGAATGTCGTCGTGAAACGGAATATGGGAGAAGCCATGCTATTAGGCTTTATTGCAACCACATTATTTGGCGGATTGGATGCGTTAAGGCTTTTCTGGGATGGTTTAATATTTGCATCCACATATGAAGTGCTTTATGCAGCCGTTGCGTTTGTGTTCATGGCCTATTTAATCGAAAAGCTGGAATTAATTCACGCACTCTTGCGCATCCTGAATTCGGTTGTCGGCAAGCTTCCTGGTGGAGCGGCTTATATGAGTACATTAGGTTCAGCAGTGTTAGGTGCTCTTTCAGGTTCAAATTCTGCAAACACAGCTGCCACTGGCTCTATCACGGCCTCTTGGATGATTAAATCAGGCTGGAGCCGAACCCATACGGCCACGATTCTAGCCGGGAATGGCGGACTTGGAGCCGCGCTGCCTCCGAACTCTTCCATGTTTATCATGCTGGGCTTTGCACCAGTTGCAGCCCTTGTATCTGAGGGTGATTTATATATTGCTCTTTTAATAGGAGGGCTGTATCAAGTCGTATACCGATTTATTCTTGTGTATATTCTGGTGAGAAAAAATAAAATCCAAGCGATGCCGCCAGATGATATTGTTCCCTTTAGAGAAGCTGTGAAACAGGGATGGAAATCGATTTTTATTTTTTTCGGTGCCTTGATCCCGATTATCATGACGATTGGTCCACTTGCAAACTACTTAAAAAGTAATCCAAACATTGGACCAGAGGCAATGGATCAAATTTCTTTAATTACGTGGATTCCGATTCTCATGATGCTGATTAGCTTAACAATTGGAAGGAAGAAGGCGTCTGCTTTAGATTGGTCTAAGTTTTTCAAATCGGCCATTCCTAAGTTTACAACGATCGGAGCATTGATGCTGTTTGCTGTTGCTGCTAGTCAGGTGCTTGCTGAATTAGGACTTGCAGAAGATTTGACGCAAATCACATCAGTACTTGCCATTCCGAAGTGGCTCATGGTGCTCATTGTTGGTGTTCTTGTCACGCTGGTAGCTGGACCATTATCTTCAACTGCCACATTAACAGCTGTTGGACTTGTCTCATTTTCAGCTTTAATCTCAGTCGGAGTAGATCCAGTTGTCGCTGTTGTCGCCATTCTTGCCTTTTCATCAACAGAAGGCGCTTCCCCGCCGGCATCAGGATCAATCTTTATCGCTTCTGGTCTTGCAGGAGCCCGGCCGGAGAAGACATTTATACCACTCATTCTTTACTATATGCTTCCGATTGTAGGAATTGGCTGGCTCATCGGAATGGGAATACTTCCAGTATAGAAAGGAGAAACACATGAGAGCATTGATGGAATGTTTATTTAAAGTGTTGCTTGTCCTTTTCTTAACGTCAGGTACCCTGTTGGTATTCGGTCAAATACTAGGGATTCTCTTGCAAAATGGAGATTTGATCATAGCAAGTACAAACCTATTCAAAAATCCTACACTGGTGTTAAGCGCTTTTTTTAGTCTTGTTGGTTTCTCTCTTCATTATATTCCTGAAAAGAAAGACACGTCATTTAGCGATCAACCATCAGCATCAGCTGGTGATTCGGTCAAATAAGCGTCAAAAGCTGGATTCAGTTGGTGGATTCAGCTTTTTTTGCGCGTGTGAAATAGGTATAAAAACCCAATACGTACGATTCATTTTTCGTTGAATTCGTTTTCAATCATATGCCTCTTGTGCTAGGAAATGGTAACATAACGGAGGACTATTTAAGGAATAGAGGTGTTTGACGATGTCTGGAGCCATCATCGGTTATACAACAGCCTTGTATTCGTTAAAGGCAGACATATCCATAAAAAAAGAACAAATCATAGAACTGAGCATGTGTCGAAAAGAAATAAAAGAAGCAAAGTCTGCTCTGGCAGATGCTAACAAGAAAATGACTTATCCAGATCTGACATCACATACATGGTTTGGCCATCTTGCAGATACGTTTGATGACATTCGAGAAGAGATGGCATCCGCCAGTCAAGAGATAAAAGGTGTACAGCTGACCAATCTAGTGAATCGAATTGATGAGAAAATCAGTGACCTAAAATCGGAAATCCATTCGTTAGAACATGAGATCCATTCCGTTGAAAGAAAAATAGAGAAAGAAAAGCAGAAACAATTGGAAGAAAAAAGAGGGAAGTCACATGAGTAGAGAAATCAAAATAGATGCCAGTGAAATCAAACGAGTTTTACAACATGCAAAACAATCAGGCGCTCAAATGAATGCAAAACTTCCAACATCCATCAAAGGGAGAAACCAGCTCATAGCAGCAGACACATTAGAAAAAATCAATCAACAGTTGAACGAATTAAGTACATCCTACATAGGCATTCTTCAGAAACAGCTTGTACAAACAGAACAAGCGGTGAACACCATGATCGAAACGGACAAGGCGCTTGCCTCCAGCAGTAAAAGAAAATAAAGGAGAACGCAATGAAAACCCTTGACGCTTTTGCGCTAATAAACGGAATGGACCAAACGCTGAATACATTAAAGCAGCAATCACAACAAATCAGCTCCATAGAAAAACAAATCCATCAGATCATCTCACTTGATGGCGCACTAAAGGGAGAGGCGGGACAAGCCATTCGCTCCTTTTATACAGAATGTCATATTCCCTTCCTGCAATTCTTTCAGGTCATCATTGAGGAATACAGCACTGCGCTGAAAAGCACAAAACAGGCGCTTCATGCTCTTGAACCAAATCAGCACGGCTTGATCTCACAACCATTTATTGAACACGAACTAGATCAAGGACTAAAAAAAGCCGAGCGAACGATATCTGAGATTGTAACAGATGTAAACCATGCCATCGCCAGAATTGGTCATATTGTTCATTTACCAAATGTAGACGAATCAGCTTTTCAGCAAAACTATCAAAAAGCCTGGCTCGAGACCTCAAGAACCATTGGACTGCTTCATGCATTTGACAGAGAGCAGGCAAGCGCTTTACAAGAAACAAAAAGCTCCCTTCAAACAATGAAGCAATTCATCAACACGTTAAGCACCATGTTCACCGGCCCGAAAATCGACATCACCACCTATCAAAAAGGGTCTATTTTCAAAAATGGAAAAGAAGAAAAAATAAGCAGCACCGTCGGTGGATTAAATGACAAAATAGACAACCCGAAAGACAATAATCCGATGATGATCATGCTGAAGAAGCTGAGAGAGAAAGAACAGACGGATGTGGAGACGGTTGTTCGGGATGACACACATAAATACATCAACAAACAAGTCACAGTCAACGACCTATCCCTTACGACATTGCAAAGGGAAGCCGTGAACGGGAAAAACAAGATTCATAGAGACATCAGGGTCATAAATGGTAAACTATACAACGTCAAAGGCATTAAAAAATTAAAAGAATTCGATATCGCAGATGAAGTTGTCACCGACTCATCCGATATTGATTTTATTGGCGGCCGATACACCGTTTACGCCAATAAACAAATCATCCGAACGTATATCGCAAACGGTGAAGTAAGAATAGAAGAAGTAGACAAAATCCCAGAAAGCCGGAGCCGAGGCAACGCGAAGCGCATATTAGACGGTGAAGTTGTCTCAACAACCGAAAACATCATCCTAGAATACAGCGGAATCTACGACGGTTATCGAGCCGTAACCGGCAAAGACCCCGAAACCAGCCAAAACATCAGCAGAACAGAACAAGCTCTGTCCGCAGCTTCAATTATCCCAATCGCGAAAATAGTGAAGGTAGGGAAATATGTCTTTAGGTTGGATCAAGGGAAGAATGTGAAGAGGGTTGAGAAGACGGCTAAGGAGATAAAAAAACTGCCTTCAGCCTTTGCAGATCGTGCAAAATTAGATGGGCATTTTGATAAACACGGAAAAGAGTTCTCAGGACTATATAAAAATGCTAACGAATACCTTGAAGGTGCAAAAGCTGTCATTAATAGCGGCATCAAGGTCAAGTATCAATATAAAGGTGAAATAAGGACAGGGTATGTCAAATTTATGGGGAATAATAAACATGGTAGGGCTAAGTTTGAATTTGTAGGTACAAATAATAAAAATGAAATTACAACTTACCATACCCAGAGTGGTAAAAAGATATGGAAAACAATTAATGGTGAAAATATTCCAGTCATTAATCCATCAGATTAGAGAGTGAGGGTTTATTATGGTATACGACTGTTTTGTTAAAAGACTCGATCCTCAGATTGAGGAGGAAACAACCATTGAGATTAATGGAATAGAATTTACAGGATTTGCTGATATTTGTCCGTATGAAATTGAAGTGGGAAAAAGTTATCCAGTATCAATAGGGTTTACTATTTTAGACGAGTTGATTATTCATGAAATTCCAATAGAGAAGAAAGAGATAGAACGCATTGATTCAGGATATGAATATTATTTAAGAGGTTTGCTAAAAGAGGATAAAATTGATGCAGGCATAATTTTTACTGACGAAGATGAGTATTTCATCGACTTTCCTGAATTAATGAATAAAACTGTTGAAATAAAAGTTGATAGAATTAGCATAGAATTTTTAAGAACCAAAACTAACTAATTGGTAAGGAATAATCTATAAATTTTGTATAGAAAGGTATACAGATCAGAAAAAACAAAACAAGGACATCATGCTATTGTTGGGTTTTTAACTCGATATGGTCATTTTCTATTTTCTTTTAAGAATGCTCCTTCGTTTGTATAAAAGGGTCATGAAAAAATCAGTTGCTTAACATAGAGGAGGCTCTTAAAATGCTCAATTCACCTCAAAACCCAATTCTGCACGTGAACGAACCAGCAAGTGACAAACACATCAAAGAGGCAGAATCCCAATTAAACATGGTGCTGCCTGATGCTTATAAGAACTTGCTGAAACAGACAAATGGATGTTCCATTGGAGGCGATGTCCTACTATACGGGACGGGGGATATAGCGGAACGCAATGCAACGTGGGAGGTCCATCATTATGCAAACGGCTTTGTGGCGATTGGCGATGATGGCGGCGGGCAAGTATTTCTCATGCAGCAGGCTGAAGAGGAGAAAAAGGTGTGGATTGTGGATGCTGGTGTAATGGACCCTCAGCATGCGGAGATGATGACCGAAAACTTGATGAAATGGGTAAGTGATGGCTGTATCATAGAAACATGATCCATAAAGGAGATGATCGATTTGCCTTGGAACACATTGATCGCTGCCGGCCTCATGGTTGGGGTACCTTTCATTTTGTTCGCCACTGTTTATTTCATCATGAAAACCAAGAACAAGAAATCCAAATCATCCAACTGAAACGCTCTGTGACGCCCAATGTCATAGAGCTTTTTTGAAATGAACAAATGCCATGTCCCTCATTTTCCCTCCATTCATCCGATGTTCCTTCCATGTTATAATAAACACAGTTTATGAACGAGAGGATATGCAGGAGATGAAAAATGAACCTATTGAGTTACTGACACAGCCGAAATGGCGAATCATAGATCAATCGAGCCTGGGGCTTTATATAGATCCGAAGCAATCCTTTGCGATGGATGATACGCTTTGTGCGTCGGTCGGGAAGGGACTCTCACCAGCAACAGCCCGTTCTTGGGTGCATCACAATACAATTGTGCTTGGAATTCAGGATACAAGGCTTCCATTTCTTCAAGATGGTGTGAAGCTGCTTGAGGAAGAGGGCTATCGTGTGATTGTGCGCAATTCAGGCGGTCTTGCTGTGGTGCTGGATGAAGGTGTCTTGAATGTATCGTTAATTTTTGCGGAACAAAAGAAGGGCATTGATATTGACCGCGGGTATGATGCGATGGTGGAATTGGTACGCCGGATGCTGTCTAAGTATGAGGTGGACATTGAAGCCTATGAGATTGTCGGCTCTTATTGTCCTGGCAGTTATGATCTAAGCATCAATGGAAAGAAATTTGCAGGCATTTCTCAGCGTAGATTACGCGGTGGAGTTGCTGTGCAGATTTATTTGTGTGCAGATGGAAGCGGGCAGGAACGTGCCGACTTGATCCGCCGTTTTTATGACGCCGCCTTAAAAGACAAACGAGAAGAAGTGAAGGCAGTATTTCCTGATATACAACCTGATACGATGGCGTCTTTATCAGAATTAACTGGAGAACCAATTGATTGTGCGCTTCTTATGCGTCTTTTACTAGAAGGGCTTCAAACGCTCAGTGATCAGCTGACAGCGTCAGGACTAAACGCAGAAGAACAGCTTGAATTTGAAAAAAACATGACGCGGATGATTGAGCGGAATGAAAAGGTGTTTTCGTGAAGAGGAAGTAAATTTTTAAAAATATATTTTAGATCGACAAAACAAAGTCATTTTGTCGATCTATCTCTATTATTTTAATTCAACTTTATAGCCAATATAAATGTTAGGATAAAAAGAGTATGTTCCAGGCTGATTAAATGTTAATGCAGATATTTTGAAGGCATACTTTTGTTTAACCGGATTCCATGATCCATTAGGATAATAAGATGGGTAATTTTTGAAATTATGGTATTTTGTGTCAATCCAGGTCATGCTAGAATTTGGACGTATACTTCGTTTCAATGTATATAGACTTAGTGAATTTCGACCGCTGTCAGGACCATCAGTTCTAACTTCTGTTATGTAACTATTATCTGGAATTGAACTGTCATTTGATAGGTCGAAATATTGTAGCGAGCTAGTTTTATTAAATGACGTAATAGAAGCTTGATTAAGAGTAATCCTTTTTTCCATCACTGGTGAATACAAAACAGGCATTCCTACAGTAACATTTAATTCATATGGAAATTGATTTTTATCATCATCAGAAGGTTTAATGTAAATTAAATAATCTCCTTCCAAATCCGTAGGGAATTCAATTTGAGCTGTTCCTTCTTCATTGATTGTACTTTTTCCTATTCCTTTACTTTGTGAAATGACTTCACTATTAGGATTAGTAATTTTGACATCAAATGTTTTAGAAGAACGAAGGGTTAGTTTTTCTGTCTTATTTATACCAAGGTAGACTTTATAAATTCTATGATCGTCTTTACTTACAATAGTTGTTTTAGCTTCATCCGGAATGCTAAAAGCATTACTTCTTTTTAATTCAATTGGGGCATTTGGTTGTTCCGCTGCCTGTGCGTTAAAGGATATAGTGCTTAATAACAGAGTGATCACTAATCCATATAAAAATTTCTTCATTTTTTAACAACTCCCTTTTGTTTACTAATATGTATATCGGTATCTATTGTTATGAATTAACATTAATACAAATAAATTCTTTTTAAGTATGATAGTTACATATTTTGGATAAATTTCGATTAAATTAAAAAAATTGAAAAGAACATAGCAAAGCAATGGAAATATTACTGAACTGTTTAACTGAAACGACAACAGATCCTACTATTTTGAGTTATCGAAAAGCTATTGATTTTTATTCAAATCAGTTAGATAAATTGTGGAAATAAACCATTTACTAGGATAGTCAAATAGAAATGGGGGGGCACTGTAATGGAAGAGTCCCCTCCTTCGTTATGAATTTTTTTATGCGATAGTCATTTATGACATAAGAAAGAAGGAAAATGTATTGTCATTATTCACCACGTATTACCCGCTGTTTATGCTTTGCGTTTTGTCTGTGTTGTATGTGATGTATCGTATTCAGCCGATGGCCACTACTGTTAAAAAAATCGTCATTGTGCTCTGTGTGTTAACAAATGCCGCCTATATTTGCTGGCGTCTTTTCTTTACACTGCCGCATGAAGGTACTTTTAATATTGTGATGGGTATTTTGCTTGTTGCCTGTGAATGCATTGGGTTTTTACAGCTGCTTGTGTTTTATACACTTGTTTGGAAGCCTTCCAATCGGAAACAAGTCATGATCAGTGATCTTGACAGGCTGCCAACAGTTGATATCTTCATAGCTACATATAATGAACCAATTGAAGTGCTGAAACGCACTGTTGCAGGTTGTGTGAATCTCTCTTATCCAAAGGACAAAGTCCACATCTATTTATGTGATGATGGCAAGCGGGAGTCTGTAGAGCAGCTTGCTTCTGAGTTTGGTGTTCATTATCTGACAAGAACAGATAACAAGTTTGCGAAGGCGGGTAACTTAAACCATGCGATGTCTCAAACGAATGGGGAGCTGATTCTCACACTTGATGCGGATATGGTCCCCCTTCCTTCGTTTTTAGAAAAAACAGTGCCTTACTTTCATGATGGAGCGACGGCGTTTGTTCAAGTTCCACAGGCGTTTTATAACGAAGATCCTTTCCAATATAATATGTTCTCGAAGGATCGAATTCCAAATGAGCAGGACTTCTTCATGCAAACCCTCCAAGCTGGTAAGGATCGGTTTAATGCTGTGATGTATGTCGGTAGTAATACTGTATTTAGAAGAATCGCCTTAGATGAAATTGGCGGATTTGCTACTGGGGTGATTACAGAAGACATGGCGACAGGAATGCTACTCCAAGGAAAGTTCAAATCTGTGTCTGTCGGAGAAGTATTAGCCGTCGGTCTGGCACCTGAAAGCTGGCTGGATCTGTTAAAGCAGAGAGATCGGTGGTCGAGAGGGAACATTCAGTGTGCCCGTAAGTTTAATCCTTTGAAGGTTCGTGGCTTAACGCTGATGCAGCGAGTTCTTTATTTAGATGGTATTGTGTATTGGTTTAACGGTTTGTTTAAAATGATTTACATTCTCACGCCGATTTTGTTTTTATTGTTTGGTATTCAAAGTTTCTGGGCAGATTTCCAGTCCATTTTCATGTTCTGGTTACCGGCGTTCTTTAGTTCCTATTTAGCATTTAAACTAGTGTCGAATCAAAAAAGAAGCATGTTTTGGAGTCATATTTATGAAAGCTCTATGGCATTCCACCTGGCTGGTGTGGCTTTAAGTGAGCTGTTTTTCAAAAAGAGAGTGGAATTTCTTGTCACACCAAAGGGAATTCAAACGGACAAAAGACACTTTCATTTGAAAACGATGATTCCCCATTTGATCTTTTTGCTGCTCTCATTGCTTGTCCTAGTGAAAATAGGATACGATGTGAAGGTAAATGGGACGATGAATGCTGATCTCATGTTGATTAATATATTTTGGGTGATGTATAACGGTGCAGGTCTATTCATGGCACTGCTTGTAGCGTTTGACCGTCCGCGTTATCGAAAATCAGAGCGGTTTGTCATTGAAAAAGAGGGACAGCTCCGTTCTGATCATCAAGATGAGTCGATTGCTTGTTTTCTACTAGATATGAGTGATTCAGGTGCGCGTCTATCCATTCCACTTGATCAAGCTCCTTCTCTCTATCAAGGACAAACGCAATTGTTCTTTTCAGAGGATGAAAGTGTGGCGTGTGACGTGGTCTGGAGCTATCCAGAGGAAGACAAGCTGATGGTTGGTGTTGCTTTTACTGACACACAAAAATCAGAGTATCTATCACTGATCCGCTTCCTATTCACACGAGAGCATGTATTGATAACGGATCGTGAGAAAAAATCCTATGCTGTTCGGACGTTTCTCCGTTTTGTAAGAGAAAGTGCCAAAGTGCCAAAGGCTATACGGCGCAAATGGGTGAGAAAACCTTTAAAAGGTGTGACAGGCACGTTATCATATGAGGACAGATTAGAAGAGAAGGTGCCGGTGAACATACATGATATTAGTTTATCTGGATGCAAAATCGAGTCTGAAGCTTCAATTGAATTAAATGAGAAAGTGCTGATCACCATTGACGCAGAATCTCTGACAGATCAGCCGGCAATTGCCGTTTGGACTTCAAAAAGGCGCGGCCGCACAATTGTCGGACTCAAGTTTATTCAACCTGAAATCAAGCAGATAGAAGAAAGAGAGGGAGTGGTTTCTTGAAATCCAAAAACGGCAGTTACCTCTATTTACTATGGCTTCCTGTTATCATGGGAGCCGGCTACGGCATTTCGCTTTTGGTGCCGTTTCTTCAGCCTGTACTGACACTTGGCATCGCAGGTCTTTATATGTTTATATTTGGTGATTTTCAGGTGAGACAAGTCAGGTATATTTTTATGTTTGTCTTTTTAATTAATGTCCTATTTAGTGTGATGCTATTTTTGGGCATTTAAAAAAGTGCTTCCCGCAGATGGGGAGCACTTTTTGTTATTCTGCCATTTTTTCGAGGTTGCCGTTACGGTCCATTTTAAAGGTTGGAGCGGCAGTGTCGTCCTCTTCAAACAAAACTAGTTTTCTTGCACGGTTCATGATTTTGACGAGTGTTTCATAATCTTCTTGAATGGTGAGTTGATCCTTTTCAAGCTTTTTCACTTCTGCTTCTAGCTGTGTGACTTTATGTGAAAGTTCGTTGTTTTCTCGTTTTAACCGGCTGTTTTCCATGCGTAAGGCAGACGATTGCTGTCCATCGCCTTCATAGCGGCGCAAGAAATCAATGACATCTTCGATGGTTAAATCCTGTTGCTGCCTAAAAGGATTGGCTTCTGGCTTTTTCTCTACGACATGAGAAGCCTGTGACAATAAATGTGATAAACTAGCTAACTCTTCATTGTAGCTTTGGTCTACAAACTGGAGCTGCTCGGCTGTTTCAGATGCTGGTGCAAACGTTTCCTCCTGCGCTGGTTCCAGCTCCTGTGAGAATTCCTCTTGCGTGACTGTTTCTTCTACTTGCGGCTGATAGAGTAATCGTTTCTTTGCAGGCTGGCCATTGCCAAGTGCGCGCATCCGTTGTTTTCTTTGTTTTTTGGCAAGGGCTAACGCTTTTTCATATTGATGCCTCACAACAGCATTCCATCTAAAACCGCATGCCGCTGAGGTACGGTTCAGCTTGTCTCCTACTTCTTCAAACGCATTCAGCTGTGTGCTGCCCTCTCTGACGTGACGTAAGACGGTTTCTGCCAAAAGAAGATCATCTTCCTCTGACCAAGCATCTTGTCTTTGTTTTGACATGTTTAAACCCCCATATGATTTGATGGTATTAGATTAGCCAAGTTCAAGAAAGTTTATACAAGTTTGCTAAAAGGATAGTGGAAAATACTAGCTTTTATGTGAGCATGCTTCGGCGTTTACAATGCGTCTTGCAAGTCCAGCCGCTTCGATGTACAATGTTGGGTGGTATATTAAGACTCTTGGTTGTCCAACTGTTTCATATAAAATGAAGTTCATCATTGAAAGGAAGCGTAAGACCATGGCTAATGAGTTTCGCGTATGTGACGATTGCGATGCGACGAACCTAAAGACGTTGCTGCCTCGACTCAAATCGGTTGACCCTGATGCAAAAATTGAAATTGGCTGTCAATCCTATTGTGGTCCAGGACGAAAAAAGGCTTTTGCGTTTGTGAACAATCGCCCATTATCCGCACCAACAGAAGATGAGTTACTCGAAAAGGTTCAAAAAAAAGTCAAATAAATGTCACTGAATGTGTTCAGTCGACCTAAAAAGAGGTCCGCCCCTGTCAGGTCGGGCTTTTTACGTCCGTGCAATGGTTGAGAACACATTCACGAGCAAATTCAAGGATGTTTTCGGGAAAAGTTACCCGATATAATAGAAACACGTCTTAAAAAAAGAGGGACGAAACGATGGCGTATCCAAAAGGGAAATTATCTGAGGAAAAGGTATTTAAAGATCCTGTGCACCGTTATGTTCACGTACGGGACGCATTAATATGGGATTTAATAGGAACAAGAGAATTTCAGCGCCTGCGCCGAATTAAACAGCTAGGAACCACTTATTTGACGTTTCATGGTGCAGAACACAGCCGTTTCAATCATTCACTCGGTGTATATGAGATTGTGAGACGGATTGTGGATGATGTATTCAAAGGACGGCCGGAATGGGATGAGGGAGAACGCGAGCTTGTCCTGAGTGCGGCCTTGCTTCATGACCTCGGACATGGACCATTTTCTCATTCCTTTGAAAAGGTCTTCCACTTAGATCATGAATCGTTTACAAGAGATATTATTTTAGGGCAAACCGAAGTCAATGAAGTGCTTCGCCGGGTGAGTGATGATTTCCCGAAGCATGTGGCGGAAGTGATTGCCAAGACGTATCAAAACAAACAGGTGGTCAGTTTGATCTCAAGTCAAATTGATGCCGACCGTATGGACTATTTGCAGCGTGATGCCTACTATACAGGCGTCAGCTACGGCCATTTTGATATGGAGCGTATTTTGCGCGTGATGCGTCCGAGAGAAGATCAGATTGTGATGAAGCAGAGCGGGATGCATGCGGTCGAGGATTATATTATGAGCCGCTATCAAATGTACTGGCAAGTCTATTTCCACCCAGTGACACGCAGTGCGGAAGTCATTTTAACGAAAATTCTCCACCGTGCAAAAGAGCTGCATGAAACGGGCTATATTTTCACGCATGCACCTGTTCATTTTTATTCGATTTTCGAGGGGAATGTCACCACAGAGGACTATATTAAACTGGATGAATCCATTGTCTTATTTTATTTTCAGGCGTGGGAAGACGAAGAAGATCACGTGCTGGCTGATTTGTGCCGCCGTTTTATGAACCGCCGATTGTTCCAATATACAGAGTTTAATCCGAATGAAGAAATGACGAAATATTTCAAGCTGACCGCCTTGTTTAAGGAGGCAGGCATTGATCCTGACTATTATTTAGTCGTCGACTCTTCCTCTGACTTGCCATACGACTTCTACAGACCAGGGGAGGAAGAAGAGAGACTGCCGATCCACCTTTTGACGCAAAGTGGTCATATTAAAGAGCTGTCGAGACAGTCAGATATTGTTGATGCCATTTCCGGTAAACGAAGAACCGATCATAAACTTTATTTCCCGATGGACTTAATTGTAGATATGTCGGAAAAAGCTGAAGAAAAGAAGGCAATCATGAAGCTGCTTGGATTGGGATAAGGAAGTACTGAAAAAGGAGATGTCGGGAATTTGTTGAAAGAGCATGCAAAGTTGATGAAGGTATTCTCTGAATCCGGGGAAATCGTTGGACGGAAGAAGCTGCAAAAGATGATTTACATAGCAAAAAAGCTAGATTTTCCTTTTTACGAGAAATACGATTTTCACTTTTATGGCCCCTATTCAGAGGAGTTGACGCTCAGAATTGAAGAGCTGTGCAACCTTGGATTCTTGGACGAAATGAAGGAAAAAAAAGGCGGATACTATCAATATCGCTATTCGCTGACGGACAATGGGAAAGAGTTTCTCGATCAGTGTGAAGTGGACATGCCTGACCTCAAAGTGCTGACGAAGCAGATGAACGAGCAGTCGTCTCGTTTCCTAGAGCTCGTCTCTACGATTTTATACTTTGATGATCTGCCAGAAGATGAGGTAAAGGAAAAGGTCTTCACCATTAAAAGCAAGCTGCGCTATACGGACGAAGAATTTGAGGATGCTCTTACTTATATTGATCAGTTGAAGGAATTGAACTAGTTTCGCAAAAGCCCAGCATTTAGGGCTTTTTTTTGTTTTGTAAGACCCAGACCAAAAGCGCTATTTTTCGATGAAATGTGTGCTGAAGGATCCGGAAAATTAGTGAATATGACGTATTTCGACTTTCTTCCTGTGTATCTAATTCCCTGTTTTTGACTGAATAGAAGGAAAAAAGTGAATTTTCAGTGAATATATAACTTTGTGAAAATCAAAGGAGGGATAGGAATGAAAAAGCGTTCAGTCTTTTTGTCATTTTTATTGGTAGGTAGTTTGTTACCGGGAGTAAGTTCAGCTTCAGCACCAGTCGCGAGTACTGGTCATGGGCATGATCATGGTCATGCGCCGTTCGAAACACATATTGGTGAGGGGTTGCCAAAGGCAAACGATTTTAAAGATTTGACGAAAGCACCTCCAATTGAACGAGATGTGACAACAAAGGTATTAGATGAGTCTGGTAAGCAGGTAGGCTCTAGAACCTTTAAGGCGAATACAGGAGATTCTATTTCAACAAAGGCAAGTACAGGCAGTCAAAAAGTAACGGTCTATGCTGTAGCAGATGCGCAGTATCGTGCGAAATATAGTGACTGGCAGACGAGAATTGTCAGCATCATCGAGCAAGCGGACGTCACCTTTAACCGTGATCATGATGTGGACTTTGTCGTACAAGCAGTAGGATCTTGGACATCTTCTGGATCAAATGCAGAGCAAATCTTATCTAACCTTTCGCGCAGCTTTGATGGCAGAGGATACGATTTTGTCACTGGATTTACAGCAAATCCAAACTTTGATGCGGGCGGAATCGCTTATGTATACAATAGTGCACCGCGCGGAAGTGCATTCGCCGTCAACCTTGATCAAGGAACAGCGAATACAGCAAAAGCGGCTACGCATGAATACGGCCATAACTTTGGCTTACCGCATGACCCTCAAGGCAGCGGCATTGTCTGCTTAATGAATTATGATTATTCCTACACAGTCGATTTCTTTGATGCGGCTCATAAAAATCAAGTGAACCGTAACAAAGCGTGGTACAGATAAGATAGGAGCTAGTATGATTTAATTGCAAGAATAAATCATAAACTATTTACAAAGGGTTAGAGTGATTTTAACCCTTTGATTTCTCTTAAAATACTTATTAGAAAATAAGTATAATTTGTTTAGATGATCAAAATATATAATTTGATCATTATCTCGCATCTAAAGTGCCTAAATACTATTTGTAATAATGTGGTGTGAAATGTCCTAATCATAATTAAAGGTTTTATTTTTAAAAAAAGTTAAATTTTCCTTGTTTTTAAAAGTAAACTATGATTAAATTCTATTATGTTTCAAATCTATAATCAGATGGAAGGAGTGATAAAATGACAGCAAGAGTGAATGCTTTCAAAATCTCAGGGTTACTTTTGGCGAGTATTGCATTATTATTTGCTTACTTTTTTGTGATGGGGAACTTGCCTATTGCTTATCTAACTAAAGAGTTTGGTATTCCGTCAGCAGTAGGTAGTACAATTACTTGGTATCTAGACATGGGAGCAACGGCTTCAGTCATAATCGGTATATTATCAGGTTTTTTAACCGGGGGATTAGGACTAATTGCAAATGCCGGCAGACAAGCACTTACAGTCTATCTTAAAGAAGAACTTAGAAAAAGAGGCAAAAAGGCCTTTATTGCTTGGTAAGGTAAAATTATTCTAATAAGAGGAGAAATCCTCTTATTAGAATAAAATGAGAACAATAGGGAATATTATTTTAGGAGTTATTCATGTGATAACAAGATACATAAATATTTTAAAAATCCATTTGATTATGCGTGCTGAAAAAGACTATTCCTTTTTTCTAAAGTTTATTCCTTTTTTTAAGAGGATAAAAAATATTGCTATATTTAAGATGGTTATTCACACTATTTTTTCAATCATCCTATTCCTTTTTTTATATAACAAGTACGGTGCTTTTGTTGATAGATGGAATGAAATGTTCTTATTTGGGATATTCATTTTATTATTCCTCTTAGCTCTAACTAGTGGAATTTCAACATATAGAAGGACCCATTTTTCAATATATCAGGATCTATTGAGTACATCTCCGCTAAGTCAACGACAAATATATGTTTTACTACTGACTGAAGAACTGCTTTGGTTTTTGATGCAATATGGAAATATTTTAATAACAGCAATTGTATGGCTCTTTTTTATTTTGAAAATACCTTTAAGTTTGTTTTTATTGCTAAATTCCAATCTCATTTTGTTTATTTTCTTAACATTTATAATTTCGAATCTTTTAATGGGAAAGTATCAAACATATAAAATTAAAAATAAAATTGGTTTCTTTAGATTTGTTATATATATGTTTTTTTCCTGTGTTTTAATGACTCTTGGATACCTAATGAGTCATCAATTTGGAAAACTAATTTTTGCTTTAAGAGAACCATTTAAAAATGTAGAACAGCTATTAAATGATTCCTATTGGATTAGTGTAAAAAATATATTTGTTCAAGAATTCAAAGGGAATTTTATTTATTTTAAAAAAATTATTGGAAGTATTTACGACGGTATTATATATTCTATTAACCTACCAATATTAATATTGGTATTCTTTGCTTTAACGATGTGTATTGTCTTTATCACACGTTATTTTTATCCAAATTATTATAAAAATGAACAAATGAAATCTAAGCAGGAATTATTTGATTGGTTAACACTGTATATAAAGCTAGTAAATAAAATTTTCAGAACAGAGAATAATTTTCTGTTTAAAAAAGAGCTTATTAATTTAGAAAGAAAACGTTGGATCGTATCACCAGGAGTCTTTTCTATTATTATATATTCGTTAGAAGGCTTTTTTTATTGTGGGGTTTTATTAGGGATAGTGGAGAACTCTTCTGACAGTTCATTCATTATGGCAATGCTGCTTCTCTTTAATGTTTTAACAATAATTATTCATTGCTTTGAAGTTTCTTATGAGTATCCTCAAGTATTCTTTTTAGGTTCTGAAGGTAAAAGTATCAATTTGTTAAAAACGTCTCCAAATGGTGTTGCGAAATTATTTGAATCTAAAATAAAATTGTTGGAAGTATGTTTATTTATACCTCTTGTTATTAATATCATCATATCTTTAATTGTTATAAATTTAGTGAAAGAATTGAATTTAATATCATGTTTGCAAATATTTATATTGTTGTTTGCTGTGTATAAAATATCACCACTCATTCAATTGTATATGGCTCCTTTATTTTCTAAATTTTCTTTTGATGATATACAGGAAGTTGGAAGTACCTATGATGAAAAAGTATTGCATATTAAGTCTCAAAGTCTACCAAGAAACTTTATACTTGTTCCACTTTTAATTTTTAGTTTCATAAACATATTTATACCTATTTATAAATGGATTCATTATATTGACTGGTACTATTTTATTTATTTCATGTTATCAATTATTGTTTTTAAAATAATATCTAAAAAAATTGTTGAAAAGGGAATTGAGAAGATAGAAAGAGGTATTTTTTGACTAAATTAATTAACATATTAAAAAGATGGAAGAATGTTTATATTTTATTCATAATAGTATTTTTTGCAGGTGTTTTCGGCGGTTTATTTTTCCAAAAAGGAGGTTTAGTTCAATCTAATTCTGATAGTGTATATTATGGAAGCATATTTCTAAATAATCTAGATGTTGGTTTACTTTGTCTAATTGGTGGACTATTTACTTGTGGTGCTATCCCTATATTTGTAATGTGTATGAATGGTTATGTTGTCGGTAATACAATTAATAGTTTGATGATTAAAGGAAATATAGAATCTTTGTTTACAGGATTACTGCCACACTTTTTTATTGAGTTGTTTGGTTTGTTATCCTTTTCAGTCCTTGGAACTTTTACAGGAGTGATATTTTTGAGATTTTTACAAGGTGAAATCCGTAAAGTTAATTATTTAAAAATGATTAGAGAGGGTTTCATAATCCTCTTCATCGCAACATCATTTTTATTTCTTGGAGCGATAATTGAAGATTTTGTGAGTTGGGTTTGAATATAACTAGGCTAACAAATTTCATTTTAGGAGGAAAAGATGCAACTTGTTTTTAAACCCCAGAATTATTTAACGTTAAATATAGAAAAAGTAACTAGTAGATCAATATTGTTTCAGAACTTAATCATTATTTTATTCAATATGTTTTTTGTAACTTGTATTATTGTGCAAATTCTCCCAAGTAGTGAAAATTACAACTTCTTCGCTCTATATGTCTTTATTGCTTTTGTTTTCACGCCTTTTTACTTAATCATTAATTTTATTATTTCTTTGGTGTATTTAATAGTCATGATTTTTTTTCACCCTACATTAAAAATAAGTCATTTTTTTGTTGTCATTTTGACTTACAACTCATTAATATTTTTTGGGAATTCAGTCGGTATAAATTTAATATTTATGTTTGAGAATTCTTTTGTCATGTTCATGGTGGTTCTTTTAACTTTCATAACAGTAGTATGGGCTTCTCGAATTTTGTTTTTAGGATTACTCAATTTTGTTGGATATTCTAAGAAAGCAAGCCTGAATTTTTGTATTGTACTCTTCCTCTTTAACCTTGTATCTTTTGGAGGTGGATTCTTAATTAATGTCTAAATTACTAAGTTTAAAAGAGGTTAGTTTTTATTACAATAAAGGTAAGCCAATATTGGAGGACATAAATCTTGATCTCTATGCACATGAAATTATTTGTATTTTAGGTGCAAATGGTGCTGGAAAGTCTACTTTATTAAAGGTGATTGCAGGTATTGCTAAATTTCAAGGTGAACTTCATTTTAAGAATAACCCCGTTGATAATTTAAACGAATATAAAAGAAATATTGCTTACATTCCAAGCAATCATTTATTATATGATATTCTTACAGGCAAAGAGAATTTAGAGTTAATCAGAAATCTTTGGGATGTACCTAAAAAACTATTTTGGGGAAATGTTCGTTTCTATTCTGATAAACTAGGTATGAATCAGCATTTAGATACTAGGGTTGAGCATTATTCTGAGGGAATGAAAGATAAACTTTTCTTTATTGGAAGTATTTCGAAACAACCAGATCTTCTTTTATTAGATGAGCCATTCATGTCTTGGGACACCCATTCACAGAGAACGGTGATTGATCTTATTAAAAAATACAAAGAAAAACATGCAAAATCTATCATTATAATCACTCATTCTGAGCAGTTGAGAGAGACTCTAGCAGATAAAGCTTATCTAATTCAAGACACTAAACTTATTAATACTTTTTCTAGTTAGGGGTAATTAAATTGAGGAACTTATTTATATTATTATTAATCATATCAATCACTGTCATAACAATTGTTGTATTTACAGGTGGTTATAAAATTATTGTAGGAAAATTGATTATTGTTTTTTCATCTACTTTAGCTGCTACAAGCGTTATGAAAATAATTGATAAAAAAATAAATTGAATCAGATGACAAAGGACTAAAATGAACTTTATTTTAGCCCTTCCTCTTCTTTTCAGTATGTGACACTCATGATCACAGTACTCAGGACTGCAGGGATGTCTACAAGCTGTTTTAAAAACGTATGCTTACAGGTCGCTCATTCGCTTTCCTGCTACGGCATAGTGTTCTTTTTTCATTTCTTCAATAATAACAGAGACTTTTTCTGCACCTGCGCCTGTTGTTTCAACAACAGCATCAGTGACTTTCTCCACAAGAGCTCTTTTCTGCTCGTCTGTTCTTCCTTCAAGCATTTGTACGGTGACAATCGGCAATGCGAAAACCTCCTTTTTCCTTTCATGCTACGCTTCCCTTTAGTTTAAGGGACTTCTTATAGTATACTGAATGAAGTAAATCATTGTATAGAAAGAAAGAGGGATTCATGCCTTTGAACCAATTTCTTGTGTATCCATTAGAACTCATCCCATATGTCGCCATTACGCTTGTTGTTGCATTTACGATACACGAGCTGGCGCATGCATATGTTGCGTATCGTTTCGGCGACCCGACAGCTAAGAACCAAGGGAGACTCACATTAAATCCACTGAAGCATCTTGATGTATTTGGGACGATTTTGATCTTTGTGGCTGGGTTTGGCTGGGCGAGACCTGTGCCGGTCAATCGTTACCATTTCAAAAACCCGCGCTTAGCAGGAATCTGCGTCTCGATTGCTGGCCCTTTAAGTAACTTAGTGTTGGCGTTTCTAGGCTTTTTCGTGTACGTGCTTCTTCAGAAATTTGGCGGGGAGTCGCTCATGCGCTTTGAGCCGGGAGTTGATCATTTCTTCCGGATATTTATTAACTTGAACGTCATTTTGTTCCTATTTAACTTATTGCCACTTCCGCCGCTGGATGGGTATCGTATTATTGAGGACGTCGTCAGCCCCCGTATCCGGGCGAAAATGACGCAATTCGAACAATATGGGATCATTATTTTTCTCATATTCGTGATCACGCCGCTAGGACAGTTTGTTTTTGGTCCATTGATCGGAATGCGGGATCAAATCATTCAATGGTTTAATCTTATTTTGAAGCCGCTGCTTTAGGAGGTTTAATGAATGGAAGGTAAAAAGAAGAAACCAATTGGTTTTAACATCATTAAAAAAACAGATGCAACCGACGGACACGGAGGCTTTGGAGCTGGTGCGCTCAGCCTAGATAACATTTCGCCGGTGATCATTGACGTAGAGGAAAAGGAAGCTGTCATTGATATTGGTGCGATGCATGCAAGAAGTGCCGTGGAAAAAGGCATTAAATTCTTGAAAACAAAAGAAGAGGTACCGAACGGAAAGCCGTATTGGCTCGTATGGGTGACCATTGACCGCAGAGAAGAAGGCCCTTATTATGCGGGTGTGACGGCTTGCGAAATGACCGTCGACCGTTCAATCCGCCGCGGGTATAAGTCGCTTCCAGAGCATGTGAATTTCATGGATAAATCAATGAAGCGAAATATCGTCGTCAGTCATATGGATGATGTATCGAAAAAGGTGCTGGCTGATTTCTTGAAGAGTCATAATGAAGCACTATGGGAAGCATCTACAGATGAATTAAAAGAAGGATTGGCTGTCCCTGAATAATTGTGAAATTTTTGTGAAGAATGGCGAATTGCTACCAATTCCAGCTGATTTTTGAGTAAACTGGTGTTAAAGCTAGGACATGGAGAATCCCGAGATGCAGATCTCGGGGTTTTTCATGTCCTTTTTAACGTTTCAGCCACTTTTCCCACCATTTCTTTGGCTTTTGATCTTGAACCGGATCTTGCTCAGAAGATTTATTCTCAGCGCCGTAGCACACACCTGTCGGCTCTGTTCCTTCTATAAAATAGGTGAATACCTTTGATTCACATCCTGGGCCTGCGAGATCGCCGGTTTTTGGATTGATATACACACCTTTTACGCCGTCTGGCGGCATGAAGGAGGACGCTGGCTGTTTGGAGAGGGCTGATTCCATAAAGGATGCCCATATCTTTTTTGCATAGGCTGTTTCTTCGACCGAGTCAATGGTACGCCCTTTATCATAGCCCGTCCACACACCTGTGACGAGCTGGGGAGAAAAGCCGATCATCCAGCTGTCGGCTCCTGTCGTTCCCGATTTTCCTCCGTATGTTCGCGTGAGATCCTTCATAATGGTGCGGCCTGTGACACTCGTATAGCCGTTTAGCTGATCATTGAACATTCCTGACATCATGTCGGTGGTGACAAAGGCTGCCTTTTCATCTAAGACTTGCTCTCGTTTTTGTTTTTCTTCAAAAAGCACGTTGCCTTTAGCATCCGTTACTTTTGTAATAAAGGTGGGTTTGACTCGTTTTCCGCCATTGACAAGCATTGCGTAAGCATTGGTCATTTCAATTGGTTTGATAGGAGACGTGCCTAGGGCAAGTGATGGCACTTGATCTAGTTTTTCGTTGATGCCAAATGTTTTGCCAGCACGTACAAGCTGCTCCATTCCTAAAAATAGATGGGTTTTCACGGCATAAATATTATCAGACAGCGCCAAGGCTTGAAGCATCGTAATGCCGTCATTGGCGTAATAGCCATGATAATTGCTTGGTGAATAAGCAGCGCCGCTTCCTTGATCATCGAGCTCAAAAACCGTTTCTTCACTGCGCATGACGGTTGCTGGTGTAAACCCATTTTGCAAGGCAATGTAATAGAGAAGAGGCTTCATTGTTGAACCGGGCTGTCTTTTCGCTTGTGTCACCCGGTTGAATGGACTTTTCTCATAATCTCTTCCCCCAATGAGGGCGAGTACATGACCAGTTTGGGGATGGATAGCGGTAAAGCCGATTTGGATGTCTGATTTCGAATAGATTGTGCTTTTTAACGTCTTCTCAGCAATTTTCTGTAACTCTGGATTTAAAGTCGTTTGGATATGAAGGCCATAGGTTTCGATCTGTTCCTCAGTTAACCCCAAGCTTTGTTTCAACTCACGAATCACATCATCATAAAAATACGGGGCTTGCTTTGCTTGCAGCTGCTTCTTTTGCAAAGGGCGATAGGACAGTTTTTCTTTCGCGGCTTCAGCGGCTGCCTTTTTCGTAATCATGCCGTCCTCTTGCATGTGCCTCAAAATCATATTCTTTCTTGCGCCGGCTTTCTCTTCATTCACATAAGGGGAGTAGAGAGAAGGGCCCTTTGGGATACCGGCAAGTAAGGCAGATTCAGCGAGGGTCAAATCCTTTGCCTTTTTTCCGAAATACAGACGGGACGCTGCTTCCACGCCATAAGCTCCATGACCATAATAAATGGTGTTCAAGTATCCTTCTAAAATCTCATCTTTTGTATAGTTTTGCTCTAAGCGAATCGTGTAAAAGGCTTCATTCCACTTCCGCTTCCACGTTTTATCATGATCTAAATACAGATTTCGTGCATATTGCTGGGTGATCGTGCTGGCGCCTTGTACCTTAGCCATGGCACGAATATCAGCCACTGCAGCACCCGCCATCCGTTTCACATCAAAGCCATGATGCTCATAAAAGGTTTTATCCTCAACAGCTACAGCTGCCTGCCTGATATGAGGTGCCATGTCCTTTAAGGGCACCCAATATCTCTTTTCTCCAAAGCTGGATTCTCCAAGCTTTGAACCATCGGCTGCATAAATGGTTGTAGATTGGGGAACTTGAACAGAAGGGGCGCCTTGCCATTTGGCTATTAAAAGAATCGTCAAAAAGACAGTGCCTGCAAATAGAAAAGCGAGCAAACCAATAAAAAAACAGGCTCGAATCGTTTTCACGGTCATGCGGATTTTTTTATTACTCATGATTGTGTCCATGCAAAGCCCCCATTTTGACGGTTTTTTATCAGTATGGAACAAAGAAAACCGTTTTAAACAAATGATTGAAAGAGCGTGCATTAAAATTGAAGAGAAGTCATGCGGTTCTTTACAATTTGATATGAATCCACTATACTTTTTTCTTGGACAATCGATATAGTCATAGCCGATAAAGGCGCTAACAATAGATGTTTGTTTATTATTGGATGAGAGGAAGATGGACAATGAGCGAACTTTGGTATACAGAGAAGCAAACGAAGAATTTTGGTATTACATTGAAGGTGAACAAAACCCTTCACACAGAACAAACAGATTTTCAGCATTTAGAAATGGTGGAAACAGAAGAGTTTGGCAATATGCTGTTTTTAGACGGTATGGTGATGACGTCTGAGAAAGATGAGTTTGTATACCACGAAATGGTGGCACATGTTCCTCTTTTCACTCATCCAAACCCGGAAAATGTTCTCGTCGTAGGCGGAGGAGACGGCGGTGTCATTCGTGAAATCCTGAAGCATCCAAGTGTGAAAAAAGCGACACTTGTTGATATTGATGGCAAAGTCATCGAATACTCGAAAAAATTCCTTCCTTCGATTGCTGGAAAACTAGACGATCCTCGTGTGGATGTCAAAGTCGGAGACGGCTTTATGCACATTGCTGAAGCTGACAACGAGTATGATGTCATCATGGTGGACTCAACTGAACCAGTTGGACCAGCTGTGAACCTGTTCTCTAAAGGATTTTACGCAGGAATTTCAAAAGCACTCAAAGAAGACGGTATTTTCGTGGCACAAACGGACAATCCTTGGTTCACACCTGAGCTGATTACAAATGTACAGCGTGATGTGAAAGAGATTTTCCCAATCACGAAGCTTTACACAGCAAATATTCCAACGTATCCAAGTGGTCTTTGGACATTTACCATCGGTTCAAAAAAATATGATCCACTTGCTGTAGAAGACAGCCGTTTCTTTGATATTGACACGAAATATTACACAAAAGAATTACACAAAGCGGCATTCGTTCTGCCGAAATTTGTGAGCGACTTAATCAAATAAATCAAGCGAAGAGGAAATGCGCAAATAACAGTTTGCGCATTTTTTGAAGCGTAAAAGGAGGAATCTTGCATGAGATTCGACGAGGCTTATTCAGGAAAAGTGTTTATTGGAAGTCATCCGACATGGGAAGATGCAAAAGTCATTTTATATGGTATGCCGATGGATTGGACCGTCAGTTATAGACCAGGCTCACGTTTTGGCCCAAACCGTATTCGTGAAGTTTCGATTGGATTAGAGGAATACAGCCCTTATTTAGATCGTGAACTGCACGAGGTGCCATTCTTTGATGCCGGTGACATTCCGCTTCCTTTTGGAAATGCTCAGAAAAGCTTGGACTTAATTGAAGAGTATGTCGACAGCATTTTAGAAAAAGGGAAGTTTCCATTAGGAATGGGCGGCGAGCATCTTGTGTCTTGGCCGGTTTTCCGTGCGATGCATAAGAAATATCCTGATTTGGCGATTATCCATATGGACGCACATACGGATCTTCGTGAGGAATACGAGGGTGAGCCTCTGTCTCATTCAACACCGATTCGTAAAGTAGCAGGACTCATTGGACCTGAGAATGTGTTCTCTTTTGGGATTCGTTCTGGGATGAAGGAAGAATTTGAATGGGCAAAAGAAGCGGGCATGCACATTTCTAAATTTGAAGTGCTGGAGCCGTTGAAGCAAGTATTGCCAAAGCTGAAGGGGCGTCCAGTTTATGTGACGATCGACATTGATGTACTCGATCCAGCTCATGCACCTGGTACAGGCACGGTAGATGCTGGCGGTATTACATCAAAAGAGCTGCTTGCATCCATTCATGCCATTGCAGGATCTGAGGTTCAAGTAGTCGGTGCAGACCTTGTAGAGGTAGCACCTGTATACGATCATTCCGACCAAACAGCGAATACAGCGAGCAAGCTTTTACGCGAAATGCTGCTTGGATTTGTGAAATAACACCTTGATAGAGGAGCTTGTCATCTCATGTGGACAAGCTCTTTTTTTACATGGATCAAAAAATATAGGAGGCAGTTCATGTTTTCTTCTATATTGATGGTGCTTCTCGCTTTTTGTGTGTTAGCGGCGGGTTTTCTCACGCTGAAACGAGAGCTCGCAGCTGCGCCGCCCGTTTTTGCTTCGAAAAAGGAAGCAAAGGAAGAGATGTTGGGGCTGTTTCAAGATCGAGGCTTTTTCTATTTGACGGCCATTGCGTTATTCATGCAGGTGATATTTAAGCGAGCACAGATCGTGCCATTTGATTTTTTTCAGGTATTTTTGGCAAGTTCAGGCGTACAAGCTCTTTTTTATTTAATCAAAAGAAAAGACATGGGCGTAAAGGCTGTGTTGGTGGTATTAGTCAGTTTCCTGTTTCTTTTTTTCTAAAGGGATGGCGTAAGATAAAAACGAAGTTTAATCGCAGTGAAGAAGAGAAATGATGGTATGATAGGCGATCATGAATATGGTATACTATTTTAGTTAAACGGGTCTTAGCAAAGGAAGTGCAAAATGACACAAAACCAAATTTCAATTCATGTAAAGTCAGTGATGAAACCAGAGACGGAGCCGGCTGAAACGATCGAATTCCGCACGACTGGAACGTATCAAGAAAAGAATGACAAAACGTATCTCACTTACCATGAAGAACATGAAATGGGTCAAGTAAAAACCGTTGTGAAAATGAGTGAAAAAGAAATTTTTGTCATGAGATCAGGGGCCATTCAAATGAAGCAGCGCTTTCTCATTGGGGAAACGACCGTCACACATTACACGATGCCATTCGGTACACTACAGCTTGATGTACACACACATGGCATTGATCTGGATGTGAACAAGGGACTGCTGCACATTACGTACGATATGCTGACAGGGGAAGATCAAAAGCATTTACATACATTATCGATTTCGTATAAGGAGGATTTACGTTCATGAATATCGCAGAACAGGTCAAAGATGCGTTAAAAGAAGAAATTATTGCGGCAGTCGTCAAAGCAGGACTTGCTGATGAAAGCCAGGTACCAGATGTCCTTTTAGAAGTGCCGAAAGACAAAACTCACGGTGATTACTCCACCAACATGGCGATGCAGCTTGCCCGCATTGCAAAAAAAGCACCTCGCCAAATCGCAGAGGACATTGTCAAAGCGTTTGATAAAGGGAAAGCTTCTATTGAAAAACTGGATATCGCAGGTCCAGGGTTCATTAACTTTTATATGAACAATCAGTATTTAACAAAGCTCATTCCAGCTGTCCTTGAAGCAAAAGAGGCATATGGTGAAACGAATACAGGCGGCGGCCAAAAGGTGCAAGTTGAATTCGTCTCAGCCAACCCAACAGGTGACCTTCACCTTGGACATGCCCGCGGAGCAGCTGTAGGTGATTCTCTTTGCAACATCCTTGATAAAGCAGGGTTCGAAGTGAGCCGTGAATACTATATCAACGATGCAGGCAATCAGATCAATAACCTCGCTTTATCTGTAGAGGTACGTTACTTTGAGGCGCTCGGTCTTGAAAAAGAGATGCCTGAAGACGGCTATAGAGGAGAAGACATCAAAGGCATCGGGCAAAAGCTGGCAGATGAATTTGGTGACCGTTTCGTGCATGAGCCAGAAGAAGAGCGTATGATGTTCTTCCGTGAATACGGCTTAAAATATGAGTTAGAGAAATTACGTGTAGACCTTGAGAATTTCCGTGTCCCATTTGATGTATGGTATTCAGAAACCTCTTTATATGAAAACGGAAAAATCGAACCAGCGCTGGAAACCCTTCGCGCTAAAGGCTATGTCTTTGAAGAAGACGGCGCAACGTGGCTGCGTTCAACTGATTTTGGCGATGACAAGGACCGCGTGCTCATTAAAAAAGACGGCAGCTTCACTTACTTGCTTCCAGATATCGCATACCATAAAGACAAATTGGACAGAGGCTTTGATCAGCTCATTAACATTTGGGGAGCGGACCATCACGGCTATATCCCTCGAATGAAAGCGGCGATCCAAGCACTTGGATATCCTGCTGGCAAGCTTGAAGTAGAAATCATTCAGCTCGTTCACCTATACAAAAACGGTGAAAAGATGAAGATGAGTAAACGTACAGGAAAAGCCGTCACCATGCGTGATCTGATTGAAGAAGTAGGTCTAGATGCCACTCGTTATTTCTTCGCGATGAGAAGTGCGGCAACACATATGGACTTTGACCTAGACTTAGCGATATCTACGTCTAACGATAACCCTGTGTACTACGCACAATATGCGCATGCGAGAATATGCAGCATGCTGCGTCAAGGGGAAGAAAAAGGCTACGAGCCAAACCTTGAAAAAGCAGATTTCTCTCACATTCAATCGGAAAAAGAGTACGATCTTCTCAAAATCATTGGCAGCTTCCCAGAAGTTGTAGCAGAAGCAGCTGAAAAGCGTATTCCGCACCGTGTAACGAACTATATTTATGACCTTGCATCAGCCCTTCACAGCTTCTACAATGCCGAGAAGGTCATTGATGTAGAAAACGAAACAAAAACAACAGCACGTCTTTCACTCATGAAAGCAACACAAATTACGCTTGCAAATGCATTAAAACTAATTGGCGTATCGGCTCCGGAAAAGATGTAAGAACACGAAGAAACCCGCTCGGAACGAGAGTGGGTTTCTTCGTGTTTTTCATCCAGCTTTTAGATCACTTTTATTTCTCTGAAAAATCTCAATTTCATAATCCTCTAATGCTTGTTTAGGAAGTTTCTTTTCTAAGATAGATTGCAAACTTGCCATATCTTTTGAAGTATCGATGCCGATGGAAATTGTGGGATCTGTCTTGATCATTTGATAGTTAAACAATGCATGCTCTTCCCATAATGAGTCCAATACGTGGATGACCTTTTCATCTAATTCCTCTTCAGAAAGGGTGAGAGTTTTTGAAGTGAAGCTTAATCCAACAATACAAAGAGTAATAAAAAGCAAACCAATCAAACGTTTTATCATTATATCTCCTTTATATAGTTAGTATATTCCTTAAATAGATCATAACATCCAATTGGACTTGTTTGAATTGTTTAAAAGAAACCAGTTCATAAAGGGTCTTTTGAATTGATGATAATCAAACAAGGTTCCTTATAGTTATTTAAATGGCGCCATTCAGAATCTGTTAAATAAAAACATCCGCTATCTACTAGAGACAGCGGATGTTGAACATTACCCAAGCGTATTAATAATGTTAGAAATAGAATCGAATAATTGACTAAGTACATCAGAAAACATAGAGTGCATCCTCCCTTCGGTAAGCATGTAGTATGTGTGCGTTAATTAGAATTATCCAAGTGTATTAATAATGTTAGAGATAGAATCGAATAATTGGTTAAGTACATCAGAGAACATGTTTTTGCCTCCTCTCTTTTCTTTTTACATCTACTTAACGAAGGGTTTGGAGGGTTGGATCACTTTTTCTAAAAAATTTTTAAAAAAGATGGTGGCATAGAAAAAAGCACCACATATTCGGGTGCTTTTTTAGCCTTTATTAGTTATGAATGAATGCGCAGCTTCACGTCTCCATCTTTACACGCTAGCTTTACATTTCCACCAATCGGTAAGGTGAAAACCGGCTGCGTATGTCCAATATCGACATCGTAAATCACTGGAATGTGTTTGAGCATTGGGTGCTTATCTAGAATGAATCTTAAATGTTCTTCTGTCATCTCGGATTTCTTCTGAAAGCGTCCGATGATCAGTCCTTTGATTGATTCTGCATGCTGCAAGAGGGATGTGAGGTCTCTGGCGAACATTTCAGGGAAAACCAAATCATCATCCTCCACAAATAAGATGGCATCCTTGATATGAGGCATAAACGACGTCCCTTGCAGTAAATTCAGTGTACAAATGTTACCGCCATACAAGGTGCCTTCAGCTGTTCCTTCCTGATATATTCCCCATTTTGTCGGATGAAATTGCCTGTTCGCTTGATCAAGATACCACGCATCATCACTCCACTTTGTCGAAGGGATCACATCAAAAGACTCACCGTCATTCATCAAGCAGGCTTGAAACATAGCGGTCTGTTCCTCTTGTCCTTGCTCCATTTGGAAGCTGGAGAAATGAGGGCCTGAGTATGTCACCATCTCACATTTTGCAGTAATAGCGCTTGCGAGTGCGGTAATATCACTGTAGCCGCAAAGAACTTTAGGGTGCTGACGAATCAAGTCGTAATCAATATAAGGCAAGAGTTCATTGCAATTGAAGCCTCCAATGGCTGTCAAAATACCGTCGACTTCATCATCTGTGAACGCCTTATGCAAATCAGACAAGCGGTGTTCAATAGATGAAGAGGAATGAAGATCACATTCAAACGCGTGTAGTCCAAAAGAGACGGTGAAGCCTAACATCTCTAAACGCTTTTTTGCTTGAGCGATTCCTTCTTCTGATAAAATGCTGGCACTTCGGCTTGGGGCAATGACGCGAATATGGCTGCCCTTTTTTAAAGGAGAGGGTGTATACATAAACAAATCTTCCTTTCCATCACATATTTATCCATTATATCGGATCAAATGGTCCAAGCCTGTAAAAGCTAGAAGAAAGGCATAGGTCGTGCGTTTCATACAAGCTGTGCAAAGGGTATGGAAGAGAAAAGACAGAAACGAATGAGGGCGGAGAATGTGAAAAAGAGGAGACTGGAATTTTTATTTTTATATTTTATGATATTCGGGGCATATGTGGTGTATTGGTGGCCGGTTCCAGCGTGGAGTGTTCAGTTGTACGCAGCGGTTTATATCGCCATTATTTTATTTAGTATCATCTCACTCATGCTAGAGAACCGTACATCACAGCACACACTCTTATGGATGTATGTGCTAATCTTTTTCCCGATCATTGGCTATATGTTTTATTTGTTCTCAGGACAGCTCTATGTGAAAGGTCATTTATTCAAATCAAAGAGAATGTACAACCGTGAAAAACTACGCAGAATATCTGAGCTTGAGAGCAAGCCGGATGAATCGCGTCTAACCGAAAATCAGCGGACTTTTTTTCATTACACAGAAAAAGCAACAGGCATGCATGTGAACACAAATAGTGATATGGACATTTTAAAAAATGGGAAGGAGACGTTTCCCCGTATTTTTGAAGAATTAAAAAAGGCAAAATCGTTCATCCATATAGAATACTACATGTTCAAATCAGATTTCCTCGGGCACCGGATGATGGAGATTCTGATAGAAAAAGTGAAAGAAGGGGTAGAGGTTCGCTTCATCTATGATGCGGCTGGCAGCATTCGCTTCTCCCGAAAAGATATTAAACGTTTGAAGCAGGCAGGAGTCAAGGTTGCTCCATTTCTGCCTTTAAAATATGGTTTCTTTAATCAAAAATTCAATTTCCGAAATCACCGCAAAATCGTGATCATTGATGGGAAGACAGGATTTGTCGGCGGGTTAAATGTCGGAAAAGAATATGTCGGACGTGATGAAAATATCGGTTTTTGGCGTGATACGCATACCATGTTAAAGGGTGAGGCTGTCCAAACCCTTCACTCTGTTTTTATGCTCGACTGGGAGTATGTATCAGATGAAGTATTAATTGATGAACCGAAATATCATACGCCGCATCCTGTGACGGGAGAGGATGTCATTCAGGTTGTACCAACTGGACCCGATATGAAAGAAAGTATGAGTGATTTATATGATGCACTCATCTCAAATGCGAAACAATTTGTCTGGATTGCGACACCTTATTTTGTCCCTAATGAATCCCTTCGTACAGCATTGAAAATTGCTGCTACAAGAGGGGTGGATGTCCGGGTGATGGTACCGGAGATCAATGACGGCTTTCTCACACAATACGCCACACGATCCTATTTTTCTGAGCTTCTAAAAGAGGGCATCAAGGTGTATCACTATCAAAAGGGCTTCATGCATCAAAAAGTAATGATCGCAGATGGAGAACTTGCCTCTGTCGGCACTGCAAATGTGGATATGAGAAGCTTTCAGCTCAATTTTGAGGTCAATGTCTTTACAGCCGCGAAAAAGCCCATTGAGCAGCTGATGGCACACTATGAGGAAGATATGATGGAATGTGAGCAGATGGGACCTGTTCATTTTTATAAAAGAGGCTTAAAAGAACGGTTAAAGGAATCATTTGCTCGGTTGTTTTCTGGCGTTCTATGAGGATTTCTAGTCAAAGAAATCATTTCCTAATCTAGTATTTTGAAGAGGATTCCTCTATAATTGAAAATGATTATCAATTATAGAGGAAATGAGGTTCTTTTACATATGCTAAAACGCTTTTTCGCCTATTACAGGCCCTATCGAGGTCTGTTCTTTTTAGATTTCTTTTGCGCTGTCGCCGTTGGATTAATGGAACTGGGTTTCCCGCTTATCGTGAACTACTTTATTGATACATTGTTGCCAACAGGGAACTGGACAGTCATTGTCTGGACCGCATTTGCGCTGTTTGTCATTTATGCCCTCAGCTCGGTTATGCAATTTATTGTGTCGTATTGGGGGCATATGCTTGGCATCAATATTGAAACAGATATGAGGAAGAAGCTGTTTGATCACTTTCAGCGCCTATCCTTTAAATTCTTTGACAACAACAAAACGGGTAAGCTCATGTCACGGATGACAAACGACCTCATGTACATTGGAGAAGTGGCGCATCATGGTCCTGAAGATTTGTTTATAGCGATTATGACGATTCTTGGTGCCTTTGTAGTCATGCTGATGATTAACTGGCAGCTGGCCATTTTAACCTTCCTGATCATGCCGGTCATCATCTGGCTTGCCCTTCATTTTAATAAGAAAATGACGCATGCGATTACACAGCTGAACAATGACATTGGAGACTTTCATGCAAGGGTTGAAAACAATATCGGCGGCATTCGTCTTGTTCAAGCCTTTGCCAATGAACATTTCGAGAAAAAACGTTTTGCTGAAAACAACAACCGTTTTCGAAAGGCGAAGCTTCTTTCCTATAAAATTATGTCGGTCAATGGATCGATCAGTTACATTCTCACACGTCTTGTGACACTGTTTGTCCTTCTCGCAGGTACATGGTTTGTCCTGCAAGGTCAATTAACGGCAGGTGGCTTTATCGCGTTTGTTCTGATCACAAATGTTTTATTTAGACCGATTGATAAAATCAACACGGTCATTGAAATGTATCCAAAAGGCATTGCGGGCTTTAAAAGCTATGTCGATTTGCTAGAAACAGAGCCGGATGTGAAGGATACAGAGGGAGCACGTGATGTACACGGATTGAAAGGTGAAATTGAATATCGAAACGTAACATTTGGCTACGATGAACACAGTCATGTGCTGAAGAATATCGATTTAAAAATTAAACAAGGAGAAACGGTTGCGTTTGTCGGGCCTTCAGGAGCGGGGAAATCAACCATTTGCAGTCTGCTGCCTCGCTTTTATGATATGGATGAAGGGGAGATCACGATTGATGGTATAAGCACAAAGTCGATGACATTGTCATCTTTAAGGCAGCAGATCGGTATTGTGCAGCAGGATGTCTTTTTATTCTCAGGTACCATTCGTGAAAACATTGCGTACGGCAACTTAGAAGCCAGCGATGCAGAGATTTGGGAGGCTGTAAGAAGTGCGCATTTAGAGGAACTCGTACAGCGTTTCCCAGAAGGGTTAAATACCGTCATAGGTGAGCGCGGCGTCAAACTGTCAGGCGGTCAAAAGCAGCGTCTGTCGATTGCGCGGATGTTCCTGAAAAACCCGTCCATTCTCATTCTAGATGAAGCCACGTCAGCACTTGATACAGAAACAGAAAAAGCCATACAGGATGCACTGAGTGAACTGGCTGTCGGCAGGACAACGCTCGTCATAGCCCACCGCCTTGCAACAATTAAACACGCCGATCGTATCATCGTCGTGACAGAGGAAGGCATTGAAGAACAAGGCCGCCACCAAGATTTAATTCAAATGGGCGGCGTATATAGCAGACTGCACGAAGCGCAGTTTGGTCATTAAAGATTAAGCCCTTTTGATAAGGGGCTTTTTTTGTTAGGATAGAAAAAACTCGTGTAGGAAGGGTCTGATGGAATGAAGAGGCTTCGGCGATTACAAAAGGGCGATAAGATCGGTATTTTTTCACCTTCAAGTCCAGCATCAGCGACCTCGCCTCTTAGGTATGAGCGGGCGAAGAAGTGGCTTGAGCAAAAAGGATTCATTGTGGTACCAGGATCATTAACAGGGAAAGAGGATCACTACCGTTCAGGTACAATTCAAGAACGAGCAGATGAGCTGAATGAGCTAATGGCTAGGGAAGACTTGGCGTGCGTCATGTCAATGATTGGCGGGACAAATTCAAATAGCTTGCTCCCTTATCTTGATTTTGAGCTGCTGAATCAACATCCGAAGATCATGATCGGTTATTCAGATGCGACAGCGATTCTTTTAGCCGCTTACGAAAAAACGGGACTGCCTGTATTCTACGGACCGGCGCTTGTCCCATCTTTTGGAGAGTTTGAACCGTTCGTCGCTTATACGTATCAGTCGTTCGAAGACATCCTGATGCATCCTCAACCCATTCCTTATCAGATCAAAAAACCACCTTTTTGGACGGATGAACGAATCAATTGGGAAGAAAAGACGCGTGATAAAGAGCAGCGTCCGAACGATTGGCTGTGCGTCATAGAAGGACGGGCAGAAGGCAGGTTGATCGGCGGGAACCTGAATGCAATGTACGGCATATGGGGCAGTGAGTTCATGCCAGCGATCCAAACAGGAGACATTCTCCTCATTGAAGATTGCATGAAAACCGCTTCGGTTGTAGAAAAAAACTTCTCTTTATTGAAAGTAAATGGAGTGTTTGAGCGAGTATCAGGTATTCTTTTGGGAAAACATGAGCTGTTTGATGATGAGGGAACGGGAAAAGAACCTTACGAGATTTTACTTGAGGTGCTTGGAGAGACAAAGAGACCGCTCATCGCAGATTTTGACTGTGCCCATACGCACCCGATGCTTACGATGCCAATCGGGGCACAAGTGAAAATGGATGCAGCTTCAAAACAAGTGTGGTTGACGAAAGAGTGGATCTAACAAAAAGAGCGGCCTGAGGGCTGCTCCTTTTTATGAAACATGCTCTTTTTCAAAAGGCTGCAAGAGATCTTGCGCTTTTTTCCCCTCTACGACAATTAAGTAGTCAGACTCTAAATGAGTGAGCCTGAAGGTTTCAAGCTCTACGATGTTCTTGATGTTACACATTGTTTTCTTAGAATACACATATAGACGATGTTGAGCCTGGTGGCATTTTTCATAAAGAGAAATAAGCTTATGTAAATTCAATGCTTTCGCAGCGATTTGGATTGAATAGATTTGAGACATCTTCATATCCTCCTGTTAATAACTTTCTCACAATAGCTTTGTTACCCCTGTTTGAACAGAGATAAACCTTTATCTATGATTTCCACTCAATGGTTCCTCCGCCGGTTCGCTTGTTGCCTCTTATCGCAGACAGCTCTTCGACAAGTCGGAGCAGTGCCTGATCCTTTAACTTCGCCTCAATCATAAAATCTATATCACGCCCATACGGTTTTAATGCATGAAAAAGCGGTAAGACAAAGGACATATCTACACCATCTGCATGACTGCGTATGGCTTTTTCTGATTTCGGTGAGGATAAATGGATTTTAGGCGGAATGCCAGTGCTCGTCCAAGTGTTGAACATTCTTGGCAGGATGTCTTCAAGCACGGCATCATCATCTTTATTGGCCACGTGATGATGATAATCAAAAACAAATGGAATACCGTGCTTTTCACATACATCAAGGGTTTCTAACGACGTATACGTTTTGTCATCATTCTCAAGCGTCATCCTCGCCTTGATATGCGCCGGAAGCTGTTTGATATTGTCATCAAAACGTTGAAGCGCCGATTCTTTATCACCGTACGCACCGCCCACATGAATGTTCATATAGCCTTCCTTTTCGAGCTTCATCGCCTCAAGCATTTGATAATGGTACGTCATATCAATCACGGCATTTTCTGTGATTGAAGGCTTGGGGCTAGTAAACAAGGTGAATTGATTGGGGTGAAAGCTCACTCGCAGTTCATGCCGTTTCACCAACTCGCCAATTTCAAGAAACTCCTTTTGAAAAGGTGTCACAAAGTCCCAGCGTACCTCGGGATGGGTCGCAAGCGGGACGATCGAACTCGAAAAACGGTAAAGCGGGATATCATGGGCAATGGCAAAGTAAAGCGTTCTTAATGTATTCACGAGATTGGCCTTTGTTGTTCGTAATAAAGCCTCTTCTCTCTCTTCCTTTGAGAGCTTGCTGTATCTTGCAAAGGTCAGCGACTTGGCAGGAGAAGCCTCCCACAAGGTGACGGCATTGGATACATAACCGAATCGATAACGCATAGGTCAGCTCCTTTATAAAAAGTACGAGAACATGGCGCCAACCCATTCCAGCGGACGTGACAAAAGCGGACGCTGTGTCAATTTCTCCTCTGTCATAAGCTCAGACACTTCTATGTGCTCGCGAATTTTTTCTTCTACGTGTGCAGTAAAGTCGACATCATCAATGGCGACGTCAACTTCTTCGTTTAAAAACAAGCTGCGTTTATCAAAATTTGCCGTACTGATCATACAGCGTCTCTGGTCAATTAGAATGGCTTTCGCATGATAAAATCCTTTATAAAAACGATAAACAAGGCAGCCAGAGGCAATGAGGTCCTTCAAATAATGAAATCCAGCCTCTTTGACGAGTGGATGATCTGCTTTCATTGGGATGATGATTTCAACCGTGACGCCTCGCTTTCGTGCATCAAGCAGTGCACTCAGAAGAGGAGCAGATGGAATAAAGTAAGGCGTACAGATGATGATCTGTTTCCTCGCCTGCTGAATATCTTTGAGGAACAAAGCTTCTAAAGAAAAACCAGCAGTCGCGCGTGTTGTGCATTGTAGTGTTCCCGGTTCCAAAGCAGGAAAAACCTCATATTGCAGCTGATGAATGCCAGATGTCCGGTATAAATCATTCAAAAACACATGCTGGAGATCTGCGACAACTTGCCCTGTCATGCGCAAATGATAATCTTTCCAAATGCCAAACCGACCCTTTTTTCCAACATATTCATCACCAATATTAAAACCGCCAATATAGCCAATCTTTCCATCAATTACCGTGATTTTACGATGATTTCTCATGTTTAACCGATAAATCAAAAAAGGGAAACGAGGCTTATTTAAAAAGTAAAATTGGATGCCGCTTTTCTCCAGCATATCAATGGACTTTTGATCAAACGGATAGGACCCTAATCGATCGGTCAGTAAAAAGACTGAAACCCCTTGTTCAGCTTTTGTTTTCAAAGCTTGTAACACCCTTTGACCAATCTTGTCGTTCTTTACAATAAAGAACATCATATGAATAGAAGAAGAGGCGTGCTGAATATCGGTGATCAGCTGTTCAAAGAGTGGTTCGCCATCATGATAAAAGGCGGCATCACCGCTTGTTTGATCAAAAGATCGTTCAAAAGCGCGGGTGGAAAAATATTTCTTTCCCATATAAAGGTCTAACAATATGAGACAAACGATGACAATGAGTACGAGTAGGATGATCAATGCGATCATGAAGCTTCCTCCTTTTTTGCATATTTCAATAGTGTACCCAAACGTGTAAAAAATATTGACTGAATACTCATTCATTATTTATGATAGAGGTACAACATGGAAACGGAACAAAGTGGGTTTTGGGGAATGAAAGGGGGAGCAAGATGAATAGCCTTTTAATCATGAACATGATCGCATTTGCGGCGGTGACCGCTTACGCTGTGTATTTGTTTATTTATCTCATTCGAACACGAGCAGCGTACATTCGTCTTGGCAAAAAAGAAGAGTTCCAACAAGACGTGAAAAAACGCTTAGAGCGTGTTTGGGTCAATGTATTTGGGCAAAAGAAGCTGTTAAAGGACAAGAAGAGCGGCATCATTCATGTGCTGTTTTTCTACGGATTTATCCTTGTACAGTTCGGAGCCCTTGATTTTATTATGAAGGGACTCGTTCCAGGCAGCGGACTCCCTTTAGGTCCGCTTTACGGTGTCTTTACCTTTTTCCAAGAGGTGGTCACACTTCTCATTTTAGTAGCTGTTGTTTGGGCGTTCCATAGAAGGTATGTGGAGAAGCTTGTCCGTTTAAAGCGTGGCTTTAAATCCGGTCTAGTGCTTTTATTTATTGGCGGCTTGATGCTGACCGTTTTACTTGGGAACGGGATGAATATCATCTGGCATGGACACTCTTTATCACCAACGGAGCCAATCGCATCCAGTGTTGCTTTCTTGCTGGGCGGTATTTCACCTCTTGCGGCAACGGTCGTTTTTTATGTCGCATGGTGGGTGCATCTCCTGATTTTGCTGACATTCTTAGTGTACGTCCCGCAGTCAAAGCATGCTCACCTCATTGCAGGACCGGTGAACGTATTTGCCAGCAGATTAGATCCGCCAGGCAAGCTGCAAAAAATTGATTTTGAAGATGAGACACAAGAGACCTTCGGTGTGGGAAAAATTGAAGACTTCCGTCAGTCACAGCTGATCGACCTTTACGCTTGTGTGGAATGCGGGCGCTGCACAAATATGTGCCCAGCAACAGGTACAGGGAAAATGCTGTCTCCAATGGATTTGATTTTAAGGCTAAGAGATCATTTAACCAATAAAGGGGCCGCCATTACATCAAAGACGCCTTGGGTTCCGCAGATTGCCTTCAGGCAGACAACAGGAAATCAGCTGGCGCTTCAGGCGAGAGGAGCAGGTGCAGAGGAATCGGCTGCTAGCTCGATGTATCATCCTTCTCTTATTGGTGAAGTCATTACAGAGGAAGAAATTTGGGCATGTACGACGTGCCGAAACTGTGAAGACCAATGCCCTGTCATGAATGAACACGTCGACAAAATTATTGATATGCGTAGATATCTTGTGCTGACTGAAGGGAAAATGGATGCAGATGCACAGCGTGCCATGACAAGTATAGAGCGCCAAGGGAACCCGTGGGGATTGAACCGGAAAGAAAGAGAAAATTGGCGTGAATTGAGAGAAGATGTGCACGTGCCGACAGTAAAAGAGCTGAAAAAAGCAGACCAAACCTTCGAATATTTATTCTGGGTTGGTTCAATGGGGGCATACGACAATCGAAGCCAAAAGCTTGCGCTTGCCTTTGCAAAGCTTCTCAACGAAGCAGGTGTGTCCTTTGCCATCCTAGGCAATAAAGAAAAAAACTCAGGTGATACACCAAGAAGGCTTGGAAACGAATTTTTATTCCAAGAGCTTGCCGCAAAAAACATTGAAGAATTTCAGAAAAACGGTGTCACAAAGATCGTTACGATTGATCCACACGCCTACAATTTATTTAAAAATGAGTATCCAGACTTCGGGCTTGAGGCAGAAGTGTATCATCATACAGAATTACTGGCAGAGCTAGTGAAAGAAGGAAAAATAACGCCTGTACATGAAGTGAACGAGGTGATTACCTTCCACGATTCTTGCTACCTAGGCAGATATAACGAAGTGTATGATCCGCCGAGAGACATTTTAAAAGCCATCCCTGGTGTGACGCTGAGAGAAATGGAACGGCATCGTGAAACGGGTATGTGCTGCGGTGCAGGCGGGGGCTTAATGTGGATGGAAGAAGAGACGGGTACCCGGATTAATACTGCCCGAACGGAGCAGGCGTTACAAGTGCAGCCGTCCATCATTAGCTCAGGGTGTCCTTATTGCTTAACGATGCTGGGAGATGGGACGAAAGCGAAAGAAGTAGAAGAGCAGGTAGGTACATTTGATGTCGCAGAGCTTCTTGAAAAATCAGTGTTTGGCGAGGCTGGAAAGCAGGTTTCGTAAACAAAACAGGCCGATGAATAGAATGTTCATCGGCTTATAAATGGCGCTGTACATCTGCTGTTCAGATAATATGTAAGCGGTAACAAAAGGGAGGGGACATACATGAGTAAGACAGTCATTGTATCTGGAGCAAGAACACCATTTGGAAAACTAGGCGGTGCTTTCAGCGGGTTGACTGCCGCAGAACTAGGCGGAGTGGCAATCAAGGCTGCGCTGGAAAGAGTGCCGGGTTCACATCATGTGGATGAGGTCATCATGGGAAGTGTTTTGCAGGGAGGACAAGGTCAGCTTCCTTCAAGGCAAGCAGCAAGACATGCTGATCTTCCGTGGTCCGTTCCGACGCAAACTATCAATAAAGTCTGTGCATCAGGAATGCGCAGTGTGAGCACAGCAGATCAAATCATCCGAGCTGGAGATGCGGAGGTCATCGTAGCGGGCGGTATGGAATCCATGTCACACGCCCCTTATTTGCTAAAAAAAGCGCGATGGGGCTACAAAATGGGAGATGGTGCGGTACAAGATGCGATGATTTTAGATGGATTAACCTGTTCGTTTACAGGCGTTCATATGGGTGAGTATGGGAGCATGGCTGCGAAGGAGCTCGGTATCACGCGGGAAGAGCAAGACCTTTGGGCATTAAGAAGTCATGAACGAGCGATCGAAGCGCAGAAAAACAGCTTTTTTCAGCATGAAATCACTCCCGTCACCGTCAAGACGAAAACGGGAGAGCGGCTGATGACAGAAGATGAATCCCCGCGTCGTGATACGTCATATGAACGGCTGTCAAAGCTCATGCCTGTTTTTGATCAAACGGGTACCATTACCGCTGGAAATGCACCAGGTGTCAATGATGGAGCAAGTGCGCTTCTTTTAATGAAAGACACATATGCAAAGCAGCATGACGTCAAGCCATTGGCAATCGTGCTTGGTCATACGCAGGTAGCTGTAGAGGCAAAGGATTTTCCGAAAACACCAGCCTTTGCTATCGAGAAAATTTTACAGAAAACAGGCAAGCGTCTAGAGGATATTGATCTATTTGAAATCAATGAGGCCTTCTCAGCTGTGGCGCTGGCATGTGAAAAAATAATCGGGCTTGACCGGCGGAAAATGAATATCAACGGTGGTGCAGTTGCGCTTGGTCATCCCATTGGGGCAAGCGGAACACGTATCATATTGACTTTGATTCATGCATTAAAACAAAGAGGCGGCGGTATTGGCATTGCGGCGATTTGCAGTGGAGGCGGTCAAGGAGATGCCATCATGATAAAGGTAGATTAAAAAGGAGGCGTTCATCGTCATGAGTACAGAAGAAACCGTCATGGTCGTTGGAGCTGGTCAAATGGGATCAGGCATTGCCCAAGTTTTTGCTCAGTCTGGCTACACAGTCCTGCTGCATGATGGATCTGAAAAGCAGATTCATCGAGCCATTTCCTTCATGACCAAACAACTGACGAAACGAGCAGAAAAAGGAAAGCTAGCCCATCAGGCAGTCCGAGATATTACACAGCGGCTTGCCGTATCTACAGATTTAAAGGACGTGCAGCAGGCTCATTTAGTGATTGAAGCTGTATCTGAACAAATGAGTGTGAAAAAACAAATCTTTGAAACACTCGATCAATTTGCAGAGGCGAAGACGATATTTGCAACAAACACATCCTCCTTGTCGATCACAGAATTAGCAGCTGTTACGGGGAGACCGGAGCAAGTGATTGGCATGCATTTTATGAATCCGGTGCCTGTCATGAAACTCGTTGAGGTCATTCGAGCGCTGCAAACGAGTGACGACACGTATCAACTCGTTTGTGAAACAGCAAAGAATTTAAACAAAACCCCAATTGAAGTGGAAGACTTCCCAGGGTTTGTATCAAACCGCATATTGATGCCAATGATCAATGAAGCCATTTACACCCTTTATGAAGGCGTGGCAGATGCAGAAAGTATTGACGGTGTCATGACGCTTGGAATGAATCACCCAATGGGGCCGCTTCGTCTCGCTGATTTCATCGGACTAGATACATGTTTATTTATTATGAATACCCTTCATGAGGGACTTGGGGATAGCAAATACCGACCTTGTCCTCTTTTGAAAAAATACGTGAATGCAGGCTGGCTGGGCAAAAAGACAAAGAGAGGTTTTTACACATACCACGACCACTCATAGGGGGAGTCAAAATGGATGTTTTGCTTACGGATCAACAGCGACTCTGGAGAGAACAGGCAGCAGAATTTGCAAGACAGCGTGTATTCCCTGAAGTGGAAGCCATGGAACAAGGTCAGTTCCCAAGAACACTTTTAGCAGAAATGGGACGAAAAGGCTTTCTGGGGATTCCAATACCAGCTTCGTATCAAGGCTTAGGAGCAGATTTTACAACGTATATCATCGCCATTCATGAATTATCCAAAGTGAGTGCGACCATCGGTGTCATTGTGTCCGTTCATACATCTGTTGTGACGATGCCTATTTTGGCTTTTGGAACGAATGAGCAAAAAAAATCCTATGTTCCGCTGCTTGCATCCGGGCAGAAACTGGGAGCATTTTGCCTGACTGAACCGAAGGCAGGCTCAGATGCCTCCAATATTCAGTTAAGAGCAGAGCGGGCGGGCGACCATTATGTGTTAAATGGTACAAAAATGTTTATCACAAGCGGCGGGGAAGCAGAACTGTATCTTGTCTTTGCCGTGACAGATCCTGCTTCTGCGAAAAAAAATATATCGGCATTCATTGTCGAGAAAGATACACCAGGATTTACGATCGGAAAAGATGAGAAAAAGATGGGACTGCACGGGTCAAAAACCGTTATGCTTCATTTTGATGCTGTGCGGATTCCAAAACAGCAGCTGCTCGGTGCAGAAGGAGAGGGCTTTCACATAGCCATGTCTAGTTTAAATGCGGGGAGAATTGGTATCGCGGCTCAAAGCCTCGGTATAGCTGAAGCCGCATTAACTGAGGCAGTGACTTATTTAAAGCAGCACCCGGCAGGTCTAGAAACGACCATTCGGCTGGGTGATTTAGCAGCGAAGCTTGAAGCTGCCAAACTATTAGTCTATCAAGCGGCTTTTTATAAAGAGACGAATCGTCCGGTGACAAAGGAAGCATCCATGGCAAAGCTATTTACGTCAAAAACGGCGGTTGAGATCAGTACAGAAGCGATCCATTTACTCGGCATGGACGGTTATACGAATCGCTATCAAGCAGAACGTTACTTTCGTGATGCGAAAGTTTGTGAGATCTATGAAGGAACAAGTGAAATTCAAAGGCTGGTCATTTGTAAACAGCTAATATGAAACGAGGTGGCTCATGATGCAGTTTCAATTAAGTGATGAACATGAAATGATTCAAAAAATGGTGAGGGATTTTGCGAAAAATGAAGTAGAGCCAACAGCAGCAGAGCGGGACGAGACAGAAACGTATGATCCAGCTATTTTTCGCCAAATGGCGGAGCTCGGTTTAACGGGCATTCCTTGGCCGGAAGAGGTAGGCGGGATCGGTAGTGATTATTTAGCCTACGTCATCGCAGTGGAGGAGCTTTCAAGAGTGTGCGCCTCTACAGGCGTCACCCTCTCCGCCCACACCTCTCTCGCCTCGTGGCCTATCTATACTTTCGGAACAGATGAACAAAAAGAGACCTATTTAAAGCCGCTTGCAGAAGGACAGAAGGTAGGGGCATATGCACTCACTGAGAGCGGTTCGGGTTCAGATGCCGGCGGAATGAAGACAACGGCAGTAAAAGCAGGCAGTGAATACGTCCTGAACGGTGCGAAAATCTTTATTACAAATGGAGGCATTGCAGATTATTATATTGTGTTTGCTGTGACAGACCAAGAAGCTACATCTCGAAATACGACCGCCTTTATTGTAGAAAAAGAGACACCGGGCTTCTCGGTCGGCAAAAAGGAAAGCAAACTGGGCATTCGCTCATCGCCAACGACTGAAATTCGATTTGAAGATTGCCGGATTCATGAAAGAAACCGGCTCGGACAAGAAGGAGAAGGCTTTAAAATAGCGATGATGACCCTCGATGGCGGAAGAAACGGTATTGCTGCTCAGGCTGTTGGGATTGCACAAGGCGCTCTTGATGCGGCAGTCGATTATGCGAAGGAGCGAAAGCAATTCGGCAAACCAATCATTCAGCATCAAGGAATTGCTTTTAAGCTCGCAGATATGGCAACCGCAATTGAAGCATCTAGGCTGCTCACTTATCAGGCAGCATGGCTCGAAACGAAAGGGCTCCCGTATGGAAAGGAATCAGCTATGTCCAAGCTCTTTGCTGGAGATACAGCCATGAAGGTAACAACAGAAGCCGTCCAAATCTTCGGCGGCTACGGGTATACAAAGGATTACCCAGTCGAACGATACATGCGTGATGCGAAAATCACCCAAATTTATGAAGGCACACAGGAAATCCAGCGCCTAGTCATCTCGCGCAAACTGCTAGATATGTAGAAACAAAGCAAAGACCACCTGATGTGAGGTGGTCTGTTTTGGTTTGGTTCATGAAGCATTAATCACTAGCATCATCCAAAGTTTTTATTATTATAGGGATGTAAAAGGATTGTGTCGGCAACAGGAAACAGCTTTAACGTATGAGTGATTTGTAACTGGTGAAGTAGTGAGTATTGGTACATGTGAATTGGCAATATACCTACTAAAGAATTAGACCTCAAGAATGATATAGCTATAACCCACATACAAGGTAATAGTCAGGTTTTCCTGAATTTAAGATGATTTCCAGTATCGATCCATATTATATTAGCATTATGTTAAAATTAAGAAAATAAAAATATGGGAGGTTATTATGACCACAACTACTACCATTATAGCAATTGTGACTTTGGTGATATGGATCATGGTTTCCGCAGAACTTTCGAAGTCTTCAAAGAAAGATCACAATGAAAAAGAAAATAGCCGTAGAAAATTAATTGTTTTAATGCTTGCAGGCATCATATTGACCATAGCAGTAGTCATCTCATTACTTCAGAATCTCTAGCCTTAAAATAAACGATAAAAGTGTATCGTTATGAACGCATATTTCAATGCTTGAGAACTAGATAACAAGTTCATCTCATTCACTAATGTGTTTAGACTTTGCAGAAATGTCAGGGTTCAGCCTCATTTCTAACGTGATGGTTATGATTCTGCCTACATAAAGGAGCAATGCTTTTTTTGCCCGAATATCTGGATCTAAAGAAAATACAGAAATGACTATACAGACGATTCATGCAAAAAGCAGCCATTATTTTTATTCATACGTTCAAAGATTTGAATAATGGGTATCTATTTTGATATCAAATCGAAGTCGAGACAACTCAATATGAGTGTCTCGATTTTTTTGGAATTGAGGAAATTGATTCAATTTAACTAGGTAATTTAATCCATTTTCTTCTTTTTCGACGCCGATTTGTAGGGACTTATGTTGTGTTTTAGAGAATAGTATGTTTATCACATTTTCTAAATGTTACAATTTTTCAAAAGCTATGATAGGAACTGAAATGTATAAAGATACTGATATATTTCCAAAAATGAATCGCTCCCTAATACAGGATACGGTTCTTCTCTCCTTAGGGTCAATGTGTATAACTTACTTCCCATTCTATTCATCATTTCTCTTGAATTCAAAATAAAATCAACTCTTTTTCCACATCTATAACATGATCTTTCAGTGATTTTTTGAACTTGGTCTCTGTCTTTAACGAAGGTGAGCTCCGATTGTTGAAGAATATCTCAGTAATAATCAAAGTACTACATGAAACGAGCATCTCTTAAAAAAATTCATCATAAAAGTTTACCTGTCTCTAAAAAGAAGGCATTGAAGATTTGAAACGAATTGATTTTTTGATAGTGTTTATCAGAAATTCTGACTAGATTTAAATGAATCAGAGCATTTTATGCTATTACATAAGTGCCCGGTAAAAATGGAAAATGAACGTAAATCCTGATAAAAACTGATTACAAATACCGTTAATTAAATAAATATTACAAATTTTCCAAAAAAATATTGAAATGTAATTTACTTCTTGCTAGACTAAAGAAGTAGTAAATAATCGAAGGAGGTCATATTATGACGAAAGCAACAGATTCTAAGTTTTATGCTTTATTATCGCTGTCACTTCTTGCGGTAACATTAGTAGCTTTAGTGATTGGTAATGGTTCTTTGATTGCAGCAAATCTGGGTGTTAGTACTGCAACTGCGGCAACAGTAGTGAATTTCTTAGATACTTGGTCCTCAGTAGCAACTGTCATTACAATCGTTGGTGTTTTCACTGGCGTAGGCACAATTAGTTCAGGTGTAGCTGCTGCTATCTTGGCTATTCTTAAAAAAGAAGGAAAAGCGAAAGCTGCTGCTTTTTAATCTAAAAAAAAATCATCTCAATCTTTATTGAGATGATTTTTTTTCAAAAGTGTATTGATATCAGATGAAACAACGTTCAATAGACAGGGACTTATAAACTAATTTAACGTTTTATGCCCATCCGGCTTGTAATAAAACATTAATTAGGAGGAAATTTTATGATAAAAACAAAAAATCTTGGCTCATTCTCACTATTGTTATTTGCAGTTACAATGGCATCTATAGTTGTTAGAAATGGTTCTTTGATAGTAGCCAATCTAGGTGTTAGTACTGGGACTGCCGCTGCTATTTTGGTTGTACTTAAAAAACAAGGAAAAGCCAAGGCTGCTGCTTTTTAAAATGACTTATGCATAAAACAAATAAACTATTTAAAATATATGATCAAAGTATAATGGGGTACCTCAATTATATTGGGATGATTCTTTTTTCTTTCATTGTGATGGTAGCGTTGATTTTCTATCGGGGTGAGATTCCCGGCACTTACCTAAACAGCTTTGTTTTTATTTCAATATACATTGTAGCTACAGCTAATATTAATCGTTGTGTATTACCGTATAGAAGACAGCAGCCAGGCGTGGTCTTTGTCTCTAAACAATTGTTGTTGAAACATTTATTCTTTACGATTAAAAAAGGATATTCAGTTCAATTACTTTTGGCTTGTTTCATCGCTTTAACCTTTTTGTTAGTAGAAAATCAATATTTCATTATGATACTAGCACTTATTGTCGTGATGCTTTCTTTTGCATCTCAACTATTGTCAGGTCTATTCAATATCATCAACAGAATACTCCTTTTGTTGCAATTTTGGTATATCATAACGTCCGTTTTTGAAGCAGTGATGATACTGCAAATAGTACAGTCTCTTCTTATTTACATTTACATAAGTAATTCTCATAGAATACCTTTGACAACTGGACTTTCCTTCCTAAAAAGTGCGAATAAGCAATATAGGTCTGGAAATATTCTGTATTTATTTTTGTCATATATCACTAGTAATAAAATATTGATCATTTTAATAGGTGCCTTAGTATCAATGCTTACTTATTTCGCCCAATCCTTTTTAACGAAAATAGAAAATCTGCCTGCGCTCATTTTAGTCTATATAAACTTTATTACGATCTTAGAAATCTTAATAGGGTCGAAAAAGGAAGAGATTGTGCTTGATAGGGCAAGAATCGAGACGTTGCAATCCTCTTTGATTGTGAGTCCGTACGAGAGATTTAAATCCAGTACGATATATTTACTATGTCTTGTACTGATTTTTGTCAGTGTGTGTGGAATAGTCGGAGTAATGATCAACACGTCCGATATCTCAATCATTCTTAAAAATACGTTATCGTTGCCTTTAATCATCTTTATTGGGGTCGTATATTTCAGAAAAACAGAACTATTAATCAACGATTATGAACATAAGTTATTGAAGCTGTCCTTGCCTATTTTATTACTCATATGCATTACTATTTTCACGATTACTTCATGAAAAGAGGAGGAAAATGATACATAAAAGATTGAAGTATTTTCTGTGGTACTACTCTATCTACTGTATATTGCTGATAGGTACAGGGATTTATCTAGGGAATATAGTCAACAAAGATTTATTTGAAGCCGCACCACCAACTTCGGGCCAGGAATTTATGTCTGTAGTCCTGACACATAACTTAACGAACTTTGCAATGTATTTACTGGGTTTCTTGTTGTCGCCGTTATTTCAAATAATGGATTTTGGAGGTTCGTCCTTCGTCATTACGATGGGTTTTAGAACGCTAGGAGCACAAGAAGCTTTAGGTAAACTAATTCCTCATGGGCTATTAGAATTTCCAAATATGTTGTTTTATCAAGGAATCAGCCAGTATGTGCTTTTCACACTAATTTATACGAAATCAATTAAAGCTGCTTTAGGTGTCATGAAAAAAATGATTCCTTATTATCTACTATCGTTAGTCATCCTAATAATAGCTGCTTTTATTGAAGGGTATGATTCTTTATTATTTTCTATCATGATCAATCATAGATGGTTTTATTGAAGACTCTATACGACAGAGAAGGGGATTCAAGTGGGATTAGAATTTGTAGAATGTACGAAGAAGTTCAAAAACAATACCATACTAGATAAAGTGAATTTTTCAATTCCAACAGGTCTCTTTCATTTAGTGGGGAGAAATGGTGCAGGTAAAAGCACTCTCCTTAAAATGATAGCTGGTTTAGATAAGAGATACTCAGGAGATATTGAGGCAAACAAAGAATCGACTCTTTATTTAAATGTGGATCCTATTGGTATTCACCCATTTACAATTAGAGAAAATCTAGAGATTCTGTGGAATACGTTTAAAATTGTGCCGACTGAAGAACAAATGGGGAAAGTGAATGAATTTTTCGATGGTAACCTAGATGGCTCGTATAGCAGAGCATCTACGGGTATGAAAGCGAAGGTAGGATTATCTTTATTATTCGTAAAAGATTGGGAAACCATTCTAATTGATGAAACCATGTCATCTCTAGATTCAGAAAGTATAGAGATGCTATCTGAGAGGCTAGTGAATCTCTCTATTAAAAAAATTTCAACCATCATATATGTTTCCCATAGCATGGTAAATAAACGCTTAAACGATCATTCAAGCATTGTGAGTATAGGGGATGGGAGGCTATTATGGAACAACGTCCAAGAATAACATCATTGATATCATTGGTCATTTTTATTATGGCCAATTATTATTTCGTTACTTTTGCTATTGACTTGAATGGCTACATTTCGCAACTAGATGATTTAAGAGCTTTGTTAGAGGATATGTCCTATGAAACGATGCTGAATCTCATTGTTGTCATTACAACAATTCTAACCACCATCAGCCTATTAGTTCAGTATCTCATCGCAAAATTCCTATTAATCATCTTTGCTCCAGAGGTTAAGGGTCATTTGTTTTATGCTCTAATTCCTAAGATTATCATTATGTTTATTAATGTAATATGTATGGGGATCTTGCAAATACAAAGCTTATGGCTGTACCTTTTCACGGCACTCATAGGAGCAGTGTTGATCTTGTTCTTTTTTCAATACAAAAAAGCGAACTGGAAAGCTTCGATTCTCTTTGTGGCACCATTTATTATAGATGCTTTCATTTCCTTAGGAAAAGAAATAGTCGCTGTACTGTAATGAATAATAAATAGAGCATGAACTCTTGCGAAAAGAAGTAACGGTATTCGCATAAAAGTGAATTCAAGGTTACTTGAGAAAAAAGGTGTTATACAATTTTTTTCATTATAGGTACACGCCAACTGAACCCGTTGGTGTGTACCTTTTTATACGCTTTATAAAAAATGGACAATCACTTCGTTCGAATGATAGCCAAAATTTATTCATTCACCATTGCTGCCTGATTGTTCCCATTTTTTCGTTTGGAATGAATAAAACGGTTTACAAAATGCAGGCCGGACACAAAAGCTAGACCCATTTCACCTAAATGATGAACCATTAGTTGCTCCCCTTGAGAAAAAATCAAAAATTAACATGATTAAAGGTGGCATAAACTCCCCTAATTTGTTTATAATGAGAGGTATGGTTTGTCGTAAAAATAAGGGATAAACACTTATTATTTCACTGATAAATGGATACATACATGTAATAGAAAGGGAGTGTCTGACCTTGAGTTTGAAAGAATACTCACAGGAGCAGCTCAAGCACATGTCTTTAGTTGAACTTGCTTATGAAATTTTCAGAGACAGTAAAACACCGATTACGTTTTCCGAGTTAATAGATGAAATGGTCCGTTTACAAGGAATACAAAAATCTGATCTTGATGATCGCCTTGCTCAATTTTATACAGACTTAAATATAGATGGCCGCTTTATTTCGTTAGGTGATCAGAGATGGGGACTTCGCAGCTGGTATCCAGTTGATCAAGTCGAAGAAGAAGTTCAGCCAGCTGTGAAAACAAAAGCGAAAAAGAAAAAAACAAAAGCAGCTGTCGTTGAAGAAGACTTCGATGAAATTGAAGAGGAAGAGGAAATCGAAGAGCTTGAAGAAGAACTTGATCTTGTTGAAGACGACGATGATCTCGACCTAGACGATGATGAGGAAATCGAGGAAGATATAGAAGACTTCGACGAAGACGATGACGAAGATGATGATGGCTTAACAGAAATTGACGAAGACGATTTAGACGATAATAAGGAAGAGAAATAACCCTCACAAACCGGTCCTCAAAACAGGATAAAACCGTCTTGACTTTCGAGAGCGAACTATGTAGTATGTATTTTGGGCTCTCTAAAAAGAGTACGTAAAGATACGTTCATTTACGCTCCCTTTCATTTATTTGAAAGGGAGCTTTCTTATTTTTCAAGAGATTTAGGGATACACTCTAAAAAGGATGAAGCTGTGCATGTCTAGTCATGCAAGGGTAAAAAAGAGAGGAGCATACGAAATGACAAAGTATATTTTTGTAACAGGAGGAGTTGTTTCCTCACTTGGAAAAGGGATCACGGCTGCCTCGTTAGGCCGCCTTCTGAAAAATAGAGGGATGGATGTCACCATTCAAAAATTCGATCCATATATCAACGTAGACCCAGGGACGATGAGTCCATATCAGCACGGTGAGGTCTTCGTCACAGATGACGGTGCTGAAACAGACCTTGACTTAGGTCACTATGAGCGCTTCATTGATATTAACTTAAATAAGTACAGCAACGTTACAACTGGTAAAATCTACTCTACTGTTCTGAAGAAAGAGCGTCGCGGCGACTATCTAGGCGGAACTGTACAGGTTATTCCCCATATTACAAATGAAATCAAAGACCGCGTGTACCGTGCCGGAAAAGAAACAGGTGCAGATGTGGTCATTACAGAAATCGGAGGAACAGTAGGAGACATCGAATCCCTTCCTTTCCTTGAAGCGATTCGTCAAATGAAGAGTGACATTGGTCGTGAAAACGTGATGTACATTCATTGTACGCTTGTTCCTTACATCCGAGCAGCAGGTGAACTGAAAACAAAGCCAACACAGCACAGTGTAAAAGAACTTCGCAGCCTTGGTATTCAGCCAAACGTTATTGTGGTTAGAACTGAAATGCCAATGACCCAAGACATGAAGGACAAAATTGCGTTATTCTGTGATATTGATACAAAAGCTGTTATCGAATGTCAGGATGCAGACACGCTGTACTCTATTCCGCTTGATTTACAAAAACAAGGACTAGACAAGCTTGTATGTGAACATATGAAACTTGACTGTCAAGATGCAGACATGACGGAGTGGACAGCGCTAGTCGATAAAGTGCAAAACCTCTCAAAACAAGTCACAATTGGTTTAGTAGGAAAATATGTTGAACTGCAAGATGCCTACATTTCTGTCGTTGAATCACTTCGCCATGCTGGTTATGCATTTGATTCAGACGTTCAAATCAAATGGATCAATGCAGAAGAAGTGACAGCAGAAAATATGGCTGATTTCGCGCAAGATGTCGACGGCATCATCGTTCCTGGAGGCTTCGGAGACCGCGGAGTGGAAGGGAAAATCATTGCTACACAATATGCCCGTGAAAACAAAGTACCTTTCTTCGGAATTTGCTTAGGAATGCAAGTTGCGTCAATCGAATATGCACGAAACGTACTAGGCCTTGAGGGAGCTCATTCAGCGGAAATTGATCCTGAAACAGCATTCCCAATCATTGACCTTCTTCCAGAACAGAAGGATGTAGATGATCTAGGCGGAACACTTCGTCTTGGTCTGTATCCATGTAAATTAGATGAAGACTCCAAAGCATTTGCTGCATACAATGATGAAGTGGTCTACGAACGCCACCGCCATCGCTATGAGTTTAATAATGAATTCAGACAGCAAATGGAAGCTGCAGGATTTGTCTTCTCTGGTACAAGCCCAGATGGACGTCTTGTTGAAATTATCGAGCTGAAGGACCATCCTTGGTTCCTTGCTTCTCAGTTCCACCCGGAATTCGTCTCAAGACCGACAAGACCTCAGCCATTATTTAGAGATTTCGTTGGTGCTTCATTGCAAGCATCTGAATCAAAATAAAACAAAAAAACTGCCGAGAATATCATCTTCTCGGCAGTTTTTTATTCATATTCCTCAACGATTTCTTTCACAGTAAACGATAGAGCGTGGTAGACGTATAAGCATGTCATTAAAGCAGGATAACCGAACCTTGTTCCGTCATCAGCAGGCACAAGCGGTTTCTTGAGCTGAAAATCAATATGGACATCACAATGCTCTTCAATCATGGACGACTCCTTTTGTGCCGGCCCGACACCGACAACGGGCGTCCCTTGCGCATGCAGTTCTTTTACAAGAGATTGAATCTCCTCGTCTTCTGGGTCTGAATAAAATAGCAGCACTCTATCGCTTGGATGAAGCAAGCTGCGCTCCGTTTGATCAAGCGGCAGCACTTTCGCACCTGGAAATGGCTCCTTGCTTTCAGTTGCCTCTAGGGCTACAGCAGCCAGTTCATTCTTCCCGTGAAAATAAACAGCGTGTCCACTGACAACGGCTTGTGCAAGAAGGCGTGCACCATCCTCGATCGCTTCAGCCTGCTTTTCTCCAATACGTGAAAAAATACCTGATAACTGGGTCGTGAAAATTTTTAACAAGACTGATTTCCTCCTTAGGTCAGATCATTTTATAATAGAATATAAAGGAATATTAGGAAAAATGCTCAGAAAATGTCGTAAAGTAAACTATTATAAATAAAGGAAATGTGAAAATCAAACAGAATTATTTAACAACAGCTCTTTTTATGGCGAAAAATGAAAGCAATGGGGTGTAACAGATGAATGAGAAAATTTTAATTGTCGATGATCAATATGGTATTAGGATATTGTTGAATGAAGTGTTTCATAAAGAAGGCTATCAAACCTTCCAAGCAGCCAATGGACTTCAGGCGTTAGATATTGTGAAAAATCATAGACCAAACCTTGTGCTGCTTGATATGAAGATTCCCGGAATGGATGGAATTGAAATTTTAAAACGCATGAAATTAATTGATGAAGACATCCGCGTCATCATTATGACAGCCTATGGCGAATTAGACATGATCCAAGAATCCAAAGAACTCGGTGCTTTGACGCACTTTGCAAAACCTTTTGATATTGATGAGATCCGAGATGCTGTCAAAGAATACTTGCCGCTCGAAACAAATGGGTAGTTGGAAATGATTGAATCGAGTCATTCTGTTGCCGATTTGTCGAATAATTGGTATCCTAGATAAGAAGAAGAAAGCGATCTGACTTTGAAAGTTTACATATGGCGAGAAATTCTGGTCATGCTAGGGTGGAGAGCTTTTTTTAGTAAGCAAATTAGCTACATAGGGAGGATTTTTCATCATGCCTTTAGTTTCAATGACAGAAATGTTGAAAGACGCAAAGGAAAAAGGTTACGCTGTTGGACAGTTTAACTTAAATAATTTAGAATTCACGCAAGCGATTTTACAAGCTGCTGAAGAAGAGAAATCTCCAGTTATCTTAGGAGTATCTGAAGGAGCAGGACGCTACATGGGCGGCTTCAAAACAGTTGTCGCAATGGTTAAAGCGTTAATCGAAGAATATAATGTAACAGTTCCTGTTGCGATTCATTTAGATCACGGTTCAAGCTTTGAATCTTGTGCAAAAGCGATCCATGCAGGATTTACTTCTGTCATGATCGACGCTTCTCACCATCCATTCGATGAGAACGTAGCAACAACTGCGAAAGTAGTTGAGCTTGCACATTTCCACGGTGTATCTGTAGAAGCTGAGCTTGGAACTGTTGGCGGACAAGAAGACGACGTCATCGCTGAGGGCGTTATTTATGCTGATCCAAAAGAGTGCCAAGAGCTTGTAGAACGCACTGGTATTGACTGCCTTGCACCTGCACTAGGTTCAGTACATGGTCCATACAAAGGTGAACCAAATCTTGGTTTCACTGAAATGGAAGAAATTGGTAAAATGACAGGTCTTCCACTTGTTCTTCATGGCGGAACAGGTATCCCAACAGCTGACATCAAGCGCTCAATTTCACTTGGTACAGCAAAAATCAATGTAAACACTGAAAACCAAATTGCTTCTGCGAAAGCAGTACGCGAAACACTTGCTGCAAAAACAGAAGAGTATGATCCACGTAAATATCTTGGACCAGCTCGTGACGCAATTAAAGCGACTGTTATCGGCAAAATGCGTGAATTTGGTTCTTCTAACCAAGCATAATTTGATGAGAACCGAAAGCCGCCTGAGTCACAGGCGGTTTTCTCCATATCTTGAGAAAGCGCAATCAAAATTTACATTTCAGACAATTTATTGATAGGAGAGTGGCACGGTTATGTTATTTTTCGTAGATACAGCGAATATCGCAGACATCAAAGAGGCGCACGAGCTTGGCATTTTAGCAGGCGTCACAACAAACCCTAGTTTAGTAGCGAAAGAAAAGGACGTATCATTCCACGACCGTCTTCGCGAAATCACTGACGTGGTATCAGGTTCTGTCAGTGCAGAAGTCATTTCCCTCAAAGCAGAAGAAATGATTGAAGAAGGAAAAGAACTTGCTGCCATTGCACCAAATATCACAGTTAAAATCCCAATGACAACAGATGGTCTTAAAGCTGTCAAAGCGTTAACAGACCTTGGAATTAAAACAAACGTCACTTTGATTTTTAGTGCAAACCAGGCACTTCTTGCAGCTAGAGCTGGTGCGACGTATGTCTCTCCATTCCTCGGCCGCTTAGATGATATTGGCCAAAATGGTCTCGATCTCATCAGTGAAGTGAAAACCATTTTTGATGTTCATGGCTTAGATACACAAATCATTGCTGCATCCATTCGTCATCCGCAGCACGTGACAGAAGCTGCACTTAGAGGTGCTCATATCGGCACAATGCCGCTGAAAGTCATCAAGCAGCTGACGAAACACCCATTAACGGATGCGGGCATTGAGCAATTTTTAGCTGACTGGAATAAATAAGTGATTGTGGCAGGCGGGATTGTCTCCTGCTTGCCGCAGTTTTCCTTAAAAACGCTAAGAAATGTTTTGTGCAAAGAAGAGAACATCACAGCCTCGCAAAGCTTCGATTATTTTTCTTCCGACAAATTTCGTTTAACCTGTATTCTTTCTCTTGATATTGGCTAAATTTTGGACAAGACCTTTTAAAGCGCGACATCCACAAACAGTATAACTCCAACAGTGATCTTCTTTAAGAAGGGAGACAAATATGGAAAAGTTAAACATTGCCGGCGGTGACCCCTTGCGCGGGACCGTACATATTAGTGGTGCGAAAAATAGTGCAGTGGCACTGATTCCTGCCACGATTCTCGCTGATTCTCCAGTAACGATTGAGGGCCTTCCGCATATTTCAGATATTGACACATTACGAGATCTGTTAGAAGAGATTGGCGGAAAGGTCACATTTGAAAAAGGTGAAATGGTCGTCAATCCTGCTTCCATGATCAGTATGCCGCTTCCTAATGGGAAAGTGAAGAAACTGCGTGCGTCTTATTATTTAATGGGCGCTATGCTGGGAAGATTCAAGCAAGCTGTCATTGGGCTGCCAGGAGGGTGCCACTTAGGACCTAGGCCGATCGATCAGCATATTAAAGGCTTTGAAGCACTCGGAGCCGAGGTGACAAACGAGCAGGGTGCCATTTATTTGCGCGCTGAAAAATTAGTCGGAGCCCGTATTTACCTTGATGTGGTCAGTGTAGGTGCGACCATCAATATCATGCTGGCAGCCGTACTGGCTGAAGGAAAAACGGTGATTGAAAATGCCGCAAAAGAACCCGAAATTATTGATGTAGCGACACTGCTTGCAAGCATGGGAGCCAAAATCAAAGGTGCGGGTACTGATGTGATTCGAATCGAAGGTGTAGAATCTCTTCATGGCTGTAAGCATTCCATCATCCCTGACCGTATAGAAGCAGGCACATTTTTAATTGCTGGTGCTGCGATGGGAGATGAAGTTGTACTTGATAATGTGATCCCAACTCATTTAGAATCAATTACGGCGAAACTTAGAGAGATGGGGTTCACCATTGAAACAAGCAACGATCAGATGCTGATCGTTGGCAGAAACGAAGGACTCAAGCCTGTCGATATCAAAACCCTTGTGTATCCGGGCTTTCCGACGGACCTTCAGCAACCGATGACGGCGCTGTTAACAAAGGCGAAAGGCACGAGTGTGGTCACAGATACGATCTACTCAGCCCGCTTTAAGCACATTGACGAATTACGCCGAATGGGGGCAAACATGAAGGTCGAAGGAAGATCTGCCATTATCACTGGACAAACGCAGCTTCAAGGAGCGAAGGTGAAAGCAAGTGACCTGCGTGCAGGTGCTTGTCTCGTCGTTGCAGGGCTAATGGCAGACGGTGTGACCGAAATCACAGGGCTTGAACATATAGACAGAGGATATAGTTTGCTTGAGAAGAAGCTTGAAGGCTTGGGTGCAACCATCTGGCGTGAAAAGCTGAGTGACCAAGAAATAGAAGAACTTCAAAATTCATAAGGCTTTGACTGTGAGAGGAGATTTGGACAAAAATGGAAAGAAGTTTATCGATGGAACTAGTACGGGTGACAGAAGCAGCTGCATTAAAATCTGCTCGATGGATGGGAAGAGGATTAAAAGACGAAGCAGATGATGCTGCAACAAGCGCAATGCGTGATGTATTTGATACCATTCCGATGAAAGGAACAGTGGTCATTGGCGAGGGGGAAATGGACGAAGCACCAATGCTTTACATTGGGGAAAAGCTTGGGAACGGATACGGACCTCGCGTGGATGTAGCTGTTGATCCATTAGAAGGAACAAATATTGTGGCAAGTGGCGGCTGGAATGCCCTAGCTGTTATTGCAGTTGCAGATCATGGCAATTTGCTGAATGCACCTGATATGTACATGGATAAGATCGCAGTAGGTCCAGAAGCGGTAGGCTGCATCGACATTGAAGCGCCTGTCATTGACAATCTTCGCGCTGTAGCAAAAGCAAAAAACAAAGATATTGAAGATGTGGTTGCAACGATTTTAAACAGAGATCGACATGAGAAAATCATTGCTGAACTGAGAGAAGCAGGAGCAAGAATCAAACTGATCGATGATGGTGACGTTGCAGGAGCCATTAATACAGCATTTGATCATACAGGTGTTGATATTCTATTTGGTTCAGGCGGAGCGCCAGAAGGTGTCCTTTCTGCTGTTGCGTTAAAGGCACTTGGTGGTGAAATCCACGGAAAGCTTCTTCCTCAAAGTGAAGAAGAACTGAGACGCTGTGTGAAAATGGGGCTGGATGTTGGCAAAGTCCTAAGAATGGAAGACCTCGTGAAAGGCGACGACGCCATTTTTGCAGCGACTGGTGTAACAGACGGTGAGCTATTAAAAGGTGTTCAATTCAAAGGCTCTGTTGGAACAACACATAGTGTTGTTATGCGTGCGAAATCAGGTACAGTTCGTTTCGTAGACGGCAGACATAGCTTAAAGAAAAAACCGAATCTTGTCATTCGTCCGTAATCTGAAAGCGGGTATTCATTACCCGCTTTTCATATAGGTGTCAAATGTATATCATTTTCTTTTTAAAGTTGAATATTCTCTGCAAATGAGGTAAAACTAAAGAGTGCTGCGAAATTTTCTGCGAATTTACTTCTTTTAAGCTTCAACAAGTTTAAATACTGCCGCATCATGACGATATACTCATTATCCTTCTCTATGTTGACAAAGCTCGAGTTCACATTGTTCCTATCTTTACGATAAAACGAGTGGGAGCGTTACCATGAGAGCGAGGTCATTCCAACAAAAACGGAATTAAAGCTAATCAAATACAATGGTCATGCATTTGTAATGAAATACATTGACTAGAAAAGTGTGGTGTCCATATTGAAAGATGTTTCGATTTCATCTTTGGAAAATATGAAATTAAAAGAGCTGTATGAGTTAGCAAAAAAGTACAAAATCTCTTATTACAGCAAACTAACAAAAAAAGAATTAATTTTTGCCATCTTAAAGGCGAACGCTGAGCAAGAGGATCTCTTATTTATGGAAGGGGTTCTTGAAATTATTCAGTCTGAGGGATTTGGTTTCTTAAGACCAATTAACTACTCCCCAAGTTCTGAAGACATTTATATTTCAGCTTCACAAATCAGACGCTTTGATTTGCGAAACGGAGATAAGGTGTCTGGAAAGGTACGACCTCCAAAAGAGAATGAACGCTACTATGGCCTCCTTCATGTCGAAGCGGTAAATGGGGACGACCCAGAATCAGCTAAGGAACGTGTTCACTTTCCTGCACTCACGCCGCTATTCCCTGATCGTCAAATGATTCTTGAAACACAGCCTAATCACCTGTCTACTAGAATTATGGATATGATGGCGCCAGTTGGGTTTGGACAGCGTGGTTTAATTGTTGCACCGCCTAAGGCTGGGAAAACCATTTTGCTCAAAGAAATTGCCAACAGCATTTCTGAAAATCACCCAGAGTCAGAGCTGATTGTCCTTTTGATAGACGAACGCCCGGAGGAAGTAACAGATATCGAACGTTCTGTTGCAGGGGATGTTGTTAGTTCAACCTTTGACGAAGTACCGGAAAACCACATTAAAGTAGCAGAGCTTGTATTAGAGCGTGCCATGCGTCTTGTTGAACATAAGAAAGATGTCATCATCTTAATGGACAGCATCACAAGGCTTGCTCGTGCATACAACCTTGTCATCCCGCCAAGCGGCCGAACGCTTTCCGGCGGTATTGATCCAGCGGCTTTCCACCGTCCAAAACGCTTCTTTGGTGCTGCGCGTAACATTGAAGAAGGCGGAAGCTTGACGATTTTAGCCACTGCGCTTGTTGATACGGGATCACGTATGGATGATGTGATTTATGAGGAATTTAAGGGGACGGGGAACATGGAGCTTCATTTGGACCGCTCTCTTGCAGAAAGAAGAATTTTCCCAGCGATCGACATTCGTCGTTCTGGTACGAGAAAAGAAGAACTGCTTGTACCAAAAGAGCATCTTGATCGTTTATGGGCGATGAGAAAATCGATGTCAGATACACCTGACTTTGCTGAGAAATTCATGCGCAAAATGAGAAAAACAAAGACAAACCAAGAGTTTTTTGATATTTTAACGCAAGAATGGAAACAAGCGAACATGTCTGCATCAAGAAGATAGTTTGTTGAAAAAATACATTTGCAATCATAGACTCACACTGTTATAATTTCATCATGTGCGTTTCAGAATTTATTCTGAGATATTAACTCTGTTTCCGAATTGGATTCAGGGCGGAAGGAGATGACAGTAGATGAAAACAGGAATTCATCCTAACTACAAAAAAGCTACAGTCAAATGCGCTTGTGGAAATGAGTTTGAAACTGGATCAGTAAAAGAAGAGGTACGCATCGAGATTTGCTCTGAATGCCATCCTTTCTATACAGGCCGTCAAAAATTCGCTTCTGCTGATGGACGTGTTGACCGCTTTAACAAAAAATACGGTCTTAAGTAATAATAGATACAATAAACAGGCAGGAATCCGTTCTTGCCTGTTTTTTTACGTGGATTGATGGAACTTTAAAACGGGGGAGAAGACCTTATGTATGTGATGAAACAAAGCGGTTGGCTTGAAGTCATCTGCGGAAGTATGTTTTCTGGAAAGTCGGAAGAATTGATTCGGAGAGCCAAAAGGGCCACCTTTGCCAAACAAGAAGTAAAAATATTCAAACCAGCGATTGATAACCGGTATAGTACAAGCTCAGTTGTTTCACATAACGGTTCATCGGTCGATGGGATTGCAGTAGCCTCACCAAAAGACATAATAACGCACATATCAGAAAGAACCGATGTCATTGGCATAGATGAGGTGCAATTTTTTGATGAGACAATCATTGACATTGTCACTCAATTGGCTGATAAAGGTTACCGAGTCATTGTTGCAGGCCTTGATCAAGACTTCAGAGGAGAGCCATTTGGTGTTGTTCCGCATTTAATGGCATGTGCAGAGCTTGTAACAAAACTTCAAGCAGTTTGTTCGGTATGCGGCTCCCCAGCGAGTAGAACACAACGCTTGATCGACGGTAAACCCGCATCCTATGATGATCCCATTATTTTAGTAGGTGCGCAGGAATCATACGAAGCACGATGCAGACATCACCATGAAGTATCAAGACTTGACGTTGGTACAACACTTGACAATTAAAAAAATAGCAAATGCCGCTGTGTTTCGTTTTTCGAGATTTTGGCTGAACACCCATCATTTGTACTTAAATAAATTAAATAACGCTACGAAAAAATTATCTAATTTTCAACGCTTGCGTTTTAGTATAAGCAGGCATAAAATGACTAACTGTAGTGTAAAGCATTTTAACGAAAAGTTCGATTTCTTGTCATAATTTTTTTGATTAAGGATGATTCTCCTTAATCGTTCTTTAAATTAATAGTTCACTTTATTTATATTTTAGAAAGAGGGTAGTTTTTGATGAACAACGTGAAGAAAACAAAAGAAGGGTACCTCGAAACCACTCTGACAGGTAAAGATGTATTATCGATTCCAACGTTGAACAAAGGCGTTGCTTTCTCTGAAGAAGAAAGACAAGAGCTTGGACTAGAAGGCTTACTTCCTCCAACTGTTCTCACTTTAGAACAACAAGCGGAGAGAGCGTACAAGCAATTTCTAGCACAGCCAGATCGTCTTCGTCAAAACGTATACTTAAGTGATTTGCAAAACCGTAACGAAGTATTGTTCTATAAGCTTATATCAGACAAGCTTCGTGAAATGCTTCCTGTTGTGTACACACCAACTGTTGGAGAAGCGATTCAAGAATACAGCCATGAATACAGAAGACCTCATGGTGTCTATCTTTCAATCAACAACATTGACGGCATTGAGAAAGCATTTGAAAACTTACATGCAACAGCAGGAGATATCGACCTTATCGTAGCAACTGACTCTGAGAGCATTCTTGGAATTGGTGACTGGGGTGTCGGTGGTATCAACATCGCAATTGGTAAATTAGCTGTTTACACGGCTGCTGCAGGTATTGATCCAAGCCGCGTGATTCCAGTCGTATTAGATGTTGGAACAAACAATGAAAAATTATTGAATGATCCATTATACATCGGAAACCATCACAAACGTGTACAAGGTGAAAAATACGATGAATTCATTGATGCATATGTAAAAGCAGCGCTTAAATTCTTCCCGAAAGCATTACTTCACTGGGAAGACCTTGGAAACAAAAACGCGCGTAACATCATGAAAAAATACAATGATAACATCCTAACGTTCAATGATGATATTCAAGGTACTGGTGCCATTACTTTAGCGGGTGTACTTGCAGCTGTCAAGAAAACTGGTACACAATTGAAAGATCACCGTATTGTGATTTTCGGAGCAGGATCAGCTGGTATCGGAATCGCAGATCAAGTGCGTGACACAATGGTACTTGAAGGTCTGACTGAAGAAGAAGCAAACAATGCATTCTGGACATTAGACTACAGAGGGTTGTTAACAGATCAATTTGAAGATGAAGTGCTTGATTTCCAAAAACCATACCTTCGTTCTTCTGATGAAGTAGAAGGCTGGGCTCGTGATGAAAAAGGGCAAATCTCATTTGCTGAAACTGTTCGCAGGGTGAAGCCAACGATTCTAATTGGTACATCAGGTCAAGGCGGCGCATTCACTGAAGAAATCATTAAAGAAATGGCAGCTCATACAGAGCGTCCAGTGATCATGCCAATGTCTAACCCAACACCACTTGCTGAGGCAGTGCCAGAGGATCTGTTTAAATGGACAGACGGCCGTGTACTGATTGCAACAGGAAGCCCGTTCGAAAACGTTGAGTATAACGGAATTGAACATGAAATTGGACAATCAAACAATGCGTTCGTTTTCCCTGGACTTGGTCTTGGCTCAATCGTAACGGAATCTAAAATCATCACAAAAGGCATGTTCGTTGCTTCTGCGGATGCGATTGCTGAAATGGTTGATCATGATAAACCAGGTGCTGGTCTTCTTCCAAGCATTGATAAATTGCAAGAAGTTTCTATCAAAGTGGCCATTGAAGTAGCAAAAGCAGCAATTAAAGATGGTGTCGCAAGAAGAACGCCTGACGACATCGAACAAGCTGTGAAAGATGCAATGTGGATTCCTGAATATAAAAAAATTGTAAGAGCATAATAAATTGTGTAACGCGGCATTGTTTAGGGTAATTTAAACAATGCCGCAATAAATAGAAACTTGTAAGGATTTAAGGAGGAAGAGTAAGGTGGACTTTTTAAATATTTTGATCCTCCTAGCACCGATTTTTTTCGTTATCGCGCTGGGTTGGTTCGCAGGACACTTCGGTAGCTATGACGCTAAATCTGCGAAAGGTGTAAGTACACTTGTGACAAAGTATGCTTTGCCAGCGCACTTTATCGCCAGCATTCTGTCAACACCAAAAGATAAATTCTATAGTCAAATTCCATTTTTCGTTGCATTGATTTTAGGAATCGTTGGTTTTTATATCATTATCCTTCTTGTTACGAAATTTGCTTTTAAATACGATTTAACAAATTCATCTATTTTCTCGTTAAACTCAGCTCAACCGACCTTTGCATTTATGGGTATTCCAGTCCTAGGCAGTTTATTTGGGGCTCAAGAAGTTGCAATTCCGATTGCAATTACCGGAATAGTTGTAAATGCAATGCTTGATCCAATTGCGATTATTGTGTCAACTGTCGGTGAAAAAACAAAAGGAAAAGCCAAAGACGGCGAAAGTTTCCTTAAAATGACGACGAAAGCCATTTTGCACGGTTTATCAGAGCCGCTTGCACTTGCACCGCTAGCAAGTATCATTCTTGTTCTTTTAGGATTTAAACTTCCTGAAATTGGACATGAGATGTTGGAGGAAATTGGAAGTGTTACATCAGGGGTTGCGCTATTTGCAGTCGGTGTCACTGTTGGTATCCGTAAAATTAAATTAAGCCTACCAGCATTCAGTATCGCATTGCTAAAAGTAGCTGTACAACCATTGCTTATGTATTTTATCGCCATTTTCATGGGTCTTTCGGCTGATGAAATTACAAAAGCTGTATTGCTTGTTGCCTTCCCAGGTTCAGCTGTTGCAGCCATGATCGCAACCCGATTTGAAAAACAAGAAGCAGAAACTGCATCCGCATTTGTGATCAGTGCAATCATGTCATTAATTTCATTACCGATCATTATTGCACTTACCTCATAAATAAAGTAGAAAGGCTGCCTAACGAGGCAGCCTTTTTAGCGAAATGAATGAAACATAGGGAAGAGCGCACGCTTTTTTTTGAGGTCAGTGTGCGTGATTTCCTTTTTTTCTTCTATTTGAGAGGGTTGTTTCAAGCTCCCAGCAAGATGCTCAAGTTTAGTGGTGAGATCTTCAATTTCTCTACGGTGCTGGAGCAGCTGATATGATACACCTTCATCTGCTTTTTTAGCCAGTTTCCGTTCGAGTTCTTGCAGTCGTTTTTCTACATCAGTGCTGTGTAATTGCTGCTGAATGAGCTGATTCACTTGCTTTTCTAATGCTTCAATCCGCTTTGTGGAGGCATCAGTTTCTGCAGCAGGCGATAACTGTTGAACGGTTTCCGCGTGGATTGGCAATCGAATGTCTTGAAGGATCACACCCTCACTCATTTGGTGTTTGACTTCTTTGAGAAGCTGTACAATATCTTCATGAAATTCATAATGTCCAAGTTCATTCCGGGCGACAGGGATGTTGAGCTGTTTGACCCAACGCTGAATCGTTTTTGAAGAAACGCCAATTTCTTTTGCAACCTCATTTGTATTCAAACCAAATGCCCTCCCTTTTTTCAATTATAAGTACCATTCTCTTCAAGAAGGACCTGTTCCTTCACGTTAGACAAAACAAGTAACCAATCGCCAAAGATCGTGTTTTCTAGCGAAAAATTGCAGAAAATCAATTGTTTTGGAAATTTTTTTGACTGTCATACCCCGCTATACTATAATTAGACTGTTACGCACAAAACAGAGGTGAAGACCATGTTAGACCGTTTAAAATCAATTGAAGAACGCTATGAAAAGCTAAATGAATATTTAAGTGACCCTGAAGTGGTGAACGACCCTAAGAAGCTTCGTGAATATTCAAAGGAACAATCTGATATTCAAGAAACTGTTGAGGTATATAGACAATATCGTGCGGCATACGACCAGTTGAGCGAAGCGAAAGCAATGCTGGAAGAAAAGCTGGATGCCGAGATGCGCGACATGGTCAAAGAAGAAATTTCAGAGCTCACAGAGGAAACGGAACGCTTAGAAGACGAGCTGAAAATCTTGCTGATCCCGAAAGATCCGAATGACAACAAAAACGTTATTGTTGAGGTTCGTGGTGCAGCAGGAGGAGAAGAGGCCGCGCTTTTTGCTGGAAACCTTTACCGTATGTACAGCCGTTATGCTGAAATGCAGGGCTGGAAAACAGAAGTAATGGAAGCGAGTGTGACTGGAACTGGCGGTTATAAAGAGATTATCTTTATGATCAGCGGGAAAGGCGCATATTCCAAACTAAAGTTTGAAAACGGTGCACACCGCGTGCAACGTGTTCCGGAAACGGAATCAGGCGGACGGATTCATACATCAACAGCGACAGTTGCTGTCTTGCCCGAGGCTGAAGAAGTTGAAATTGATATCCACGAAAAAGACATCCGTGTAGATACTTTCACATCAAGCGGACCTGGCGGACAAAGTGTTAACACAACCATGTCTGCTGTTCGATTAACTCACCTACCAACAGGCGTGGTTGTATCCTGTCAGGATGAGAAATCACAAATCAAAAACAAAGAAAAAGCCATGAAAGTGTTACGTGCAAGAATTTATGATAAATTCCAGCGTGAAGCACAGGCTGAATATGATCAAACGCGTAAATCTGCTGTTGGAACAGGGGATCGTTCAGAGCGTATCCGTACGTACAACTTCCCACAAAACCGTGTAACAGACCACCGCATCGGATTAACGATTCAAAAGCTTGATCAAATTTTAGAAGGAAAACTTGACGAGATCATAGATGCATTAATTATGGAAGACCAAGCAAGAAAGCTTCAAAATGCAAAATAATCAGCGAACCAATTTTGAAGCCCTTAAATGGGCTTCTTCTTTGTTAACGGAAGCCGGTAGAGACCAAAACGCAGCAGAGCTCCTTTTGATGCATGTACTGGGCCTAAGCAGAAGTGAACTTCTTGCATGTTTTCATGATCAGCTGCCAGAGGAGCAAGATCGGTTGTTCAGCGAGTTTGTCACGCAGCACAAGAAAGGCGTTCCTGTTCAGCATCTAACAGGTATTGAATTCTTTTACGGCCGTCCATTCGAGGTGAACAAACATGTTCTCATTCCTCGTCCTGAAACGGAAGAGGTCGTTTTGGCGGCGCTGAATTTGATGAGTGACATCTTCCCGCACGATCAGCCGCTCAAAGCAGTAGACGTTGGCACCGGAAGCGGGGCAATTGCGATTACGCTCGCTCTTGAAAAAGAAACACTATCTGTCACAGCAACGGATATTTCACATGAAGCACTTGCGGTAGCAAAGCGGAATCAACAAGCGCTAGGTGCAGACGTCCATTTTTTACAAGGGGACTTACTCGAACCTATCAAAGATCAGGGCATCAAAGTGGATCTGTTTATTTCCAATCCACCTTATATTGCGGCAGAAGAAATGGACAGCTTGTCAGAGGTGGTTACGAAGCATGAACCAGTAAATGCGCTGACAGATGGACGTGATGGTCTGTGGTTTTATAAGCATCTCATTCGTGATCTTCACCATGTACTTCATAAACAGGCGGTCGTTGTCTTTGAAATTGGACATACGCAAGGGCAAGATGTAAAAGCACTTCTCTTGCAGTCATTTCCCGCGGCAGATGTCCGCATCGTCAAGGATATTAATGGGAAAGACCGAGCTGTTTGCGCACACATTCAAAACGGAAAGTCCGGCTGAATAAAGTCGGACTATTTTATTATGTAAAGATGAAACTTATGGTAAAAGAGAAACGTATATATAGAAGAATGAACATTCTGATCATGATTTTTTTACATAAATTTGTTTTGAAGGAGCGAATGGTGTGAACAGAAGGTATGCGATGGTGTTGGTCATCGTCAGTGTACTATTGATTGTGAGTGCTTGTGGCAAACCGAGCTTTAAAAAAGAAGCAGCAGCATTTGGAGAAAGCTATAAAAAAGCACAATACACAGTGAATCGAACAGATGACCTAACTGATATGAAGGAGAAGCTGAAGTCTTATTTAACCGAGCATGAATATCAAGAATATACACAAGACAGCATGTTCCCGAGCGTGTTAGAAGCAGCAAAGGATCAAGATTGTCAAATTAAGCTGAAGAAAATTACGTTTACGCCTTCAGATGAAAGCGATGACAGAATTGAATTTAACTATGAAATGATGATTCAATTTATTAATCAAAACGGAAAAGTCAAAAAAGAAATCAAGAAAAAAGGAGCAATGACTGTCATCAAAACAGATGCAGGGTTAAAAATCAGCCGAGATTGGGATGGAAGACTGTACCCTTCCGATTACCAATCCTCACTCCAAAGCCGTTCTTAATGGAACGGTTTTTTTCATTTGACTCATAATCTATTAAAAAAATCATTTTTCCTGTTTATGAGATGGGTTTCCTGGACACAATGTTTGTAGCGAAGAGAAAAAGCGGGGGGGGAACATATCATGTTTAAAAGTAAAATGATGATTTGTCTTTATATGTTTCTATTATTATGCGGTGCTTTTGCAAACCTTGGCAGAGAGGAGACAGCGGCTGCTTCTGCAAATCAGCCTGTTGTGATACCAGACGAAGCCATTCGATTACGCATTTTAGCAAATAGTGATCGTTCAGCAGATCAGGATGTGAAAAGAAGCATTCGAGACGAAGTCAATGCTAATATGACAGAATGGGTCAAAGACCTTACATCCATCGAAGAAGCAAGACGTGTGATTCGGTCCAAGCTGCCAGAAATCAATCGTATTGCCAAAGCGAAATTGAAGGAGCAGCACATTGATCAATCCGTATCAGTCAGTTTTCAAAAAGCCTCATTTCCAACAAAGCTCTATGGAAATTTCGTCTATCCTGCAGGGAAATATGAAGCCATTTTAATTACGCTTGGAGAAGGGGATGGAGCCAATTGGTGGTGTGTGTTATTCCCGCCGCTCTGCTTTATCGATTTTTCAAATGGAGAAGCCATCGCATCGCCAGAGGGGGATGAGGATAACGAAGTGACAGCACAGCAAACAGATGAATCTGTGAATGAAGTGGTCAAAGACGAGAAAGAAGAGAAGGGTGAAGTGAAATTCTTTTTATTCGAATGGGTCTCTAGTCTTTTCTCCTAAAAAAGGTATAAATCTGTTTTTGCCTCATAGAGTTGAAGTAAGAGATCAAAAAGAGGTGAAAGCATGTTTTATCAATTAAGAATAGCCACAGAAGAAGATGCCCCAGCGATCAATGCTTTTCTTGAAAAAGGACAAGCGAAAGGCGGCGTCACGCTTGCAGAGCGTACGACATTTGTTGTCATGGAAGATGCAGAAGGTCAGCTGGCAGGGTGTTTAGGTCTTGAACAGCTTAGTGAACAAGAGGGCTTGCTCCGGTCTCTTGTCATATCAGATAAACTAGGTCAAGGACACATCGTGTCTTTGTTCCAAAGTGTTCAAACGCTCGGAGGGAAAATAGGTGTGGATACGTTTTATGTCGTTGCCAACCACTCCTCTTCGCATGACTTTTTGGCATTGATGGGCTTCACGGCTTTAGAGGATATTCCAGAAAGCATGTGGGTATCTGCACATGCAAAAGAGATCTTAGCGAAAGAACAGGCTGTGGTTCTTCAAAAAAAAGCCAGTTAATCACAATATATTGAACTTATACACATACTTATCCACTGTTGAACAAGCGTTATCCACAAATTGTGGACAACGCTTGTTTTATTGATCATCATCTTTTATACTTTCAAAAGGATAATTGAGATATATCAACAGTTTTATCTTTTTTAAAAGGAGTTTGTATGATGTTAAATACAAAAAGGTGGTCTGTGGATTTAGAAAAGGATTTATCCACATACTATCCACAAATTGAACAGGCAGCGTTGTTATTGCAGCAAAACGAAGTGGTCGCTTTTCCGACAGAGACAGTGTATGGACTAGGGGCTAATGCGAAAGACACAGAAGCTGTCATGAAAATATATGAAGCGAAAGGGCGTCCAAGTGATAATCCATTGATTGTCCACATTGCGGAGATTGAGCAGCTTCATGAATTTGCACAAATAGAAAGCGAAAAAGCAAAGGCATTGATGGATGCCTTTTGGCCGGGTGCTTTAACCATTGTTCTTCCGTGTAAGCCGGGCGCTTTATCAAAGCAGGTCACGGCAGGTTTATCCACGGTCGGTGTGAGAATGCCTGACCATCCGATTGCGCTGGAGCTTATCCGAACGGCTGGCCTGCCGATTGCCGCACCAAGTGCCAACCGTTCAGGCAAACCATCACCAACACAAGCTGACCATGTAGCGAGTGATCTCGATGGAAGAATCGCTGGGATTGTCGATGGTGGTTCAACTGGTATTGGCGTTGAGTCAACGGTTGTATCCTGTGTCGACGAGATTCCAGTCATCCTAAGGCCGGGCGGAATTACAAAAGAAGCTTTAGAAGAGGTAGTAGGAACGGTCAGTATTGACCCAGGGCTGACAAAAAAGGACGAGGCGCCTGTATCGCCAGGGATGAAATACACACACTATGCCCCTGAAGCTAAAATGTACCTCTTTTTTGGAAGTGATGAAGAGATGCAGCTTCACATTCAAACATACCAAGCAGCAGGTTTAAAAGTTGGTGTGCTGACAACAGAAGAAAAGAAATCGTTGTTTGCGGCAGATGTTGTTTTCAGCTGTGGATGGAGAGAAAAACCTGAAACGATAGCGGCGAACTTATATCGTGTACTGAGACAATTTGATGAGACAGATGTAGATGTTATTGTTTCAGAAGCCTTTTCAAAGCAGGGGGTTGGTTCAGCAATTATGAACCGTCTGCAAAAAGCGGCAGGAGGCCGAATCCTCTCTTCATTCAAATAGTTCTAACCCTTCTTGGACAAACATAGGTTAAAGGAGAATGTGTGTCCAAGGGGGATTTACATGTACGAACTAGCTGGCGAATTGCTGACGCTCAGCATCATGGCTTTTGCACTGGGGATGGATGCTTTTTCGGTTGGATTTGGCATGGGAATGATTCAGCTGAGGTTCCGCCAGATCATTTATATTGGACTTGTCATTGGGATATTTCATATGTTTATGCCGCTTTTTGGCATGTTAACAGGTCAGCTCTTATCAGGCTGGCTCGGTCTCCTTGCCACCTATATCGGCGGGGCGCTGCTTTTGGTGCTCGGGCTGCAAATGATCATTGCCTCTATTCGCAAAGAAGATAAACCATTTATCGCACCTGTGGGCACTGGTCTTGTTCTTTTTGCAACAAGTGTCAGCTTAGATAGTTTTTCCGTTGGTTTAAGCCTCGGAATTTACGGTTCTCGCGTGTGGATGACCATTTTATTGTTTGGTTTTTTTAGTATGATCCTCACATGGCTTGGATTATTACTCGGTAAACAGGTTCGATCATGGGTGGGATCATATAGCGGGGCGCTTGGCGGAATCATTTTACTAGCCTTTGGTATCAAATTATTATTTCCGCTCTAGTCAGTCTCCTTACATAACATGTAGAATGAAATGCTATATAATAGAAGAAAAGGAGGGCGAAAGATGAAAATCTTATTTGTTTGTACGGGAAATACATGCAGAAGTCCGATGGCTCAAGCCCTTTTTGCTTCAATTGCACATGATAAAGGTTTAGAGGTCACTGTTAAATCAGCGGGCATTTTTGCCTCAGATGCTGGGAAGGCTTCTCCTCAAGCGGTCGAAGCGTTATTTGAGAAAAGCATTCCGCTGAATCACTATTCAGCAAAACTGACAGAGGATCTTCTGCGAGAAGCTGATTACGTTTTCACCATGACCATGCAGCATAAACAGTTGATTATGGATCAATATGCACATGCAAAAGACAAGATCTTCACTCTAAAGGAATTCGCGACAGGAACAGAAGGCGATGTTTCCGATCCATTTGGAGGAAGCCTGTCTGTTTATCAGGAAACACGTGATGAACTTGAAGCATTGCTCCATCAGCTGGCTGAGAAATTGAAAAAGGATCGGACATCCTCATAATGGACAACCTGTAAAACCGTTGCAACAACGGTTTTTCTGCTTTTGTTTGCAAATGACTAAGCAGAGGTTAAAATATAACTGTAAATAAAAAATAAATGTAAGGCTTAACAGATCAACTCACCCTTAGGAGGAATTGCCCGATGAAAGTAGCTATTGCATCCGATCACGGCGGAACGAATATTCGTGAAGAAATCAAACAACTGATGGATGAATTGAAGATTGAATACATTGATATGGGTTGTGAATGTGGATCAGGTTCTGTAGACTACCCAGATTATGCTTTTCCTGTAGCCAATATGGTGGTAAACGGAGAAGTTGACCGCGGCATTTTAATTTGCGGGACAGGCATCGGTATGAGTATCTCGGCAAACAAAGTAAAAGGAATTCGCTGTGCGCTGGCGCATGATACATTTAGTGCGAAAGCGACTAGAGAACATAATGATACAAACGTCCTTGCAATGGGAGAACGAGTCATTGGACCTGGATTAGCACGTGAGATTGCACATATTTGGCTGACAACAGAATTTACGGCAGGACGACATGCTGTACGGATTGGTAAGATTGCTGATTACGAAGAAAAGCACCTATAAGGAGCGCTTAACATGAACATTGGTCAAGATTGGCTTGAAATGTTAAAAGAGTTTCATCAAATGGTCGAACTGCGTGCTGGGCAAATCTTAGTGATCGGCTGCAGTACATCAGAAGTGGCTGGTGAGCATATTGGGACAGCAGGAAATGAGCAAATAGCTGCGTCCATTTATCAAGAATTGGATCAGCTAAGACGAGAGACCGGTATTGACCTCGCTTTCCAGTGCTGTGAGCATTTGAATCGTGCTCTTGTTGTGGAAGAAGAAGTGGCTTTCCGGCTTAACCTAGAGATTGTGGCGGCAGTACCTGTCCGAAAGGCGGGTGGTTCGATGGCGGCTCATGCGTATCAGCACATGGAACATCCTGTGTTAGTTGAATCCATCGAGGCGCATGCTGGAATCGATATCGGTGATACATTAATTGGGATGCATCTAAAGAGAGTCGCTGTACCTGTTCGCCTTAGTCGTCATCAATTAGGACATGCACATGTGACGTTTGCGAAAACGCGTCCGAAGCTGATTGGCGGAGAACGAGCGGTTTATACAAGATCTTAGCTTAGATATATTTCTAATATAATGTTGAATGATGAAGGCGCTTCACCACTTGAACATTCGGTTTTTCGCAAAAAAAGAAGTCAATTTCCCAAAAAAACTTTTACATTTCACTCAAAAACCGTGTACAATGAGATGGTGAAAACATCGAATGGAAATAGATTGGAGAGGATTTCGCTGATGAAACATTTACCTGAGCAAGACGCACAAGTATTCAAGGCAATTCAACTAGAGCGGAAACGCCAGCAAGACAAAATTGAATTAATTGCATCAGAAAACTTTGTAAGCGAAGCAGTCATGGAAGCGCAGGGCTCTGTATTAACAAACAAATATGCAGAGGGCTACCCTGGTAAACGCTACTATGGCGGTTGTGAACATGTAGACGTTGTAGAAGATATCGCACGTGACCGCGCAAAAGAAATTTTTGGCGCTGAGTATGTGAACGTACAGCCTCACTCAGGTGCTCAAGCGAACATGGCCGTATACTTTACCATTCTTGAGCATGGCGATACAGTGCTAGGTATGAACTTATCACATGGCGGGCATTTAACACACGGAAGCCCTGTTAACTTTAGTGGTGTACAGTACAACTTTGTAGAATATGGTGTTGATAAAGAAACGCAGCATATCGACTATCAAGATGTACTTGAAAAAGCACGTGAACATAAACCAAAGCTAATTGTTGCGGGTGCAAGTGCATACCCACGTCAAATTGATTTCAAAAAGTTCCGTGAGATTGCGGATGAAGTCGGTGCTTACTTTATGGTCGACATGGCTCACATTGCAGGTCTTGTTGCAGTAGGTCTTCATCCAAATCCAGTTCCTTATGCAGATTTTGTGACAACGACAACTCACAAAACATTGCGTGGACCTCGCGGCGGAATGATTTTATGCCGTGAAGAGTTTGGTAAAAAGATCGACAAATCGATCTTCCCTGGTATTCAAGGTGGACCACTGATGCATGTCATCTCTGCAAAAGCTGTTTCTTTCGGTGAAGTATTGAACGGAGATTTTAAAACGTATGCACAAAACGTCATTGACAATGCAAAGCAGCTAGCTGAAACCCTTTTATCTGAAGATATTCAGCTTGTGTCCGGTGGAACGGATAACCATCTTGTTCTTATCGACTTGCGTTCTCTTGGCATTACAGGAAAAATTGCAGAAAATGTTCTTGATGAAATCGGTATTACAGTGAACAAAAATGCGATTCCTTATGATCCAGAAAAACCTTTTGTCACAAGTGGTGTACGTGTTGGTACAGCAGCAGTGACAAGCCGCGGTTTCGATCAAGAGGCGATGAAAGAAGTAGGTTCCATTATTGCGCTTGCTCTAAAACATCATGAAGATGAAGCGAAATTAGAAGAAGCGAAAAAGCGTGTATCTGATCTAACTGCCCGCTTCCCTCTATATAACGAATTAGATTATTAAAAGCAGACCCATTTGCCTATTTTTGGCATGTGGGTTTTTTTTGTAGGATTTGCGAATCATATTGAAAGATGATGTCTTTTTATGTAGAATTGTAGGAAGTGTGCAAAGTTCACCGGAAGATGACAGAAAAGGAGTTGTAGCAAGCAATGGCAAAGGTTTATGTATTTGATCACCCGCTTATTCAACACAAACTTACATATATTCGTGACGTTCATACAGGAACAAAAGAATTTAGAGAGCTAGTGGATGAAGTCGCAACATTAATGGCATTTGAAATCACAAGAGATTTACCGCTTGAAGAGGTAGATGTAGAAACACCTGTACAAGTAGCGAAATCAAACGTGATCTCAGGGAAGAAACTCGGTGTTGTGCCAATTTTAAGAGCAGGTCTTGGAATGGTGGACGGGATTTTGAAACTCATTCCAGCTGCTAAAGTGGGACATGTCGGTTTATACCGTGATCCGAAAACATTAAAGCCTGTTGAATATTATGTGAAGCTTCCATCTGATGTGGAAGAGCGTGAATTTATCGTAGTAGATCCAATGCTTGCAACTGGAGGTTCAGCAGTCGAAGCATTGAACAGCTTGAAAAAACGCGGGGCAAAAAACATTCGCTTCATGTGTCTGATTGCTGCTCCTGAAGGTGTAGAAGAAATGCAAAAGCATCATCCTGACGTTGATATCTACATTGCAGCATTAGATGAGAAATTAAACGAAAAAGGTTACATTATCCCAGGCCTTGGTGATGCTGGTGACCGTATGTATGGAACGAAATAACATGTTTTAATAAAAGCCCACATGCAAACGTGCATGTGGGCTTTTTGAAATATATGACAAACGGGTGATATCGTTCTTAGAAAAATCAATGTATACTGAACATTAGCTGTTTTTTTCAATGAATGTCACGTGTCTCCTAAAGTTTGATGAAATTGTGAACATTTTGTGTGCTCTATCATTATAGAAAAGTTTTTTAACTTTCAACGGATTGACACATCATAGACGCTATTGTATGCTAAACGAGGGTATTATGGTAAGGTTTTCATAGCCTATAGCACTCTACTAATCCTCATTGTGAACCCTTTAATTATCAGGGTTTGTATCAGCGAATGAAGCAACATCCCATAGATCTTTAGATTTCAAGTCTGATTGTGCAATTAGACCGATGGGTGATTGATTTTTTTCGAACAGGACTGCTTATCATAAGCGTCTTCTACGCAGTTTTCATCACCAATTATCACCTTTTTTACAATATTTTTCATCGGGAGTCAGATGAATGAACGATCCAAACGCGATTTTCCGCAGACAGAGTAAATACATGTTCTATCTATTGGCAATTTTTGTGTTTGGCTATGCCATGCCTGGTTTTAAACCACTGTTTCTTGGTTTGATTATCGGCACAATTTTTGCTTTCTTTAATTTATTCCTACTTATACGGAGAATGCATGCTTTTGATCGAGCGGTTAAAAAAGGAAAATCCATTCGTTCAATGGGAAGTACAGCCAGGTGGGCCAACGCAATTCTCGCTGTAGCGATTGCTTGGCGTTACCCTAATGAAGTTCATCTGGCAGGTGTTGTTATAGGATTAATGACAATATATCCTGTCATTATGATAGATTCCTTCATTCAACTTAAACGTTCTACTATGGAAGAGAGGTGAATACTCTTTGGGTCACAGTTCAAAAACGACAGAATTTTTAGGGTTAACGTTCAACTTATCTAATGTTCTCATGATTACGATTGCTAGTATCATCGTTCTTCTCATAGCGGTGCTGACTACTCGTGTTCTGTCTATTCGTCCGACAAAGGCGCAGAACTTCATGGAATGGATTGTTGATTTTGTTCGAAATATCATAGGTAGTTCGATGGACATGAAAACAGGAGCCCCATTTCTAGCGCTTGGCGTTACATTACTCATGTACATATTTGTTTCAAACATGCTAGGACTGCCATTTGCGATTACGGTCGATCACAACTTGTGGTGGAAATCACCAACAGCAGACCCTGCAATCACAATGACACTAGCGATTATGGTCATGGGATTGACACATTATTACGGTGTCAAGGCAAAAGGAGTCAAGGAATATACGAAAGACTACTTTAGACCAATTCCGCTTTTAGTACCATTGAAACTTATTGAAGAATTTGCAAACACGCTAACACTTGGTTTGCGTCTTTATGGAAACATTTTTGCTGGAGAGATTCTTCTTGGTTTGCTTGCAGGACTTGCGACCAATTTCTACACGCAAAACATTGCGCTTGGTATCGTTGGTACATTAGGTGCCATCGTGCCGATGATTGTATGGCAGGCATTTAGTTTGTTTGTCGGTACAATCCAAGCATTTATCTTCACCATGCTGACAATGGTGTACATTTCTCATAAAGTCAGCGACGAACACTAAAAAATTGAGAGTCCAAAAAGGACGTTATTTTAAAGGAGGAGCTTTTTAATGAATTTAATAGCAGCAGCAATTGCAATCGGTTTGGGAGCACTAGGAGCAGGTATTGGTAACGGTCTAATCGTATCTAAAACAGTTGAAGGAATCGCTCGTCAGCCAGAAGCTGGTAGAGAACTAAGAACTCTTATGTTCATCGGGGTTGCTTTAGTTGAGGCACTTCCAATTATCGCTGTCGTTATCGCATTCTTGGCATTCTTTGGTTAATATGTGAGAAGCGTTCTAATATGAAATTTAATGGCGAAGATCAGATTAGTTCGAAACTTCGCCATTCCTTTATGTTTTGTTTCTTAACATATTATTTAAAGAAGGGAGTTGCCGTACTAAATGTCTCAGTTACCAGTGGTTTTAGGAGCAGGTGGCTTAAGTTTCAACGCTGGGGATATGATATTCCAGTTGATCGCTATGCTCATCTTGCTTGCACTTTTAAAGAAATTTGCGCTTAAGCCTTTATTAGGGATTATGAAACAGCGTGAAGATTATATAGGAAATGAAATTTCAAGTGCTGAACAAAAGCACGTTCAAGCTGAAAAGCTTCTTGAAGAACAACGTGCCTTATTGAAAGAAGCACGCGAAGAATCACATACACTCATCGAAAATGCGAAAAAGATTGGTGAGAAGCAAAAAGAAGAGATCATTCAAGCAGCACGTCAAGAGTCAGAGCGCTTGAAAGAGTCTGCTAGAACTGAAATCGTGAAAGAAAAAGAACAAGCTGTGGCTGCACTGCGCGAGCAGGTTGCATCACTATCTGTACTTATTGCATCTAAAGTGATTGAAAGAGAACTTGATGAGCAAGCACAAGAGAAATTGATTCAAGAGTATCTTAAAGAGGCAGGCGAAAGCCGATGAGCGTGACTATTGTCTCTAAGCGTTACGCTTCTGCTCTTTTTGACATCGTTCTTGCTTCTTCGGCAGTAGACGAAACTGAAAAAGAGCTGAATGAGATCAAAAAAGTTCTAAAGGCTGACCAAGAATTGAATGACTTTCTTGTTCATCCAAAGATTACGGCAGACAAAAAGAAACATTTGATTGCAGAAGCTTTCAAAGGTGTTTCGACACATGTATTGCACACAATGTATTTATTGATTGACCGCGGGCGCACGAATATTTTCTCTGAAATGACGTCTGAGTTTGTGAAACTGGCAAACCGAACGAAACAAATAGACGATGCGGTCGTGTATTCAGTGAAACCGCTGAGCGGCGCTGAAATTCAATCTTTATCTGAAGTATTTGCCAAAAAAGCCGGAGTCACATCACTGCGTGTTGAAAATGTGATTGACAAGGATCTAATAGGCGGAGTGAAAATCCGTATCGGAAACCGCATTTATGACGGCAGTGTCAGCGGAAAGCTTTCCCGCATTGAACGTCAGCTTGCAGGCGAAAATCGTTAGAAGGGGTGAAACCTTAGTGAGTATCAAAGCTGAAGAGATTAGCGCGCTGATAAAGCAGCAAATCCAAAACTATCAATCTGAAATTGAAGTAAAAGATGTCGGTACAGTCATTCAAGTAGGGGACGGTATCGCGCGTGTACATGGCCTTGACAACATTATGGCAGGAGAGCTGGTTGAGTTCTCTAACGGTGTAATGGGTATGGCTCAAAACCTTGAGGAGTCTAACGTAGGTATCGTTATTTTAGGACCTTACAAAGATATCCGCGAAGGTGATGATGTAAAACGTACAGGTCGTATCATGGAGGTTCCAGTAGGTGAAGAGTTAATCGGACGTATTGTGAACCCACTTGGTCAGCCTGTTGATGGACTAGGTCCAATTTTAACAAGCAAAACTCGTCCAATCGAAAGTGAAGCACCAGGCGTTATGGATCGTAAATCTGTACATGAGCCGCTTCAAACAGGGATTAAAGCAATTGATGCCTTGATTCCAATCGGACGTGGACAGCGTGAATTGATCATTGGTGACCGTCAAACAGGTAAAACATCTGTTGCAATTGATACGATCCTAAACCAAAAAGATCAAGACATGATCTGTATTTATGTAGCGATCGGACAAAAGGAATCAACGGTTCGTGGTGTTGTTGAAACACTTCGTAAGCATGGTGCGCTTGATTACACAATTGTAGTCACAGCTTCTGCATCACAGCCAGCTCCGCTACTTTACCTTGCTCCTTATGCAGGTGTAACGATGGGTGAGGAATTCATGTATAACGGCAAGCACGTACTTGTTGTATATGATGACCTTTCTAAACAAGCGGCAGCTTACCGTGAGCTTTCATTATTGCTTCGTCGTCCTCCAGGTCGTGAGGCATTCCCTGGTGATGTTTTCTATCTTCACTCTCGCTTATTAGAGCGTGCAGCGAAGCTTAGTGACGAAAAGGGTGGCGGTTCTATCACAGCATTGCCTTTCGTAGAAACGCAAGCTGGCGATATCTCTGCATATATCCCAACAAACGTTATTTCAATCACAGATGGACAGATTTTCTTACAATCTGACCTCTTCTTCTCAGGCGTACGTCCAGCAGTAAACGCAGGATTGTCTGTATCCCGTGTAGGTGGTTCTGCACAAATCAAAGCGATGAAAAAGGTAGCAGGTACACTTCGTCTGGATCTTGCTTCTTATCGTGAGCTTGAAGCATTCGCTCAATTTGGATCTGATCTAGACCAAGCGACTCAAGCAAAATTAAACCGTGGTGCTAGAACAGTTGAAGTCTTAAAACAAGACTTGAACAAACCGCTTAAAGTTGAAAAACAAGTAGCGATTCTTTATGCACTTACAAGAGGATACTTAGACGATGTCGCGATTGCTGATGTCAAACGTTTCGAAGCTGAATTATTCATGTACATTGAAGAAAACCATAAAGACTTGTTTGACACGATCTCTCAAACAGGAAACATGCCTGCTGATGAAGAGTGGAATACAGCAATCGAAGGCTTTAAACGTACGTTTGCACCAAGCAACTAATTAGTAATCTTTCCGAGAGAAAAAGATTCTCTTTTTCTCTCTTTTCACGTAAATGAACACGGATTCCTGAAAAAAGGTGGTGAAATCTTTGGCCTCATTACGCGATATAAAGTCAAGGATCACGTCAACGAAAAAATCGAGTCAGATCACAAAAGCGATGCAAATGGTATCAGCTGCGAAACTGAATCGTGCTGAAAACAATGCGAAGTCTTTTGTTCCTTACATGGAGAAAATCCAGGAAGTCGTTGCTGCAATCGCAACTGGAACAAGTGCTAAGCACCCAATGCTTCTTTCAAGACCTGTCAAGAAAGCAGGGTATCTCGTCATTACATCTGATCGAGGACTTGCAGGACCTTTTAACAGCTCGATTTTGCGTGCCGCTTACCAAACCATTCAATCTCGTCATCAATCCGCTGATGAATATACGGTGATTGTGATTGGTAAAATCGGACGCGACTTCTTCAAAAAGCGCGGTATTCCAGTTATTTCTGAAGTCACAGGGCTTGGAGACGAAGTAGCGTTTGCTGATATTAAAGAATTAGCAAGCAGTACAGTTCAAATGTTCTCTGATGAAGCGTTTGACGAACTTTACATGTTCTACAACCACTTTGTCAGTGCCATTTCACAAGAAGTAACAGAGAAGAAATTATTGCCGCTAACGGACATTTCGGCCGCAGCGACACCCAATAAACGTTCCGCATCTTATGAGTTTGAGCCTTCTGAAGAAGAAATTCTTGAAGTTCTCCTTCCTCAATATGCAGAGAGTTTGATTTTCGGTGCGCTTCTTGACAGTAAAGCAAGTGAACATGCTGCAAGGATGACAGCAATGAAGAGTGCAACAGACAACGCAAAGGAATTGATCGACAGCCTGACACTCTCTTACAACCGTGCTCGTCAAGCAGCGATTACACAAGAGATTACAGAAATTGTCGGCGGAGCAGCTGCCTTAGAATAGAAATAATTGTCAGGAGGGAATGCAATGAAAACAGGACGCATCAGTCAGATCATGGGACCAGTCGTAGACGTTCATTTTGAAGACGGTCACTTGCCTGAGATTTATAATGCGATCAGAGTTTCGCATAAAGCGGAAAGTGAAAGTGAAGTTACTATCGACTTAACTTTAGAAGTAGCACTACATTTAGGTGATAATACAGTCAGAACCATCGCAATGGCATCAACAGATGGTGTGAAGCGCGGTATGGAAGCTGTAGACCTTGGAAAACCAATTTCAGTACCAGTTGGTAACGTAACACTTGGACGTGTATTCAACGTACTGGGAGATAATATTGACTTAGATGAGCCACTTGGTGTGGAAGCTCAAAGAGATCCAATCCACAGACAAGCGCCTTCTTTTGATCAACTTTCAACAGAAGTTGAAATTCTTGAAACGGGTATTAAAGTTGTTGACCTTCTTGCTCCTTACATCAAGGGCGGAAAGATCGGTCTATTCGGTGGAGCCGGTGTAGGTAAAACCGTTCTGATTCAAGAATTGATCAACAACATCGCACAAGAACACGGCGGTATTTCTGTATTCGCTGGTGTTGGAGAGCGTACACGTGAAGGAAACGACCTTTACTACGAAATGAAAGATTCTGGCGTTATCGAAAAAACAGCCATGGTCTTCGGTCAAATGAACGAGCCACCAGGTGCACGTATGCGTGTTGCCCTAACTGGTTTGACAATGGCAGAGCATTTCCGTGATGAACTAGGTCAAGACGTATTGTTCTTCATCGATAACATCTATCGTTTTACACAAGCAGGTTCTGAAGTATCAGCCCTTCTTGGACGTATGCCTTCAGCGGTAGGTTATCAGCCGACACTTGCAACAGAAATGGGTCAGCTGCAAGAGCGTATCACGTCTACAAACGTAGGATCGGTTACATCGATTCAAGCGATCTATGTACCTGCGGATGACTATACGGATCCAGCTCCAGCAACAACGTTCGCTCACCTTGATGCAACGACAAACCTTGAGCGTAAGCTGACTGAAATGGGTATTTACCCAGCGGTTGATCCTCTTGCTTCAACATCTCGTGCACTTGCACCTGAGATCGTTGGCGAAGAGCACTATGCCATCGCACGTGAAGTGCAGCAAACATTGCAGCGTTATAAAGAACTACAAGATATCATTGCCATTTTAGGTATGGATGAATTATCAGAGGACGATAAGCTTGTGGTACACAGAGCGCGTCGTGTTCAATTCTTCCTATCTCAAAACTTCCACGTAGCAGAGCAGTTCACTGGCCAAAAAGGTTCTTACGTGCCATTGAAGGAAACTGTTAAAGGCTTCAAGGAAATCTTATCTGGTAAATACGATCACCTTCCAGAAGATGCATTCCGCTTAGTTGGACGCATTGAAGAAGTGGTTGAAAAAGCCAAAGAGATGGGTGTAGAGGCCTAATCTGGTCCTTAGGAGGGTAAAAGCATGAAGACCGTTCAAGTCAATATCGTTACTCCCGACGGCCCAGTGTATCAAGCGGATGTGGAAATGGTCAGTGTGAGAGCAGAAAGCGGTGAGCTTGGTATTTTAGCTGGCCACGTTCCAATGGTTGCTCCGCTAAAAATCGGTGCAGTTCGCTTAAAACATAGTGGATCAACTGAATTGGTTGCAGTAAGTGGCGGATTTGTTGAAGTTCGCCCTGAACAAGTAACCATTCTTGCTCAGGCCGCTGAAACATCAGATAAAGTTGATGTCGATCGTGCTAAATCAGCGAAACAGCGTGCTGAAGAGCATTTGAACCACCCGAATGAAAGTGATATACGCCGGGCGGAACTCGCATTAAAACGGGCGTTAAACCGTTTAAATGTAGCAGGGAAATAAAACAGAAAATCCTTCTTATCACAATGATAAGAAGGATTTTTTTAAAGTGACATGAGGGATTGGTACATTGACACATATGGATGAGAATCCTGTTTTTCAAGATATAAGTGCTCGCAAAACTGCGTACTATGCCACGTTTTATTGTGCCGTCGCAAACCCAGCGTATATTGATGCGGAGAGTCCATATAAGGCCGTACCACCCAGTCAGCATCTGAATGATGACGAAGAACAACCTCTCCCATATACACACTCATCATCGCTTCTAATGCATCTATTGGCATTTTCCACTCGGCAAACAGCTGCTTGGTAAATGCATCAAAGTAAAGTGATTCTAACTGATTCAGGCTTTCCTCAGAGTAATCCAAAGAAATGTTATGAAAATGACACAATTGCGCTAATTCTTCTAGCTGTGTCTGTCTATAATCAAAGTAGAAAGCAATGGCCTCCCATTCATGATCAAATGAGGGAACCAGTTCTCCGTACAAATCAACAAAGTCAGGAAAAGAATCTTTCAATATGTTCAGCTCCTTCCAGACGCAGTATATCATCTCCTTGGCACCAGGATAAGAGGGGATTTACTCTAAATGTAGCTCTTTTTTCCAAATGATTCATCTTTCCGATTTTCGAGGATATAATGAAAGGGAGTTTTCCTTTACAGAAATAAATAAAAGGAGGATTCAACTGTATGGAAGACGTAGGACAACAAGCAATTGTTAGTATTGTGATCCACCTGTTTTTTATTGCGGTTACATGGTGGGCATTGCTTGCCGTAAATATTGACCCACTGATTAAAAAAGGGAAAATCATTCAGGCAAGATTGCTGATGATGCTCATTACCATTGCTATTGCATCTGCAGTCAGCAATTTCTTCCTTGATTACTTAAATTTCTCCAGACAAATACCTTATATGTTCTAACGTAAAAGGTTTGGTCACTGCCTTATGCGGGAACTTAAAAAGAAGTGTCAAAAGTATGGCCTTTGATGACTTTTCCACGTATGCATAGACCTCCTTGCGGCAACACTTGTAGCAAGGGGGAATGACAAGTGAGAAAGTATGTAAAAGGTTGGCCATTATTTGCGTTTATTCTTTTTTTTGTTCTGATGATTCAAGGTGTTCGTGCGGAAGAATCTTCTCCGCTCGTCCAAATAGCAGAAGGTCTAAAAAACCAGCAAATTGAAGTAGATGGATGGACTCTTCACGCCAAAACAAATGTAGACATTTCATCCGAACAATTTTCAAAAAAAGTGAAACGTTTCAAAGACGAACTACGACAGTATGAGTGGACCGAAAAAGAAGAAGAACATGTCACCAAAGTCACAGGAATTTACAAAGATGAAAAAAATGATACATTATCGAAAGTTTTACTCGTGAAGACCGACACAAAATCCAATCAAAAGTCGTATTTATTATATGAGCAAAAAGGTGCTCGCCCACTGAATACCTGGGAGCATACATATGATCAGTTCGTACGTCATGCAAAAAGCATATTACAAGAGAAATTTGTAATTTTTACTTGTCTCGATGGTCATGTAAATGGTATGATGGATGTTGTTTTGCAAAAAAAGGCTGAAATGTTAGCAAATGAATTTCAAGCAAAACCAGTTGAGTATCTCGTTGAGTCTAATTTTGTGTCGCTTTCCGCTTACACAGATAAGTGGGAACAGTTCATTATGACTTCAAATGATAAAATGAATGTTCAAATTGCCATCAGAAGTTCGGAAATGAACGAAAATCATACGATTACGGTTGGCACACCAATCGTAACGACTGAATATTAATATAGAGAATTTGGGACGCGGAGGGGAAGACCTTGGAAAAAATCATCGTCCGCGGCGGTCAAAAGTTAAACGGCACAGTTAAAGTAGAAGGAGCAAAAAATGCCGTTTTACCAGTTATCGCTGCATCTTTGTTAGCAAGTACAGAAAAAAGCGTAATTTGTGATGTACCTACGCTCTCCGATGTATATACAATCAATGAAGTGTTACGTCATTTAGGAGCAGAAGTACATTTTGAAAATAACGAAGTATCAGTGGATGCATCTCATGCACTAGAAACTGAGGCTCCGTTTGAGTATGTCCGTAAAATGCGAGCGTCTGTGCTCGTCATGGGACCACTTTTAGCAAGAACAGGTCATGCAAGAGTTGCATTACCTGGAGGGTGTGCGATTGGTTCAAGACCAATTGACCAGCATTTAAAAGGCTTTGAAGCAATGGGAGCTAAAATTCAAGTAGGAAATGGTTTCATCGAGGCTGAAGTTAAAGGCCGTTTAAAAGGTGCGAAAATCTATTTGGATTTCCCAAGTGTTGGCGCAACTGAAAACATCATTATGGCAGCAGCATTAGCTGAAGGAACAACGATTTTAGAAAACGTAGCAAAAGAACCTGAAATTGTTGATTTGGCAAACTACATCAATGCCATGGGTGGTAAGGTTCGCGGAGCTGGTACTGGTACAATCAAAATCGAAGGTGTGGAAACACTTTACGGTGCAAAACACAACATCATCCCTGACAGAATTGAAGCAGGTACTTTCATGGTGGCAGCAGCCATTACAGAAGGAAATGTTCTTGTGAAAGGCGCAGTGCCGGAGCATATGACATCACTTGTAGCAAAAATGGAAGAAATGGGTATTCAGATCATTGAAGAAGAAGAAGGTTTAAGAGTCATTGGACCATCTGAGCTCAAGCCAATCGATCTAAAAACAATGCCACATCCTGGTTTCCCAACGGATATGCAATCTCAGATGATGGCGCTATTGCTTCGTGCGAACGGAACAAGCATGATCACAGAAACGGTATTTGAAAACCGCTTTATGCATGCAGAAGAATTCCGCCGTATGAATGGTGATATTAAAATTGAGGGTCGCTCTGTCATTATCAACGGGCCGGTTCAACTTCAAGGTGCTGAAGTGTCAGCGACTGATTTAAGAGCAGGAGCAGCACTTGTACTTGCTGGATTAGTAGCAGAAGGTCATACACGTGTCACTGAGTTGAAGCATATCGATCGTGGTTATGTGAACTTCCACCAGAAGCTTGCAGCAATCGGTGCAGATATTGAAAGAGTAAATGATGAAACAGCAGATGTGACACAAGAACAAGTTGTATCAGATCTGAACGCGTAATCATAAAGAAATCAGTGTGTCCATTGGGGCATGCTGATTTTTTTTTTAGAATCATAGAATGATTTATTTTCAAAGCTTATCATTAGTGTATCCAACCATCTTAAATTTTATTCATAAAGACGAACAGTAAAATCAGTTGATAAAGAGCCTCTTATCTTCATCAAAAGACTTGTCCACTGAATGAAAGAAGCTGTCATATTAGCTTGTCCCCGCCCATAAGATAAAAGAGATCCAATGACAAATGGGGGCAGCCAAATATGAAACCAATGATATGGACAATCGCAGGAATATGCATCATTATTTTAATGATTCCAACTTTACTTGTGTTGCCGACGTTTCAAGGGAAACCGGAGGCAAGCCAGCATGTATCAGCGGAGCCATCAGTTAAAAAAGAAGTGAAGGGTACAGTCAAATTGAAGCAATCACCCGTCGCTATCCCCGTCTATCGTTCAGCTCATCAGCAGGTAGAAAACATCCCCTTAGAAGAGTATGTGATTGGTGTCGTAGCATCTGAAATGCCAGCTGATTTTGAGATGGAAGCACTTAAGGCACAGGCACTCGCCGCAAGAACGTATATCGTCAGACAAATGATCATCGATAAGACCGTCAAATCACCAAAGGGCTCTCTTGTAGATGATACCCAAATGTTCCAAGTTTATAAAAACAAGCAGGAACTCAAGAAAATTTGGGGAAAAGCGTACAATTGGAAGTTGAAAAAAGTCACAGAAGCTGTCGCTAGCACACAAGGAAAAGTGCTCACTTATGACGAAAAACCAATTGATGCCTCATTCTTTTCAACAAGTAACGGGAAAACGGAAAATGCCGAAGCTTATTGGAAAAATGAAATCCCATATTTGAAAAGTGTCCCAAGTAAATGGGACGAAAAATCGCCAAAATTTCAAAATAAGAAAACCATCTCAGTGAATGAATTTCAGCAAAAATTAGGTGTGACGCTCACTCAGCAGGCTCAGGTAGGACAGATTGTAGAACGGACACCTGGAAATCAAGTGGCGAAAGCCGTAATAAACGGTAAAACACTGTCAGGTAGAGATATTCGAGAGTCATTAGGGCTTCACTCAGCGGACTTTACATGGGAACGACAGGGCCAGCAAATTATCATCACGACAAAAGGGTATGGCCATGGTGTTGGAATGAGTCAGTACGGTGCGCATTATATGGCACAGTCAGGCAAAAAAGTAGATGCTATCGTGAAACATTATTATAAAGGGATTCAAATTGAATCAGCTGATCGTTTTCTTAACACGTATATGGCTAAAAAATAAAGCAAAGGTGCCTCAAAATGGGGGCATCTTTTTTGTGTGTTCCAAGAGGTTTGAACAGAATGTGTCAATTTGCGACTTAAGACGCACCTCAGGAAATCTTAAACATTTACGTCCCGACAAGAACCGATGGCCGATACAAAGCCCCTCGAAAGAAGGAGAAATCAAAAGAAAAAATGATGTGTTGGGTGAATATATCTAGACAACTGACAGATTTTTAGTGATTTTGATGAAAGAGAAAAAGGGACCGAGTCCTATACCATTCCAAGACAGAATATTTTACGATTAAGATGTTTCAATTTAATACATAGGGAGGAAGGAAAAAATGATGTTGAAAAAAGTATTTACACTCGTAACCTTAGCTGTATTGACATTATCTATGTCAATCTCTTCACCAGTATTTGCAAAAGCATCTACAGTCAAAAAACAAAACAAAGATGTAAGAGTCACCATCTTACTTGATGCAAGTGGAAGCATGGCAAGAAAAGTAGAGGGAGAACGCAAATTTGACCTCGCAAAACAAGAGGTATTTAAATTTGCTCAGTCACTTCCAAAAGACGCTAAAATTCGTATGAGCTTGTTTGGCTCTGAAGGAAACAACAAAAATTCAGGTAAAGCTCAATCATGTGAAGTCATTAGAGGCGTTTATGGCGTACAGCCTTACGAAAAAGAAAGCTTTGAAAACTCTTTAAACGGACTTGGACCAAATGGCTGGACACCGATTGCTCGTGCTCTTGAACATGCAAAGCAAGCGGATGAACAGCTTAATAATGGAACAAAACATATTGTGTACCTCATCACTGATGGCGAAGAAACTTGTGGCGGGGATCCAGTAAAAGTAGCAAAAGAATTGCATAACTCAAAAGGCTCGACTGTTGTTAATGTCATTGGATTAGACTTTAACGATGGCTATGAAGGTCAATTAAAGCAAGTAGCCAAAGCTGGTAAAGGCCATTACTACCAAGCAAGCACTGGTAAAGAAATGGGTTCTATCCTGTCAGCAGAATCATTAAAACTACACGAATAACTTGCTGAACAAAAGGGAAACGATTGATGTATGCTTTCGTTTCTCTTTTTCTGTACAAATGTAAAAAGGGAGGTTTTTATGAATGAAACGCAATATTGTATTAACCATTTTGGCTAGTCTTGTCCTGCTTCTTTCTTCACCAGCTCATGCTGTGACAAAAAAACAGGAGCCGGCTCATGTGGTGATATTACTCGATTTAAGCGGCAGCATGGCGCAATCAATTGAAGGCGAAAAGAAAATCGATATCGCCAAACGTTCTATTCAAAGCTTCGCAAGTATTTTATCAGATGATACACAAGTCCTTCTTCGTGTATTTGGTCATGAAGGAACCAATAAAAATGCTGGAAAAGCAATTTCTTGTGGAAGCTCTGAAGCCGTTTATGGATTTGGATCATATGAGTCATCAACATTTCAGCAAGCACTGAATGTGTATAAGCCAACTGGATGGACACCACTTGCAAAAGCATTAACAGATACGAAGCAAGATTTTGAAGATCACCAGGCTGAAGGGAAAAACATTGTCTATGTCGTCAGTGATGGTAAAGAAACTTGTGGAGGAAGCCCTTCACAAGCAGCAAAGGAATTACATGAAGGCGGAATTGACACCATTGTTAATATCATCGGCTTTGACGTGAATGAAAAAGAAGCCAAAAGTCTAAAGTCTGTTGCAAAAGCAGGCGGTGGACAATATCAACCGGCTGCAAATGCCGAAGAATTGAATCACATTCTACAAAATGCAGCGAGCGCTTTTGGTCAGTAGGATATGAATGGGAGCTGGGGATTGTTTTCCCCAGCTGTTTTTTAGTTGAAGATCAATTCAAAGTGGTTTCTAATTCATCAATTCGTTTCTCCACGTAGTGCTGGTCTTTTCTTGCATGAAAGGTTTCAGCTTTTTCTAATATAGCCACCGTATTATATTCGGGAATCTGTGAGTAGCTCTCATACACACCCTTTGGAATTAAAACGTTCCCTTCAGGCCAGTAAACAGCGATATTGCCACGTTTCAACTCCCCGAATTGAGCGACTCCTTGGTAGGATCCATATTGATTAAACAAAACAACTGGATCACCTTCTTTGACATAAAGCTCTTTAGCATCTTCGTCATTCATCAAGATAGAATGACGCTTCCCACCATTAAAGGCATCCTTTTCACTATAGATCATCGAGTTGAATTGCTTTCCTCTTCTTGTCGTGATATTAAAATGTCCCTCGGTTTTTCGGTATTGAGGCAGCTGGGCAGGAAGAAGATGTCCTTTGCCGTCCGGTGTTGGACACTCTCCGTCTTCACATAGCCAGGCACCTCCCCATTGAAAAACGTCTCCTTTATGACGTAAATGCTGGATGCCATCATAGTTTCGATTTGCGATCGCAATCTCACGGCGAATGTCTTCAGCCGTTTCGAAATGAATCAGCTCAGCATCTTGTGGGCGTACTCTTTTTGCAAGATCAATATAAATATCCCATTCTGCTCTGGCTTCCTCAATCCGAGGTCCTTCAATTTCTGGACTGAAATATACCATGCGTTCCGTACTAGTTGATGTACCGCCGCCTGGCTGTTCATATCTTGTCATAGCAGGCAGAACAATTACCGTCTCTTCTGCCTCTACTAGCGTAGAGGTATTCAAAATGATATCTTGATGGACACGGAGTTCAAGCTCAGATAATGCTTTTTCGATCGCATCTGGATTTGGCATCGTTTCTAAAAAGTTCCCGCCGCTCGTAAACAGCATTTTGAGTTTTTGCGGATGTTCTTTTGGGAGAGCCATTTTCTCAAAGGATTGCCCAATGGTGTCACCATGCCATTTCGGAATGTCAAACCCCCAAATCTTTTCGACTCTTTCAATATTCTCTTCATCAAAATCACTGCCAGGCAAAACAAATGGGTCAGCACCCATTTCACCAGAACCTTGAACACCGCTATGCCCGCGAATTGGCATGACACCACAATGTTTCCTGCCAATAAATCCACGTAACATAGCAAGGTTAGCGACCTGTGATATATTATCCGTTGCAAAGCGGTGCTGGGTAAGACCCATGCTCCAAATAAAAACGCCTGAATTGGCATTGGCAAGAAGGATGGCAAATTCCTTCATTCTTTCTTTTGATAAGCCTGATGATGCCTCAAGGTCTTCCCATTTCAACTGTGCGACATGCTGCTGTAAATCCTGTATGCCGGTAGTATGAGCTTGAATAAATTCATGATCAAGAGCGGAATGGGGCGCGTGTTGCTCCATGTCAAACCAATGTTTGATGACACCGTTCATAAACGCAATATCGCCGCCTATATTGACTTGATAGAAATCATCTGCGATTTTTGTGCCGAATAAAGCACTTTCTGGAATAGAGGGAACCCAGTACTTTTCCATGGCAGGTTCTTTGTATGGATTGATGACAATAATTTTGGTTCCTTTCTTTTTCGCCGCATACATATATTTAGTGGAAACGGGCTGATTGTTTGCTGCGACAGATCCCCAAAAAATTAAGACATCTGTTCCGATCCAATCGTTGTAATTACAGCTGGAGGCTCCTATGCCAAGAGATCGCTTAAGAGCGGTTTTGCTCGGTGAATGACAAATGCGAGACGCATTATCAATATGATTTGTCCCGATAAAGCGAGCTGCCTTCGCAGCGGTATAATAGACTTCATTTGTAATTCCTCTAGCTGTTAAATAGAAAGCGAGCTGCCGTTTATCAATTGATTTGATTTTAGCTGCGATTTGATCTAATGCATCATCCCAAGAAATACGCATAAAGGCATTGTCACCTTTTTTTCGAATCAGTGGATAAGGGATACGGCCAAGTTTGCGGAGATTAGTGCTGTCCATTTGTTTGAGTTGTTGAATGTCTTCAAACCATTTTGGATCAATAGCTGGCATTGTATTAAGACGAAGTACATTTAGTCTTGTGGTGCATATATGAGGTCCTGCGAGCGTTTGGTCATATAACCCTGAAACACCAAGGGCACAGCCGTCACACACGCCTTGCGTTAAAATACGATATGCATAGGGGAGATTATCCTTGTTCTCCCAAGCCACTTTCATCGTATCTCGAATGTGTTTCGGCTTTACTTTTCCAAGTCCCATAGGCGCAAAAGAGGCCCATAGCTTTGGTGAGGGTTTTTTATTAAGCTTAATAGGCCCCTTATGTTTTGTTTTCCCCATGATATCATCACCCTCCTATTACTTTATAAAGCGTTTTCATATCTAAAAATTACCTTTAGATTGTGATTCTGTCAAATTCAAATTAAGGTCGGGATGAGACAGAAGCAGCAGCAGTAAGGTTTGTTTCTCTAAGCTGCTGAATATCCTTCCGTATGAGAAGAGATATGATAAAAGCGATGAAAAATAAGCCAGAGAACACCATCAGACTCTGCGTGTAGTTACCTGTTATATCCCGGATAAAGGATGAAAATAAAGGTCCTGCTAAACCAGCAGCTGCCCATGCTGTCAAAATATAACCGTGTATGGCACCAAGTTGTTTCGTGCCAAATAAATCCCCAATATAGGCTGGAATTGAGGCAAACCCTCCTCCATAGCACGTATAAATGATTGCCATCACGATTGAAAAAACGAGTGGTTCTTTTAAGTAGGGAAGTAAAGGAAAAGCAATGAGCTGGATACTAAAGAAGATTGTATACGTATTCGGCCTTCCGATATAATCTGAGAAGGAAGCCCAGCCAATCCGTCCTAAACCATTAAAAGCACCTAAAATGCCAACAAGGGTAGCTGCAGCACCTGCAGTGAATCCAACACTTTCTTGAGCAAGAGGCGATGCTACTGAAATAATGGCAATTCCGCATGTGATATTAATAAAGAGCATGAGCCACAAATAATAAAAACGTCGTGTTTTGATCGCTTCATTTGCTGTAAGCTGTGATAAATCCTGAGGGATTTTTCTTTGATTTGTTTTTAACACATCAAATTGTTTGATGTCATCAGGTGTTGGTGGTGATAAATAAAGAGATGAAATCACCATGATCATAAAATAGGAAATTCCAAGAATGTAAAAGGTATTTGCGATATCTACTTTTTCAATGAGATATTGGATAATTGGGCTGCAAATAAGAGACGCAAATCCAAAACCCATAATAGCTAAGCCGGTTGCAAGTCCTCTTCGGTCCGGAAACCATTTCACTAAAGTTGATACAGGTGCAATGTAGCCTACCCCTAATCCTATCCCAGCGAGTACACCATAAAATAAATAGAGGAGAGGGAGTGAGGACATGTGGACAGCGAATCCTGACCCTGTCATCCCGATACCGAAGAAAATGGCTGAGAAGAGCCCTGATGCCCTTGGACCATATCTTTCAACGAAATGCCCCATGAAAGCAGCAGATAATCCTAAAAATAAAATAGCAATACTGAAGGTCAGGCTTATTTCTGTGAGTGACCAATGAAAGGCCTGATGTAAAGGATTCGTAAAAACACTCCAAGCATAAACAGACCCAATAGACAAATGAATTCCTACAGCACTTGTTGCGATGAGCCAGCGATTTTTCGATTTGTTCATTTTGTTCCCCCCATATAAAGCAATCAAAAAGTTTGATAAGATAGAAATATGTTACATTTTTATGACTTTTTAAAATAATATCACAATTTGATTGGTTCATATAACTAAATTTGTGCTGAAAGGAAGGTCATACAATGAATCCTTCTGTTAAAAAGAAACGAGTCATACACCAATACCGTGAAGGTCAATTTACTTGCAAAACAGATGAAGTTGTAGAAGAATTTCCTTTAACTGTGATCGTGAATGGAGAGGAATTTGTAACACTTGTTTGTTCACCAGATCATTTGAAAGAATTGGTGATCGGTTTTTTAGCTTCAGAAGGAGTCATTCGATTTGAAAATGAGATTAAAAGGTTTACAATAGATGAAGGTATGGGCTTTGCCTATGTTGATTTAGTTCACTCAAGCCGATTTCAGTCATCAGATTTTACAAAGCGGGTGATTGGTTCTTGCTGTGGGAAAGGGAGACATTTTTATTTTCTCCAAGATGTGAAAACAGCAAAAACAGCCATTGATCGAATCAACATTTCTGCTGATACTTGTATACGTCTAATGAAATGTTTACAAGAAGAAAGTCAATTGTTTCAACATACTGGTGGTGTGCATAATGCTGGACTGTGTGATACAGAAAAGCTATTCATCACTAGAACTGATATAGGAAGACATAATGCATTAGATAAAATCTATGGATACTGTTTACTTTATCAAATTCCACTTAGAGATAAAATTCTTGTGTTTAGCGGCCGGATATCGTCAGAAGTTCTATTGAAGGCAGCAAAACTAGGAGTGTCGATCGTCATCTCAAAATCAGCACCTACTGAGCTGGCGCTTAATATGGCAGAAGAATTAAATATCACGACAGTTGGATTTGTCAGAGGAGAATCTTTTAATATCTACACTCACCATCAGCGTATAACAGAATAGGAGGCAAAGTATGGACAGTATATTGGATAGGAGACATCGACCATTGCGCGATTTAAGAATATCAGTAACAGATCGCTGTAACTTTAGATGTACGTACTGTATGCCTGCTGAAATTTTTGGACCAGATTATCCTTTTTTGAATAAAGAAGAACTGCTTAGTTTCGAAGAAATTGAACAGCTTGCTACCCTTTTTGCAAAGGACCTAGGTGTGGTAAAAATACGCATCACGGGTGGTGAACCTTTAATGCGAAAAGATTTACCTATCTTAATAGAAAAGCTCTCAAAAATTCCAGGAATCGAAGATATTGCTATGACAACTAATGGAACGCTTTTACCTGTATATGCTGATAAGTTAAAGAAAGCAGGTCTTCAAAGAGTCACCATTAGTTTGGATTCATTAAATCCTGACCGTTTTAAGCAAATGAACGGAAGGAATATTTCTATCCAAAAAGTGTTTGATGGGATTGAAGCTGCAAAAAAAGCTGGACTTGCTATTAAGATCAATATGGTTGTTCAAAAAGGTGTGAATGATCAGGATGTTTTACCAATGGCAGCTTACTTTAAAAAAGAAGGACATGTTCTCAGATTTATCGAGTTTATGGATGTCGGAAATACGAACAAATGGAATCTAGAGCATGTCATGACAAAGAAAGAGATCATTGGTCTAATTGATTCAACATTTCCCATCAAACCAGAACCTCCTCAATATCCAGGTGAAGTAGCCAACCGATTCTTTTACCAAGATGGTTCAGGAGAGATAGGCATTATTTCTTCTGTTTCAGATGCTTTTTGTGGAACATGTAATAGAGCGAGACTTTCTGCTCGCGGTGAATTGTTTACATGTCTTTTTGCATCATCGGGTTTTGATCTGAAGCGGGTGATTCGCTCAACAAAAGATAATGAAGATATAAAGAATATATTGAAGGAACTATGGTCGAATAGAGATGATCAATATTCAGCTGAGAGAGAGCAGAAGAAAGATCAGAAAAAAGTTGAAATGTCATACATCGGTGGGTAGTGACAACAAAGTATCATGATCATGATTTTTTGAAAAGTAGAGAAAATGTCATAATCATTGTTGAAAATCCTTTTATAGAAATAGGTCTATTCATCTTAGAATCCTGTCATGATCAAAAACCAGCAGAAACTCTGCTGGTTTTTAAAATGTTATTTTGTGGCTCAAAAAGGTTGGGATATGCTTAGAAAATAGATTTTTCAACATTTTTTACTGCTTTACTTTTATGGGAGCTGTGATAAGATCAACTCAATCTTTACCAGCTCGATTTTTTCACTCCTGGAATTTGGCCCTGATAGGCAAGCTCACGAAAAGCAATTCTAGACATTTTAAATTTTCGTAAGTAACCTCTAGGACGACCGGTTAACTCACAGCGGTTTTTTAAGCGAGAAGGGGAAGAGTCTCTAGGTAATTTCCGTAAAGCTTCATATTCACCTTTTTCTTTCAACTCTTTTCTTAAGTCTGCATATTTCAATACAAGCTGCTGCCGCTTTTTTTCTTTAGCAATTTTAGATTTCTTTGCCACTTAAAACCCTCCTGGCTTAATGTTGGATTTTCCATTGAAAGGGGTCTTCAAACGTAGTCCATTCTTGATCAAATTCCTCAGGTGTGAGTAAGCATTGATCAAGTGTGCGAATGATATCTGCTTTAGGTAAATCTACGCCAATAAACACAAGTTTTGTATGCCTGTCACCAAATTCTGCGTCCCACTCATCAAGAAGCTCTGGTTCTTGCTTTAATATCTGTGCTTTTTCTTGCTCAGGCAAGGCAGCAATCCAGTAGGCAATTGGTTCAATCGCAACAGATTTTCCAGCCTGTGAAATTAAAATGGTTAAATCATGATGTGTGGCAAGCCATGTAAACCCTTTAGCGCGAACTATTTGCTCTGGCATCTGATCTAACCAATTATTTAACCTGCCAGTATGGAAGGGAAGTCTTCTTTCATAAACAAAGGAGGAGATTTGGTATTCTTCTGTTTCTGGCGTATGCTGAGAATGCCCAGCGTTGATTTCTTTAATCCAGCCAGCAGAAGCACTGGACTTTTCAAAATCGAATAAACCAGTATTTAAAATGTCACTTGGCTTTACTTGCCCTTTTGAGGTTCTGATGATAGATGCTTCTGGTTGAAGTGTGGTCAGCACGTGCTCAAGTCGGTCTAATTCTGAGTTTGATACTAGATCACACTTATTGATAATCAACACGTCGCAAAATTCAATTTGATCAATAAGTAAATCGGAAATTTCTCGTTCGTCATCATCGGAAACGGCTTGTTTACGGTCTAATAGACTTTCTCCTGACTGGAAGTCGGTCCAGAAACGGTTCGCATCTACAACAGTGACCATCGTGTCTAGCCGGCAAAAGCGCGTCAAATCTATCCCCATTTCTTCATCAATATAAGAGAAAGTTTGCGCGACTGGAATAGGTTCACTAATACCTGTTGACTCAATGACAATATAATCAATATGACCAGTCTTACATAGGCGCTCTACTTCGGTTAACAAATCTTCTCTTAGTGTGCAGCAAATACAACCATTAGATAATTCAACTAGCTTCTCATCTGATCGAGAGAGCTCACCGCCTTGTTTGATTAGTTCTGCATCAATATTGATTTCGCTCATGTCATTAACAATAACAGCTACTTTTAACCCTTTACGATTTTGTAGTACATGATTTAATATCGTTGTTTTTCCAGCTCCTAAAAAACCGCTTAATACTGTAACGGGTATTCGTTTATTCATTTCCTTCTGTCCCTTTGCCAATGCTCATGTTAATTTCCGCCTCTCTTAAAAAGTAATGATTACGATTTGAAACCTAAAAATTATTTTGTTTCTCTATGAAGGGTATATTTCTTTAACCGAGGAGAATATTTTTTTAACTCCAGTCGGTCCGGATTCGTTCTTTTATTCTTTGTTGTGATATAGTTTCTGTCACCAGTTTCAGTACAGGCTAAGGTAATTTTTACACGCATCAGTAATAGGATCCTCCTTTAATTCGTAATTGTTACGATTTGTATTTTAAAATGATCAAGATAGAATGTCAAGCTTAGAAGGGTAAAACAATGCCAAATATCAAACAAAAGGGGTATCAAATGTTCATTGATACCCCCTCCATTAATAAAAGTCACCAAGCTCTTCTTCGTATTCACCTTCGTAGTGCTGAATGTCACTAGGAATTTCTTGAAGAAATGCTAGACCGCCTAATATCAGCATCAGGATAATGGCGATGAATGAGAGAATGGCTGCGACAATACTTGATATGGCAAATAGCGTCTGCATTTTCATCATCTTAGCATATTGTTCTAATAACTCTTCATAAGAAGTATCAGGAGCTTGAATTAATTGTTCAGCTGCGTTTACAGATTTTTGTACATGGATTCCCATCATAATGAGGAAGACGCCAAGGGCAGCAGGAAGAACAAGCCAAAAACCAATAAGAATAGCTAAGCCACCTGAAATATAGAGAAATATACTACCAACTTTTCCCCACTTTGTGATCGAATGAAGAGATTGAATGATTTTTTCAGTTTGTTGCAACGGTGTTCACTCCTTTATGTATTCACTCTTTATCATACTTGAGCAGGTAGTACTTTAGGAAGAGTGAATGTAGAACAATTTTTAAAAATTTCTATCTTCACTTTACTATTTATGGATAAATAAATTATCTTCCAATAAGAAAAAAGTAACATTTACTATGAATTTTAACGTCAATTTATGTCATAAATAAGATTAGTAGTTAAAAATAATTAGTAAAATTATCAAAATATGTTGTTAGTTGTCTTGTAATTGGTTATTATTGTGTTGTATTACCATAAAAATTGGAAGGTGGAATTCATATGTTAGATCGCTTCTTAAACAAAATGACCAATGTTCAACCTGCAGCTTCAAGATGTATTTTGCAAAAATTAGTCACTTCATGCAAATCAGCGCCAACTTGTTTCCTTCAAGGTGTTGGAACTTTCCGTTACTACGTGGATCGTGATACAGGTGAGATTTGTACTAGCCAAGAACGCATTAGATGTGGCTGCTAAATTCAAGGATTTTATTTAATAGGATGTGAACGCATGAGCATATCTTCAATTTCATTCTTAACAAATGCTATGCAGACGTCAAACAGTCGTCAAGCGAGTCAAACATCCAATTCTTTTTTAAACCAAGCAGCGAAAATTGTTCAAGGCGACCATTCTCCAGAAGAGAGAAAGGCATTATTTCAACAACTGACTCTAGTTCAGCAAGGAAAAGATTTAGAGCTTCATGTGTCTAAATTAAAGGAACTAGAGAAAGAGGTTCAAAAAGAATCGTCTTCTTCGTCCGTTACTGTGAATCAGCATGGTGACCAAGTAGATATTTCAAATGAGGCTCGCAGTGAGTTTGACCAAGCTGAGGAACAAGCCACAGCTTCAAGTGAAGCGAGTGAAATCGCCGCAAGGGAAAAGGATCAGGATGTACAGGCAGATTCAAACTAATAAAAAAATGAGGCGTGTGTTTTTTATCTTCACATGCCTCATTTATGTTTATTTTGCAGAAAACCTTGAATAAAGACCATCCGGAAAAGGGGCTGCATATGAGATTGTTTCATCTTCTTCTACCATGATGTAATATGGAAACTCTTCAATATGAAAGGTGCCTATCATTTGTTCGTCCACTGAGATAATTCGCATGTTGGTTTGGTTATCACGATATAATTCTTGATCCTCTTCTTTCCCATTCTTTAGCAAAATACTAAAAGAAATGTCTAATTGACGCTGCTTTTTCGTTTCTAGGAATTGTTCCAGTGATGGGATGCAATGCGGACATGCTGTGTCAGTGAATATAAGCAGCTGCTGCTTGTGATTGGTTTGCAGTAGATCATTTATTTGAATAGGTGATGTTTTTTCAAGTAGCGGATGAACAAATTTTTGTCCAACATGCTGGATCGGTATGATGATTAATTCCATCTGGTGTTTTAAATAGATCATGATTCCGATCGTCAATAAAAGGCTGCAAAGAATATGAGTTAGTTGTAAAAGTAAGATTGAAGTCATCGTATATCGTCCTCTCAGAATGAAGTTACGCAGAGCTATCATAATATAAATATCAAAAATATGTCAATTATACTAAATGGTGTAAGGTGGAGCGTTTGATGAGTACAGTGAACCATTGTTTATATGCAATCTCCTATACTTGGAAAAGAAGTCGATCATATCTTCTATTAACTCTATTAATCCAAGTGATCGTTGGCTTTATGCCTTTGGCTAGTGTCTGGATTATTCAAACATTGATTAATGAAATTATTTTATTCATGACTTCTTCAGGAGATATTCAAAAGGTCTTAAGGTTATTTGGGTTGCAAATGGTCATTGTGATTTTAGGATATGGGCTTCAATTCATTCTTCAGCTTAGTCAGCAGAAAGCGACAAATCTGATTGGTTTGCATTTGAAGGGTGAATTGCTTCAAAAAGCGATCAGGCTTCCATATATTACATTTGAACACCCGTCTTTTTATAATGAAAGTCAACGTGTGATGAACAGTCATCAGCATGTTCTGAGTATGGTTAGAAGTATTTTTACAATCATGAGCGCATTGATTACTGTTGTATCACTTCTCATTTATATGATTGGTATCCATTGGGGCTTGGCGGTCATTCTGATCTTATGTACTCTGCCTGTCTTGTGGATTGAGCTTTTCTTTGGAGGTGCACGGTATCAATTAAACCGCATGTTAACGGCCAATGATCGAAGAGAAATGTATGTGTCTGATCTTGTTGCGCAGCGAGATTCATTGAAGGAAATCCGTTTATATGGAATTGGAAATTATCTTCTTCAAAAATGGCAAGGTCATTATGTAAAAAGTGCAGATGAAAAATATAAATTACTAAAACGTCAGGTTCGCTGGGAGATGGCAGGCGGATTGCTTATGACATTTGCCTATGTGTGCTGTGGTCTTTTTATTGTCTTTCTTATCTTTCAAAAGAAATTAGCTGCGGGTACGTTTGTTGCTGTGCTCCAAGCTGTGCAAAATATTCAAAGTGGTTTTCAGGATTTGACGAGGGAATGTTCTAGTTTATATGAAACGAGTCTCTATATTGATGAAATGAGAACTTTTCAAAAGAGAGAAGAAGAAATTGATGAGCAGACAGAGGAAACGGCATCGCTTCGTAGGATTGAATGTATTCAGTCCATTACGCTAGAAAATCTCTCTTTTACCTATCCGAATATGAAAACGCCTGCTATTGAACATATACATTTTCATATCGATAAAGGTGAACGTATTGCATTGGTGGGGGATAACGGATCAGGTAAGACGACCTTGATTAAATGCTTGACCGGTTTATATGATCCAGACAAGCCGAATATGCAAAGGGTCAATGGTGAATCGATATCGACCGTTTATAAAAAATCATATCATGCGAGAATGGCCGTCCTTTTTCAAGATTTTATGAAGTACGAATTCACTGTGAAAGAAAACATTGGATTTGGCCGTATCGACGAAATAGATAAGGAAGAGCGCATGATCTCAGCTGCACGGCAAGCAGGCATAGAGAAAAGAATTCATCAAATGGAAGAAACATACGATGCGCAGCTTGGCCGGTTTTTTGAAGAAGGTCATGAACTATCTGGGGGACAATGGCAAAAGCTTGCGATGGCGAGAACCTTTTTTAGAGAAAGTGATTTTATCATTTTAGATGAACCGACTTCTGCTCTCGATCCGCTATCGGAGATTTCACTCATTCGAAAGCTATTCGATCATACTCAGGATCAAGGGGTCTTGTTTATCACCCACCGTATGGGAGCGGCCCGCTTAGCAGACCGGATTATCGTGATGAAAGATGGTGCTTTCGTTGAAGAGGGGAACCATGAAGAGCTGATGGCGCTAGATGGAGAGTACAAAAGACTTTACGAGGCACAATCCCAACTATTTCAACAAAAGGAGATGGCGTAAGGTGAGTGTCTTTTATTTTATAGGTGTCTATTTATTAGGAATCATCTTTGCAGGTTCATGGCTTGATAAAGTGAGAAAACAAACAGCGCATATTCAGCAGATGAATGCTTATCGACTGCTGCCTCTTGCGCTCACGGCGCCTATGTTTTATTTGTTTTTGACTGTTGAATTGGCTTGTACGGGTTTATTGTTCGTGTGGAACATGTCTCTTGTACCTGCGATTGGTCTTACAGCACTTTTATGTATCTATACTGGAGCGGTCACCTTCAATTTATTGAGAGGACATCGTCACATTTCATGCGGCTGTGGAGGTTTGCTTGAAAATGACCGCCTTCACTGGGGAATTGTGATTCGTAATGTGTCGATGCTGGCTCTTGTGATTGGGTTGTTTTATGTACATCCCTATGTAGAAACAATTCCGTGGCCATTTCATATTATTTGTTTTCTGATTGCAGTGGCTGTCTGTTTGATTATAGCAGTGGGGAAAACAATCATGATGTTCAAAAGAAAATGGATGAATCAATTTGAATCGTTTATAGAAGGAGACCAAGTGAAATGACTGATATTCTACTAATTATTGTGTTATTCATTGTCATTGCTCAGCTGGCGGTCGTGTTTTTGCTTGCCCGCTTTATCGGAAAATTTATGAGTAAAATTAAATCCCTTGATGGGATTGAATTAAAGGAAGCGGATGTTGGTGATGCTGCGCCGTTATTTCGAAGCTATACACATTTAGGAGATAAGGTCATTTTAAAGGAGTATTTACAGAGTGGAAGAGCTGTGATGCTGTTATTTGTAAATACCACTTGTATGACATGCAAAAGCATTTTGTCTGATATGCGTCAGCACATTTCTAGCGATGATACTCAATTCATTTTCATCAATGGAGATGAACAAGGAGATGATGCATTGCTTCTTCAATTGCTGCCTGATCAAGCTGTGTATGTGCGCTCTTCGCAAATCATGGAGCTGTATGGGGTAACTGTGGTTCCACAAGCGATTCTGATAGATGAACATGGCATCATCCTCCAAAGAAAGGCTGTTCAAAATGCGAAACAGTTTGAACAGTTGTTACACGCATCATAAAAAGGCGTCTCTTTGTTGGAGAGACGCTCGTTTTATAATTCTTTTCCTAGAATGTCTAAATCGTACCTGCTGCCGTCCATTTCTGCGATGCGTGGCAAGTGACCCCATGTTTCAAAGCCGTGCTTTTTAAATAATCGAATGCTGGCTTCGTTGTGCCCGAAAATAAAGGCGAGTAATGTTCGAATGCCTAGTGAAGGTGCCAACTCAATGGCCTCTTGTAAAAAAAGTGATCCTAAGCCTTGCCCTCGATAGTCTTGGTTTAAGTAAATACTCATTTCAACGGTCCCGTTGTATGCAGGTCTTCCATAAAACGTTTCAAAGCTGAGCCAGCCGTAAATATGTCCATCCTCATCTGTTTTCACATAGAGAGGTCTTTTCTCTGAATGATTCAAAAACCATTGCCGGCGGTCTTCAACTGAAACTGGTTCTGTATCGGCGGTTACTTCTCTTGAAGCAATAGTCGAATTGTAAATATCAACGATTGCTTTGAGGTCATCTTCTGTTGCTATACGGTTGAAAGTTTTCACATTAAAGTCCCCCATCTTTTTTTCATTCATCATACATATTATTGATGCGATTGCGCAAAATAAAAAGAAAAATGATTTCGTGTGTATATATTTTTTGAAAAGTGTTCAGAATGTTGCTGAGGTGATGAAAAATGAGAGAGGAAGAAAAGAAACGTACTTCCAAAATCACAAAAGTTCAGCAATTTTTCCGTAAGCGCTGGGTATTCCCTGCAATTTACTTGGTCAGCGCAGCGGTCGTGTTAACAGCCGTTCTTTGGTATCAAGCTGTATCAAAAGATGTGAAAGACCAACTATCTGATGGAAATCAAACAGGGCAAGAACAGCGTGATGATGCCGTTGAAGTTGGAAAGCCAATTGAAAATGTTGCCATGCCAGTCCAGAATTCTGATAATGTTTCTGTCGTGAAAAAGTTCTATGAAGCAGATGCTGATCAAAAAGAAAAAGAAGCAGCACTTGTAAACTATAATAACACCTATACCTTGAGCAAAGGTATTGATCTTGCAGATAAAGATGGCAAAGTGTTTGATGTCACAGCTGCTCTTAGTGGAACAGTGGTTCAAGCGAAAAAAGATCCAGTTCTCGGTCACGTCGTTGAAATTGAACATGAAGATGGATTATCGACTGTTTATCAATCGTTGTCACAAGTGAGTGTTAAAGAAGGCGATGAAGTGAAGCAGAATGATGTCATCGGTGCTTCTGGTAAAAATCTTTATGGTGCTGAAAGCGGCAACCATGTGCATTTTGAAATTCGTATGGAAGGTTTAGCGCTTAATCCACTTAGCTTCATTGACAAGCCTGTTTCGACTATTGAAAAGGCCGCGCAAGAAGTGACGGAAGAAGCAAAAGAACCTGCTCAGCCAAAAGCTGATGAAAAAACGAAGGAACCTGCTGCTGAAGATAAGGCCAAAGAGCCTGCTGGAGAAAAATCTGAAGAAAAGTCTGATGAGAAGGGGAAATCCTCTGATCAAGAAAAGTCTTCTAATTCCTCTAAAGACAGCAGTCAATCTGAAGAAACAAAACAATCTTAAGTCTTGAAACCTCTGTATATGAATCATGCAGAGGTTTTTTTCTGTCTTTAAAAAATCCCCCGCACTCGGCGGGGGATGGTTTAGAGTGCGGCAGGTCCTTCTTCACCTGTCCGAATGTTGATTGTATTTTCTATCTCATATATAAAAATTTTCCCATCCCCTGGTTCGCCTGTACGAAGTACCTTTTGAGCTGTTTCAACGACCTGTTCGACAGGTACTTCGCTTAGGACGATTTCAATCTTTAATCGTTCGTACACATTACTTTCCTTTTTGACGCCGCGGTATAGCTCTGTATGTCCCTTTTGTAAACCGCAGCCGTGTACATTCGAAAAGGTAATGGAAGTGACACCAATCTTTCCAAGCTCCACCTTTAATGTTTCAAAATTGGCTGGACGTGTGACAATCTCCACTTTATACATTTTGCTCATAGAGACACCCCTTTTTCATTAATCTTGATAAGCTTTTTCCCCATGCATGGTTAAATCAAGACCCACTGATTCTTCTTCTTCAGTTGCGCGAATTTTAAAGAAGAGATTGACCACTTTGATGATCACGTATGTCACAACAGCTACAAAGGCATAGGTGGCTACAATAGCAACAACTTGTTTCCAAAGTAAGCTGGGATCTCCGTAAAATAAGCCATTGGCTCCGCCGTCATTGACAGAGGTTGTTGCGAAAAGCCCTGTTGCAATTCCTCCCCAAGTCCCGCCAATTCCGTGAAGCCCGAATGCATCTAGTGCATCATCATAGCCAAATTTGGCTTTGAGTGAGAAGACTCCCCAGAAACACACGATGCCGCCGATGATTCCGATGATAATAGAAGCAAAAGGTGTGACAAAACCTGCGGCAGGTGTAATTGCCACAAGACCTGCGATGGCTCCAGAAATCGCGCCGAGCATGGTCGGTTTTTTGTTGATCATCCACTCGACTAACAGCCAGCCAATGATTCCCGCAGCAGCAGCTGTATTGGTGTTAATAAAGGCATACATTGCGACACTGTCTAAGGTAAGAGCACTTCCAACGTTAAAGCCAAACCATCCAAACCAAATGACAGCTCCGCCAAGAAGGGTATAAATCAAATTGTGAGGAGAAGAGCTTGCTGCTTCTTTACGCTTCCCGAGCACAATCGCTACGACTAGACCTGCAACACCTGATGAAATGTGAACCACGTTTCCTCCAGCGAAGTCGAGTGCACCCATTTCGCCAATCCAACCGCCGCCCCATACCCAGTGTGCGACTGGCGCGTATACAAATGTGACCCAAAGGAGTGTAAACACGACGACCGCTGAGTAACGAATTCGTTCAGCAAAGGCACCTGAGATGATGGCTGTTGTTAAGACGGCAAAGGTCATTTGGAACATCATGAACAATGAATGTGGAATGGTCTCACTGTAGGAACCAGGTTCAAAGCCAACGCCTTTTAGTCCAATCCAGTCTAAGCCTCCAATCCATGCATTGCCTGGCGCAAAAGCCAAGGAATAGCCGAACATGATCCATACGATAGAGACGATCGCTAGTGAAGTTAAGCTGTGCATGGTTGTACTTAAGACGTTTTTACTTCTCACGAGTCCTCCGTAGAATAAGGCTAAACCCGGTGTCATTAACCACACAAGTAGTGCGCAGAAGAACATAAATACTGTATCACCCATTTGCATGCTGCATTCCCCCTGAATCATTCAGAATTAATTGATTTCTTAATTCTTCATTATAGAGAGAAAAGTCATATATAACATATTCGTGTAAGTTAATCTTACATGGTTTTTGGTTATATTCAATATAAATGGATGAAAAGTTCGTGAAATATGAGAAAAAACGTGCATTGAGCACGAAAAATAAAGGGCGTTTGACCTATAAAATGGAACTGAGAAACAACTTGGTTCGTTCCTCTTGAGGAGAATCGAACAATTTTGATGGCGTGCCTTCTTCGACGATACGGCCTTCGTGCATATAGACGACACGATCGGCGACTTCTTTTGCAAAGCCCATTTCATGTGTGACGATAACCATCGTCATGCCTTCTTTTGCGAGACTTTTCATTGTTTGCAGTACCTCGCCTACAAGCTCTGGATCGAGGGCAGACGTAGGTTCGTCAAATAACATGACATCTGGTTTCATGGCGAGAGCTCTTGCAATAGCCACACGCTGCTTTTGACCGCCTGATAGCTTAGAAGGATATACGTTGGCTTTATCCGCAAGTCCGACCTTTTCTAACAGGACATTGGCTTCTGATACAGCTTGAGTCTTTTTTGTTTTTTTCACCATAACAGGCGCCTCGATGATGTTTTCAAGCACAGTTTTATGCGGAAAGAGGTTAAAATGCTGAAACACCATGCCTATTTTTTGCCGCATCTCGTTTAATTGATCGCGTTTTGGGTGAACAGGACTCCCATCAATGATGATTTCTCCATCATTTTTGATTTCTAAAAAGTTCATACAGCGGAGCAAGGTGCTTTTTCCAGAGCCACTGGCTCCAATTAAGACGACCACATCATTTTCATAAACAGTGAGGTCGATATCCTTTAAAACATGCAGTTCTCCGAAGTGTTTATTGAGTTTTTCAACACGAATGAGTTCCTTTGATTCTGTCATGTTTCTCCTCCTAATGGTCACTGACTGATAGTTTCTTCTCAAAGGTTTGGACAGCGAATGTTAACAGCAGGACAAGAACTAAGTAATAGACGGCTACAACAAGTAAATAGGTCATATTGTCAAAGCTGTTTGAGCCTTGGGTCGTGGCGACGTTAAATAGTTCATTGACGCTAATAAAGGCGGCGAGTGATGAATCTTTTAAGCCGATAATGAACTGGTTGCCAAGAGGGGGGAGGGCGCGTCGCATCGCTTGCGGGAGAATGATGCGTCTCATTGTTAGAAAACGTCCCATGCCAAGAGAGCGTCCTGCCTCTTTTTGCCCCTGATCGATCGATTGGATGGCGCCTCTGAATATTTCTGCTATATACGCTCCATTATGAAAGGCGAGCGCAATGGAAGCGGCCCAGAAGTCGGGGATATTTAATTCTGTCAGTCCAAAATATAGGATGAAAATTTGAACAATCAGTGGTGTGCCGCGTACAAGGAAGATATAGGCGTTGGCGATATAACCGAAGACAGTCACGCGTGATATTTTCAATAAAGCAAAGAAGAGCCCGATGAACATGCCAATAAAGATGCTGATCACAGTGAGCTGTAACGTGAGTAGCATTCCTTCTAAAAAAATACCTCTTGAATCAATCAGCGTCTGAAAAAAATGTGATAGGCTAGGCAAAACAATCATCTCCATTTGAAGAAAGTGCGCCTAAAAAAGGCGCACAATCGTGGTTTTAATTTTGTTTGACCGTGATGTCTTCATCAAAGTATTTCTCGCTAATTTGTTTTAATGTTCCGTCCTTTTTTAATGCGTCAATCGCATCGTTGATCTCTTTTATGAGCTGTTCATTTTCTTTAGATACAGCAATTGCCTGCTCGCTTTGTCCGAGTCTTTCCTGCGCTTCGATCTTTAATTTTTTCTTCATGGCTTCTGCACCTGTGGCGAAATCCGTCACGACTGCATCGTGTTTTCCGTTGGCTAGTGCTTCTAAAGCGACTACATCACTGTCGTAATATTTTGGTTCCTGCCCGCTATGTTCCTTTGCAATATCAGCGTAGGACGAGCCTTTTGAAACAGCAATTTCTTTACCTTTTAAATCATCAGCATGTTGAATGTCTGCTTCAGGTCTTGTGAAAATTTGCGGACCAGAGTAGTAGTAGGGCTTAGAAAGAAGGACGTGTTTTTTTCGTTCCTCATTGATGGTATGACTTGCAACTGCCGCATCAAATTTTCCTGATTTCACACCTTCGACAATGCCTGCGAACTTATATTTCTTCTGTATAGGCTCAAGGCCTAGTTTGTCACTGATCGCATTGCCTACATCGATATCAAAGCCTGACATCTGATTCCCATCCATGTAACTGAACGGGTGAAATTCACCTGATGCTGCAAATATAAATTTTCCATCCTCCAAAATTGGCGACCCTTTCGCTGTAGAATTACGTTTATCTCCGTTCCCATTTGTTTCATTTGAACCACACGAAGACAGAAGTAATACTGCAACCGAGAAAAGGGCTGGGACCCAAAACCGTCTTTTCTTAATAATAAGCTTCTCCTCCTTTTCAGCCGTTCTCCATATAAGGAGAAAGTAGGCTTTTAAATATGTGTAGCATCTTACCATTTGTTCCTCATATTCTCAATTTTATATGTGTTTTTCCAACACTCGCCCTTTTTAAAATGTATGTCTTGCTTTTCCAAGAGAGAACTTGAATTGATCAGGGTAAAAAAGGGAAATGAATCTCATAATAACGGAAGGAAACATGCCAGAACATAAAGAGGGGGTCGGTGTATGAAGAAGTGGAGGGACAACCGAAAAGTCTTTTTAACTGCTATTGCCTTTGGGACGATGTTAAATCCGTTGAATTCCTCAATGATTTCTTTGGCCTTGCATCAAATCCAACATGAATTCGGTTTGTCATTTACGACTGTATCTTGGCTTATTTCGTCTTTTTATTTAGCTAGTGCGGTGACGCAGCCGGTGAGCGGCCGGATTGGGGATCATGTGATGAGCCGGAGAACATTATTTTTATTCGGACTGGGTCTTGTGGCGGTCTCAGCCATCTGTGCGCCGTTTGCCCCGACGTTTGCGGTGCTGATTGTGATCCGGCTATTGCAGGCAATTGGGAGCAGTGCCATTTATCCTTCTGGTGTCGGACTCATTCGGGATCATATTCAAGACAAGCAGGCATCGGCGTTAGCGGTATTGTCCATTTTTGCTTCAGCGATGACGGCGCTTGGACCGACACTTGGCGGCTTTTTGATGACAATCGGTGGCTGGCCGGCTATCTTTTTAGTGAATCTGCCTTTTATTTTGATCAGCTTCTTTCTTGGACTATCTTTGTTTCCAAAGGAGCAGAAAAAGAGAAAGCTACGTATAGGTGAAACGATACGGAAGCTCGATCTGCCAGGCATGTTGCTTTTTACAGTTTGTATTGTCCTTCTGCTTTCGTTTTTATTATCACTAGGTCATGGCATTCAATATGTACAGGGGATTCTTTGTCTCGTGAGTGCAGGCGCTTTTATTTGGTGGGAGTATCAGGTGGATGAACCGTTTATTCAAATTCGGATGTTCAGACAGGAGCAGCGGCTTTCACTCGTGTATGTGCAATTTATCATTTTAAATATCTTTTTCTATTGTCTTTTCTTTGGTTTGCCGAGCTATTTCCAAGATGAATTAGGCTGGCGTGTGGAAATGACGGGTCTTTTTATGCTTTGCATGTCTGGGGTGAGCATCATTATCTCTCCGCTGACGGGAAAGTGGGTGGACCGCGGGGATGAACGCCATCCCGTATTAGCCAGTGCGGTATTAATGCTGGCTGGGGCGTCTGCGATGACCTTCTTTTTTATTCCGGCACCATTATGGGGGAAAGGGCTGGTTCTAGCGCTGCTTGGACTTAGTTACGGGATTGGAAATGTTGCGCTGCAAGCTGCCATGCTCAAGGCAAGCCCTCAGCATATGATTGGCACGTCCTCTGGGCTTTTTCAAACATGCCGCTACCTTGGTTCCATTCTGTCATCTGCTGTTCTCGGTATGCTGTTTGGGGATGAAATTGCTGGTCCTCATTTTGAGCAGTTAGGCTGGACGTTGATCATGATTTCCCTTATCGGCATCGGTGTCAGTCTTTATTTTTCGAACAAGGTCAGAGGAGGACATTCAATAAAAAAAGCGGCGCGATAAGTGGAAGAAGATTCTTCATCACGTTATCGCAAGCCGCTTAAGAGTTAGACAGGTCAGAGCCCTGATCCTTTTGCTTCCTTCTGAATATTTTCCCTACAATTGTCTCATAGAAAGTGACGATGCGATCAATTGGAGAGTCAAAGAACTTCCATAATTTATTCATGATAAACACGACCACAATCGATACGATCAAGCTGCCTAAAACATCTAATGGATAATGGTGACCGACCCAGATGCGGGAGAATCCTGTGAGTAATCCAAAGACGAGCAAGATGTTGCCAAGCTTTTTATTACGAGATCGAATGGCAAGTGAAAGAGCCAGTGCACCTGTTGTATGGTCACTTGGGAAGGAAGCGTCTGCTGAGTGCGGAATGAGTGTGTCGACTTTATGCGCCACAAACGGTCGCTCCTCATAATGAAACAGTGTAATCGCAAAATTGACGATAAGTGCCGCGATGCCCGTTACACCGGAAAAGAAGACATGCTTCTTAAATTTGTGATTACCTAAAAACCAGCAAATCAATAAGACAAGGGCGTACACAAGAATGGCCTTTTTCGTAATGAAAATCATGGCCTGATCTAAAAACTCAGAATGATGAGCCATCCCGTGTATCACTTTAAACAGTTCGTAATTCAAAACATCACCTATACCTTCGCTTAATGCCAACTATTTGTCAAATAATCGTTTATTTGAAACATCCTATATTTTAGCATGTTTCCGTTGAAGTTTAAAATAGAATCCTATTCTGATAGGGAGACCTTCTGTGCTTTTGCTTCTTGGGGCTTTCGTTCGCTCCAATAAAAAACAATCATACTGAGCAAGACAACAATACCTGCAATGAGATATACATTTGAAAAGTCTGTGAAACTGACAAGAAGACCAAATACAAATGAGCCAGCAGCAATACCCGTATCATATAAAGTGAAGAAAGTAGCCGTCGCATAGCCTGTACGGTGAGCTGGTGAGTGCTGAATGGCAAGTGTTTGTAAACATGGTACTAGCGATCCATAGCCAAGTCCAATGACACCACCTGATAGAAGAAGCATTGTAGCTGAATGTGTAGCTGTCAGCATCCATAAACCAATCGCAAAAAGAGCAATCGAAGGATAGATCACAATGTGAGGACCTACTCGGTCAAAAAGTCTGCCTGTAAATGGACGTGATCCAAGCATCGCTGCCGCAAACACAATAAAGAAATAACTGCTTGCCCCCATCAAGTGAAGGGAATTGGCATAGACTGAAATAAATGAAATGATCGGCGAATAACAGAATGAAATAATGATGCCGACCGCCGCTGTTTTTAATGCACCTTTTTCAAACAGATGAGAAAAAGTAAATCGGAAGACGACACTACCCCCATCTTCAAGCTCTGGCTGTCTGATCAGCATCGTAAAAGCGGCACCAATGGTAACGATAATGGAAAAAAGAAGGAATAAGGAATGGAATCCTACTTTTCCTACTTGATTGAGTGCGATAAATGGACCGATAACCACAGCGAGGTTCATGGACATGACAAAGTAGCCGAGTCCTTCCCCGCGTTTATGTTTTGGAATCATATCTGCCGCAATGGCACTGGTTACTGTCGTCAAAATGCTAAAAAAGATGCCTTGCACGAAACGCAGCATGAGAAGCGTTTGGAATTGATCAATTGGGATGTATAAATAAGTGAGTAAGGCAAAAGCCGTTGATGAGAAAATTGCCATCCGTTTTTTACCGAATTTCTCAATAATCGCTCCAGAAAACGGTCTTGTCACAATGGCGGACAATAAGAAGACCGTCACAAGGAGACCGCCCTGTGATTCTGTTCCATTTAGTTCATCCATTGTGTAAATAGGCAGCAAGGTTAAAAGGGCATAAAAAGAGGTGAACGTAAATAAATTCACCAGGACAATCATGATAAAGTCTCTCGTCCAAATGCGTTCGTTCATGATGTATGTCACTTCCTATTCAGTTGATAATTTGTGTAAAAGTGTATGGAGGAGTTGTTTTTCTTCGTGGGTGAAATCTGAAAGACATTCTTCTTCAAATTGTTCCATCGTACGTTTGATTTCTTCAAATCGGGCCTTAGCATCATCTGTCATCACGATCAGATTTTCACGTTTGTCTTTTCCTTGTACACGTTGCACCCAGCCATTTGCTTCTAGACGGGTTACGGTTCGGGTAATGGTTGGGGCTTCGACGTTCAAATATGTCCAAATGTCTTTTTGGGTTTTCGGGCCGAATGTATCCAAACAAAAAAGTACAGTCCATTGGGACATGTATAAGTCATAAGCAGCAAGCGCTTCGTTCGCCTTTTTAGACAGCAGGCGTGCGCTTTGGTGTATTTGATGTAAACACTCTCTATTTAACGTATCCATATGCTCACCTTTATTCAATATTTAGCTAGGTAAATAAAATCACCTTTTCTATTTTACGTGCTCGACCCATTCTTGTAAAGTGAAAATTTTCGCCACTCGAAATGATTGCATTTTCTGATAAATCCCTTGTCCCATCTTCATTTTTAGCATATTCCCTATGCAATGCTAATACACTGTTACAAACCTGACAAAGAGAGTGTTTGAGGTGAGGGATCGTGTTTGGCATTTACTACCTAA